>Ga0335073_10014892_pt1 | contig 10890 bp, 9 predicted proteins | sample Lox_Sample_22_FD_207093 | JGI IMG/M metagenome (GOLD analysis project Ga0335073, IMG submission 207093) | Soil microbial communities from Loxahatchee National Wildlife Refuge, Florida, United States - Lox_Sample_2.2 | ecosystem: Environmental > Terrestrial > Soil > Wetlands | place: USA: Florida... | reverse complement strand
AAGTTCGACGCCGCGAACACGGCCACCGGCCCGACCGGCCTGTTGATCCGCCGAAGGTCCGGCACGACGCGCTCGGCCGCGGTAAACGCCGCGTCCACATAGGCGCCGCCGCGCAGCACGCCCGCGAACAGCCGGAGCTGCCCGGTCGTGCGCGCCACCTCGCCGATGAGCCGCTCGCCGCCGAGCGCGGTCTCCGTGTCGGCGATGGCCGCGAGCTCGCCGGCCCGCTCGTCGAGCGCGTCGGCCACCGCGTCGAGCGCCGCGGCCCGCCCTGCCATGGCGGCGTCGGAGCCCCAGGCAGGAAACGCGGCCGCCGCGGCGGCGACGATCGCGTCGACCTCCGCGTCCGCGGTCTCGGCGACCGGCTCGCCGACCGGCTCTCCGGTACGCGGGTCAAACCCCTGGATCATCGGCCCTCCTTGCTCGGTCAACGGCTTGAGGCTACTTGGGATCGGGCTCCGGGTTGCGGCCGTGCCTGGCGAGGAAGTCGAAGTCGCAGCCCTCGTTGGCCTGGGTGATGTGCTCGCTGTAGAAGGCGCCGTAGCCGCGCTCGAATTTCGGCGCAGGAGAGTGCCATTGCTCGCGGCGGATAGCCACCTCTCGTTCGGAAATATCCAAGGACAGCAACCGGGCCGCGACGTCCAGCGTGATGAGGTCCCCGGCCTGGACCAAAGCCAGCGGGCCGCCGATGAAGGACTCGGGAGCCACGTGCAGGACGCAGGCGCCGTAGCTGGTCCCGCTCATCCGCGCGTCGGAGATCCGCACCATGTCGCGGACCCCCTGGGCCAGCAGGTAGTCCGGGATGGGCAGCATGCCGTACTCGGGCATGCCCGGGCCGCCGATCGGACCCGCGTTGCGCAGCACGAGCACCGAGTCGGGCGTGATGTTCAGCGCCGGGTCGTTGATGCGCTGCTGCAGGTCGGCGTAGGAGTCGAAGACGACAGCGGGTCCGGTGTGCTTGAGCAGCCGCGGCTCGGCCGCGATGTGCTTGATGACCGCGCCGTCCGGGGCCAGGTTGCCGCGCAGCACCGCCACCCCGCCCTCGGCGGCCAGCGCGGTATCCGGCGTCCTGATGACGTCCTCGTTGTAGACGGGTGCCTCGGTAATGCTTTGGCCGAACGATGCTCCGGCGACGGTGATCCGGTCAAGATGCAGTGCCCCGGGCACCTTCGCGAGCTGGCCGAGCAGGGCGGGCAGGCCGCCGGCGTAGTAGAAGTCCTCCATCAGGTACTTCCCGCTTGGCTTGATGTTCGCCAGCCAGGGCACCCGGCGGGAGATCGTGTCGAAGTCATCCAGGCTCAGCTGCACGCCGGCCCGGCCGGCCATCGCGATCAGGTGGATAAGCGCGTTGGTGGAGCCGCCGAGCGCGAGCACGGTGGCGGCGGCGTCCTCGAACGCCTCCCTGGTGAGGATCTTGTCCGGGGTGAGGTCCTCCCAGGCCATGGCCACGACGCGGCGGCCGGTGGCGGCCGCCATCCGGTAGTGGGCCGAGTCGACGGCGGGGATCGAGGCCATCCCCGGGAGCGTCATGCCGAGTGCCTCGGCGGCTGATGTCATCGTCGAGGCGGTGCCCATCGTCATGCAGTGACCGGGCGAGCGGGCGATACCGCATTCAAGTTCGGCCAGCTCGCAGTCGCCGACAAGCCCGGCGCGGGCGTCGTCCCAGAACTTCCACACGTCGGTGCCGCTGCCCACCGGCTGGCCGCGGAAGTTGCCGCGCAGCATGGGGCCCGCGGTCAGGTAGATCGCGGGGATGTTGGCGCTTGCCGCGCCCATCAGCAGCGCGGGGGTGGTCTTGTCGCAGCCGCCCATCAGGACCGCGCCGTCGGCCGGGTAGGAGCGCAGCAGCTCCTCGGTTTCCATCGCGAGCAGATTCCGGTACATCATCGGGGTCGGCTTCTGGAACGTCTCGGACAGCGTGGCGACAGGCATCTCGACGGGGAAGCCGCCTGCTTCGAGGACACCGCGCTTGACCTGCTCGGCGCGCTGGCGCAGGTGCATGTGGCACGGGTTGATGTCGGACCAGGTGTTGAGGATCAAGATGATCGGCTTGCCCAGGTGCTCGTCGGCCTCGATGCCGAGCTGGCGCATCCGCGACCGGTGACCGAACGCCCGCAGCCCGGCGGTCCGCTCGCCGCCGAACCAGCGGAAGCTGCGCAGTTCCTCGGGCCGCTTCACTTCATCCCCCAGCCGGCCAGGATCGCCGTGATCTCGTCCTTGATGGTCGGCGGCAGCGGGCGGCTCGGCGGCCGGACATCGGCGCGGCACAGGCCGAGCTGGGCGAGGGCCTCCTTGACCACGCTGACGTTGTCGGCGCTGTCATCGGCCAAGCGGAGTTCCTCGAAGCGGCGCGCCGACTCCCAGACCTTCATCGCCGCGCCGAGGTCGTTCTCGCCCAGCGCAGTGAGCATGGCCAGCGCGATCTCGGGGGCGACGTTGGCCAGCCCGGAGGTGAAGCCGTGCGCGCCCGCGGCCCAGTAGGCGGGCGCGGTCAGCTCGGCGGCGCCCGCCAGCCAGGTGAACCTGTCCAGGCCGGCGTCCCTGGCAACGGCGGCGAACGCGGTCGCGTCGCGGACACCGTACTTGACGCCGATGACGTTGGGTGCCCGGTCCGCGAGCTCGGCGATGCGCGCGCCGGAGATGCGCGGGGTGCGCAGGTACACGACCACGCCGAGGTCGGGGACGGCGCCCGCGATAGCGGCATGGTAGTCGACCCAGCCCTCGGCGGAGACGTACGGGTGCACCGGCTGGTGGATCATGACCATGCGGATGCCATGATCGGCGGCGTGCCGGGCCGCCTCGACGGCGGTGGCGATGTCGTGGCCGACGCCGGCCAGCAGTTCGGCCCGGTCCTTCGCGACGGTGGCAGCGACCTCGACGGCCTGCCTCGCCTCGGCTGGGGAGAGCGCGTAGAACTCGCCGGTGTTGCCGTTCGGGGTGATGACGGTGATCCCGCCGTCGATCAGCCGTGCGGTCAGCGCGGCATAGGTGTTCCAGTCCGGGGACCCGTCGGGCCGCAGCGGCGTGACGGGGACGACGACCACCGTAGCCAGTGCGCTACGCAGCGTCTGTGCGGTGGCCGGAGTGAGGCTCATAGATGCGTTCTCCAGTGCGTCATGTGTTCGGCGTCCCCGGTTGCCCTGCCGGTTGCGGGGCCGGGAAGTTGCGTTGCACGAAGGAGACGATGTGCGCGCGCAGCAGGCCGGCGGCACGCTCGGCATCGCCGTCCTCCGCGGCCCGCAGCACGGCCAGGTGCTCGCCCGCCTCGTGCTCCCAGCTCGGGGTGGGGAGCCAGGCCGGGTCGTGCCGCCAGGCGGCCGCGCTGACCAGCGCCGTCTGATCGCGGAGATCATCGAGCATGCTGACGAGCAGCGGGTTGCCGCAGCCGGCGTATAGCTCGCGGTGGAAGTCGCGGTTGGCCAGGCTGCGTTCGGCCTGATCGGGCGCGCTCGTGGCGCGCGCCAAGGCGGCGTGCGCGGCCTGCCAGTCATGCCCGGCGGCGGTCGCACGGGCAAGCGCCTCGGGCTCGAGCAGCAGCCGCACGTCGTAGACGTGACGGGCCGCCTCGTCGTCGACGACGCGCACGACCGCGCCCTTGTACGGGTTCATCGTCACCAGGCCCGCGCCGGCCAGGGTCTTGAGCGCCTCGCGTACCGGGGTCTTGGACACGCCGAGGATCTCGGCCAGGTCGGTCTCGACCAGGGCATGCCCCGGCTTGAGCTCACCGGTCAGTATCGCGTGCTTGATCGCCCCGAGTACGGCCACCGTCCGCGACGGGAGCGCGCCCGCTGCGCCGGTCAGCGACGCGGACGCGGGTATCGCGGGCTGGGTAGCCGGAGGGTTCATGGTGTCCAATGATACTCGCGTGCCGGGCTGGCAGATATCGTATATCGTATATGACTTGAGGCTATCTCGGCGGTTGCGCCGATGTCAACGGCGAGCGCGCGGCGGGCGGATCTGGCTCAGCCGGGGTTAGGCTGTATGTAGCACGTGGTTGCGTCTAGGGTTCCGCTGGCCGTCCGTTCGGGCACGACACAATCAGGGCGGCCGGGGCTGGACCGAGCGACGCCGCGACCCGGCCTGGCCGGCCCGCACGGGCCGGGAGCCGGGGAACACCTGACGGGATAGAAACCCTGAGGGCTCCTATTCAGCCTGCCTGAGGAGCCTTGTTGGACCCGTCGACCACCCTCCCGTTCGCCGTCACGCTCGCGGTACTCGGTGCCGCGGTCACGCACGCCACCTGGAATGCCATCGCGCACGGCATCAAGGACCAGACGCTCGCCTTCGCGCTGATCGGCGTGGGCGGCATCGTGGTCGCGATCCCGCTCGTCATCCTGGCCGCCATGCCCAGGGCGGACTGCTGGCCGTACCTGGCAGGGTCCATCGCGATCCACGTCTTCTACAACCTGCTGCTGATGCGGTGCTACAGGTACGGCGAGTTCGGCCAGGTGTACCCGCTCGCCCGCGGCATCTCCCCGCTCGTGGTGACGATCCTGGCCGCGGTGTTCGTGCACGAGCACCTGGCGCTCCTCCAGATCGGCGGGGTGCTCGTCGTCTCGGCCGGGCTTGCCACCCTGGTCCTCGCGGGCCGACGGCCCGGCCGCGCCGCCTTCCTCGCCGCGGTGGGCACCGGCCTGACGATCGCCGCCTACACCACGGTGGACGGGGTGGGCGTGCGGCTCTCGTCGAGCCCGGTCGGCTACATCGGCTGGCTGATGCTGCTGCAGAGCCTCTGCGTGCCGATGTTCGCCCTGGCCAGGAGGCGCAACGTGGTGCTGAAGCAACCGCGCCGGGTGCTGCTCGCGGGGGTTGCCGCCGGTGCGCTGAGCGTGCTCGCCTACGGCCTCGTGCTGTGGGCGCAGACCCGGGGAGCGCTGGCCCCGATCGCCGCGCTGCGCGAGACGAGCGTCATCTTCGGCGCCATCATCGGCACGCTCGTGTTCCGTGAGCCGTTCGGCCGGACCCGCGTCGCGGCCACGGTCCTCGTGGTGGCCGGCATCGTGCTGCTCAACGTCGCATAGCGCGCTCAGGCTGCCCCGGACTCGGTCGGCCCGGGGGCTTCGGCTTGTTGCGCCCGGAGAGCATACGCATCCGAGATCCGGTTGAACGCCTCGCACCAGTCCATAACCATGCGGATGCGGATGTTCCCCGTTACCTTGCGAGTGGCCGAACCGCCCGGCCAGGTGACACGCACGGTGGCGGTGTTCTTCTTACGGAGGGTAAGGCCAAACAGCCCATTCCCACGTGTCTTGGTCTCGCCCTCCGGGAACTGGACCTCGGCATGCGCGCCGGGTCTCGGCAGCGCGGGAGCGGTCCGGACGCCCGGCCAAATTAGCGTACGCATGACGGCTTCCTGCTCGCTGTCTGGCATGTCTGCCTCACTAGCTTTCGGGCTACCCTGATCTCGCTCACGCATGCAGGCCCCCCTGTTATTGGCGGTACTCATTTCGCCCGAGCTCTCCCCGTTGCGGTACCGATTCTTCATCTCCTGCTCGCCGTTGCGTTGCCTTTCTTTGGTTTCTCTGGCTAACCATGTGGCATAACGTCCGACTTTGGGTAAGTCGGTCCAGAGTGATCCAGACCCGTCAGGCCCATTAGTCGGCGGGTTGCTCTGTCGTTGCAGTCGCAGCTTCGGCGTTTGGAGGTTCCTACGTGACAATCGAGGTAAGCAGGCGCCAGCTGATGGCGTCGGCGGGCGGCATGGTACTGGCGTCCTTCGCCCTGCCGTCCGGCTTGCGGAAGATCCTCGACGGCGCGTCGCCAGCGGTGCGCAATGCGCGCCTGACCAGCGCGCCCATCTCCGAGATCAAGCACGTCGTCGTGCTGATGCAGGAAAACCGCTCGTTCGATCACTACTTCGGCGCTATGCCGGGCGTGCGCGGTTTCGCCGACCCGAGCGTGCCCAAGAGCCGGTTCTACCAGTACGACGCGCAGAACCCGGACAAGTACCTGCTCCCCTTCCACGCCGACACCCAGAGCACGAGCGCGCAGAACCTGCCCTCCAACAGCCACAGCTGGGGCCCGCAGCACCAGTCGTGGGACAACGGGAAGATGGACATGTTCGTGACCGCGCACCTGGCCGCCGACGGCGTGGCCGGCCAGTACACGATGGCCTACTTCGAGCGGGACGACATCCCGTTCCACTGGGCACTGGCCGACGCGTTCACGATCTGCGACGGCTACCACTGCTCAATGCTGGGCCCGACCTGGCCCAACCGGCTGTACCTGATGACCGGCCAGGTCGACCCGGCGGGCGTGGCCGGCGGCCCGGTCTACGGCAACTACGTGCCGCCCGAGGGCTACACCTGGAAGACCTATCCCGAACTGCTCACCGAGGCCGGGGTGAGCTGGAAGGTCTACCAGGAGATCGAGAACTACGGCATGAACGTGCTGGAGTACTTCGACCAGTACCAGAACGCGTCGGTCTCGTCGCCGCTGTACCAGAACGCGATGCGCATCTACCAGGCGGGCCAGTTCGAGTACGACGCCATGCATGACAGGCTGCCGACGGTGTCGTGGATCGTCCCCACGTCCTTCCAGTCCGAGCATCCCGACTTCACGCCCGCGGCCGGGGCCGACTTCGTGGCGAGCAAGATCAACGCGATCGCCTCGAACCCCGACGTGTTCGCCAAAACGGTCTTGATCCTGATCTACGACGAGAACGACGGGTTCTTCGACCACGTCACCCCGCCGACCCCGCCCGCGGGGACGGCCGGGGAGTTCATCACCGTCGATGGCGTCTCCGACCCGATCGGCCTGGGCTTCCGGGTGCCGGCCATCATCGTCTCGCCGTGGACGGTGGGCGGCTTCGTCAGCCACGACACCTTCGACCACACCTCGGTCACCCGGCTGCTCGAGCTGATGACGGGGGTCATGAATCCCAACATCACGGCGTGGCGGCGGCAGGCCGTCGGCGACTTCACCACGGCCCTCGGCACCGTCCCCTACGGGAGGTTCCCGCGGCTTCCGCAGACCACGGCGCAACTGGAGGCGGCGGAGAGCCAGATCCTCCAGTTCCCGCTCCCGGCCATTCCCGGAGCCAGCCAGACCTTCCCGGTCCAGCCACCGGGCCGCAAACCGGTGCGGGGCGCGACGGCCGCGAGCACGGTAGGGGTGATCTGAATGTCACTACGCGATTCTTCGTTCTGGTCGTCGTTCTGGACCGGGCGCCGCGCGCTCGTGGTCGGATCCGCGGCGGTGATCCTGGCGGCCGGTGCCTCGGCCGCAGTGCTGGCCGGTGGCGGCCATGCCGCCCACCAGCACCGGACGGCGGGTTCTGGCAGGCCCGCCCACCTGGCCTCGTCGACGTGCACCGGGCCGGCCGGCGCCGCCTACATCGCCACCGCCGGCTACCAGGCCTTCGACGCCGTGGACACGTCCAACTGCAGCTTCGTCGCGAACTACAACGTGGGCGACCCGCAGGTGCCCGGCGACTCCGGCGACTACAACTACGTCTCCAGCGACCAGGGCGTCGCCATTCACGGCAGCACCCTGTACTTCGCCGACACCGGCAGCAACACGGTGTCGGTCATCGACGCGGGCACGCTCAACCCGAAGGACTACAACCCGGCCGAGACCGACATCCACGTTGGCTTCAATCCCACCGACCTGGCGGTGTCGCCGGATGGCTCGCAGCTGTGGGTGACCGACACCGGCCCGCAGACCGACTCGCTGCTCGCGGACATCAAGGTGATCTCAACCGCGAGCAATACGGTGACAGCGACGCTGACGATGCCGAGCGCACCGGAACAGATCGTGTTCTCCCCGTCCGGCGCCACGGCCTACGTGACCGCGGCCGATGGCCTGTGGGTGTTCGACACCGCGACCGGCCATGTCGCCGCGGTCATCCACGGCCTGGGCGATCCGCACGGCGTCGCGGTCTCGCCGGACGGCACGACGGTCTACGTGACCAACACCGACGATAGCCAGGTCGACGTGATCGACGCCGCGACCGACAAGGTGACCGGCACGATCGCGGTCGGCCAGATGCCGTGGGGGATCGCCGTATCCCACGACGGCGGCACCGTCTACGTGGCCGACATCAACTCCGACGAGGTCTCGGTGATCAGCACCAAGACCGACACGGTGACCAGCTCGATCCCGCTGTCTGGCGGTCCCGACGTGCTGGCCCTCACGCCCGACGGGTCGCAGCTGTGGGTCTGCGGGATCACCTCGGCGGTCCTCACGGTGATCGACACCAAGACCCTGGACACGGTCGGCGCGCTGAACCTGGGCGGTGACGGAGCCAACTCCGGCGACGGCTTCGATCCGACCGGCATCGTGCTGACCAGCACGCCCACCCCCGGCGGAAGCTGACTCGCCAGGGCCGGAACCTCGGACATGAGGGTGCCCGGCGGCGCAGGGTTTCCGCCGGGCACCTGGCCGTCTATCGTGAGTGGCCTGTTCCTACCCAGGGGAACGGCACGAATACGGAAATGGATCACTAAGGATCCACCTACGTAAGCAGTTCGTCACATCTCGGCGTCCGGATCGCGCGCTTCTACGCCGTGATCTGCGTTATCTTCCCGATCATCGGGCTCATGATGGGCCTGGCCGGCTCGGGGTACGCCAACGTGACCGACCCTGCGCTTGCCGCAGCCGGTTCCCCGCGGGTTTGACGGCGTAGCCGCGGCTGCTCGTGGTGGGGCGGGTCTGGTGTCGCGTGCGTTTCGGGCTGGCGTAGCGTGTCGCATGGATCGCCCGGCTTGCCCATCCCCTAAATGAGCATTAGGGAGCGACATGCACCACGAACTCCGGACTCTGGCCGATCCCGATGCCGTGGCTCGGGACGGCGCGGCATACGTGGCCGAGTGCGCCCGCGCCGCGGTCGCGGCCAACGGCAGCTTCCACTTCGCTGTCAGCGGCGGGCACACCCCCTGGGCTATGTTCGCCGAGCTGGCTTCGGAGACGGTCCCCTGGGATGCAACCGTCATTTACCAGGTGGACGAGCGGGTGGCCCCGCCCGGTGATCCTGACCGGAACCTCACCCACCTGACCAAGGCGCTTGGCTCGGCCCCGGCGCAGGTGCGGCCCATGCCGGTCAACGACAGCGATCTGGTCGCGGCGGCGGCCGGCTACGCGGCCCTGCTGCCTGAGCACTTCGACCTTGTCCACCTGGGTCTTGGTCCCGACGGCCATACCGCCTCGCTCGTCCCGGGCGATCCGGTCCTGTCGGTCACCGATCGCCTGGTCGCCCTCACTCAGCCGTACCAGGAGCACGTGCGGATGACGCTGACCTACCCTGCGCTGGCGCGGGCCCGGCAGATCCTCTGGCTGGTCACCGGCGATGACAAGAAGGAGCCCCTGGCCAGGCTGCTGGCCGGCGATACGACGATTCCGGCGGGACGCGTCGAGGCCGACGCCTCCCTCGTGATGGCCGACCGTGCGGCGGCCTGAGGACCCGATGGCAGGCCAGCATCCAGACCCGCAAGGCATCGAGCGGGAGAAGCAGGTCGCCGCGGAAGCGGCGGCTGAACTGGTCGAAGACGGCATGACCGTCGGGCTCGGCACCGGCTCGACGGTGGCGTTCCTGCTTCCCGCCCTGGCCCGCCGATCGCTCGATATCCTCTGTGCGGCCACGTCGCCGCGCACCGAGCAGGCCGCACGCGAGCTTGGCCTGCGGATCGAGGACGTCGCGAGCATCGACCGGTTCGACATCACCATCGACGGCGCGGACCAGATCGCCCCGGACGGCTGGCTGGTAAAGGGCGGCGGCGGCGCCCACACCAGGGAGAAGATCATCGCCGCAGCCGCGGACCGGTTCGTCGTCATCGGCGACTCGACCAAGCCGGTCCAGGCCCTGCACAGCCCGATCCCCCTCGAATTGCTCTCCTTCGGGCTGCGCGCCACGATGCGCCGGGTAGCGCCGGCCTCGGTGCGCGACGTCCCGCTCAGCCCTGACGGCGGCGTGATCGCGGATTACCACGGACCGGTAGATGACCCGGCGGAGCTGGCCGTCCGGCTGTCGACAATGCCCGGTGTCGTCCAGCACGGCCTGTTCCCGCCGGATATGGTGGCGACGGTACTCGTGGGCCGCGGTGAGTCGGTCGACAGGACGGACTTCAAGCGCTCCTGACCTAGCCCCTGACCTCACCGGACCGAACTGGAGGCACCATGGCCACGTCCATCCGGCTGTTCCTGGCCGATGTCGACGGCACGCTGGTCACCAACGACAAGGTCCTCACCGACCGGGCCATCGCCGCGGTCGCGAAGCTGAAGCAGGCCGGGATACTCTTCGCCATCACCAGCGGCCGCCCGCCCCGCGGCATGTCGATGCTGATCGAGCCGCTCCAGCTCACGATGCCGATCGCGGCGTTCAACGGCGGCGTGTACGTCCACCCCGACATGTCGGTGATCGAGCAGCAGACCATCCCCGACGAGGTAACGCCGACCGTGATCGAACTGCTCGGCGGCCACGGGCTTGACGTGTGGATCTACCGGGGCGCGGACTGGTATATCCGGGACCCGAAGGCACCTCACGTGGCCCGCGAGACCTGGACGGTCAAGTTCGACGCGACGGTGATCGACGGTTTCGGCTCCGTATCGGACGGCGTGGCCAAGATCACCGGGGTAAGCGACGACTACGACGCCGTCCAGAAGAGCGTGGACGCGGTCCGCGAGCGCTTCGGAGACCACGTCTCGGCGGCCAGGTCCCAGCCGTACTACGCCGATGTCACCAATCCCAACGCCAACAAGGGCGCCGTGGCCCAGTATCTCTCCCGCACCTACAAGATCCCCCCGGAGCAGATCGCCACGATTGGCGACCAGCCCAACGACGTGCTCATGTTCGCCCACTCCGGGCTCAGCATCGCCATGGGCAACGCGAGCCCCGAGGTCCAGAAGGCCGCCCGCCGCGTCACCACCTCCAACGAGGACGAGGGCTTCGCCAAC
>Ga0335073_10014891_pt1 | contig 10890 bp, 9 predicted proteins | sample Lox_Sample_22_FD_207093 | JGI IMG/M metagenome (GOLD analysis project Ga0335073, IMG submission 207093) | Soil microbial communities from Loxahatchee National Wildlife Refuge, Florida, United States - Lox_Sample_2.2 | ecosystem: Environmental > Terrestrial > Soil > Wetlands | place: USA: Florida... | reverse complement strand
GCGTTGATCAGGACTCCCGGGATGAGAAAAAAAGCGCCCAGCTTGCACCACGGCATCGCCAGCCAGACAAACGGCAGCCACTCGAGGCCATCGTCAGAAGGTTGGGAGGCGATGAGGAGGTAGACGCCGGCCGCAAGCAGGATGTAGGCCGCCGCAAGACCGATGCCGAGGCGATGCAGTTGCTTCGGCGTCGTGGGGGCCTGCGTGGACACCGGCGTCCTCCCGATCTCTAAGAAGGTAGCACGGATTGTTGAATCGCGAAGATCTCTTTCAAGCCGGCTTCCGCCAGGTCGATGAGCCCGTTGAGTTCGGTCCGCGAGAACGAACCCTTCTCCGCAGTGGCTTGGGTTTCGACCAGGCCTCCATCGGCGGTCATCACCACGTTCATGTCGACTTCGGCCTGTGAGTCTTCTTCGTAGCAGAGGTCGAGAAGCGGCTGACCGTCTACGATACCGACCGAGGTGGCTGCGACGAGCTGCTTCATGGGCGACGCCTTGAGGGTTCCGGCCTTCACCAGGGCGTCGAGCGCCAGGGCCAGGGCCACGGTTGCGCCGGTGATGGCCGCGGTGCGCGTGCCGCCGTCTGCCTGGATCACGTCGCAGTCCAGAATGACGGTGCGCTCGCCAAGAGCATGCATGTCGACGACCGAGCGCAGGCTGCGGCCGATCAATCTCTGGATCTCATGAGTCCTTCCGCCGATCTTGCCGCGCTCTGACTCCCTGGGGGTCCGTGTGACCGTGGAGCGGGGCAGCATGGCGTATTCGGCCGTGACCCAGCCGCGCCCCGAGTTGCGCAGCCAACCGGGAACGCCCTGTTCGATGGTCGCGCAAGCCAGAACGCGCGTGTTGCCGAGAGAGATCAGGACCGCACCCTCCGCGGTCTGGACAAACCCCGGAGTGAGAGTGAGGGGCCGAAGCTGGTTCGGGGAGCGGCCGCCTGGACGGAGCGAGGATGGCGAGGGGCGCATGGCGGGAGAAGAGGCGTGCATAAGGGGATTGTACGGGAGCGGGAACCGGGCGGGGTGTGCGAGGACGGACGATTCCGCAACGGGAATTGCCGATTTTGCGGTTCCGGAACAGGAAGTAATGCCTAAGTTATTCAAACCAGGATGATTAGGCGATGACTGCTGCGGCGGCCTGTTCCATTTCGGGACAGCCATGGCGCGCACAGGAGGGATGCCTGATCCGATTTAGGGCTGTCATCTCTTCCTTAATCAGGAACTTAACTTTCGCGTTCAAGTTTGGCACGCGACGTGTATAGAAATAGGACAAAATCCCCGGATCTGCGACGGAAATGGGAAGGGGATCGGCAGAGAACGAAGGCAGCGGGAGTAAGAAGCGGCAACAAAGGGACAGGGACGGGGAGTTGGTGAAACAGAGAACCGCGAAGGGTTATCGATCCCCGGATCACGCGCCGCGCATTATGAACCACTGCCATTGAAAGGAAGCAAGCCAATGCAGCAAAGCGAACGGGAAACCACAATCACGAAGGCCAAGAGCACCTGGAACGGCGTGGAGCGCAGGCGTGTAGAAAAAGTCGTCGAAACCCTGGCCACGTTGCGCAGCCGGGGCGAAAGCCTCTCCGAAGTGGCGCACGATGCGCGCAACATGGTGACGGCGCTGGCGCTCTATTGCGACCTTCTCGACGAGCCGGGCGTGCTGACCAACTCCTACACACATTACGCGCAGGAGCTGCGCCTGGTTTCGGCTGCCAGCCGGCGGCTGGTGGAAAAGCTCGTAGCGCTCGATGCGGGCGTGGCCCCGGATGCGAGCCTCAAGAGCCTGCTCGATGCCGGCTCCGGACGCAAAGCGGCCTCTGTGGGCGCGGAGATTGCGCATGGCGCCGTAGCCGCGGACAGCACCGTGGCTACCAGCAATGCCGCGTCTACCAGCAGTGCAGCGGCCACCAGAATCGATCGCAGAGCGAGTTTCGATCGCAGATCGAGCCCAAGCAACGGCAACAGCCCTGAGGAAGCGGGCCAGTCGGATCCGATCGCAAGCAGCGCGCCCATCGAGAAGCGGGATCAACGCTGGGATCTGCTGCCGGCTCTGCCGGTCACCAACCTCGCCGCCGAGCTTTTGGCCAACCGCAATCTGCTGGCGGCGCTGGCCGGGCCTTCGATCGCATTGACGATGCAGGCCGACGGCGGCGCGCAACCGGTGCGCCTGACCGGCGAAGATCTGACCCGCCTGTTGGTGAATCTGGTGAAGAACGCAGCCGAGGCCATGCCGCAGGGCGGACGCATCCATATTGGACTGAGCGAACGCGAGACCGCCATGGGCGCTACCCGCTGCCTGGCTCTCACGGTCGAGGACAACGGACCGGGCATCGCTGCGGGCGATCTCGAAAGGATCTTCGCCTCCGGGTACACTTCGCGGGGCGCGGAAGCCAAAGGCGGCGGTTGGCCGCAGACTCACCGCGGGCTTGGCCTGGCCATCGTGCGCTCCATTGTGGAAGGCGCAGGCGGCCGTATCAACGCCCAAAACCGGGTCCAGGGCGGAGCCTGCTTTACCCTCGAGCTCCCGGTGCGGAAGACAGGGGCCAGGGACTAGGGACTGCGGGGCTTGGGGATGAAGGGACCACGGGATCTCGCAGCGCCGAGCGGTTCAGGTCGAGAGAGCACAGATCAGCGATTCCTGCTCGTTCATTCTTGACCACCGACCGCCGACCCGGAGCCCGGACCCGCGATAGCTGAAGGCCAGAAGCCTGGATCTGAAAGCTGTCTTTGCAATTAACGATGTTCCAACACGCGAGAGGCGACTACAATGCTGGAAACAGTCTTTCAATCACGGGCCATGGAGTTTATGCCACAACTCGCCGAGCCGGCGGCTCGACTGCACCTGTTGGTGGTGGATGCCGACGCGGCGGTCCGCTCGGCGTGCGCCGAGATCGCAGCCAGTCTGGGCTACGCGGTAGAGAGCACGGGCGACCTGTCGCAGGCGCGGAGCCTGCTGCGTGGCCACACCGCCGATATTCTGCTGGTGAACCTGCCCGCAGGTTCGAACGACGGCCTGGAGATGGTCTCCGAGGTCAAGCTGCTCTATCCCGACACTTCGGTGATCGCCATGACCGCCACCGGCTCGGTGAACACGGCCGTCGAGGCCATGCGCTGCGGCGCTGCCGACTATCTGACCAAGCCCTTCGCCATGGACGAGCTGTCGACGGTCCTGGACCGGGCGGCGCAGAACCACGCCACCGATGCCGTCACCCGCCAGCTGCGCGAACGGCTGCGCCTCTCTGAAGGGCTGGGGGCCATGATCGGCCGCTCGCCCGAGATGGAGAAGATCTACCGTATCCTCTCCAAAGTCGCGCAGAGCACGCACCCGGTGCTGATCCTGGGCGAGAGCGGGACGGGAAAGGAACTGGTGGCGCGGACCATTCACGCCTACGGTCCCAATGCCGAGAAGCCGTTTTTGCCCGTCGATTGCGGCTCGATTGTGCCCACGCTGATCGAGAGCGAGTTGTTCGGCTACGTGCGCGGCGCCTTCACGGGGGCCAACCGCTCCAAGGACGGTTTACTGGTCTCGGCCGAAGGTGGAACGGTCTTTTTGGATGAAATCGGCGAGCTCTCGCTCGATCTGCAGGCCAAGCTGCTGCGTGCTCTGCAGGAAAAAGAAGTTCGTCCGGTGGGTGCCACGCATCGTGTGCCGATCAAGGCGCGGATCGTCGCCGCCACCAATCGGGATCTGGCCGCCATGGTCGAGAACGGCAGCTTCCGCAAGGATCTCTTCTATCGGCTGAACGTGGTGAATCTGCGGTTGCCGGCCTTGCGCGACCGCCGCGAGGACATCCCTCTGTTGGCGGCGCATTTTCTCGACCGCATCAGCAAGGAGCACAATCGCAAGTTCGCGCTCTCCGATGAAGCGCTGCGCACCATGATGCGCCACGACTGGCCGGGCAACGTGCGCGAACTCGAGCACGCCATTGAGCGGGCATGCGCGATGTCTTCAGGGCCGGTGCTGCTGTTGGGCGACCTGCCCACGCAGCTGCAGCAGAGAGGCCTGGAAGCGCGGCGAGCCGCAACCGCCACCGTCCAGGGCGACGAAGCGGCCGGCGCGCCGGAGCTGAAGACGCTGGCCGAGCTCGAACGCGAGGCCATTCTGGGAGCGATCCGCACCCTGAACGGCGACAAGCTGCAGGCCGCGAAGCTTCTGGGCATCGGCAAGACCACCCTCTATCGCAAGTTGAAAGAGTACGGCATCGCCGACCCGCTGCAGGGGGAGTAAAGGCAGCCGGGAGCTCTCAGCTTTCAGCTGTCAGTTTGTTGCTCGCAATTCCAGCGCATTGTGCGAGACGCCGGCAGCCAGCAAGGTGAGAGTCGGTCAAGGTCAAAGAACAAAAAGTTAAGAGCGAATTGCTGAAGGCTGATCGCTGACAGCCGAAGGCTCCAACCGGTGAGATTGGGGAGAACGGGCATGAGTATTCTAATGGTGACAGGAATTGAAGGCGCGCGGAACTGCGCTACGGTAGTGGGAGCGCAGCTGGGCATGGAAGTTGAAGTGGCCGAAGGACGCAAAGCCGCGCTGACCGCATTGCGGCGCCGCGAGTATCTGGCCGTGGTGATCGATGAAACCCTGGCCGAGTGCGACCCGGCGGCTGCCGAGAAGATCTGTGAACAGGCCGCCCTGGCCATTCCCATGCAGATTAACTTCGCCATCTCGGGCGCTGCGCGCCTGGTGCGCGAGATCCGCGCAGCCTTGAACCGCCGCGAGCGCGAGCAGGCCCTGGCCCGCCGCGCCGCCGCAGCCGCCATCGAAACCGAACTGAAGTCCACGGTGGCGGGTCTGTTGCTGCACTCGCAACTGGCGTTGAACGGTGTCGGCGTTCCAGCTGCTGTGGCCGACCGGCTGCGCATGGTGGCCGATCTGGCCGGCAGTCTGCGCCAGCAGTTGAGCGTACCGCTTGAGACGCGGCGCGAGGTCCGCGCCTAGCCCGGTTCGGCTTGCATGGCAGGGCGCAACACCGCTGAGGCACGAGCCGGCAGGGCGAGCGGCGCACCGGTCGCGCGTTGACGGGGTATATCTCCCCGCTTGCCCGCTGCGCTATTCTGCTGCGCATGATGAACGTGCGACGGTTGGCGATGATTTTGCGGTGGCCGGCAATGCGCTTCTCCTCACGCATTGCCGCTGCCCCCTGGCTCAGATCGCCGCGGATTCTGAATGCGCGGACTCCCGGAGAACCCCGCTTCCTGCGGAAGCCTTGACGGTCGCTGCACCCACACAGTGGCCCGATTGCGATTCGTATCAATCCTACTCAGGCATTGGCCGCGAAGTGGATTTTTCCGCCGCGCGCCAGTGCGCGTGGAGCGAGCGGCTGGCGCAACGGGCAAATCTCGAGCCGCGTTACACGGTGGCGAGCCTTTTCGGCGGATCGGCGATGCTCTCCGTGCTTTACGCGAACGGCGAGGGGGTCGAGCAGAATAAGCCGCTTGCCTTGCGCTTTGCCTCTGAAGCGGAGCTGGAAGACCAGGGACGCGAAGACATTCGCGCGCTTCCCGACAAGCCCCATGTGACGGGAAAGAAGTTCCGATATTGCGACGCGGCCTTTACACCTTTGAGATGAACTTCTGCGCCGCCTACGACGCTGAGATAGCGGCCCAGCAACGCCAGGATGTCCTGGATCAATTGTCGAGCCATTGGCCGCGCCCGGAAAAGGACGCCTTCGCCGCCCTGGAGCGGGCAGAGACAGCCTACGTTGAGGCTCACGGCGCCGGAGAGGTCTATCTTGGGGGAACCATCCACAACCTCCGGGTGAATGGTGTCGAAGAGAGGCAGCGGGACAAGTTTCTGGCGGCGGTGCGCGGCTTTGAAAGCGGACAGCTGCCGAAGGGCACGGCAGCCGACTTCCGGCAGGCCGGCTCCGATTTGAACGCCGCATACAAAAAGACTCTCGAGCTGGCCGCAGAGCAAAACTTCGACCAGGATGACGGGCTGATTCGGCCCGCGGGTATTCAGAAGGCCGAGCGTGCATGGCTCGTGTACCGGGATGCCTGGGTGGCCTTTGCCAAACTGCACTACCCTTGGACCGATGCCAATGCCTGGCTGACGCTGCTCACCCGCAATCGCTACTGGAGCCTGCGCAGGACACTCTGCAATGTGGGATGGGACGATGCGGCGTGCAAGCGTGTTTCATTGGACGACTAGAACCGATCACAATTCGCCGCGTAAACATCCATCCCGCCAACAAGGCGGAAGCCAGGAAGCCAGCGAGCTGGCAAGGTGGTGGATGACACCGGTTCGAGCGTCTTTGCTTTACCCTAGAAGGTTGGGCAAAATCAGGAGCCTACCCCAAATGACCGTCATCCTTCAGGAAGATTTTATCGCCAGCGTGCGAGCCGCCTTGCAGTACATCAGCTACTACCATCCGGTGGATTACATCACCTCGCTCGCCAAGGCCTACGAGCGCGAGCAGTCGCCGGCGGCGCGTGACGCCATGGCGCAGATTCTGATCAACAGCCGCATGTGCGCCGAAGGCCACCGACCCCTCTGCCAGGACACGGGGATTGTGAACGCGTTTGTCAGGCTCGGCATGGATGTGCGCTTCGCGTCTGGTTCTGCGGACGGCAGCCCTTCGGTCGGGCTGCAGGAGATGGTCGACGAAGGTGTGCGCCGCGCCTATCTCGATGCGGCCAATGTGCTGCGGGCCTCGGTGCTGGCCGATCCGGCGGGCGCGCGCAAGAACACGCGCGACAACACGCCGGCCGTGGTGAGTGTGGAACTGGTGCCCGGCTCGACGGTCGAGGTTACGGTCGCGGCCAAGGGCGGCGGCTCGGAGGCGAAGTCGAAGTTTACGATGCTGAATCCGTCAGATTCGATCGTGGACTGGGTGCTCAAAACCGTGCCTACCATGGGTGCCGGCTGGTGCCCGCCGGGGATTCTGGGCATCGGTATCGGGGGCACGGCAGAGAAGGCGATGCTCCTGGCCAAGCAATCGCTGATGGACCCGATCGACATGCAGGAACTGAAAGCCCGCGGGGCAAAGACGCGGGCCGAGGAACTGCGCCTGGAACTCTACGACAAGGTGAACCGGCTGGGCATTGGCGCGCAGGGGCTGGGCGGGTTGACGACCGTGCTCGACGTGAAGGTGCTCGATTTCCCCACGCATGCGGCCAACCTGCCTGTGGCCATGATTCCCAACTGCGCGGCGATGCGTCATGCGCATTTTGTGTTGGACGGCGTGGGGCCGGTGTATCTCGATCCGCCCTCGCTTGAAGACTGGCCGAAGCTGGAGTATGACGTGAGCGGCGCGCGGCGCGTGAATCTGGACACGGTGACGCGCGAGGAGTCGGCTACGTGGAAACCGGGCGAGGTGTTGCTGCTGAGCGGCAAGCTGCTCACGGGCCGCGACGCTGCGCACAAGCGGCTGACCGATATGCTGAACCGCGGCGAGAAGCTCCCCGTCGATTTCCGCAATCGCTTCATCTACTATGTCGGCCCGGTCGATCCGGTGGGCAACGAGGTGGTTGGTCCGGCGGGGCCCACGACGGCCACGCGCATGGACAAGTTCACGCGGCAGATGCTGGCCGAAACCGGCTTGCTCGGCATGGTGGGCAAGGCGGAGCGCGGCCCTGAGGCGATCGATGCCATCCGCGAGTATGGCGCGGTGTACCTGATGGCCGTCGGCGGCGCAGCGTATCTGGTTTCGAAGGCTATTCGCAGCTCGAAGCTGCTCGCCTTTGGCGATCTGGGCATGGAAGCCATCTATGAGTTCGATGTGCGTGACATGCCGGTTACGGTCGCCGTGGATGCCAAAGGCACGAGCGTGCATCAGACCGGCCCTGCCGAGTGGCAGCAACGGATTGCGGGAATCCCGATTCTGGCATGAAGAAGAGAGGGATGCGCCGCGACTGCAAAGCTGCAACCCGCAAACAATGCTTTGTCCGATTCCTGAAACCGCAGGCCGGGTACGCCTTCACTGGATAAAGTCTCACTTGGAATCGGGGCCGCTCAGCGAGCCGGCGGCGCTCGTGTCGCACAGTCCGAGCGCGCAGAGAATTCTTCCCGGTTCAGCCAGCAGGCGGCCGGCATCTTTGGCCGGCATGGGCTTGGCAAACAGATAGCCCTGTCCATAGGGACAACCCATCTCGCGCAGCAGACGATATTGCTCGCAGGTCTCGATGCCCTCGGCCACCACGCTCATGCCTAGCGCGCGCGCCAGTTCGACTACGGTGCGCACGATCTGCCGCGATTGATCGCCGGTTTCGATTCGTGCGATGAACGTGCGATCGATCTTCAAAACGTCGAAGGGGAACGAATGCAGGTGGCTCAGGGAACTGTAACCGGTGCCGAAGTCGTCGATGTGCAGGCCCACGCCAAGAGTGCGCAGGTTGGTGAGCACTTCCGCCGCCGTAACCATGTTGGGGATCAGGGCGGCTTCGGTCATTTCCAGGCAGAGTTGATGGCTGGAGATGCCCGACTCAATCAGCAATGCGCGAATGTGATCGGCGAGTCCGACCCGGCAGAACTGACGAGCCGAGAGATTGATGCTCACCGATAGTAAACGTTGCCCGGCATACTCGCTGTTCCACCTTCGGATTTGACGGCAAGCTTCTGAGAGCACCCAGTCGCCGATAGGAAGAATCAGACCGGTTTCTTCCGCCTGGGGAATGAACTGGGCTGGCGAGAGCAGTCCGCGCTGTGGATGGTCCCAGCGAATGAGCGCTTCCAGACCGATGATCTGCCGCGTAATCAGGTCGACCTCAGGCTGGTAGTAGAGCACGAACTCGCGCCGGTCGAGAGCCTGGCGCAGGTCGGCAGTGCGGGGCCAGCCGCCGTGGGTTTTATCGCGGACTCGCGCGCGGCGAAGCTTCTTTTTGGTCACCGTGCTGCGGAGTCTTCGCAGTTCCAGCAGACTGGATACCAGCTCCGCGAGTCCTTCAAGAACCGCCAGTTCGCTCGCCTGGAGTTCGGTCTTGGCATGGGATGAATAGACCACCAGGACGCCGACGACCTCGCCCGTGGCCACGCGCACGGGAATTCCGGCAAAAAAGGCTGCGTTGACCACCTTTGCAGCGACCGGCAACCCCAGTTCCGAAGCAAACCTGCTAACGTCGGGAACGACCACGGGACCATTGACCTTGATCACGCGCTCGGAGAGGGAGTTGTGGCGCGGCAGTTCGCCCAGTCGGGTACCGAAATACGACTTGGTCCAGACGCGGCTCTCATCGACAAAGCAGATGGCGGCAGTATCGGCCTGCATATATGCGCAGGCCAGGCGCGTGATGGTATCGAAAGCAGCTTCGGGCAGGGTATCGAGGATGGCGACGGCTTCCAGCGCGGCGAGCCGCGCAGCCTCGCCGCGACTGCCGGTCACTTCGCTTTCTTGCCTTGCGTGGTCGATCGGCATGGATGAATTGGGGCACTCCCCCAATTCATCTTTATCGGCAGGTTGCGCGCAAGCTTGAACCGCCGACGCGGCTGTTGCGCCGTAGTTGCGATTTAGGCGCTGCCGGCGGCCCGCACGCGATCGAGGATTCCGGACCGACATTCCCGCCTCACTAGCTTGGAGTTCGAGTCAGGTAGCCCATGCCGTCAAGCATGCCCCGCATGTAAGCGAAGCTCGCCATCACGCCGGGCATAGGGTCTTCGGGATGGACCTCGTATTCGAGATCCACGAAGCCGTGGTAATCGATTTCGATGAGGGCCGCAAAGATCTCGCGGAAGGGCAGCACGCCCTGGCCGACGGGCACTTGGCTGTCTTTGTCTTTCATGTCGGCGAGGTCCTTTACATGCATGTTGTAGAGGCGCGGGCCGGCGGCGTGAATGGCTTCGACCAGGTTGGTGTTGGCACGCGCCGCATGGCCTGCGTCGATGCAGCACCCAAGGCGCGGGTCGAGATCTTTAACGGCTTTGAGCACGTCGAAGGGCGACGGGAAGAGCTGGTCCTCGGGTCCATGGTTATGAATGGCGATGCGGATGTCGTACTCGCGAACAAACTTTTCGATTGTCGGCAGGGAGCCGGGCACCGGGTCGGCGGCGACGATCACGTTGATGCCTGCGCGCCTGGCGTACTCGAATTTGGCGCGGATGTCGTTCTCGTCGTTCTTCGGGAAGGCGATGGTGCCGGCGGCGTGCAGCGTGATGCCCGCCGAAGCGTAGTCGTCGAGCGCCTGGATTTCAAGGCCCGAGTCCATGGGCAGATGGTCCTTCACATCCTTGCAGTTCAGGTCGTGGACATTGAGCTGGGACATTGCGCCGATCATGTCGGTCCGTGAGAGGTTGCGAAAGGTGTAGCTCGCCAGGCCAAGGCGGACAGGGGAAGGTTTGCCGGACGCCGCAAGAGCTTGAGCCGGCGCGGGTGCGGCGTCAACCAGCAGGGGACCAGCCAAGGCGGCAAGGGCGGAGGACTGCAGGAAGTTACGGCGGGAAAGGCGTTTCATGGTGAGCCATTATAGGGGGTTTGCGCTCAGCCAGTCAGCGATTAATTTGCGGGAAATATGCGGTATGGCGGGGGCTCGGTGCGAGACGCGATCCAGGCCGGTATGCGGTCCGGCAGGGGGACGAGAAGAATTCGATTGACGGATTTTGCAGTGGCGGGATATAGTTCCGCGTAAGCGAAATCGGCGCATGTTGAGAAATCGCTTACTTGGGTCCGGGCCCGCTCGGTTTCCGCTCATCCCTCCCCCCCAATCCAGCCTTTTAAGACACGTGTGCTCATTTCAATCTCATTCACATGAGGGTGAAATATGAAACGTTTACTGTACTGCTTACTGTTCCTGATGGCGGCATCGGGCGCAGTAGCCAAGGCAACCACTTACCTGACCCCGAACACCGCCGTGGAGTACAAGATCGTGAACGCGAACAGCGGCTTGGTGCTTGGCGTCAGTGGCGCCAGTTACACTGCCGGCACTGCCATCGTGCAATGGGCCGACAACGGAACAACCGACCACCT
>Ga0335073_10014890_pt1 | contig 10890 bp, 10 predicted proteins | sample Lox_Sample_22_FD_207093 | JGI IMG/M metagenome (GOLD analysis project Ga0335073, IMG submission 207093) | Soil microbial communities from Loxahatchee National Wildlife Refuge, Florida, United States - Lox_Sample_2.2 | ecosystem: Environmental > Terrestrial > Soil > Wetlands | place: USA... | reverse complement strand
CTCCGGCATGCCCGACGCGTGCTAGATAGGCATCAAGATCGAGCTTGGCTACGGACCACTCGTCGCTTACATCGTCACTCAAGAGATCTCGGTTTCTGGTTATCAGGCTTCGGCGGCCGGCTCGGCGGTGGCTTCGCCCGCGGCGGGCTTGCCGGTGACCATCTTCGCGATGATCGCGCCGGCGACGGCGCCGCCTGCGAGCGCACCGAGTGCGGCAAGCTTGCCGGGGATGGCGGGGCCGATCTTGTACTTGCCCGGCCCGGTCGCGGCCAGGGTCAGCGCCAGGGTCACGTACGCGACCGGGAGTTCCACGCCGCCGCGGGCCGCCATCAGGCCGCCCTCGCGGTTGAAGCCCGCGGCGACCGACATGGCGCCGGCGACCGCGAGCGGGCCGGCCGGGTCGGCGAAGCCGGTGATGGTCAGCACGCCGCCGGCGATCTCGGTCGCCGCCGCCGCCATGGCCATCTCCCTGCCGGGGGTGAGGCCGTTCTTCTCGAAGATCTTGCTGATGCCCTCGAGGCCCGGGCCGTGGAACGCTCCGACGAGCTTCTGGCTCGCGTGAATGCCCATATAGCTGCCCAGAAGGAGCCTGGCACCGAGCAGGGCGGCGTCGCGCATCTTGTCCTCCGAGTCCGTGGCCGCGTTGGTCCGTACCTTATACCTACGCCGTTGCGGTCCGGTATGCACCAGGCGCGCGGACTCGTGAACCCAAAGCCGCATTTGCGCGTTAATAAGTTCAGCAGGGTTGCTGAGCGCGGAGACGGCACCGGAGGTCCTACCTAAACAGCGCGCGGACTTCGGCTTCACGGTAACGCGGGGTCGCGCCTAGTGGTATCTCTAGGCCAGCGGGCCACCGGGGCCGGTACCGGTCCCGCGCACAGCGTCAATGTTGGCGGTGATTGTTCAGTGACCGGACGTTTCCCGCATGACGGGTACACCGACGTCGTCGGCAGGCGGGACGAGCTCTCGCGGCTCGCCGCGACGCTGGCGGAATCCCGCCTCGTGACGATCGTCGGCCCCGGCGGTGTCGGCAAGACCACGGTCGCGCTGGTAGCGGCGGCGCAGGCGGCGGCCAGCTACCCCGACGGCCCGTGGATCGTCGAGCTGTCCGGCCTGCACGACCCAGCGCTCCTGCCCAACACGGTCGCGAGCGTGCTTGGCCTGCCACAGCAGGACACGCGGTCGGCGCTTGAGGCGGTGCTCGGGTACCTGCGGAACCGGCGGCTGCTGCTCATCCTCGACACCTGTGAGCACCTGCTCGACGGCTGCGCCGCTCTGATCCAGACCGTGCTGCGGCACGCGCCCGGGGTGACCGTGCTTGCCACCTCGCGGCAGCCGCTCGACATGGCGGGCGAGCACAACTTCCCGATCGGGCCGCTGCCGGTGCCGTGCGCCGGCTCGGCGGGCGACGCTGGCCTGGCGGGCGGCGGCGACGCGGTCGAACTGTTCGCGCTGCGGGCCGCGACGGCGGTGCCCGGGTTCGCGGTCACCACAGAGAACGTGGCGGATGTCATCCGGCTGTGCCGGCGGCTCGACGGCATGCCGCTGGCGATCGAGCTCGCGGCCGTCCAGCTGCGCGGGCTGCCTCTCGGGGAGCTGGTCCGGCGGCTCGACAACCGGTTCGCGGTGCTGTCAGGCGGCCGGCCGGGAGCACTCCCCCGGCATCAGACGCTGCGAACGGCGATCGAGTGGTCCCACGAGCTGTGCTCGCCGGCCGAGCGGCGGCTGTGGGCCCGCCTTTCTGTGTTCGCCGGAACGTTCACCCTGGCCGCCGCCGAGGAAGTGTGCGCGGAGGTCTCGCTTGAGCGGCCCGACGTGGTCGGTACCCTTATCGGACTTGTCGACAAGTCCGTGGTGCTCAGGGAGGGTGCCCGCTACCGGATGCTGGACACGCTGCGGGAGTTCGGTGCCGAGCGGCTTGCGTCATCGGGTGAACTGGCCTCGTGCCGGTCGCGGCACCTGGCGCGGTACCTGGCCATGGGGCGCTACTTCGGCTGCCACGTGGCGGACGACGACCAGCTAGAGCGCTACCGGGAGCTGCGCGAGGTGCATGCTGACGTACGCGCCGCCCTGGAGTACGCACTCGCACCCGAGGAGGATCCGGCTCCGACGTTGCCTGTCCGCGCGTCCGGACCGTCCGGCGCGGTCGTGACGCAGGTCGCCCAGGAGCGCTGGCGGGCCGGCGCGAAGCTGGCGTGCTCGCTCTACGGGTACTGGCGGATTTCCGGGCTGCTCGGCGAGGGCGGGTACTGGCTGACCAAGGCGCTCGACCGGTTCACCGAGGCGGGTCCCGAGCGGGCGCGAGCGCTGGTCACCCGGGCATTCCTGCGCGCGTCCCAGGGCGATGCCGGCAACGCCCTCGCCGACAGCGAGGCCGGAACCGCGATGGCACTCGAGCTCGGCGAGGACGCTGCCACCGCCCGCGGGTACCAGTTCACGATGCTGGCGCTCACCTTGCTGGGCCGGCACGAAGAGGCGGCCAGGATCTGCAACGAGGCCCGGTCCCGGCTGCGGACGTGCGGCGACCGGGCCGGCGAGCTGTTGCTCCTGGCCCAGCTCGGGAACCTGCTCCAGCTGTCCGGGAGGCCCGCCGAAAGCGCCGCAGTTTGCGACGAGGCCCTGGCGATGCTCGGCGCGGATGCCCGCGAGCAGTGGATCCGGAGCTTCCTGTACATCGTGTCCGGCATGGCGCTGTTCCAGATCCCCGGGCGGGAAGCCGACTGCGAGGCGGTCATCAGGAAGGCGCTGCTCGGGAAGCAGGAGCTTGGCGACGTGATGGGGATGGCGTACGCGCTTGACGTGCTCGGCTGGCTGTCGCTGCGGACCGCTTCGCCGTCGCGGACGGCACGGCTGCTCGGGACGGCCGATCCGCTGTGGGAGCGCTGCGGGAGCGTGCGGCTCAGCGGGACCGCGATTATGGAGGAGCTCCACCAGCAGGCGGCGGCGTCGGCCCGGTTGGCGCTTGGTGACGCTCTGTATGAGGCCGAGTACGCGGCGGGTGCTTCCCACGCGCGGAGTCAGCTTGACGCGCACGTCGACGGTGAGGCGCTGCGGCTGCACGTCCCTTAGCGGTACGGGCTCGGCCCTTAGCGGTCCGGGGCTCGCGAGGCGGCCGGCCCGGCCGCTGGTGGCATGGTTCGGATCCAGGGAAGCCGGATTCGTTCCTCGAAATGTGTTTGATCAGTGCCGGGGGCGGACCGATAGCGTGGGCGCATGGCGGCGGTTGACTTCTCTCGGTTCGCGAACGTGCTCAGGGAACTTGGTGTGGCCGGCCCGGTGCGGGTGCTGCCGGATTCGGCGTCGACCGCGGCGGCCGCCGCGGTGCAGCTCGGGTGCGAGGTCGGCGCGATCGCGAACAGCCTGGTGTTCGCGGCGGACGGCGCGCCGCTGCTGGTGATGACCAGCGGGGCACACCGGGTCGACACCTCGCGGGCGGCCGCCCTCGCCGGCGCTTCGCTCGTCACCAGGGCCGACGCGAAGTCGGTGCGGACGTGGACGGGGCAGGTGATCGGGGGCGTGGCGCCGGTGGGGCATCCCGCGCCGATCCGGACGCTGGTGGACGTGTGGCTGGCGAAGTACGACGTGGTGTGGGCGGCGGCCGGGCATCCGCACACGGTGTTCCCTACTTCTTTCGATGAGCTCGTCCGGATCACCGGCGGCGTGGCCGCCGAGGTCGGCGACTAGGAGAGCGTGGCGATCGCGGCCCGTAGCTCGTCGAGTTCCCGGCGTGCGAGATCCGTGAGCGCCTGCCGACTGGCCGGATCGGCCCAGTGATCGAAGGCGCGGTAGAAGGCGCGGGCGCCCAGTTCGGCGGCCAGGCTGGCGGCGGGATCGGGCACGCCCCGCTTACGGAGTGCGCCCGTCATGGCTTCTGCGAGGGCGGTGCGCTTGGACGCGGCGCGCTCGCGCAGCTCGCTGCTGGCCGCGACGACCGTTTTGAGGCGGGCGCTGAACTCGCGGCGGTCTTCGGTGAAGGTGGCCGTGAGGGCGTCCAGGCCCGCGGCGACCGCCTGGAGAGGCGTCGCTGAGTCCGGCGCCCCGGCGATCGCGTCGGCCATGAGCCGGCCGTGGATCTCCTGCCCGGCGGCGAACAGCACCTCCCGCTTGTCGGAGAAGTGCCGGAAAAAGGTCGTCTTGGTCAGCCCGCCGGCGCGCTCGGCGATCTCGTTGACGGTGGTGGCGTCGTAGCCCTGCTCGCTGAACAGGTCGAGTGCGGCGCGCACGAGGCGTTCCCGCGCGTTCGGTTCCCATCGACCCATGGGAACAGCATATGTGATGTGACTTGGTAACGTCATCATGCTAGAGTGACGTTACCAAGTCACATCACTTGCTCCGCTTGCTCGCTCGGCGGGGCGACTCGTCTCGGGAGAACTGATCATGCGTGTCTTCGTCACAGGTGCAAGCGGTCATATCGGCTCGGCGGTAGTGTCCGAACTGATTCAGGGCGGTCACGAGGTCGTCGGCCTTGCCCGGTCTGACGCCTCGGCCGACGCGGTCAAGGCGATGGGCGCCGAGGTGCGGCGCGGCGATCTGCGCGACCCGGCCGGCCTGCGCGAGGCCGCGGCCGACGCGGACGCGGTCATTCACCTCGCGTTCGACCACGCCACCATGATGGCGGGAAACTTCCCCGGTGCGGCCGCCACCGACCTCGCAGTCGTGCAGGCATTCGGAGACGCGCTGGCCGGGACGGGCAAGACCCTCATCGGCGTCGGCCTCACGCGCACCGGCGACGCGAAGCGCGACGCGGTGATCGACGGCAACCCGCGCTCCGCAGGCTCGCGCGCGGTCGCAGGGCTTACCGAACGCGGCGTGCGCTCGATCCTGGTCGCGATTCCGTCGGTCACCCACAGCGCGCGGGACCGGCAAGGCTTCATCCCCATGCTGATCAAGATCGCCCGGGACACGGGCGTGTCCGGCTATGTCGGCGACGGCGCCAACCGCTGGCCCGCCGGCCACACCCTGGACGTCGCGTCGCTCTACCGGCTGGCGCTGGAGAAGGCGCCCGCCGGAGCGCAGCTGTATGCCGCGGCCGAAGAGGGCATCACGGTGCGCGAGATCGCGGAGACCATCGGACGACGGCTGGGCATTCCGGCAGTGAGCATTCCTGCTGAGGAGGCTGCCGAACACTTCAGCGGGTTCCCGTTCATCACGATGGACATCACGATGCCTAACGCGGAGACGCGGCGGCTGCTTGGCTGGGAACCGGTCCATCCCGGGTTGATCGCCGACCTGGAGGAAGACCACTACTTCACCGGCGACTGATTCGGGCCTGCTTGCCGGTACCTGCTGCCTGCGCCCTGGCGCTCTCTTAGAGTGAGACCGGTTGGCCCGGCTCTGGAAGGGCGGCATGGCCATGTCCTTGTCCACGGCGTTCACCAGGTTGTTCGGCATTCAGCACCCGATCGCGCTAGCGCCCATGGGCGGATCGGCCGGCGGCGCGCTGGCGGCGGCGGTGTCCAACGGCGGAGGCCTGGGCCTGGTCGGCGGCGGCGCCGGAGATCCCGCCTGGCTGGCCCGCGAACTACCGGTCGCCGCGCAGGGCACCGACAGGCCGTGGGGCGTCGGCTTCCAGAGCTGGTCGGCCGGCACGGATGTGGTCGAGCGTGCCCTGCGGATGCGGCCGAGCGCGGTGATGCTGTCCTTCGGCGACCCGCTACCGTTCGCCGAACTTGTCCGCGACGCCGGCGCGGCACTGATCCTCCAGGTCACCGACCTGGAGGAGGCCAGGCAGGCGGTCGACCTCGGCGCCGACGAGATCGTCGCGCAGGGAACCGAGAGCGGCGGGCACAGCGGGCACGGCCGCTCCACGATGGCGTTCGTGCCCGTCGTGGTGGACCTGGCGGCGCCGGTGCCGGTGCTGGCGGCCGGCGGGATCGCGGACGGGCGCGGCGTGGCCGCGGCCCTGTGCCTCGGCGCCGCAGGCGCGCTCATCGGAACCCGCTTCCAGGCGACAGCCGAGACCCTCGCCGATCCCGGGTCTGTCAAGGCGATCATCGACGGATCCGGGGACGACACCGAACGCAGCACCGTCCTGGACATCGCCCGTGGCTCCCGGTGGCCATCGAAATACCCCGCCCGCACCCTGCGCCACCCAATCCTTGACCAGTGGAGGGGGCGGGAAGACGAACTGGCCAACGACCCCGCCGCCGCGAGGGATGCGTACGAAGAAGGCATCGCACGAGGCGTTCTTCCGCCGATTCCGGTTTGGGCGAGTCAGGCAATCGACCTAATCAATGACCTGCCGTCGGCGGCGGACCTGGTCGGCGCTCTCGCGGCGCGGGCAGAAGACGCGCTGGCGCGGGCCGGGCACGAGTGAGCCTGGGCCGGGAAGTCACCATCGGGCGGCTGCTTGGCCTGGACGATCACGGCCTGCTTGCCAAGGCCGGGACAGATCTCCGTCCCAGGGTGGAGATCATCGACTTGGTGCGGCGTGCCCGGGCAACGGGTGTCCGGGCTGCTGTCTTGTCAAACTCCCGGGGAACGGGTGACCACGATCCGTACGACGGGTACGACCTCGAGGCGAACTTTGACGCGATTGTCATTTCCGACCGGGTCGGACTGCGTAAGCCGAGCCCGGAGATCTACAGGCTGACCGCTCACAAGATCGGTCTGCCGCCTGCCGAGTGCGTGTTCGTGGACGATACCGAGCACAAACCTTTCTGCGGCGCGGGACCTTGGCATGGCAACGCTGCTGTTCACGGGCGCTGACGGCGAGGCCGCGGAAATCAAGCGGCTTATCGGCATCGCTTGACTCCGGGTATAGGCGGAACACCAACGCGTACCTCCAATGGGGCTGGCAGGCTACGCCGGAGCTTGCCTGCCGGTTGGTCCTGGTGCTGTGCTGCCCTTGCCTGTCGCCCCGTGGAGCCGCCTCGCGGGCACTATTTGCAGCCGCGGCGCCGCGGTGGCCTCGGTCACCTAAATTACGCAGCGACGGGACCGATCGATGCTGAGAGTATGAGCCAATGACGACCACTTGGGACGAGGTGTTCGCGGATCGCTACGAGGAGTGGTCCGCTGACATGACCGCGGACGTGGCCTTCTACGTGGATGTCGCGCGCCAGGCAGGCGGACCGTTGGTCGAGCTGGCGATCGGGAACGGGCGGGTCGCGATCCCGGTAGCCCAGGCCACCGGCCAGCGAGTCATCGGCATTGACTCCTCGCCGGGCATGCTCAAGCAGGCCCGGACCCGCGCCGCCGCAGCGGGCGTAGAACTCGACCTGTGCCAAGGTGACATGCGCGACCTAGCCCTCGACGAGCCAGCGGCGCTGATTTACTGTCCGTTCCGTGCACTGCTGCATTTGCCCACATGGGCTGACCGCCGCCGGACCTTCGAGCGCGTGGCCGCCTCGCTCCGGCCTGGCGGGCGGTTCGCCTGGAATGCCTATGCGTTCGACCATCACACCGCCGTGCGCCTCGACGGCCTGCGCCAGGAAAGGCCGGTGCCGCACACGATCCGGTACTCGGTGGGCGACAACCGGGTCGATCTCGTCTGTGACAACGGCGCAGTGAGTTCCCTGTGGTGGGCAACGAAAAACGAGTGGCTCGGGCTCTTGGACGTCGCTGGCCTAGAGCTGGAAGTGCTTTACGGTGGCTTCGCTCGTGAACCATTCACCGGTGACAGCCGCGAGTACGTGTTCATTGCCCGCCGCTGACGGTGAATGGGGCCGTTATTTTGCGCCTTTGCTGCGCGTGCGCGCGCCGCGGGCGATGCTGAATCGACAGGATGTCTTGTCATCCGTATTTCGATCGTCGCGGGTTAGGAAAGAATAGCGAATCGGTAAGTGTCACAGCAGATAATGATCATGAAATCGTGTTAATATTCGAGTATCAGATCTTCTGACTTGTTACTCGAACGGGGTGTTCAGATGGGCTGGCAGCCAGGCCAGGACGACGCGGCGGGCGAGGAGTCACGCCGTGCCTCGGACCTGCCCGGCGGCTGCGGAGCTCCCGGGGCCTCGGCTGGCCTCAGCGATCTTGGCGGCGACGCCCGCGATCCGCGTCTTTCCGGTTTCGCCCGGGGCGGAGAGTGGGACATCTGCGGGCCGTCGGCGGCCCTGGCCGCGGCGCTCGAAGGCGCGTCCGGCCCGGAGTGGCGCTGCCCGGGCGCGACCCGCGATGAGATGTTCGGGCTGCTGCGCCAGTGGCAGGCGCTGGAGTCGTGGGCGGTGGCGGGCAAGCTCGGAATTGCACGGGCGCTCATCCGGGACGAAGGCCAGCCCCTGCCGGGCGGCGGCTACCACGGTGACCTGCCGGACGGGTGGACCAAGTCGCTCACGCACGAGGTGGCGCTGGCACTGGCGATGCCGCCCCAGTCGGCGGAGACGCTGATGTGGACAGCATGGGACCTCCAGGCCCGGCTGCCCCGCACTGGTGCCCTGCTCGCCGACGGCGCCCTGACATACGCCAAGGCGCGGGCAGTCGTTGAGGCGCTCGGCGTGCTCACCGACGTGGACGCGGCGCAGGCCGAGGCGTCGATGGTGGCCGACCTGCCCGGCAAGACGTACGGTCAGGCGGAAAGGCTGGCCGTGCAGGCCGCGATCACCGTTGACCCGCAGTCCGCCACCCGCCGCCGCGAAGACGCAGAGCGGAACCGCGCTCGAATCCTGCTGCGCCGTGACCCGTCAGGCGCGGCGAGCCTGGGAGGCTACGACCTGCCCACCGACGAGACGCTCGCGGCGTACGCGAACGTCTGTGCCCGCGCGGCCGAGTACAAGGACTCGGGCGTGTTCGCTGGCGTGCGCATGGACCAGTTCCGCGCCATGGCCTACCTCGACATCTTGAACGGCGTCAGCGCCGAGGCACGCATCGCCTGCGGCCAGCCGCCGGCCGGCCTCGGCGCCCCGAACGACTACGGGCCAGAGGGTGACACCGACGTCCGGGGCGGCTCGGCGGATCCGGGCACGCACAACCCCTCCGGCGACACGGGCACCAACAATCAGGACAGCACGGCGGATCCGAGCAGGCACAACCCGACCGCCGATACGGACGAAGATGAGTCGGATGCGACCGGCCGGGATGCGGCTGACCAGACCACGCCTGGCCCGATTCCGCAGCAATGCCTTTGCGTCGAAGCGTTGCAGAACGGCGGCCCCGGAAGCCTGGACAACAAAGATCCGGACAGCGACGGCCCCCATGGCGAGGGCGGGGGCTGTGGCCCGGGAACCGGACTCGAGCATGAAGGCCCGGACGGCGAAGGCCCGGAGAGCGAAGGCCCGGACAGCGAAGGCCCGGACAGCGACCGCCTCAGCGATAAATATCTAGACGGCGGCGCCCCGGACAGTGACGGCCCAGATTGTGAAGGCCCAGAGAGCAACGGTCCGGGCGGCGACCCGGGCGGTGAAGATCCCGGGGGCGGCGGTCATGGCGGGGCGGAGTTCCACGGGGCTCCGGCACCGCCTCGGCTGGCCGACCTGATCATTCCGCTGGCGACGCTGCTCGGCCTGGCCGACCATCCGGGCGAAGGCCACGGTCTTGGGGCGCTTGACCCGGACCTGTGCCGTGCCCTGGCCGTGACCGCCGCCAACAGCGCGCACACCACGCTGTGCGTCACCGTGACTGACCCTGAAGGCATCGCGATCGGGCACGGTTGCGCCCGCCCGGCCCGCCGGAATCGCACAGAACCCAGCCGGTCCGGACTCCGGCAAGCCGGTCCCGCACGGCACGGTCCTGGGCACGGCCCGCCCGGGGCACTGGCCGCACTGCCTGCCCGGGTCAACCTCACCGTCACCGCGGCTTGCCTCGCTGAGCTGTCCGCAAGCACCGAACCCGGACCTGTCGCCCCTGAATCCGCCGGGCCGGCTGCGTGGTCTTTCGCCCGCACCGGCGACCTCGGACCGCCAGGCGGCTTCGGTACCTGGGCTCTCACCCTGCTGGACGGCCGGGAACTCGTCGTGCACCTGGAACCAGTCCCCGCGTTCGACTGCGACCACCGGCACCAGTCCCACGCTTACCAGCCCAATGACACCCTCCGCCACCTGGTGCAGATCCGCGACTACGAGTGCACGTTCCCGACCTGCTCGCGGCACGCCAGGGAGTCAGATTTCGAACATGCAGTGCCGTACGACCAGGGGGGGAGCCACCTGCGCCTGTAACGCCGGATCGCGCAGTCGCCGGTGCCATCAGGTAAAGCAGTCGAAAGGCTGGAAGGTCTCCCAGCCGAGGCCAGGCTGGCACCAGTGGAGGACGCCGAGCGGCCGTACCTATGCGCAGGGTCCAAAGCAGTACCCGGTTTAACCCGACCACTCGATCCGGGGTGGCCGGACGGCGGCGCAGATCGGCCAGCCCGTGTCGTCGGCGAGCCGCAGCCTCCCGTTGAGGGCTCCCTTGTCGCAGGCGGACCTCATCACGTCAGGTGGTACAGCGTCGAGCAAAAGCTTGGCCCTACGGAACATCCGGAACCCGGACCAGTCGACCGCTCCGGAATTGCCGACCGATCCCGAGGTGCCGACCACCCCCCAGGTGATGTAGATGAACCTCTTGCCGGGAGAGCCCTGGATCTGCTTGCCTCTGAGGTCGGCATCTGGGGGCGGAGTTACGACCTCGCAGTCGAGTTCCCAGACGACGGAACTGGCGTCCGCGCGGGTAAGGCCGAACAGGTCCTGCTGGCCTTTACGCCCCTGAATCGCCACGTGGATGTTGTGGTGTCCCTCTGGGAAGTCAGGCCCGGGTCCGCAGCTGTCGCCCGGAAGGTCTGCGCCCTCGATACGGATGAGCACAGTGCGATCATCGCATCGTGCTGTAGCTGTCTCAACCGAAAGGTCATGCTCGCGCGGCGTCCGGCCAGCGGGACCGTGATGGTGAGCGGGCGAAACTGGTGGCGACGGCGCGGGGCGAGCCGCAAGCGCCTGCGCCGCCGCCACGTTCCGGGGGGAGTACGCGCGATCCGGG
>Ga0335073_10014889_pt1 | contig 10890 bp, 10 predicted proteins | sample Lox_Sample_22_FD_207093 | JGI IMG/M metagenome (GOLD analysis project Ga0335073, IMG submission 207093) | Soil microbial communities from Loxahatchee National Wildlife Refuge, Florida, United States - Lox_Sample_2.2 | ecosystem: Environmental > Terrestrial > Soil > Wetlands | place: USA... | reverse complement strand
CAGGTGACGGGCCTGAGCCGGGGTGAGCGCTGGGCCCGGATATTTCCCTTGACTATTGCTTTACTATTCCTTTACGTTTCAAGGGTCTGGGGGCCTACCCGGGGGAGCGCCCGGCGCAACTGCCGCCTGTCGCGTGGGTGTGAGAACCATGAGCACACTGATCCGTACCGACCAGGTGCCCGCGGCCGACCGCCTGGACTTCGTCCGGGAGATGACGGCCGCCACGTGGGTGCCGATGGAGTGCCGCTCCGAGGCCGGCGATTACCGGGGAGAGTTCCGCGCCAGCGGCCTGGGCGCGATGCAGGTGGTCGTGATGGACATCATGCCCATCACCGTGCGCCGTACCCCCCGGCTGATCTCCCAGGCCGATCCCGACCTGCTGAAGATGGTGCTGGTGTGCGGCGGCAACTCGTGCGTGGTCGCCCAGGATGGCCGGCAGGCCCCGCTGTCGGCGGGCGAATTCGCCATCTACGACACCCGGCGTCCCTACGAGGTGGCGTGCGGGGTCGGCGGAAACCGGCCGACGCAGATGATGACCTTCATGTTCCCGCCGTCCCTGCTGCCGCTGTCCCGGCGCCGGCTCGGGCAGCTGGCCGCGGTGCGCTTCCCGGCCGGCGTCGGCCTGGGGGATCTGACCTCGCAGTTCCTCCTCCAGCTGGCCCGCAATGTCGATCACTACAGCCCGGCCGAGGCGGCACGGCTGTCGACCGCCGCGCTGGAGGTGCTGGCCACGCGGCTGGCGCGCGAACTGGACGCCCGTGACTGGGGCACGCCGGAGGCCCGCAGGCACGCCCTGCTCACCACGGTGCAGGCCTTCATCCAGCAGCGCCTGGGTGATCCCGGGCTGGCTCCGGGCATGATCGCCGCTGCCCATCACATGTCGCTGCGCTCCTTGCACCAGCTCTTCCACGATGAGGGCCTGACCGTGGCGGGGTGGATCCGGCGGCGGCGGCTGGAGTGCTGCCGCCAGGAGCTTTCCGATCCAGCGCTGGACGGCCGCCCGGTCGCGGCCATCGCGGCCCGTTGGGGATTCTCGAGCGCGGGTGACTTCAGCCGGGCCTTCCGCGCCGTGCACGGGCTGCCTCCGGCGGAGTACCGCATGTCTGCGCGCATTGTGAAGGGCGCTGCGCGGTAGCCCAACGACAGGGCCGTCCCCTCCCGTCCATGCTGGCCTTACGGCGAACTGACGTCGAGCGAGCAGGCAGGGGGCATGGACGATGAGCATCATCGCTACCGGGCGGTCGCAGGCCGTCTACGCGCTGGGGCATACGTCGCAGGAGTATCAGCGGCTGCGGATGCAGGCCCGCGCGTGGGCGGTCGCGACCGGGCGGCTGCTGGACCAGGTCGGTCTCGGGCCCGGCGCCAGCTGCCTGGACGCCGGCTGCGGACCCGGCGAGACCATGCGCGCGATGGCCGAGCGGGTCGGCCCCGCGGGCCGCGTGCTGGGCCTGGACGCGGATCCAGCGCTCGGCGCCATGACGCTGGCGGCGCTGCACGATGAGGGCCACCGTCAGTGCTCCGTCCAGACGCGGGACCTCACCGCCGCCGAGCCGATCCCCGGTGCCCCGTTCGACCTGGTGTACGCGCGGCTGCTGCTGTTCCACCTGCCCCGGCGCGTCGAGGTGCTGGCGCGGCTGTGGGACGCGGTCGCCCCGGGCGGGTACCTGCTCGTGCAGGACTACGACCTGCGCAGCATCAGCACGCTGCCCCAGCTGGACTGGGCCGACGAAGTGCTGCGGGTATTTACCGGCGCGTTCGGCGCCGCGGCCGCCGACGTGTCGGCCGGAACCCGGCTCCCGCAGCTGTTCGCGCAGGCCGGCGTGGGGACCCCGGACGGCACCGATGTGGCCGGCCGCATCGAGCCGCTCGCCACCGGCCGCAAGATCATGGAGGGCTCCTTCCGCAGCGTGCTGCCGACAGCCCTGGCGCACGGCGTCACCACCGAGGCCGACGCCGCGGCCACGCTGGCCTCGATCGACCGTGACGCCGCCCGGTTCCCCGACCGTCCGGTGCTGTGGCCGTTGCTGATCGGCGCCTGGAAGCGCAAGGAGCAGGCATGACTCCGGTGATGCCGCTGCTGCGGGCCCCGGCCGAGAGCCGGGAGGCGGTGGCCGTGAGTCCCGGCCCGCTGGACGTGCAGGCCATCCGCGGTCACTTCGCCTTCCCCGAGCTCGGCCGGATCGTCACGAACAACGCGGCGAGCACCCAGCCGCCGCGGGCGCTGGACGGGCTGGGCCGCATTCCGGCGCTGACCATCTACGGTCCCCGCGATGCGGCGCGGCGCACGTCGCTGGTCGCGTTCAACCTCGGCCGGCGTGATCCGGTCGGCGTGGCCGAGGCCCTGAACCGGGCCGGGGTGGAGTCGCGGGCCGGCTGTCACTGCGCGACGCTCGCCCATCACGCCCTCCGGCTGAACCCGCCGGCGAGCTGCCGGCTGAGCTTCTACCTCTACAACACCCCGGACGAGGTCGACACGGCGGTGGCGGAGGTGGCCGCCATCGCCAGTGGCCGCCGCGATCGCAGCCTTCGCCGCTGGCGGGAAGCTCCCTGGCGCGCTCCACGCCGGCGCGCGCCAACAGGACCAGCACGCCGGGCGGCGGAACTCCTCGCGGATTGACCTCGCGGGGGAACCGGCCGACTCGGCGCCCGCTAGGCGAGCCTCGGTAGGCTCACGCGCGTGAAACACGCGATCGATGTGCCGCCGTTCGGGGAACTGGCCGACCCTCGGGTCCTGGCCGAGCTGGCGACGGCAGCGGAGCACCGGGGCTGGGACGGCTTCTTCGTCTGGGATCACATCGTCTACCGCGCGCCGGTGCGGGCCGTGGCCGATCCGTGGGTGGCTCTGGCCGCGGTCGCGTGCGCCACGGACAGGCTGCGGATCGGGCCGCTGGTCACCCCGCTGTCGCGCAGGCGCGTGCCCAAGGTGGCCCGGGAGACGGTCACCCTGGACCTGCTGAGCTCGGGCCGCCTCACCTTCGGGGTGGGCCTGGGCAGCGCGCGGAACGGCGAGCTCGAGCCGTTCGGCGAGGTCGCCGATCCACGCGAGCGGGCCCGGCTGCTCGACCAGGGCCTGGACGACCTGGTCAGGTACTGGGGCGGCGAGTTCCGGCCGCTCCCGGTGCAGCGGCCGAGGATCCCGGTGTGGGTGGCGGCGGAGTGGCCGCACCGGCGGCCGGTGCGGCGGGCGCTCCGGTGGGACGGGCTGTTCCCGACGCGACTGCCGGGCCCTGAGGCGCTGGCCGAACTGACCGCCGAGGCCCGCGCGTCGCGCCCGGCCGGTGATCCGTTCGACGTGATCGTGGACATCCCGCCCGGCGACGACCCGGGCCCGTGGGAGCAGGCGGGCGCGACCTGGACGGTCACCGATCTCGGCATCCACCCCACCCGAGCCGAGGTACGCCGGGTCATCGACGCGGGCCCGGGCGTCTCCTCCCGCTGAGGAGCGTGATCTAACCTGGAAGGCGAGGGCTACGGCACCTACCGGAAACGGTTCGGGCCCGCACACGACACCGGGAGCGCATCATGACCACCGAGAAGGCCATCCTCGCCGGCGGCTGTTTCTGGGGCGTGCAGGATCTCATCCGCAAGCTCCCCGGCGTGATCTCGAGCAGGGTCGGCTACACCGGCGGTGACGTGCCTAACGCGACCTACCGGAACCACCACGGCCACGCCGAGGCGATCGAGATCACCTTCGACCCGGACAAGATCTCCTACCGGGACCTGCTGGAGTTCTTCTTCCAGATCCACGACCCGACCACGCTGAACCGGCAGGGCAACGACATCGGAACCAGCTACCGGTCGGCCATCTTCTACCTCAGCGACGCGCAGAAGCAGACCGCCGAGGACACGATCGCCGACGTCGAGGCCTCCGGCCTGTGGCCGGGCAAGGTGGTCACCGAGGTGTCACCCGCCGGGCCGTTCTGGGAGGCCGAGCCCGAGCACCAGGACTACCTGGAGCGTTACCCCGCCGGATACACGTGCCACTACGTCCGCCCCGGCTGGAAGCTGCCGCACCGCGCGGACACGGTCACCTCCTGAGCCGGGCGCGCTTCCTCCGTGACCAGGAAGCGATGCCCGTCGGGTCCTGAGACCAGGGCGGCGCGCGTGCCCCCGTGCAGGACCATGAGGTCACGGTCGGCCAGCGGAGCGCCCAGGCGCTCGAGCGCGGCGGCGGTAGGGTCAAGCGACGCGACCCGGAGCACGGAGTGGGTCGCCACGATGTCATTGCTGGCGATGTCGCGCGGGATCGGCCGGCGCGTGCCCACGTGGTAGTGCAGCAGTTCCATCCGGGGCGCGGGCAGGTCCGGCGCGAGCCGGGTGACGCTGACCTGGACGTCGTCGACGTCGTCGAGGTCGTCTTGCTCGGGTCCGCGGTTCTCGGTGCGCCCTCCGACGCTGAACCCGAACACGGAGCTGAAGAATCTCGTGCTCCTGGCCGTGTCGCTGACCGCGATCGCGGTGTGATCGACGCCGAGAAAGCAGCCGGCGCCGCCGGCGGCGCGCCACGGCCGCGGCGCCTTTCCCTCGGGGAACGCGAGCAGTTCCAGCGGGTGACCGTCGTGATCACGGAACTTGAACGCGGCCACGCCCCCGGAGACGGCCGGCAGCCGTACCGGACCGTTGCGGCTGATGGGCCGGAATCGCCGGTTGGCCATAACGCGCAGATGCGCGGACCCCATGTCGTTCACGATGATCGCCATGTGCTGAAACCACAGGTCGGTGCTCGTGCTGCCGGGCGGATACGGGCGCCCGGCCGAGTCGGTGAACTCCAGCAGCTCGATCCGTTCGCGGCCTAGTCGCAGCAGGGAGCGCCGCCCGCGCGCCGGCCGGACGCAGAGCACGCCGATCAGCGAAGGATCGACGTCGCCGCGTTGCTCGACGCGGCACCCGAGCGTCCGGACATAGTCAGCTTCGGCCCGCTCCAGGTGGGAGACGATCAGGGTGATCCGGTCGATCACCACGTCTGGCCTGGCGGTCATCATGACATCGGGTTGTCGCTGCGGACCGCGCTGCCCATGTGCAGCTGGAGGGCGCTGATGATCAGGGCAAAGTGGCTGAACGCCTGGGGGGTGTTGCCGAGCTGGCGCCGTGCGGCCGGGTCCCATTCCTCGCTCAGCAGCCCGACGTCGTTACGCAGCGCGAGCAGGCGCTCGAACAGATCGGTGGCCTCCCGCCGCCGCCCGGTCGCCTGCAGCGCGTCGACCAGCCAGAACGAGCAGGCGAGGAACAGGCCTTCGCCGCCCTTGAGGCCGTCGTCGGTCTCGGTGGTCTGATAGCGACGGACGAGCCCGTCTTCGCTCAGCTCGCGGCGGACCGCGTCGATCGTGCCCACGACCCGCGGGTCGGTGGCGGGGAGGAAGCCCACGCGCGGGATCAGCAGCAGGCTGGCGTCGAGCGCGCTGGACCCGTAGGCCTGGGTGAAGGTGTTGCGCCCGGCATCGAACGCGTGGGTCACGACGTCGTGATGGATCTGATCACGAAGCTGTTCCCACCGCGGCGCCGGGCCGGGGAGGCCCTGCGTGCGCACCGATCGCGCCATCCGGTCGGCGGCGACCCAGGCCATGACCTTGGAGTGGGTGAAGTGCTGCCGGTCGCCGCGCACCTCCCACAGCCCGTTGTCCGGTTCGCACCACGCCGATTCAAGATGATTCATCAGGGCGGTCTGCAGGGCCCAGGCGTCCAGGTCAGCGGGCAGGCCTGCCTGCCGGGCGAGGAACAGGGCCTCCAGCGTCTCGCCCCAGACGTCGAGCTGGAGCTGGTCGGACGCGGCGTTGCCGGTGCGGACCGGGCTGCTGCCTTCGTATCCGGCGAGCCAGGGCAGCTCGGCCTCGGGCAGCCGGCGCGCGCCGTCAATGCTGTACACGATCTGCAGCGCCTCCGGCTGGCCTGCGATGGCGCGCAGCAGCCAGTCCCGCCACGCGCCGGCCTCGCGCCGGAAGCCGGCCGCGAGCAGCGCCTGCAGCGCGTAGGTCGCGTCGCGAAGCCAGCAGTAGCGGTAATCCCAGTTGCGGACGCCGCCGAGTTCCTCGGGCAGCGACGTGGTCGCCGCCGCGACGATCCCGCCCGTGGGTGCGTAGGTCAGGGCCTTCAGGGTGATGATCGACCGGTCGACGGCGTCGCTGTACGGCCCGGTCTGGTAGGCGGCATGGGACGACCACTCGGCCCAGAAGTCCATCGTCGCGGACAGGGCCTGCTCGGCGTCGACGTACGGCATCTGCAGCTCGTGGCTGGGCGCCCACGACATGACGAACGAGATCCGGTCGCCCTGGCGCACGGTGAAATCGGTGATCGTTTCCCATTGATCATCACGCGGCGGGATCGAGGACACCAGCCGGACCCGATTAGGCCCGGCAATGGCGTGGACTTCGCTGCCCTGGCGCCGGACCCACGGAACCTCCCGGCCGTAGTCGAACCGCAGCCGCAGGGCCGAGCGCATCGCCACCTCGCCGTCCAGGCCTGCCGCGATGCGAATGAGGTGCGGGGTGTCCGCCCGGGGCGGCATGAAGTCGATGACCCGTACCGCGCCGTCGCCGGTGACCCAGTCGGTCTCGAGCACCAGCGTGTCACCGGCGTACCGGCGGACCGTGCAGGTGCTCGCGCCCTCGGGCGCGAGCGTCCAGTGTCCCGCCTCGTCGGTGTGCAGGAGCGCGGCGAACGCGGCGGGCGAGTCGAAACGCGGCAGGCAGAGCCAGTCGACTGACCCCGCGGTGCTCACCAGAGCGGCCGTGTGCAGGTCCCCCAGCAGCGCGTAGTCCTCGATCTTCGGCATGGCGAGGGGCCTCTCATCCGGTGAGCGAGGACGGCGCAGGGATGCTGCCGGACTGCGGGCGGGAGGTGGTTCCGACGCGCTCGGCGATGTGGTCACCCACCCGCAGCGCGTTCGCGACGATCGTCAAGGTGGGGTTCACGGCGCCGATCGACGGCATGAAGCCGCCGTCCACGACGTAGAGGTTGTCGAGGTCGTGCGCCTGGCAGTTCAGGTCGAGGACCGAGGTGGCCGGGTCGGTCCCGAAGCGCACCGTGCCCGCCTGGTGCGCGGTCGCGGCGTGGTCGAACGCCTTGTGCAGGTAGAGGCTGCGGACGAACGTCGTCTCCACCATGTCGAGCTTGCCCAGCATTCCCTCGAAGGCCTTGCGGAGCCGGGTGAGGCCTTCGGTGTTGTTGCCGGGCTGCAGGGCCAGCCTGATCGCGCCGTCACGCCGGAGCGTGATCCTGCTGTCGGCGAGGGGGATGTCCTCGCTGGACAGCCAGAAGTCGATCGAGTGCTTCGCGACCTCGCCGTACGGGACCGATGGCGCCCACCCGAGGCCCCGCGGCGCCGCTCCCTTGATCTGCCAGTCATCGGACTTCCCGAGCATCTGGATGTGGCCCATCGGGTACCGCCAGTGCTCGCCGGGGCCGTAGAAGTCGTTGACGGCCAGCGTCTTCTGAAAGACGGTCGGGTTGGGTTCGCGCGAGAACGCGATCAGGGCCAGGTTGTTGTGCCGCATGTAGTTCCGGCCGACCATGTCGGACGAGTTCGCCAGGCCCTGCGGATGCTTATCGTTGGCCGACTTCAGCAGCAGGGCCGCCGACAGGATGGCGCCCGCGGACAGCACCACGATGTCGGCGGTGAACACGTGCGGGGAGCCGTCCGGGAGCGTGACCGCGACGCCGCTGACCGAGCGGCCGCCGGCGTCGGTGAGCAGGCGCCCGGCCGTCGTTCTCGGCATCAGGGTCAGGTTGGGATGCGCGGCCAGGGCCGGACGGATCACGGCCCATTCGGCGTCGGCCTTGGCCCCGAGCGGGCAGGGGAAACCGTCCACGCGGTCGCACCGGATGCATCGTGAGAAGGGGGTGGTCCGGCCGTCGGAGTCCTGGCTGAGATGTACGCCCATCGGCAGGTGAAACGGGTGCAGGCCGAGCTTCTCCATCCCGTCCGATAGCTTCTGGATACGCGGCTCGTGCCGCACCGGCGGGTAGCGGTAATCCTGGCTCGACTTGCCGGCGAACGGGTCCTCGCCGTGCTGGCCATGCACCCAGAACAGGTGCTCGGCGCGGACGTAATACGGATCCATGTCGTCGTAAGTCAGCGGCCAGGCCGGCGCGACGCCGCTGTGGTGCTGGACCTCGCCGAAGTCGCCGGGCAGCAGCCGGAGCAGCGCCGCGCCGTACACCTTGGAGTTGCCGCCCACGTAGTAGTGCAGCTCGGGCCGGAACGGCCGGTCGTGGAGGTCGTAGAAGGTCTCGTCCGCGGTGTATTTCGCGTCGCCGAAGACCGCGCGGGAGTCCCAGTTGTCGCGTTCCCGCGGCAGGAAGCCGCCGCGTTCGAGCAGCAGCACGCGCTTGCCCGTTTCGGCCACGCGCGCTGCGGTGCTCGCGCCTCCCGGCCCGCTGCCGATGACCAGGACGTCGTAGTGGTCGTTCCCCAGGGTCATGCCAGCCCGCCGTTGGCGTAGATCACCTGGCCGTTGACCCAGCGCCCGGTCGGCCCGACCAGGAACGACACGAGGCCGGCGATGTCGTCGGGACGGCCGAGACGGCCGAGCGGCGCCATGGCCGCCAGTTGCTGCTGTTCCTCGGCCGGGACGCTGCTCAGGAACGCGGCGGTGGCGGTGGGGCCCGGGGCCACGGCGTTGACGGTGATGTCGCGGCCGCGCAACTCCTTGGCGAGGATGCGGGTGAGCGTGTCCACGGCCGATTTGGACGCCGCGTACGCGCTCAGGGCCGGCGGCGCCACGCGCACCATGCTCGACGACACGTTGACGATCGAGCCCCCGTCCCGGATCCGCCGCACGGCCTGCTGGTTGACCACGAAGGTGCCCCGCACGTTGACCCGGTGAATGGCGTCGAAGTCGGCCAGGTCAAGGTCGGCCAGCGTGCCGGGGCGATTGATCCCGGCCGTGTGGACGACCACGTCGAGATGCCCGAAGTGGCCGTCGACGGCGTCGAACAGGGCCGATGCCGCCTCCTGGTCGGCGAGGTCGGCCGCGAAGGCCGCGGCGTGGCGCCCGTGCCCCTTGATCTCGCGGACCGTCGCGTCCGCCAGGTCCAGGCTGCCGATGTAAGCGATGGCGACGTCGTACCCGTCGGTGGCCAGCCGGGAGGCGATGGCCCGGCCCATGCCTCCAGACCCTCCGGTCACCAACGCGGTCCGTGCGGCAGCGGTCATCTCGGGCGTTCCTTTCGCTGGTTGCCTGGCAGCCCAGCGTCCCGCCCATTCCGGCGACCCACATCGTCAAGGCGGCTAACAGGGCCGGGTCGCCGCGGGCGATCCGGCGCCCGGTCGTGCTAGAGCGGCGTTGAGCCGGTCACGCGGCGGCCGTTGGTCCAGACTCCGGTGATCTGCTCGGGGTGGCTGAGGACCGCGATGTCGGCCAGCGGATCCGCGGCGACGGTGATGACGTCGGCGTCGTAGCCGGGTTCCAGCCTGCCGGACCTGGGCGCCTGCGGGCCGAGCGTCCGCGGGGCGGTGGCGGTCCCCGCCTCGATCGCCTGCAGCGGCGTCATCCCGAGGCGGACGAGGTGAGCAAGCTCGATTCCGTTGGTGCCCCAGGAGTTGGGACGGTCCGGGCCGGTCAGCGCGATGTCGGTGCCCATCGCGATCGTGACTCCGCGATCGATCGCTCGGGACACCGATTCGGCGTGCCGCTCGGCCATCGCGGTGAGCTTGGCCGCCGCGTAATCGGGCACGGCCGCGAGGTTGGCCAGGATGTCCTCGATGATGGTCCTGGTCGGGACCAGGATGGCGCCGGTCTCACGCATCGCGTCGCAGGCCTCGTCGTCGAGGTAGGTGCCGTGCTCGATGGTGCGGACGCCGGCCTCGACCGCGGCCATGATGCCGGGCTTGCCGTGGCAGTGCGCCGCCACGACGCGCTCGGCCAGGCCGGCCACCTCCACGACCGTCCGCAGCTCGCCGACGGTGAACTGCTGGTGGATCGGGTCATCGATCTCCGAGAGCACCCCGCCCGAGGCGCACACCTTGATCACCCGGGCGTTGCGGCGCAGCTGCTCCCGGACCGCGCGCATGCACTCGGCGGACCCGTCGGCCAGCCGGAACTCGCCGTAGTGCACGCTGAAGTCGCTGACCCACGGCAACGGGTAGGAGTGGAGGTCGCCGTGGCCGCCCGTGATGCTCAGGACCGCCCCGGCGGCGTAGATGGCCGGGCCGTCGAGCACGCCCTCGCGGACCGCCCGGGCGAGATGAACGCCGAGCCCGCCGACCTCGCGGACCGAGGTGATCCCGGCCCGCAGCGCGGCCGCCAGGTCGCGCGCGCAGCGCGCCGCCCGCAACGGCACCGGTTCGAGCGGGAGCCGGCCGAGGTCGAGCGTGCGCATGCCGAGGAAATGGCCATGGCAGTCCCACATACCGGGCATCACCGCCGCGGCCCGGTGCACCTCCGCTCCCGGCGTCGCGGGCGCCTGGCTGGCCGGCCCGGCGTAGCTGATCACCGGTCCGTCGATGATCACGACACCGTCACTGACCGCCTCGCCCTCGCCGGGGATCAGCAGCTCAGCCTCGATCCGGTCCATGTTGTCCTCCTGCCTGGCTGGCGTCGTTGGCCGCCGGCCTCCCGGCGGTGCCCGGTACTGGGTTGCGGTGACGTCGGCGGGGCGGGGTGCAGAGGCTAGCAGCCCCCGATGGCGGCGGCCGGCGCCCGCTCGGCGTGGCAGGCGTCCAGGCCGGCGGAGTCCAAGGCGGTAGCGGCGTGCACGGCGAGCCGCTGCAGCAGCGCCCGGAACGCCAGCCGGTCCGCCTCGTGGTCCAGTCCGGCCAGTACCTGGTCCTCGGCCGCGCGCAGCCGCTCGCCCAGCTCGTCGAGGAGCGCCCGGCCGCGCGCAGTGGCCACGATCCGCCGGGCCCGGCGGTCGGCCGGGTCCGGCCGACGCTCGATCAGGCCGACCTCGGCC
>Ga0335073_10014888_pt1 | contig 10890 bp, 7 predicted proteins | sample Lox_Sample_22_FD_207093 | JGI IMG/M metagenome (GOLD analysis project Ga0335073, IMG submission 207093) | Soil microbial communities from Loxahatchee National Wildlife Refuge, Florida, United States - Lox_Sample_2.2 | ecosystem: Environmental > Terrestrial > Soil > Wetlands | place: USA: Florida... | reverse complement strand
ATGTTCGCGATCTGGTCGTCGGGAATCGGGACGTGAAAGCGATCGCGAAACGCGCGCAACTCGTCCATATCCATTTTTTTGGCTTGATGCGCGATATTCAGGCCTTCACCCGCTTCGCCCATGCCGTATCCTTTGACCGTCTTGGCGAGAATGACCGTGGGCGCGTCCTTGTGGTCGACCGCAGCCTTGTATGCCGCATACACTTTGACCGGATCGTGGCCGCCGCGCATGAGGCCCCAAATCCGATCGTCGCTCCAGTCGGCGACGAGCGCAGCCGTCTCGGGGTAGCGCCCGAAGAACTCGTCGCGCACGTATTTTCCGTTGCGTGATTTGTACGTTTGATAATCGCCGTCGACCGTCTCGTTCATGAGCTGCACGAGGCGCCCGGTCGTGTCTTTGGCGAGCAATTCGTCCCAGCCGCTGCCCCAAATGACTTTGATGACGTTCCAGCCCGCGCCCTTGAAGACACGCTCGAGTTCTTGAATGATCTTGCCGTTACCGCGCACCGGCCCGTCGAGACGCTGCAGATTCGCGTTGATCACCCAGATGAGATTGTCGAGTTTCTCGCGGCCCGCGAGCGAGATCGCGCCCAGCGTTTCGGGCTCGTCGGTCTCGCCGTCACCGATGAAGGCCCAGACTTTGCGTCCCGTCGTATCGCGCAATCCGCGATCGTGTACGTAGCGCATGAAATGCGCTTGATAGATCGACATGATCGGTCCGAGGCCCATCGAGACCGTTGGGAATTGCCAGAACTCCGGCATCAACCAAGGATGCGGATACGACGAAATTCCGTGACCGTCGACCTCCTGGCGGAAACCGTCGAGCTGCTCTTGGGTGATGCGGCCTTCGAGAAACGCGCGCGCGTAAATTCCGGGCGAGCTGTGGCCTTGGAAAAAGACCAAATCGCCGCCGAAGTTTTCCGAAGGCGCGCGGAAAAAATGATTCTGCCCGACGTCGTAGAGCGTCGCTGCCGACGCGAACGTCGCGACGTGCCCGCCGAGCTCCGAACTCTCTTTGTTGGCGCGGACCACCATCGCCATCGCGTTCCAGCGCACGTAATGACGCAGACGTGCTTCGAGTTCGGGATTGCCGGGCATCGCCGGCTGCTTCTCGACCGGTATCGTATTGAGGTACGGCGTCTCGAGGCCGAGCGAGACGTGCGCGCCGCCGCGCTGCGCCTCTTCGACGAGCGCGCCAAGCAAATCGCGCGCGCGATCCGGCCCTTCGACCGCGACCAGCGCGCGCATCGACTCGAGCCACTCTTGGGTCTCTTGCGGATCCGGATCGTTTCTCATAGGAAGGCCATTCCGCGGTCCGCGGGGATTCCTTTCCAATGGATCGATCCGCTTACTAATCCGGAGCGAGCCAAAGGACGATGCCGATCGAGCCGAGCACGAGGCAGCCGCCCATCGCTGCGAGCGGCGAGAAGCGCTCGCCGAAGATCAGCAGGGCGAGCGCCGCCGCGATCACCGGCTCGATCAAATTCGAAAACGAGACCGCGCTCGGCGAAAACCAGCGCAACGCCGCATTCATGCCGGTGTGGCCGAGCAGCTGCGAGACGAGTGCCATCGCCAGGATGCCGCCCCACGCGGCGTAGGCGTGCACGCCGGGCGGAGACTCGCGCGCGAAAGCCGCCGCTGCAACCAGTACGATCGCCGCGGTCGTGTAGGTCGTCGTCACGATTGCGCGCGTCGTGAGCTGCGCGCGCACGCCGCGTACGAGCAGCAGGTAAGCGGCGAAAGCCGCGCTGCCGGTAAGCGCGAGGAGCGCTCCGGCGAGCGCGTGTCCCGGAACCGGCGGCACGTTGTGATTCGCGCTCGTGACCATTGCGAGGCCCGCGATCCCGGCAATGAATGCGACCGGGACGGCCCGCGGATAACGTCGCCGCAAAACGAGCCCGTCATAGAGCGTCGTCCAAAGGGGCGTGGTCGCGACGAGTAAGGTCGAGACAGCGACGCTCGTGTACTCGAGCGACGCAATCCAGGTCGCAAAATGTACCGCGAGCGCAATACCGGCGCCGAAGAGCACGCCGCGCTGCATCGCATTCGTCTGCACGCGCGCGCCGCGGTGCAGCGCCGCGATTGCAAGCAGAACCGCGGAGGCGATGCAGAGACGCGCGGCTGCGACCGCAAGCGGCGCTGCGCCGCCCAGCGCATAGCGGGCAAAAATAGCAGCGGCGCCCACCGCGAGTTGGGCGCCGCCGAGGATCAGGTAACGCAGCGTCGGCTTACGGAACCGAAGGTGTAGGCCGTGCGCCGGGCCGCACGCCCGGATGAACGCCGCCGTTATTCGATCCGGCCTTGTTTACGGTGATCGGAACCGAGGTCGTGCTCGGCTGCGGTGTCGGTGTTGCCGTTGCCGCGGGCGCCGGCGTCGACGTGTTGTTATTCGAAATGGTCGTCACGGCTGCTGCGGCGCCCACCGCGCCTGCGGCGATACCCGCCGTGGCGCCGCCCGCGGCACCGGCTGCTCCGCCGGCCGCGCCGGTCGTTGCCGCCGTCGTCGAGGCGGTGATGCCGAGGCTGCTGGCGTTAGCCGGCGCGCCGAGTTCGCTGAACGGCGAGAAGAGCGACTGCGAGACGCTCGTCACGGATGCGGTGACCGCACCGGCCGCCGCCGTCGCGACCAGCGATTGTCCGGCTGCGAGCGTAAAGACCTGGCCGTTTACGAGCGTAACTTGCACGGGCAAGGCCGGATTGGTCACGGCATAGACGTTGACCTGAAGGCCGCCGGTTGGATTGGAAAGGATGTCGCCGACGGTACCGCGGACCGCGATCTCACCGGTCGTCGTCTGAAAGTGATAGTCGGCCTGCGCGCCGGAGGGATGGTTGACGGTGAAGCGCATCTTGCCGACGACGACGAAGCGCGCGTGCGCCATGTCGGTCTGACTGAACGACACCATCTGCACGCTGCTGTTGGAGCCCATCAGTATCTGCGAGCTGTCCGGAAGCGTGATGGTCGCCAGCGAGTTACCCCCGGTGGCCGCGAAGTCGTTGTCGTTCAACGTCGTCGACGCCTTGACCGCAAGCGGCGTCGTGGGCTGCGCCGAAGTGCCGTACGTCACGGTGCCCTTTTGGTTCTGAAGCGTCTTGTCGCTATCTGCCGGCGATGCTATGAGGGGCATCGCAGCCAGAAACACGGTAAGAAGCGAGGCACAGAAGGCCTTCATATCGCTGCTCCTCAGTCGAGACAGGTCTCTCTTGGAGACCCCGTTCGATTGGTTGCTTCTGCCCCCTTCATCCTTAGGCCTCATTGCCAAAGAGAGCCGAGCCGCGTCGTTTTGCCGTTTTTGCCCGGACCGGGCAAGCGAGCTTCTCGTTCGGGAGAGGCGCACGCCCTGTCTTTCGCGTAGCGTCATGTGCATGCGGGAGCTCGCGCGGCGTCGCGGGCTGAGAGGGCATCAGCCGACCGCGGAACACCCCGGGTAATGCCGGGGATGGAAAGGATATAGACATGAAGCGGTACATCCAGGGCAGCGATCCATCGGTTCGTGTGCCGGTGCGTGAGATTGCGCTGACCGACGGCACGTCGCACACCGTCTACGATACCAGCGGCCCCTATACCGATCCGGGTTTTGCACCCGATCACGAACGCGGGCTGCCGAAGCTGCGCAAACCGTGGATCGATGCGCGCGGACGAGGCGACGGCAACGTCACGCAGATGCATTACGCGCGGCGCGGCGAGATCACGAAAGAAATGGAGTTCGTCGCACTGCGCGAGGGCGTCGAGCCGTCGTTCGTGCGAGACGAGATCGCGCGCGGCCGCGCAATCCTTCCCTCGAACGTCAATCACCCCGAGAGCGAGCCGATGATCATCGGCCGGAACTTCCACGTGAAGATCAACGCCAACATCGGCAACTCGGCGGTGACCTCGACGATCGCGGAAGAGGTCGAAAAAATGACGTGGGCGACGCGCTGGGGCGCCGACACCGTGATGGACCTCTCGACCGGTAAGAACATCCACGAGACGCGCGAATGGATCGTGCGCAACTCACCGGTTCCGATCGGCACCGTCCCGATCTATCAGGCGCTCGAAAAGGTCAACGGCAAAGCCGAAGAGCTGACCTGGGAACTCTACCGCGACACGCTGATCGAACAGGCCGAGCAAGGCGTGGACTACTTTACGATTCACGCGGGCGTACTCTTGCGATACGTGCCGCTCACCGCGAGTCGCGTGACCGGCATCGTCTCGCGCGGCGGGTCGATTCTCGCCAAGTGGTGTCTCGCGCACCATCAAGAGAATTTTCTCTACACGCACTTCGAAGATATTTGCGAGATCATGAAGGCGTACGACGTCGCGTTCTCACTGGGCGACGGATTACGGCCCGGCTGCACGGCCGATGCGAACGACGCCGCGCAATTCGGCGAACTCGAAACGCTGGGTGAACTCACGAAAATCGCCTGGAAGCACGACGTACAGGTGATGATCGAGGGGCCGGGTCACGTGCCGATGCACTTGATCAAAGAGAACATGGACAAGCAGCTGGCGATCTGTCACGAAGCGCCGTTTTACACGCTTGGCCCGCTCGTGACCGATATCGCCCCGGGTTACGATCACATCACGAGCGCGATCGGCGCCGCGATGATCGGATGGTTCGGTACGGCGATGCTCTGCTACGTGACGCCCAAAGAGCATCTCGGTCTGCCGAATAAGAAAGACGTCAAGGACGGCGTGATCGCATACAAGATCGCCGCGCACGCGGCGGATCTGGCAAAAGGCCATCCGCGCGCGCATCATTGGGACGACGTGCTTTCGAAGGCGCGCTTCGAATTCCGGTGGGAGGATCAGTTCAATCTCGCGCTCGATCCCGAAACGGCACGCGAGTTCCACGACGAGACGCTTCCGGCGCCGGGCGCGAAGATCGCGCACTTCTGCTCGATGTGCGGTCCGCACTTCTGCTCGATGAAGATCACGCAAGAGGTGCGCGAGTACGCCGAAAAGGGCATGGCCGAAAAGAGTAAGGAGTTCATCGAGAAAGGCGCCGAGGTATACGTACCCGCGGGGTCTTAGTCGATCGCGACGGGACCATCATCGAAGACGTGCCCTATAACGGCGATCCGGCGCTGGTCGAGCCGATCGTCGGTGCGAAAGCAGCGCTCGATCGCCTGCGCGCTGCGGGGCTCAAGGTCGGCGTGCTGACGAATCAGAGCGCCGTCGGGCGCGGGATGATTACCGGCGAGCAGATGCGCGCCGTCAACGCGCGTGTCGAGCAGCTCCTGGGGCCGTTCGACGGCTGGTTCGTCTGCCCGCACGCGCCCGGCGACGACTGCGAATGCCGCAAACCCAAACCGAAACTCATTTACGACGCGGCGCACGCTTGGGGCCTCGACCCGAGTGAGATCGTCGTGATCGGCGACAAACCCAGCGACGTGGAGGCCGCGCGCAACGCGGGGGCCCGGCCGGTGCTCGTTGGGGAAAAAGAATCACTCCCAGAAGCAGGCGAGCGAATCCTAAGAGACTAAGCCCTTGCCGCACGCGGAGGCTGGATGCGAATGACCGGTTTGGGCTCGCTTCGTCTTCTCTTTGCGGCGGCTGCATGTGCAGGGCTGGCTTTAGCCGCGTGCGGCGGCGGCGGACACTCCGCCGGCCCCTCGTTCCTTCCGACCGCGCAGCCGTCGGCGCAAGCCTCCGACGCGATCTCGCTTGCCATCAAGATTCCGCAGCCGGGCAGCAGCCCGAGCGCGCGCCGCCGTCCGAACTATATCTCGAGCGCGACGCAATCGATCGGTGTCGTCGTCACGAGTCAAGGTTACTCACCGAGCCCCGCGCAGTACGTGAATGTTTCGAGCTGCCCGCAAGTCTCCGGCGTCACGACCTGCACGATCACGGTGCAGGCGATTCCGGGCAGCGACGTGTTCACGATCACCGCGTATAGCGGCACGAACGGCAGCGGTTCGGTGCTCTCGGCCGGAAGCATCACCGCGACGATCGTCTCCGGTCAAACGTCATCGCTTGCGGTTTCGCTCGGCGGTGTCATCGCGTCGATGACGTTATCAACGGTCAACGCCGATCTTCCGCTTTCGCAAACGATGAGCGTTGACGTCAGCGCGCAAGACGCGAGCGGCGCGACGATCGTCGGCACGTACGACAATCCGATTGCGCTTTCCGGCGGCAACCTCGTGATCTCGCCCACCTCGCTGCCGGACTCGACGACGGCGTCGAACGTCAGCGTTTCGTGGACGCAAGGATACACCGGCACCACGCCTACAGCGCTGAGTGCGAGCGGCGACACGGCGACCGCATCGCTGACGGTCGCGCCGGCGAGCGGATTTGCATACTACACGACGGGCACAAACGAAACCGACGATTGGTCACCCTTCAAGATGATCGCCTCGGGCAACTATCTATACTACAGCGTTTTGGGGCAGGATCAGTATCTTTACGGTTCGGCGTTGGTAGCGGCGACGTCGGGCGCCGTGCATGAGTTCAACCTGACGACGCTGACGGACAGCGAGATCGCGTTGCCCAGCGAGCCGGTCGGTTTGGCGGTCGATTCGACGGGCGCGCTCTGGGTCGCGGGAGGTGCGAATCCGACGCCGAGCGCGAGCCCCCTCATTTACCGTTTGAGCAGCTTCAGCGCCGGGAACCTTCAGCAGATCGCGGTGCCCGGCACCAACATTCAAAGCGCGGCGGGCCTTACGTACATGCGCGCGGTGACCCAGGCCGCGAGCGGAACCAATATGTGGTTTACCGACCTCGAAGGCGAGCGTCTGGTAAGCATTCCGGTCGCGGGCCCGTATACGACGACGGCGATGAGTACCGTACCGCTCCCCTCGCCCCCGGGGGGCGTGGCTCCCGTCAACGGCGCACGCACGATCAACTATCTGGGCGCCTCAAACACACTCGTCGTCGGCGTGGACGGCGGATTCCTCGATCTCTACAATCTCAACACCGACACGTTTTCTCAATATGTTACGAATTTGGGTTCGGCCTTAGGTGCTACGACGGTCAGCAACCTCTACGATGCAACGTCTGACGGCACGAACGTCTACGTCGGCCAAATCGGCGACGCGACTGCGTTTCTTACGGCCGGCGATATGGAGGAGTTCACGCCCTCCGACACGTTCACGACCTTGAATACGGTGAGCGGACCGCAAACAGAGCCGATCGTGCCGTCCTACGGCGACGGGCTCGTGTATTATGCCGACTTCGCCATCGGCGGGCTGGGGTATACCAATCCTTCAACCGGTGCGGCGCGTATGTTTCCTATACTGCTGAACGGCAATTACTTCTACGGTCCAAACGGCGTTGCTGCAATGTCGGATGGAACGGCCTGGTTTACGTGCTACGGCAACGATGCTCAGGCGTTTGTCAGCTACACCGTGACGTACGTACCGATCTGCATCGGGCATACGATCTACGAGTCGACCTGGGGATTGTGGCCGTCCTCAGCACTCGGAATCAACGGCGCCGGCGCGGAAAGCGCGCAGGTAGTCGGCATTATGGAGGCCGCGGGGAGTAACAGCGGTCCGTTTACGGTTACGAGCAACAACACGAGCGTCTGCACGATTGCCACGCCGGCGCCGAACAGCGATCACAACTTCACGATTACCGGCGTCGCTGCCGGCGCATGCACGGTGACGGTGACGGACGCAAGCTCGCACACGCAGTCGATGAGCGTGACGGTGACCACGACGACCGGCACGGTACAGCGCAAACACCGCGGAGGCACGGCGCTGCCATGATACGCGTATTTGGCGCCGTCCTGGCGCTGAGCGCTCTCGTGCTAGCCGGATGCGGCGGCGGCGGGGGATCCCGGTCGTTGCTTCCGGCGCCGTCGGCGACTTCGCTCGCGTCGCCGGCAAAAACCAGCGCAACCTTCAAGATCGTCATACCGTCGAAGACGCCCGCCAATGCGTCCCGCCGCCCGCATTACGTTACTGCAAATGTCACCGGGATCAGTTTCTCCGTTACACAAGCAAACTCGCCCGCCAACGGTCTGGTCTACTATCCGCTCAACGAGGGCGAGAGCTACTGCACGAGCGGGGGCTCGGGGCTCACGTGCACCGTGCAAGTGCAAGCGCCGCCGGGGACCGACACGTTCGTCGTCGATCTCTACGATTATGCGGTAAACGAAAATGAACCGTACGAAGGCTACATCGTTGCGACCGGGACGGTGACCCAAGCGATCACCGCGCAAAGTGCAAACACCATCAACATCACGACCGACGGCGTGCCGACCTTTGCGGTCATGGGCATGACGAACGCGTATCCTACCGCATCGGGTAGCTATCCGCTCTCGATCGACATCATCGATCCCGACGGCAATACGATCGTGGGATCCTTCGATGCGCCGCTCACGTTGACGTCGACGAACAGCAACGTCACGTTTTCCAATGCAACGCTCAATCAGAACAGCGATGCTACCGGCATCACGGTAAACTGGAACGGGACCGCGCTCGGCTCGGCCGCGACGTTATCGCTCAATAGTACCGACACCGTGCTTCCAAATGAGACCGGCACGAGCGTGATGGCGACCCAGAGCTTCTATCCCAACGGGCGCGGCATCACGCTCTCGCAGCCCTACTTCGTCTTTGCGCAGGCAGGCGACTTGGCGAACTTCACCGCGACCGGCGTCAACGGGGCGACGCTCGATCCCGGCTCGATCGATCAATATCCACCCTTAACCGGCTTGGCTTATCAATGCGGGGACTATTACGCGGCGATCAGCGGTTCGGCGGGCAGTTACACCATAACGTCGAGCGCGACGACGATTTCGACCGGTCAGGGAGACAACGTCGGAACGTGCTACGTCGGCATCATCGACGATCAGGATGACGAGTTCTTCGTGCCGGTGATCGTCGGGCCGACGCCCGAGGCTGAGCCCTAGCGGCCGTCCTCGAGCCAATAGTCGACGTCGGGTCCATGTGCCCGCGGCGCATCGGCAGCCAACCACACGCTGCGCGGCAGATGCACGGCGCTGCGCAGCGCATTCCACGCGCGCAAGACCTTGAAGACGTAGTGCTGCGTCTCGTAATACGGCGGCACGCCGCCGTAGCGCTGCACGGCGAGCGGTCCGGCGTTGTACGCCGCAAAGACGAGCGCGTAACGGTTCGGATTCGAACCGAATTTTTCGAGCAGCCCGCGCAGGTAACGCGCGGCGCCCTGCAGGTTCTCGGCGGGATCGTGCGGGTTGACGCCGAGTCCGGCGGCCGTTCCGGGCATCAGCTGGCCTAGACCGATCGCGCCGGCATAGGAGACGGCGTGCGTGTGCCAGCTCGACTCCACGGTCACGATCGCGGCGAGCATGTTGGTGTCGATCTTCCAGCGCGCCGCCGTCAGCAAGAGGTGCCGAGCGAGATCCTTGCTCTGCCAGTCGGGCAGCTGCGGGTTGTACTGTTTAAGGATGGCAGCGTAGGCCGCGATGCTCGCCGGCGTGGCCGGCACCGGCTTTGTCGCAGCACTCGCGGCAACCGGCATCACGAGTCCTAGAATGAAGCAGAGTCCCGCGAGGAGCGGGGCGCGGCATCGGCTCATGGGGGGAGGCGTTTCCATCGGTTGCCGCCGTAATCCCCTGCGGTGAAGCGGTATATCTGGATGATCGTAGTCTTTCTTTTATTGTGCGTGGGCATCGCGGTCTCGCAGTGGTACGCCTACAACGTAAACGTGCCGCGCTATCAAGCGCAGCTCGAGCACAAGAATTAGAGCTTTTTGATGACGCAGGCGCAGGACTTCGCGCCTTCGTCACGGACGCCACGGCATGCATTTCCGTACGCTCGTTGCTGCGCTGTTCGGCGCTGCGCTTTCTCTTGTTGCCGCCTACCCGGCGGCTGCGGCGCCGTCACCGGCGCCCTCGGCATCACCCTCGCCGACTCCCACGCCGACCCCGGGACCGCCCTACGCGAACATGACGTGGCGCGCGATCGGTCCGGCCGCGGCAGGCGGCCGCGTCGCCGCGGTCGCGGGATCGGTCAACGACCCGAAACTCTACTACGTCGGAAGCGGCGGCGGCGGTGTTTGGAAGAGCGACAACAGCGGCCAGACGTGGGATCCCGTCTTTGAAAAAGAACCTGTCGCGGCGATCGGCGCCGTGACGATCGATCCGACCGACGACAAAACGGTCTGGGTCGGTACGGGCGAGGACAATCCGCGCAACGACGTCAGCTACGGCGACGGCGTTTACAAATCGACGGACGGCGGCGAGAAGTGGACCGATGTGGGTCTCGCCGCGACCAAATACATCTCGCGCATCGTCGTCGATCCGCGCGATCACAACCACGTGCTGGTCGCTGCGCAAGGCGACGTATTCAACGACAGCACCGAGCGCGGCGTCTACGTCACCTGGGATGGCGGCAAAACGTGGAGCAAGACGCTCTACACCGGCCCGGAAGCCGGCGCTTCCGATCTCGCGATGGATCCGCAAGATCCGAATATCGTCTACGCGGGCATCTGGCAATTCCAGCGCCGGCCGTGGACCTTCACCAGCGGCGGGCCGCAAGACGGCCTCTATAAATCGACCGATGGCGGAAAAACCTGGAAGAAACTCGAGGGGAACGGACTCCCGACCGATACGATCGGACGCATCGGGCTCGCGATCGCGCCGAGCAACGGCAAGCGCATCTACGCGCTGATCGAATCGAAGCAAGGCATCCTCTGGCGCTCGGACGACGGCGGCGATCGTTGGACGATGGTTTCCGACAATACCCTCGTCGATCAGCGTCCATTTTACTTCACCCACATCGCGGTCGATCCGAAAAATCCTGACGTTGTCTACGGCGTCTCGATGATGCTTTCGAAATCGACCGACGGCGGCAAGACCTTCAAAGCGATCGCCGACAGCGTCCACGTCGACTATCACGCGATCTGGATCGCGCCGAACGATCCCGATCGGATCATCACCGGGGAAGACGGCGGCTACGCGCTCACGCTCGACGGCGGCTCGAACTGGTT
>Ga0335073_10014887_pt1 | contig 10891 bp, 10 predicted proteins | sample Lox_Sample_22_FD_207093 | JGI IMG/M metagenome (GOLD analysis project Ga0335073, IMG submission 207093) | Soil microbial communities from Loxahatchee National Wildlife Refuge, Florida, United States - Lox_Sample_2.2 | ecosystem: Environmental > Terrestrial > Soil > Wetlands | place: USA... | reverse complement strand
CGGTTTAAGCCCCGCGGACGCGGCCGGCATGCCGGCTTTGACCTGCCCCAGAACCGGCAACAGGCGCGGCACCCCGTACATGAACACCACGACCAGGGCGATCGGAGCGAACAGCAGATTCGCCACCGGACCCGCCATGACAATCATGAATCGCTTGTGCAGCGGCTGACTGGGAAACGCGCGTTCGCTGATACGCCGCTTTAGCGCCGGCGGCGCGCTCTCCGACAGAATCTTGACAGCCTCGGCGGTCGACCCCCGATGCCGGATCTCGTCGAGCAGCAAGGTCTCTTCCGGTTTCAGTTCACGACCGATCAAAGGCGAAGCCGCAAGCGCTGAGTTGGCCGAGACTCCGGAATTTGCCCCACCCGCCGGACCGGTCCGCTGCGCGATCAGCATCAGCTTATCGTCGAAGGAAACGTCGCCGTTGAGTTGAGGACCTGCCGCTCCGACCAGGTCTTGCCCAATCTCGGTGAGATAGGTCGCAACATCGGCAGGATTCAATTCGTCGCCGATCTCGTCGCCCAGCATCCGCACGTATCCTCCGAACGGCACCGCCCCGATTACATATTCGGTCTCGCCGCGGCGGACACCGAAAAGCTTGGGCGGGTAGCCGATCGAGAAGCGCAAGACGCGCACCCCGCATCGTTTGGCGACGAGGAAGTGGCCGGTTTCGTGAATCAGGATGAGCAGGCCAAGAATAATTACGGCTGAAACAATCGAGGTTAACATCAGCTTTTCCTGAGGATCAGACGCGAGGCGTTAACGGAAGCGTCATCGTGAGTAATAGTATGTAAAAACCGTTGCTAAGACTAGGCTATCGCTGCGATCCAGCAGTCCGCCGTGGCCAGGAAAAATCCATCCGGAGTCCTTGACTCCCGCGATGCGCTTCAGTGCGGATTCGGCCAAATCGCCGATCTGCGCCAGCAGATTAATCGCCAGCGCGAGAATCATTGATTGCACCAGGTTCCCGCTGCGGCCGAGAAATCCTCGCAGCACCAGCATCGCAATCAGGCTCGCGGCCAGCGACGCGATCGTGCCCTCGACCGTCTTGCCCGGACTGACCCGCGGCGCAAGCTTGATGCGGCCCCACTTGCTGCCGACCAGGTAGGCACCCGTGTCGCCCGCGACGATCACCAGCAGCATCACGATTATCAGCCGAATACCCAGAGGACCGTTGCGAAGCAGCGCGAAGTACGGTGTCAGCACGCCGACGTAGAGCGCACCGATTAGCGCGGCTATCAACCTGTTGTGGCTACCGGAGTCGTGGTGCGACGCGACCTCGAGAGTCAGTCCCACCACCGCCATGATGATAGCAGCGGGGACCAACCAATCCGGAACCGTGCCACCAAGAATCAGAACGGCAGGCACACCTCCCGCCAGGGCCAATGGCAGCATTATTAGCGGTTTTCCTGCCGCATACATCGTCACGACTTCGTAGAGACCCCAAGCTGCAACGGCGGCGATGAACAGCGTGAAGACCCGGTTCGGCGCGAACAGGACCAACGCCAGGACCGCTGCCAGGGCTATCAGCCCGGTCAAGATCCTAGTTCGCAACACGTAGAGGCTGATTTTGCGGATCGATCGTGCCGAAGCGCCGCTCGCGCGCCTGATAGGCGGCAAGCGCGCTTAAAAACTCGCGCTCGCGGAAGTCGGGCCAGAGCGTCTCGGTGAAATAGAGTTCGGTGTAAGCGAGCTGGTACAGGCAGAAGTTCGACAGCCGCAGCTCGCCCGAGGTACGAATCAGCAGATCGGGATCGGGCAGTCCCGCGGTATCGAGGCGCTCCTCGAGCGTATGCTGCTGGATTTCGTCGGGGCGAAGCTTGCCCGCCGCGATTTCGCCTGCGATTCGTCTAACCGCCTGTACGATTTCCTGGCGGCCGCCGTACGACAGCGCCAACACTACGGTCATCGAGCGATTGCCCGCAGTCAGCTCCATAGTCTCGTCGAGCGCGCGCTGAACCAGCGCCGGCAAGCGGCTTCGATCGCCAACCGTGACCAGGCGGATATCGCGCTTCATCAGGCGCTTGTGCTCGGTCATCAGGAAGCGCCGCAAGAGCCCCATCAGGAAGCGCACTTCGCTGTTGGGCCGCTGCCAATTTTCATTCGAGAACGCGAACAGCGTCAGGTACGGGATATTCAGCTCGCGCGCCGCCTCGACCACCGCGCGCACGGAGTCTTTGCCTCGGCGATGGCCCTCCAGGCGGACCAGGCCACGGCGCGTTGCCCAACGCCCATTGCCGTCCATCACGATAGCCACGTGACGAGGCAGCCGCTCGGGTTCCAGCGAGAGGTTGGGAAAATCGTTTAGAGGAAGCGATGGCGCCACAAACTGTCAGCCTACTCGGTCCGCGATCGGTCAGGAAGATCGGAAGCAGCCGGTCAGCCTTTCAGACCTCCATTATCTCGGCTTCCTTAGCCGCCAGGACCTTGTCGAGCTTGTCGATGTAATCCGTCGTGAACTGCTGTACTTTGGCTTCCGCGCCACGCAGATCATCATCGGTCACCTGTTTGTCCTTGTGCAGCTCGCGCAGCAATTCGTTGGCGTCGCGGCGATGATTGCGCACCGAAACGCGGAAATCCTCCGCCATCTTGCGCACGTGCTTGACCAATTCCTTGCGCCGCTGCTCGGTCAGCTCGGGAATCGGGATTCGGATGATCTTGCCGTCGTTCATCGGCGTCAGACCCAGGTCGGAGGACTGGATCGCCTTCTCGATTTCGTGCATTGCGCCCTTGTCGTAGGGCGTCACGATCAGCAGGCGCGGCTCAGGCGCGGCCAGACCCGCAACCTGCCGCAGCGGCGTCTTGGCGCCGTAGTAATTGACGTGCAGGCCTTCGAGCAGCGCGGTGGACGCACGCCCGGTGCGCACACGCGACAGTTCATGCTTGAACGCGCTCAGCGCATGCTCCATCTGCCCGCGAGCTTCTTCGATCACTTCGTCTTTCATGGCTCAAGGCCGCTGTCGACCAGCGTGCCGACCGGCTCGCCCATTACGGCGCGTTTGATATTGCCGGCCTTGCGGAAGTTGAAAACCACGATCGGCAGGCGATTATCCATGCACATCGAAATCGCTGTCGAATCCATCACCTTCAGGTTCTGTTTCAATACCTCAAGATGGGTCAAGCGATCAAAGCGCTTGGCGCCCTGCTCGCGCAACGGATCGCGGTCGTAAACCCCGTCGATATAGTGGCTGGCCTTGAGAATCACCTCGGCGCCGATCTCCATCGCGCGCAGGCTGGCCGCGGTATCGGTGGTGAAAAACGGATTACCAGTGCCGGCGGCGAAGATCACCAGCCGGCCCTTCTCCAGATGGCGTATCGCGCGGCGGCGGATATAGGGCTCGCACACCGCCTGCATCGCGATCGCCGACATCACGCGCGTGGTGATACCGGTGCGCTCGAGCGCATCCTGAAACGCCAGCGCGTTGATCACCGTCGCCAGCATCCCCATATGGTCGCCCGCCGTGCGATCCATCCCCCGCGCCTGCGACTCGCTGCCGCGCACCAGGTTGCCCGCCCCGATAACCATCGCGAGCTGCACCCCCAGGCTCAAAACATCCTTGAGCTCGAGCGCGATCGTCGCGATCACGTCGTGGTCGATACCGAAGCCACTCGTAGGAGCGAGGGCTTGGCCTGAAAGTTTTAGCAGGATTCGCGAGAACGGGCGCTTTGCAACGGCGAGGGGTTCAACTTCTGTCATGCTGATTTGGCCTGGTTCGTTGCCCCCTCGGGTTGTTACTCCGCAGCGGCTGCCTTTTAGGGCATTTCCTTGTTTTCCAGTCCCTCACCCAGCTGGAACCGGACAAAGCGCCTTACTTCAATCTTTTCGCCGAGCTTGGCCACGTATTCACCAAGCAGTTCCGAGACCGTGCGCGCAGGATCGCGCACGTAGCCCTGCTCGAGCAGACACGCTTCGCGATAAAACTTTTCGATCTTGCCTTCGACGATCTTGTTGATCACGGCTTCGGGCTTGCCGGCCGATTGCGCCGCGTAGATCTGGCGCTCCTGCTCGAGGATCTCGGGCGACAGTTCCTCGCGCCCGACGCAGCGCGGATTAGCCGCCGCGATCTGCATCGCCAGTTCCTTGACCAGGGCCTGGAACTCGGGGGTCTTGGCGACAAAATCGCTCTCGCAATTTACCTCGACCAGCACTCCGAGCTTGCCGCCGGCGTGGATATAGGCACCGACCGAACCTTCTGAGGCGACTCGTCCGGCGCGCTTGGCCGCCTGCGCGATTCCCTTCTCGCGCAGCCACACCACCGCCTTTTCGAGGTCGCCGTTGGCTTCGCCCAGCGCCTTCTTGCAATCCATCACTCCGGCGCCGGTCTTTTCTCTAAGCTCTCTAACGATATTCGCGTTAACGTCCGACATTGGTTATTCGAGTCAGCCTTGTATGATCTTGCATGCGCGCAATGCGCATCAAAAAGTTACGCTAAACCGTCTCCACCGTTTCGCTGCCCGCCGGCGCCACCTCGCCCAGATCGGCCTGCCCCTTCTGCTTCTCTTCTTTGAGGCGCTTGCCCTCGATCACCGCGTCCGCCATCGCTGCGGTGAACAGCTTGATCGCGCGAATAGCGTCGTCGTTGCCGGGGATCCGGTAGGCGATTACGTCGGGGTCGCAATTGGTGTCGACCACCGCCACCACCGGGATCGAGAGCCGATTCGCCTCGGCGACTGCGATCTCTTCCTTCTTGGTATCGATCACGAACAACGCGTCGGGCAGCTTGCGCATGTTCTTGATTCCGCCAAGCGTCGCCATCAGCTTCTCATGCTCGCGAGCGTTTTCGCTCATCTCTTTCTTGGTCAGCGCCTCGATCATCTCGGGGTCCGCCAGGATTTCCTCGAGCTTCTTGAGCCGCTCGATCGACGCGCGGATAGTCTGGAAGTTGGTCAGCATCCCGCCCAGCCAGCGATTGTGGACGTAGAACATGGCGCAGCGCTCGGCTTCTTCGCGCACGATATCCTGAGCCTGCTTCTTGGTGCCGACAAACAGTATTGTGCCGCCGGAAGCCGCCAGGTCGCGCACGAAATCGTAACAGTTGCGGAACATCTTCACCGTCTGCTGGAGATCGATAATGTAGATCCCGTTGCGCGCGCCGAAGATGTACGGCTTCATTTTCGGGTTCCAGCGGCTGGTCTGATGGCCGAAGTGGACCCCGGCCTCCAGAAGCTGCTTCATACTGATTTCGGTCATAGTGCGGCTCGTCCCCTATATCGTTCAGCTAGTGTTTTAAGCGTATTCCGCCGATCAGGCAAATATAAGCATCGGGCGTCAATTATTCATCGATTCGAGGAATTCCTCGTTGGTCTTGGTTCCCTGCATCTTGTCGAGCAGGAACTCCATCGCCTCGACCGCGTTGAGCTGCGACAGGAGCTTGCGCAGGATCCACACCCGGTTGAGCGTGCTGCGTGGCAGTAGCAGCTCTTCCTTGCGGGTCGAGGAGCGCTGGATATCGATCGTCGGGAAGATACGTTTTTCCAGCAGGCGGCGGTCAAGCGCTATCTGCTGATTACCGGTGCCCTTGAATTCTTCGAAAATTACCTCGTCCATGCGGCTCCCGGTATCCACCAGGGCAGTCGCGATAATCGTAAGGCTGCCACCGTCTTCGGTATTGCGCGCCGCGCCGAAGAATTTCTTGGGCTTGTGCAACGCGTTGGAATCGACGCCGCCCGAGAGAATCTTGCCCGAAGGCGGCACCACCGTGTTATAGGCGCGCGCCAGACGCGTGATCGAATCGAGCAGGATCACCACGTCGCGACCGTGCTCGACCAGACGCTTGGCCTTTTCGATCACCATCTCGGCCACTTGCACGTGGCGCGTGGCGGGCTCGTCGAAAGTCGAGCTCACTACCTCGCCCTGCACCGAGCGCAGCATGTCGGTGACTTCCTCGGGCCGCTCATCGACCAGCAGCACGATCAGCACGACCTCAGGATGGTTATGGGCGATAGCCTTGGCCAGCGCCTGCAGCATCATGGTTTTGCCGGTAAACGGCGCCGCCACGATAAGTCCGCGCTGCCCCTTGCCGATCGGCGCGATCAAATCGAGGATTCGGGTGGTGTAATCCTCGTGGTCGTATTCGAGCTTGATTCTTTCTTCGGGATAGAGCGGAGTCAGGTTGTCGAACAGGATCTTGTCGCGCGCCTTCTCCGGCTCCTCGTAGTTGATCGACTCTACCTTCAGTAGGGCGAAATAGCGCTCACCCTCTTTCGGAGGGCGAATCAATCCCGAGACCACGTCGCCGGTGCGAAGATTGAATTTCCGGATCTGGCTCGGCGAAATGTAGATGTCGTCGGGACCGGGCAGATAGTTATAGTCGGGCGCGCGCAGGAAGCCGAAACCGTCGGGCAGAATTTCCAGCACGCCTTCGCCCAGGATCGAGCCGTTCTTGGCGGCTTGCGCCTGCAGGATCGAGAAGATCATCTCCTGCTTGCGCATGTTGGTTGCGCCGTCGATATTGAAATCGCGCGCGACGTGCGCCAGCTCGGTGATCTTGGCGCCCTTGAGCGCCTTCAGGTTCAGCACCCCAACGTCGCTGATCACTACCGCTGGCTGAACTCGTTCTCGTTCCGGTTCCGGAGGCTTGGCTACAGGCGCCGGTTCGCTGGGTTGGCCGGAGGCACCGTCGCTAAGCTCCGGCGATTCCCCTTTCACTGCGCCTCTCGCCTTGCCCATATTGCTTCCTCGGAATCTTCTAACTGATGTCAATTGCCGGATACTTCCTGTCTATCGAATGAGTTCGTGGCGGGCGCGCCTAAGCGCCGCGTATTTATTAGCCGTTCCCCTAGGTTGCGTTTGGCCGAATGCTAGGCAAAAAGGGAGCCAAACCTAACGGGTACTTACAGTCACTGAGGGTGAGGGCGATTTCCCAACCCCGCAAACCTGAAAAACATCGCGGAGTACTTCTAAGCATGCTAACGGCGTCGCACCGCGATGTCAACGACGCCATCCAACCACTTCCCGCCAACTCGTTCTCGGTAATCGGCCCTCGATTCGTGTCTCGTCCGCGCTCACGAGGTTGGTTCCAGCACGGCTCATCTGACCCGAAGTAGATCACACATGAATTTGATCACGCCCGCTTGATCCAATTACGCAGCATCCGATCGTCTGGTTGCAAATTTCCGTCGGCAACAAGGGCGATCAAATCCGCGGCGGGCGGCGCGATAAACTCAAGCCGCGCTCCGCTGCGCGGATGATCGAGTGTGAGCGAGAGTGCGTGCAGCGCCTGACGATCAAACACGAGTTCAGCGCCCAATCGCGGCCCGCCACCGTAAACTCGGTCGCCGAAACACGGATGACCAATCGAGGCGAGATGCACTCTTATCTGATGCGTGCGGCCGGTCTCGGGACGAACCGCCACCAGCGTCACGCGTTCTCGATCGCCGCCGACGTCAAGCTCGAAGCGTTCGAGGACCATCACCTGACTCACGGCGTCGCGCGGCTTTCGCGATTTTACCGAAATTCGCTTGCGCTCGGTCGGATGCCTGCCCAGCGGACGTGCGATCGTCTGTCGATCGCGCGCGACGTCGCCTCGCACCAGCGCGATATAGAGCTTGCGCACGCTTCGCTCCTTGAACTGGCGCGAAAGCGATGTGCGCGCAAACGGCGTCCTCGCCACTACCATCGCGCCCGAGGTATCTTTGTCCAGCCGATGAACGATCCCCGGACGCGGCACGCCGTCCGGCTCGATCATCGAAGCCAGTTGCGGAAACCGCGCCAGCAAGGCGTCAACCAGCGTGCCGTCGGGATGGCCGGGCGCGGGATGCACCGTCATGCCGGGCGGCTTGTTGACCACGATTATCTCATCGTCGGCAAACAGCACCTCGATTTCGGGAGCCGAGGCCCGCGCTTCGACGGCAAGCGCGGGCGGCGGCGGCTCGACTTGGATGTGGTCGCCGACGCGAATCGTGGCAGCAGCGCGAACCGGCTTTCCGTTAACCGTCACGCGCCCGCTTTTGATCATGCGCGCGATTTGCGAGCGCGAATGCTCGGGCGCGAGTTGCGCGGTGAGGAAAACGTCGAGCCGCTGATTTATTTTTCCGGGATCGACCGTGAATGTGCGAGCGGTTTCCAGGACCTTCACCCTGAGAACCTCTCCCTAACCCTCTCCTTGTACAAGGGGAGAGGTCTCGTCGCCGGTCGAACGCGAAGCTGCCCTACACCCTCGGATACGGCGCGGGATGCTTCGCCTCGTAGGCGGCTATTTCCTTGTCGTGCACCAATGTCAGCGCAATCTCGTCGAGGCCTTCGAGCAGGCGCTTCTTGTTAAATGGCTCGATCTCGAAGTGCGCTTTCCATCCCGCGTCGTCCGATACCGTCTGATTCGCGAGATCGACTTGCAGGCTGTACCCATCCTTGCTCGCGATCGACTTGAAGATATGGTCGACCTCGTCCGCCTTCAGCACGATTGGCAAGAATCCGTTTTTGTACGAATTGTTATGGAAAATATCGGCGAACGATTGTGCGATCACCGCTTTAAAGCCGAAATCGTCGAGCGCCCACACCGCGTGCTCGCGCGAGCTGCCGCATCCGAAATTCGAGCGCGCCACCAAAATCGACGCGCCCTCAAAGCGCGGCTGATTCAACACGAAGTCGGCGTTGTCGGGCTTGGAGCGCCAGTCGTGGAACAGACCCTGGCCGAGTCCGCTGCGCACGATCGCTTTCAGGAACTGTTTCGGAATTATCTGATCGGTATCGACGTTGTTCTTGTCGAGCGGGGCAGCCAGGCCTTTGAATTTTTCGAACTTCTTCATTGGTGTCTCTCTCTAGCGCCAGTTGCGCACGTCGACGAAATGGCCCTCGATCGCGGCCGCCGCCGCCATCGCCGGACTCACCAGATGGGTGCGGCCGCCTTTGCCCTGGCGTCCCTCAAAGTTGCGGTTCGACGTGCTGGCGCATCGCTCGCCCGGCTGCAGGATATCGGGATTCATGCCCAGGCACATGCTGCATCCGGATTCGCGCCACTCGAAGCCCGCGGCCTTGAAAATCTTGTCGAGCCCCGCCGCCTCGGCGTCGAGCTTTACCTGCTGCGACCCCGGCACCACCATCGCATGCACGCTGGAGGCGACCTTGCGGCCGTTGATCATCGCCGCCGCGGCCTTCAAATCGCTCAGACGCCCGTTGGTGCAGGAACCGATAAACACCCTATCGACCTTAATCTCGGTGATCGGCGTGTTGGGTTGGAGTCCCATGTAATCCAGCGCCTGCTCCACCGCGCGCTGCTGAGCCGGATCGGAGAACGACTGGGGATTGGGCACCCGGCTGGTAACCTCGGCCACCATCCCGGGATTGGTTCCCCAAGTCACCTGCGGCGCGACGCTGGCCGCGTCGATCGCTACGGTTCGATCGAAATGCGCGCCCTTGTCGGTCGCAAGACTCAGCCACTGCTGAGCCATCCGCTCGAACTCGGCGCCCTTGGGCGCGAACTTGCGGCCGCGCAGATATTCAATCGTGGTGCGATCGGGCGAAATCATACCGGCGCGACCACCCGCCTCGATCGACATGTTGCACACCGTCATCCGCTCTTCCATCGAGAACGCTTCGATCGCCGGGCCGCGATACTCGATCGCGCATCCGGTGGCGCCACCGGTGCCGATTTTACCAATAATCGCGAGGACTAGGTCTTTGGCCGTCACGCCCGCGCCGAGCTTGCCGTCGACTCGGATTTCCAGGGTCTGCGGACGCGCCTGCCATAGACATTGCGTCGCCAGCACGTGTTCGACTTCGCTCGTTCCGATACCGAATGCGAGCGCACCAAACGCTCCGTGGGTCGAGGTATGGCTGTCGCCGCACACGATCGTCATCCCCGGCTGCGTCAGCGCGAGCTGCGGCCCGATGATGTGAACGATCCCCAGTTCGCGCGCGCCGAGATCGAACAGCGGAACGCCGAACTCGCGGCAGTTCTCGCGCATCGCCTCCACCTGCTTCGATGACTCAGGATCTTTGATCGGCAGGTGTTGATCGATCGTCGGGATATTGTGATCGAGCGTGCCAAACGTCCGCCCAATCGATCGCACCTTGCGCCCCGCGTTGCGCAGGCCCTCGAACGCCTGCGGCGACGTCACCTCGTGAATCAGATGAAGGTCGATATAAAGCAGGGCGGGTTGATCCGCTTCCTGGTGGACGACGTGATTATTCCAGATCTTTTCGAACAAGCTTTGCGCAGCCATCGTATAAACTCGAACTTAAGGATTTGACCGCAATCTTGCGAGCATCAGTCATTATGCGAATTCCGGCTGCCGAATCAAAGCCCGCCTGCCAACCCCTGTCCGGCGGCCTGCCTCGCACGCGAAATTCGCGCCGCGCGTTGACAAGCGGCCGGCCGGCAAATACCCGTGTCTGCTGAATATCGAAGGCATGGACCGTGAAGAAAAATGGCACCTCGGCGAGCCACAGCAAGCGCATCAGCCGGAAAAGACGCGCCTGCCGGTTCCGATTCCCGAGCCGCCGCGTGATCGGGCCGGCCCTTTCCTCGCACGTCCGCTCTACGTTCTGACGGTTGAGCATCTCTCCTATTTTCTAATCTCGGCCTTCACCGTCGCGACCCGCCTGCTGATGCTCGGCGGACGGCCGTTGAGCCCCGCCGAAGCCGCCGGCGCAATGCTGAACCTGAGCTCGTCGCAGGCCGCCGCCACCTCGAACTACTCCGTGCCGATGGGCCTGGTCGAAGGATGGCTCTTCGATACGCTCGGCGCCAATGACTTTGTCGCTCGTTTGGGCTTCGCGCTGGCCGGGATACTGTTGGTGGCGCTTGCCTTTGCGTTGCGCCCCGTGCTCGGACGAGTGGGCGCGCTCGCACTCGCGACGCTGATCGCGATCTCGCCGACGTTCATCTACTTCTCGCGCTCGACCGTCTCGCCCGTCCCGGCGCTTACGCTGACGCTGATAGTGATCGCG
>Ga0335073_10014886_pt1 | contig 10891 bp, 9 predicted proteins | sample Lox_Sample_22_FD_207093 | JGI IMG/M metagenome (GOLD analysis project Ga0335073, IMG submission 207093) | Soil microbial communities from Loxahatchee National Wildlife Refuge, Florida, United States - Lox_Sample_2.2 | ecosystem: Environmental > Terrestrial > Soil > Wetlands | place: USA: Florida... | reverse complement strand
CATTCGTGTCCCCAATCGAAAGTTCGCATCATTATTCCTGTCATCCTGAGCGGAGTTTGTCGCGCACTTGCGGCAAACGGAGTCGAAGGACCTGCGGTTGTTTTTCCGCACGCATCCGTTCGATCACTTCGCAGCACCTATCTCTCGGAGGCGCTCGCAGAATCTGGCACCGTCTTGAAGAAGCACGTAAGATTCTCGCCCTGCCTCATTGTTACTAAACGCGACTTGCTGAATCATTCCATGCGATTGCAACCGCGCAAACGAGCCTCGATATTGAAGCTGTTCGGCCGGATTCAGTGAACGACCAAAATGATGCCACACGTTTTGGAACTCATTGTGGAAGTTCGGTGACAAGGCATGGTTATCTCGCTTAGTTCGCTCCATCCTATCGTGTAGAGGCTTCCAAAGTCTGTAGAGTTTATCGAGCATGATTAGATCGGCATCTTTTAATTCAGCCGCCGCCCGCATCATGTCGTCGAGACCTTCCGGTCCGAGATCGTTTTCCGCCACGCCATTTGCAAGGATAAGGGCCATCCTATCCAGCCGGTTCTTATCTGTCGTGCGTTGTGCCTGTAGCGTGGCAGCTTTGATCCCTTCAAGGAACTCATTGCTGTTCAATCGGCGTTCGATTTCGTCGACCCGAACTCCCTGCGCTTCCAAGTTCCTTTCGACCCTCGAAAGCGCAGCTTCAGTTGCATTACCAAGATGATCCAGATTTTCATCGAGAGTGGCAACGCCAAGCCCCGACGTGAATCTTCTAGCAATACCAAATGCCTTGGCGATACCGCCAATCGCTGATCCTGTCGCAAGACTCAGGGCCTCGGCTGTAGATGAGGCACCCTGAAGCAGATGATCCACCGGCGACTGACTCTGTTTTTCGGCGCGTCGCATTTGATTGTCGACTGCGACCTCGTTGCCTGTGATCATCATTTGAACTGCCTCTCATCGCTTCGAAGAACAACCGCAGATCCTTCGGCTCCTCGCTTTGCTCGTCGCTCAGGATGACAGCCGTCAAGTCAATAAGATTTGGGGTGAGCGGCACAATACCACCCACCCCTGAATTTACTCCGCCCGGAGGGCGGCATTGCTGGGACGACCAGTCCTTATTTCTTCTCATCCACGTCCACGTACTCGGCGTCAATGACCTCGCCTTCTTTCTTCGCTTCGCCGCCGGAATGCGCTGAACCGGAAGCTCCGTCCGAAGGACCGCTCTGCCCCTGCGCCGCATTCGCTTTGTACAGCACCTCGGCCAGCTTGTGGCTTGCATGCGTCAGCTTCTCGTGCGCTGCGCGCATCTCCTTGGAAGAAGCGCCGCTTTCGAGGGTCTTCTTGGCTTCGGCCAGCGCTGCTTCGACTTCGCTCTTGTCGGCAGCCTGCACCTTCTCGCCGGACTCCTTCAGCATCTTCTCGATGTTGTAGACCATGCCGTCCAGCTGGTTGCGTGCTTCGATCTCCTCACGCTTCTCCTTGTCCTCGGCCGCGTGCGCCTCGGCTTCCTTCGCCATCTTCTCGACTTCGTCCTTCGAGAGACCGGAGCTCGATGTGATCTGGATGCGCGTATCCTTGCCCGTGGCATTATCCTTCGCCGTCACGTTAAGGATGCCGTTTGCGTCGATGTCGAAGGTGACCTCGATCTGCGGCACGCCGCGCGGCGCCGGAGGAATGCCTGCCAGCTTGAACTTGCCCAGAGTGCGGTTCTGCGCCGCCATGGGCCGCTCGCCCTGCAGCACGTGCACTTCGACCTCGGTCTGCGAATCGGCCGCCGTCGAGAAGGTCTCCGTCTTCTTCGTCGGAATGGTCGTGTTGCGCGGAATCATCGGCGTCGCCACGCCGCCCAGCGTCTCGATCGCCAGAGTGAGCGGCGTCACGTCGAGCAGCAGCAGGTCTTTCACCTCACCCGCCAGCACGCCGGCCTGCACCGCCGCGCCTACGGCAACCACTTCGTCGGGGTTGACGCCGCGATGGGGCTCCTTGCCGAAGAGCTGCTTCACGATCTCCTGGATCTTGGGCATGCGCGTCTGCCCGCCCACCAGCACCACCTCATCGATGTCGCTGGTCTTCACGCCGGCATCGGCCATGGCCTTCTTGCAGGGCTCGAGCGAACGCTCCAGCAGATCACTTACCATCTGCTCCAGCTTGGCGCGGGTCAGCTTGCGGACCAGGTGCTTCGGGCCGGTCGCGTCGGCAGTGATGAACGGCAGATTGATCTCGGTTTCCACCGTCGTCGAGAGCTCGATCTTGGCCTTCTCTGCCGCGTCCTTCAACCGCTGCAAGGCCATCTCGTTGCCCTTCGAGCTCAGGTCGAGGCCCTCTTCCTGCTTGAACTCGGCAATCAGCCAGTCCACAATGCGCTGGTCAAGGTTGTCGCCGCCCAGGTGCGTATCGCCGTTGGTCGACTTCACCTCGATGACGCCTTCACCCACCTCCAGAATGGAGATATCGAACGTGCCGCCGCCAAAGTCGTACACGGCGATCGTTTCGTCCTTCTTCTTGTCCAGCCCGTAGGCCAGCGCGGCCGCCGTGGGCTCGTTCACAATGCGCTTTACGTCCAGGCCGGCAATCTTGCCGGCATCCTTGGTCGCCTGGCGCTGGGCATCGTTAAAGTAGGCCGGAACCGTGATCACAGCCTCGTTCACCGTTTCGCCCAGGTAGGCCTCGGCACTCTTCTTCAGCTTCTGCAGGATCATGGCCGAGATCTCAGGCGGCGTGTACTCCTTGCCCTGCGCCACCACGGCTACGTGGTCGCCCTGCTTCACGACCTTGTAGGGCACCATCTTCATCTCGTCGTTGACTTCGTCGTACCGGCGGCCCATGAAGCGCTTGATGGAGAAGATGGTGTTCTCCGGGTTGGTAATGGCCTGGCGCTTGGCTACCTGTCCTACCAGCCGCTCACCACTCTTCGAGAAGCCGACAATCGAGGGTGTAGTGCGCGCACCCTCTTCATTTGGAATCACTTTCGGCTCGCCGCCCTCAAGTACGGCCACGCACGAATTCGTGGTGCCCAGGTCAATTCCGATAATTTTCGCCATATTGTTCCGCCTGTTTTCTGGAGAATTCTGACTCTGGCAGAATGCCAGATTGAGTCAAATACTGTCAACTTTTTTGATGCACACTACATAAAGAAGATGCATCCGTTTTTACCGAGGTCCCACTGAGATTGGATGCCAAGCGGACAAGCTAGGTAATCCATTGAATCGCTTACGTTTATGTCCCGAACTGAGCCCGTGCAATCAAAGAGATCAGGGGATAGGTGCATTCGCGGCCGTCCGCAGCACCTCTTCCGGCTCAGGCCTCACGCGGAAATCGGCGTGGGCCTCGGCGAGGACTACGCGTCGAGCGGGATTCACCACGTACGTGGCGGGCAAAGGTAGTTGCCAGCTCTCGTCCCCGTTGACGAATGGAATATTCACCAGGATCGACCGGTAGTAGTCGCGGTAATACTGCGGCACGGTGTATACCAGGCCGAATTGCTCAGCCACCACGCAGCCCGGATCGCTCAAGACCGGGAACGGCAGCCGATGCTGGCTCACCATGAAGTCACTCTGCCGCTCGATCTGCGGCGAGATGGCCACCAGCAACCCGCCGCGCTCGCGCAGCCGGCTATAGGCGTCTCGCCAAGCTTCCATCTCCGTCATGCAATACGGACACCAGCGCCCGCGAAAAAACTTGATCACCAGCGGCCCCAGCGCCAGCATGTCGGCGCTGCGCACCAGGCGGCCGTTCGAATCCTTGAGCGCGAACTCCGGTGCAACGGCGCCCACTGGCAAGATCCGCTGCTCGATGCCCGAGGCAAACAACTCCTCGACGGCCCGCTCGCCCACGGCAAGGCGTTCGGCCTGCACGAGGCGGCGCGTGTTGGCGGTGATTTCGTCGAGTTGGTCCTGGAGGGGGGTCATCGATCTATCTAAGCTGTCTGGATGATTGATTCGGCACAGGTGACGAGGGCACGGGCCTCACTGAGCTTACCGCCCAAATTTCTGCTTCGCGCCCAGGCCCAGCCCACCCAGGCCGCCGCGCAGCATGGCCTTGCCTAAGCCGCCCCGTCCCAACTGCTTGAACATCTTCGCCATCTGCGCATACTGGCGCAGCAGTTGGTTCACGTCCTGCACGCTGGTGCCGGAGCCGGCGGCGATGCGCTTGCGCCGCGAGCCGGAGATCATCTCGTGGTTGCGTCGCTCCACGGGGGTCATGGAGTTGATGATGGCCTCGAGGCGCACAAACTGCTTCTCGTCCACATGCTGCGCGGCCTGCTGCATGCCGGCAAACGGTCCGACGCTCGGCAGCATCTTCAGAATTGATTCCATCGAACCCAGCTTCTTGATCTGCTTCAACTGGTCGCGAAAATCTTCGAGCGTAAAGCCATCGCCGAGCAGCGCCTTCTTGGCCAGTTCCTCGCTCTTCTTGCGGTCGAGATGGGCTTCGGCTTTCTCGATGAGCGAGAGCATGTCGCCCATGCCCAGGATGCGGCCAACGATGCGATCGGGGTGGAAGGGCTCGAAGGCATCCGGCTTTTCGCCCACGCCGATAAACTTGATCGGCTGTCCCGTGACATGTCGAATAGAGAGCGCCGCGCCGCCGCGCGCATCGCCGTCCATCTTGGTGAGCACAACTCCGGTCAGACCGAGCCGCTTGTGAAAGTCCTGCGCGGAGTTCACGGCGTCCTGGCCGGTCATGGCGTCTGCTATGAACAGAATCTCGGAAGGCGAGAGCAGCTTTTTGAGCCGCTCCATCTCGCCCATCAGCTCTTCGTCCACGTGCAGGCGGCCTGCGGTGTCGACGATCAGCGTGTCGCAGCCCATGATGACGGCCTCGCGACGCGCTTCCTTGGCCAGCCGCTCGACCAACGGCGATCCAGCGGGCTCGCCTTTCTGGTCGCCTTCATAGAGCCGGGCGTCGATCGACTTCGCTACTACCTTGAGCTGCTCGCGCGCCGCCGGTCGGTACACGTCCACCGAAACCAGCATGGGCCGGTGGCCACCCTTCTTGAGCCACGCCGCCAGCTTGCCGCTGGTCGTGGTCTTGCCGGAGCCCTGCAGTCCGGCCATCAGGATCACCGTGGGCGGCTGCGAGGCAAACTTGAAGCGCGCGGTGTCGCGGCCCAGCAGGTCGACCAGCTCATCGCGCACGATCTTGATCACCTGCTCGGAGGGAGAAAGCGCGGTCAGCACCTCGGTGCCCACGGCCTTGGCGCGGATATGCTCCACCAGGTCGCGGACTACATTAAGGTTCACGTCGGCTTCGAGCAGCGCCGTGCGAATCTCCTTCAAAGCCTCGGTGATGTTCTCTTCGGTCAGCGTGCCCTGGCCGCGAAGGTTCTTGAAGACGCGCTGTAGTTTGTCGGTAAGGTTGTCAAACATAGCTCAGATTCAAGTTTACCGGAGCGCGCGGCAAACAGCCGGCAAGGCGGTCAGCTAATCAGCCGGTTAGGAGCGGCCACGAACTCCGCGATGGGGTTCCAGTAAGCCGGAGTAGGCCTGTAAAACGGCTCGTTATGGTGCAGGCCCTCGACAATGCGGAGCGTGGCGGAGGGTCCAAAGCAGGAGGCCAGTTCCCGCCCCATAGCCAAGGGGAAGAGTCGATCGCAGGTGGAATGCACAACGAGAACTGGCGGGACACTCGCATGGGCAGCCAACTCCGATGTCCAAACCGGCGGCACGAGAGCGGAGAACACCTTTGGAATACCCACGCAACGCGCGGCGCTGCGAAAGCTGGTGAATCCCGCGCAGAGGACTAAACGATGTGCCGATACGCGGTCGAGTATGGCCGGGACCAGACCACTGCCCAGCGAGAATCCCAGAAGCGAGACAGGGCCTGGCATCTCCGCGGAGAGACAGGCAAAAGCTGCTATGGCGTCTTGCTCAAGCTGGGCAGGAGTGGGCCATCCAGTGCTCCGGCCGTATCCGGAATAATCGAAGACGAGCGAGGCTACTCCACGCGCGGCCAACAGCCGCTGAATCGGCATCCACTGCGTCACCACTTCACCAATGCCATGGCAGATGAGGACCGTAGCACGCACAGACCGGCATTCAGGCAAAGCAAAGACAGCGTCGAGCCGGTTGCGGCCGCTTGCGATCGCTACGGAGGAGAAGGTGAGTCCAGTAGCTCGCGCAGGCCGCCTTGGAATGCGCCCGAACAAGCGGTCGCGGAGCTGTATGACACGGCTACCTCCGGCAAGGGCAATCGTGAAGGCAATACGCTGAGCCCGTGTAATAGGCTCAGCCGCCGCGGGAGCAATTGGGAGCAGGTCTGGCGTTGGTTGTGCCATCGCGGGCTATTCTTCCGGTGCAATCAGATACTGCTCAAGCTTACCGTCGGGATAGGTATAGGTAGTGAGTTCGAGCCGGCGATTGGGATACACCATCTCGAACATGCGAAAGGTCATGCCGCCGCGCTGTTCGCTGCGGGTCTGGCGCAGGCTGAGCGGCTCGCCCAGCGGCGCAAGGCTCTCCTGAAAATCCTGAAGCGCCTCGGGGGTAAAGTAGTCGCTAAGGTTGGGCGCCAGCAGGCTGCGATCTATCAATCCTAGCTGCAACCCACGATAGATCTCGAGCGCCTGCTCCTCGGCCGGCGCTAGCGGATATCCCGCAACCAGAGGCGCGGCCAAGCGGGCAATCGCGGAAGCGGCGCCAACTGCGTCCTGATTGGTCAGCACAGCCACGGCCGCGCCATCGTCGATCAGCACCTCGTTGTCGGAGACGAATCCGGAGACTTCGCCGGAGTGCTCGATGGACCGGTGGCCATCGCGATCGCGCACCTCCACGCCCAGCCCATAGTGCGTGCCCTTGCCGTTCTTCAGCTTCACCTCGGTGAACATCTCCTTGTAGCTCGCGGGCTTCAAGATGGTTCCCGCCAACAGGCTCTCGTCCCACAGCGCCAGGTCATGCGCCGTCATCGCCAGTTCGCCGGCGGCGAACATCCAGCCGCGGCCCTCTTTTGGAGCCAGCCGCAGCGGCCCCAGCGCGTGGCGATAATAAGCTGTCGCATCGGTATGAGTCAGAGCCTCCTCATCAGAGTTCCAGACCGACTTCATTCCCAACGGCCGAAAGATGTGCTGGGTGAGGAAGTCGAAGAGCGGCTCGCCGGCAACCGCCTCCACGATGCGGCCGGCAATTACGTAATTTGTGTTCGAATACTGCCATTGCGCGCCCGGCTCAAAATCGAGCGGTTTCTTGCCCCACGTGTCGAGAATCTGCTGCGCGGATTCAGGCTGCAGCATCGGCGTCATCAGGTAGTCTTCCGGCCAGTAGTCCTGATAGCCCGAGGTGTGCGAGAGAATTTCCCGAATGGTCACTTCGTTGCCGCGCGTCAGACCCGGCACATACTTGCCCACGGCATCGTCAATCGAGAGCTTGCCTTGTTCCTGCAGCAGCAGGATCGCAGCCGCGGTGAATTGCTTGGAGATGGAGCCGATTGAGTAACGCATATCCGGCGTAGCGGGAATCTCCGGCTCCGAACCGTCGGCCAGCCGCGCGTCACCATAAGCACGTGTGTAGACAAGCTTTCCGCGCTGCACAACTGCAACTGACGCCGAAGGCACGCCGGTCTGCTGCAGTACCTGCGAAGCGATGCGGTTAATGCGGCCGCGGAGATCGGGATCGATAGTGTCGACCGTCTGGGACAGGAGAGTCACAGGCGCAACTGTGCACGTCCCCAAAAAAGCAAGCCCGTAAATCGTTTTCGCGAGCCAACCGATCGGCAAGTGGAATCGTGTGAACATCGACCCCACTATACCGCAGCCACCTGCGGAAACTTATGCGGGCGCTATAGACTGGAGACATGGACCGGTTGCTCGAAGGTTATCAGCGGTTTCAGACCGAAGTCTTCCCCCAGAAGCGGCAGCAATTTCACCTGCTGGCCGAATCACAGGCTCCCGAATACCTGTTCATCACCTGTTCAGATTCGCGCATCGTCCCCGACCTGATTCTCGGAACCGGGCCGGGCGACCTGTTCATCTCGCGCTGTATCGGCAACGTGGTGCCAGTTGAAACTCACAACGAGATGGATGGCATCACCGCAACCATCGAGTATGCGGTCGAGGTGCTCAAAGTCCGGCACGTGATTCTCTGTGGGCACTCCGACTGCGGCGCGCTCAAGGCCGCCATTGATCGCAGGAACCTCGTAAACTTGCCCAAAGCCCAGCGGTGGCTGCAACACGTCGAAGCAGCCTTCTCGCATCGCCAGCCGCTGAATCCGGCCGACGGCGAACACGCTGAATTGTGTTCACTGATTCGCGGCAACGTAGTGGCGCAGCTCAAGAATCTGCGCGAGCAGCCCGCCGTCACGCATGCGCTGCTACACCAGCAACTCGAAGTCCACGGGTGGTACTACGACATTCTCACCGGCCGCATTGAGCGCTACGATGAATCCGAGCGCAGATTCCATCCGCTCATGGGATGAGAGGCCGCCCGCTCAGGCAGCCTTTTTGTCGCGCGCCCCGCGGATGAAGTCGTGCGCTGCCAGGATGTGCGCGGCTTGCCCGGTGAGCAATTGGCGTACAGGCAGCGGCAGGTTGGAGTCGATCGCCTTGGCATAGGCATCTTTGAGCGCGTCCTCTCCCTGCTCCGCGGTTACCAGCAACGTATGATCTCCACCGCCCAGTTTGGACTTCAGCCCAGCCCAGGCGCGATGCACGGCGCCGGCGGTCGTGCCACTCTCTTTCACATCGCGCACGCCCTCGCGATGGAGCACCGATTCGATGTTGCCGCGAAACTCGGCGCGCTTCAGAGACTCGGCAAGAAAATAGGCCTTCAGCGGCTCGTCCTTTAGCTCATTGGCGATTTGCTGCAAACCTTGCTGGCTGTCGATCAGGTTTTCGAGCACTAACTGCATTGCAGATTCAGCTTGCTGCAGTTCACGAGATGGCGTCATTCGGGGTTCCTCTGCACGGGTGTTTAAATATTTAGCGGAACTAGAGCAGGCAGGGTCCGGCGGCTGCCATTGCGATTCTCCTTCGCCGCCGGCAAGTGAGGGAAATCGCGAAAACCTCGCTCCCCTGCCTATGACAAACCACACCGGCCGCGACGTGCGGCAAGCGTGTTGCTACGTAAGAAACAAGTCGGCCATATCCGGTTGCCTCAGGCTGCGGCCACGGGCACGCGAAGACTGCGCGAATCTCGGTGTATTCGCCTTACGCAGCTGCGGGTCAGTGCGCGCCGGGCGGAGGAGCTGCATTCTTCGGTTGCTTCTTGAACAGCCACACCACGCCTGCGCAGAAGAATGCGAGCAGCGCCGTCCAGCGAAAGATGTCCACATACGACAGCAGCACCGATTGCTGCTGCAGAAAGCTGTAGAGCAGACCGAAAGAGCCGCCGCGCGCGCTGGCTGCGCCGATGTGGTGTGCGAGATACGCGCCGAGGGCCGCCGAGCGCTGCTGCAGCATCGCCGTCGCCGGAGTGAGATGCGCGCTCAGATCGTTCTGATGTAACGCCGCCCTGCGGACTAGCGCCGTGGTGGCAATCGAGATGCCCACCGAGCCGCCGATATTGCGCAGCATGTTGAAGAGCCCAGTCGCATTGCCCATCTCACGGTTCGGGATCGTCGCCATCGTAATGGTTGCGAGCGGCACAAAGACAAAGCTCAATGTGAATCCGGTAAAGACGATGGGAACGAGCAAGGTGAACGGCCCGATCCCGAGATTCACGACGCTGAAGATATAGGAACAGATGCCGAAGCCGACAAAGCCGCCGCACAGCAGCTTGCGCTGATCAAAACGCGAGGCAAGAAAGCCCACCACCGGCGAACCGACAAACGATCCGATGCCCCGCGGTCCCACCACCAGGCCGGCATTGAACGCCGTGTAGCCCAGCACTTCCTGATAGAAGAGCGGTAGCATCGAGATGGTGATGTAGATCGCCATCCCGAGCAATGCAATCAGGATGCAGCCGGCACGGAAGTTGCGATCCTTCAGCACGTGCAGATCGACAAGTCCTTCCGGCTTCGTCCATGAATGCCAGATCCAGAGGACGAGCGCAACCACCAGCGCAGCAACCGCCCAGCGCACCCAAATGGCGCCGAACCAGTCGTCCTCCTGTCCTTTGTCGAGCACTACCTGCAGGCAGCCTGTCCACACAATCAGCAGGCCGAAGCCGATGTTGTCGAAAGCGCCCACCTTCGCGTTCTTGATGTACGGCGGATCATGCACGAAGCGGCTGATCATGATGACCGCGAGAATGCCGACCGGTACGTTAATGTAAAAGGCGTAGCGCCAGCTATAAGTATCGGTCAGCCAGCCACCCAGCGTCGGGCCCAAAACCGGCGCCACCACGATGCCGAGCGCATACGCAGCCATCGCCGCTGCGCGTTTCGCGGGCGGGAAGCTTTCCAGCAGAATCGACTGCGAGAGCGGCTGCAACGCGCCGCCGCCTGCGCCCTGCACGACCCGAGCCAGCAGGATCACGGCCATCGATGGCGCTGCGCCGCAAAAAAATGATGCGATGGTGAAGATGATCACGCAGGTCAGCAGGAACCGCTTGCGCCCGAACCGGCGCGCGAACCAGTTTGAGGCCGGCAAGATGACGGCGTTCGCCACCAGATAGCTGGTCAGCACCCAGGTGGCTTCGGAGTTCGAAGCCGAAAGCGAGCCTGCAATGTAGGGCAGCGCAACGGAGGCGATGGCCGTGTCGAGCACTTCCATGAAAGTCGGAAGCATCACCGATGCCGTAACCAGCCACGGGTTGACACCCTGGGTCAATGGATAACGTATCTGTGCCGGATCGTTGCTCATCGTGCCGAACCTATCGAGGGTAAATGATGGCCGTTGCGCACGCCAGTGAGTGCGCACAACGGCTCTCAAAGTCGCGCACGAAACTCGTTGACCTCAGTTGCCTCCTTGACACAATGACCGCAGCCCTTGATGCTATTCAGTTCAGTTCCCTCGAATTTCCACTCTGGA
>Ga0335073_10014885_pt1 | contig 10891 bp, 9 predicted proteins | sample Lox_Sample_22_FD_207093 | JGI IMG/M metagenome (GOLD analysis project Ga0335073, IMG submission 207093) | Soil microbial communities from Loxahatchee National Wildlife Refuge, Florida, United States - Lox_Sample_2.2 | ecosystem: Environmental > Terrestrial > Soil > Wetlands | place: USA: Florida... | reverse complement strand
TGACGGTCAACGCGGTCATGCCCTCGATCATCGACACGGCCGCAAACCGGCGCGACATGCCGAAGGCGGACTTTTCCCGCTGGGTCGCGCCGGCCGATCTCGCCGCGGTCATACTGTTTTTGGCCTCGGACGAAGCAAAGGCGGTGACCGGGGCGCTCATTCCCGTCTCGGGACAGGTGTAGGCCGCGCGCTTGTCTAGCGGCAATTTTACCGGCGCCCCCTCATGTTTTCAGTGGGTTACGACCCCGTTTAGTTCCGCCCCGCAAAATCGGGCTCGGCGGCCCCTGGCGCGGAGGCCGTAATAACATAAATATACTGTTATATACCCAGCCTCGCCGTTCGGCCAAGCGCTCCCTACGTGTTATGAGCCGGCGCGCGCGGCGCGGAGCGCTGGACCGCGATTCAAAGGGGGACGGCATGAGCAAGACGGCTCTCATAACTGGAGCGACTTCCGGCATCGGCGAAGCCGCCGCGCGCGCGTTCGTCAAGGCCGGGTGGCGCGTGGTCGCGACAGGTCGCCGGGCCGACCGGCTCGCTGCGCTGGCGAGCGCCATCGGCGCCGACAAGGTTCATGGAGCGGCCTTCGACATCCGCCACGAGGCTGAGCGGGACAAGGCGCTTGCGGCGCTCCCGGACGGCTTTCGCGGCATCGACCTCCTGATCAACAACGCCGGGCTCGCGCTCGGGCGAAACCCCGCGCAGACCGCCGATCTCAGCCAATGGAAAACGATGATCGACACAAATGTGACGGCGCTCGCTTCGCTCACTCACAAACTGCTGCCGGGGCTCATCGCGCGGCGCGGCACGATCATCAACGTTTCATCGGTCGCCGCGACCTACCCCTATCCCGGGGGCAACGTCTACGGCGGGACGAAAGCATTCGTCACTCAGTTCTCGCTCGGGCTTCGCAGCGACCTTCACGGGACGGGGGTGCGCGTCACCTCGATCGAGCCCGGCATGGTCGAGACCGAGTTCATGCTGGTGCGCACGAGCGGCGACAAGGCGGCGTCGGAGGCGGTCTATCGCGGCGCGAAGCCGATGACCGGCGAGGACATTGCGGCGGCAATCCTGTGGGTGGCCGAACTGCCGCCCCATCTCAACATCAACCGGCTGGAGCTGATGCCGGTCAGCCAGTCCTTCGCCGCCACGCAGGTGGCGCGCGCAAACTGACCGCTCCAGCAGACGAGGATGAGACAATGGGCGATTTCTTCAAAGGCGCCTGGCGCGTGGACGCCGACTTCCCTCAGGACAGGAGCGGCCATTTCGTGCGGCCCGACGCGCCGTTCCGCAACTGGGTGACCGCAAGCGGCGAAGCGGGGCCGAGCGGCGTGGCAGGCTTCAAGGCGGAGAAAGGCCGCTATCACCTCATCGTGTCGCTCGCCTGCCCGTGGGCGCACCGGACTCTCATCTTCCGCCGGCTTAAAGGTCTCGAGAGCATGATCTCGCTCTCGGTCGTCCACTGGCTGCTCGCCGAGCGCGGGTGGACCTTCGATCCCGGGGCTGGCGTGATTCCCGATCCGATCTTCGGCGCGAGCGAGCTCCGCGAGTTCTACGTCAAGGCGCGCCCCGACTACACAGGCCGCGTGACCGTGCCAGTGCTTTGGGACAGACGGACGAGCACGATCGTCAACAACGAATCGTCCGAAATCATCCGCATGTTCAACAGCGCCTTCGATGGAATCGGCGCGGCGGACGGCGACTATTACCCGAGCGATCTACGGCGGGAGATCGACGCGATCAACAAGCGCGTATATGAGACGGTCAACAACGGCGTCTACCGCACGGGCTTCGCCACGACGCAGGCGGCCTACGAGGAAGGGTTCCGCGCCTTGTTCGAGACGCTCGATTGGCTTGAGGCGCGGCTCTCTCAGAATCGCTTTCTCCTCGGCGAGCGGCTGACGGAAGCGGACTGGCGTCTGTTCACCACCCTCATCCGCTTCGACGCCGTTTATTTCGGCCACTTCAAGTGCAACTTAAGGGAGATCCGGGACTACCCAGGCTTAAGCCGCTATCTCCACGAGCTCTACCACTGGCCGAGCGTCGCCGAGACGGTCGACTTCTTCCACATCAAGCACCACTATTACGCGAGCCACTTGCGCATCAATCCGACCGGCATCGTGCCGCTTGGGCCAGAAATTGTGTTGTGAGATTTCAGGCCGCGATTGATTGTGGGACGCCGTTCGACGACGACTTTTGTTGCCTCCTAAAGGATGAGCAATGGTACGAAGGAGTCCGGCACCTGAAAGTCTTTGAAAGGGCCGCGCCTCAGCCGAGCTAAGGCAACGACGCTATGGGTGCGACGGCTCTTCCACCCCGCGCCGTCCGACGTAGGCTTTCTGCGGTTGTGTTTGCCTTCACGCGGCCCCATTGTTGAAGGGCCCAAATTGAGTCGAGCGCCCATGGCGGAGATAAAGGTAGGCGGGCCATTCGGGATGGACCGCGCGATGCTCCAGAAAATCAATTGGTTCTCTTGCCCTGAAACGAATCGGCCACGATTTGCGCACGGACTTCATTTACGCACCACACCTCGGGTTCATCTACAACAGGGCGCCCGAAGAGCTGACCAGCAATGTCGGCCAAGCTAAACTCCGGTCAATACACGGCCGGCCTGCCGCTGACGATCGAAGTGCCGAAGTCTTTTCGTATCCGAGTGGCCGGGCCTGCAAGGCGCCTTGGCCCAGCTTTTTCCCGGCCGGGGAGTATTTTGTTACCCTTTGATCGCATTTTTTATCAGGCTCTTGCTGATCAAGCCGCGCCCATCATCGGGTCCAAGATAAATAAGAGTCGCTCCTTCAGCCATCGGATTGGGCAATCTGACAGCGCGACCATGTTTCTACCGACGCGCGTGTGTTGGAACAATCTGCAGGACGCTCTTGCAAGAGAAGCCAGGAAGAGCGTGAACAAGTACATACTTAGGGTCGATGCGGCCAATTATTTTGGTTCGCTTAACCTTCACACCCTTGTTAACGTCTTAGGTGATTCTGGCTTTCCTCGAGCGCTTTGCACAAGACTCGAGTCCGTTCTGACTACTTATGCCGGCGAGCAGAGTTCGAGAGGGCTCTTGCAAGGCATGTATCCTTCCGACCTTTTCGGCAACTATTACCTCGCGCCAATTGATCTTTTTCTACGAGAACAGGATGTGCCATCTGCTCGCTACGTTGACGATATCTATGTTTTTGTTCGAAGCGTTGAAGCCGCTGATCACGTCTTGCGGAAACTGATACCTGCCCTACGCAGTTACGATCTCGTCCTAAACGAAAACAAATCGCTATTGATGCCAAAGGCCGCTCTCAGGACCGAAGAACCGGACCTTGAAAGCCTATTCACAGCAGCTGTCGACGAGATCAGAAACCAAAGCGAGGATGAGGACTTTGACGCCGACTATGGCTTTCAATCCGAATGGAATGAAGAAGAGGTTGACGACGAGGAATTAGAATTGGAGGCTACGAGACGTCTGTTTGACTCCTTGTCTGGATATCCAGGTCAGGAAGAAAACATTGAGAGATTCTGCTTGCCTTTGTTCTCGAAGGCGGGGTCAGATTACGCACTCGAGCACGTGCTTGATGCATTCACGAAGCGACCTGCGATGACGCAGATTTACGCATCCTATGTCGCCAAGTTTTTGGACAAGGCTGAAGTTCGCAAAGCGCTTTGGTCGCTGCTGATAGACCGGACGCTGTCCGATTGGCAGAAGATGTGGGTCCTCGCCGCGGTCTCTCAGGCGCGAAATCACACGGATTCACACGTCATGGTAGCGATGTCTCTTTTCCAGGATGCCAACCGGCACGACGCTCTTCGTGCCGTTGCCGCGATTTTCATCGGACGCTTCGGAGATCATGCGCGTCGCAAAGCTCTTCGTTCCGCTTACGCTGCGGTCTCGCCCTATGTTCAGGCTGCCATTTTCTATCCTTCGCGTGTCTGGCCGACGGCTGAGCGCAATACGGCTAAGGCAAGCTGGGGAGCCCTTAGCAACCTTAACGAGCTCATCAGCGCCGCGATGGTAAAGACTTAAGGTCGCGGGGCGGCCAATAGCAGAGCTTGCCGGCGCCCCACTGTCGTGCCATTCGGGCGAGATGGACGATTGGGCTTACCCGCCCCGCCCCGCGCCGCGCATCTCTTTCGTTTCGCTCGGCTGCCCGAAGGCGCTGGTCGACAGCGAACGCATCCTTACGCGGCTGCGCGCCGAAGGCTACGAGCTTGCGCGCAATCACGCCGGCGCGGATGCGGTCATCGTCAACACCTGCGGCTTCCTCGACAGCGCGAAGAAGGAGTCGCTCGCCGCAATCGGCGAGGCGCTGAACGAGAACGGCCGCGTGATCGTTACCGGCTGCATGGGGGCCGAGCCGGACGCGATCCGCGACACGTTTCCCAACGTTTCCGCGATCACCGGCCCGCAGGCGTTCGAAAGCGTGATGGAGGCGGTGCGCGCCGCAGCGCCCGCGCCGCGCGACAAGTTCGTCGATCTCATTCCCGGCGAGGGAGTGCGACTCACGCCGCGCCACTACGCCTATCTCAAGATCGCTGAAGGCTGCGACAACCGCTGCACCTTCTGCATCATTCCGAGCTTGCGCGGGCGCCTCGCATCGCGCTCCGCAAGCGACGTGCTGCGCGAGGCCGAGCGGCTCGTCAAAGCGGGCGTGAAGGAGCTCATCGTCATCGCGCAGGATACGAGCGCCTACGGGCGCGATCTCCGATACGCCGAGAGCCAATGGGGGGACCGGCAGGTCGCCGCGCGCTTCCTCGACATCGTACGCGAACTGGGCTCGCTCGGCGCCTGGATCAGGCTGCAATATGTCTACCCCTACCCGCATGTCGACGAGGCTATCTCACTCATGAACGGCGGCAATGTGCTGCCCTATATCGACGTGCCGTTCCAGCACGCTTCGCCCGCGGTCTTGAAGGCGATGCGGCGCCCCGCCGCGCAAGAAAAGACGCTCGAGCGCATCCGCGCCTGGCGCTTAATCTGCCCCGAACTGACAATCCGCTCCACTTTCATCGTCGGCTTTCCCGGCGAGACCGAGGACGACTTTCGCTTCCTCATCGACTGGCTGGACGAAGCCAAGCTCGATCGCGTCGGCGCCTTCCAGTACGAGCCGGTCAAGGGCGCCAAGGCCAACGATCTTGGCCTTGAACCCGTGCCGAACGACATCAAGGCGAGCCGCTTGAAGCGCTTCATGGCTCGCGCCCAGGGGATCAGCGCGAAGAAACTCGCCGCCAAGGTCGGCAAGCGCCTCGAGGTGATCGTCGACGAGGGCGGCGCGCGAGAAGCGAAAGGCCGCTCCAAGGGCGACGCGCCGCAAATCGACGGCGCCGTGCATATCGCGACGCGCCGGCCCTTGCGCGCGGGCGACATCGTGTCGGTTAAGATCGAGCGCTCCGACGCCTATGATCTGTGGGGGACGGCGGCTTGAGGGCTCGCCGCACGCGCAGGGACAGCGGATCGCCTTGAACCGTCCAGAACCGATCACCGCGCCTCACGCTGCCGAGGTCTCCGACGGCCTCGCCAATCCGCAACGGCTCATGGCGTTCTCGACCCTCGCCATGGCGATCAGCATGGCGGTGCTCGACGGCACCATCGTCACCGTGGCGCTGCCGACGATGGCGCGCGAGTTCGCCGTGGCGCCGGAGAGCGCGATCTGGATCGTCAACGCCTTCCAGCTTGCCGTCACCGTCTCGCTTCTGCCGCTGGCGGCGCTCGGCGACATGTTCGGCTACCGTCGCGTCTATTGGTGGGGGCTCGCGCTTTTCACCGTCGCTTCGCTTGCCTGCGCGCTCGCGCCGACGTTCGCCGTGCTTGTGATTGCGCGCCTGGTTCAGGGCCTCGGCGCGGCGGGGATCATGAGCGTCAACATAGCGCTCATCCGGTTCATCTATCCGCGTGCGCGGCTGGGACAAGGGGTCGGCAACATGGCGGTGGTGGTCGCCATTTGTTCGGCCGGAAGCCCGAGCGTCGCCGCGGCGATCCTTTCGGTCGCCTCCTGGCATTGGCTGTTCCTCATCAACGTGCCGATCGGGGCGCTTGCGCTCATCATGGCGGCGCGGACGCTGCCGGCGACCCCGCGCGCCGCCGGGCGCCTCGATCTTGCGAGCGTCATTCTCAACGCGCTCACGTTCGGGCTCCTCATCGCCGGCGTCAACCGCATCGGCCAAGGCGGAGGCCTCTCGCTGGCGCTGATCGAAATCGTCTTGGGCGTCGCGATCGGCGCAGCGCTCGTCAGACGACAGCTCAAGCTTCCGGCGCCGCTGTTACCGGTCGATCTTCTGCGCCGGCCGGTTTTCGCGCTTTCGCTCGCGACGTCGATCTCCTCGTTCGGGGCGCAGGCGTTGGCCATCGTGTCCTTGCCGTTCTATTTCGAGGACCGGCTCGGCCATTCGGCGACGACCACCGGACTGCTGCTCACCCCCTGGCCAGTCGCGACTGCTCTTATCGCCCCCATCGCCGGACGCCTAGCCGATCGTTTCATCCCCGGCATCCTCGGCAGCATTGGTCTTTTGGTGATGGGAGGCGGGCTCGCGCTGGTCGCCCTTGGGATCGCCGATTCCGATCCTGTCTCGCTTGCATGGCGGCTCGCGGTCTGCGGCCTCGGCTTCGGGTTTTTCCAGTCGCCGAACAACCGGGTCATCATCGGCAGCGCGCCACGCGAGCGAAGCGGCGGCGCGGCCGGGCTGCAATCGTCCGGACGGCTGATCGGCCAGTCGCTCGGAACGGCGCTCGTCGCGGTCGCCTTCGGACGCGCGCCCGCGCATGCGACGGAGATTGCGCTTTGGGGCGCGGCGGCGCTCACGCTGGCCGGCGCGCTGGCGAGCGGCTTGCGCAGGACGGACTGAGCGCGCCTGTAAACTGTGCGGATGATTAAAGATTCATCAACCCCGGCGGCCTGGGACCGGCGAAAGATCAGCGACGGAACCGCGGCTGCGCTACCCGCGTTGATCCCAGCCGGTGCATTTCGAGCTCGTCTTTGATTGGCATAATTCTTGGGTAAAGAATTCGCGCTAGGTTGGCGCCTTGTGACGCGTCAATCGGCGGAAGGACGATCGGAAAGGTTCGCTAGGAGAGGAAAACAACCCGCGGGGGCGTCCAAATCAGGAGGTCCTCATGTTGGACAAGCGTTTTCTCATGCTGGCCGTCGGTCTGGCGGTTCTCCCGCAACTCGCGCTTGCAGGCGCAACCGGCCAGTGCGTCGATATCTCCGTGCCGAAGAAGGCGATCGAAGCGCACAACGGCAAATGGATCCAATTGACGCCGGACCAGTGGCAGTTCCTGCGCGGCATCTATGCCATGAACCCGCTGACACCGCCCGGTTTGCCCTATGGCGACAAGGCGGCGCTGGCCAAGGTCGACGGCGATTCCGGCGGCCTCGTCTTCTTCATCGACGGCGACAAGGCCTGCACGCCGATGCCTGTCCCCGATGCGCTGCTCAACATGATGGACGACGTGGCCACGGCGAAGATCAACCACGAAGGCAGCGGTCTCTGATTCGGGTCTAGGCGCGTCTGGAGGCGCCGCCCTAGGCGTGGAGCTTTCGGCCGGCGCGGCGGTTCGTCGAGCAGCGCAGGGCTCGGGGGTCCGAGCTTTCCGGCGGGGTCGGCCCGCAAAATTTAGATATATCTTCAATGGCTTAATCGGTATCTCACAGATTAATACTGAATATTACCCGGCCTTCACGCATTTTTTGCTCGCGTTGCAGAAAAATGAGGTTAAGCACTTGAAAAGCTTGAGTCGCGCGCAGAACTGAACACCCACCCGCCCTGTGCTTTGGTCGACCCGCAGGCCGGGACCGTTCTTCACCTGGATTGACGATGCGGCCGCTCCCAAGAAGCCGCGCAGCAGCTGACCCCCGCCGCCGAAGGCGCAGTCGGCTCATATTCTTCCCCTCGATGCGCGTCAGCGCTCGTTGGCCAGACCGAGGTGTGAGCCGCGTCACTGCGTGGCGCGGCGCTCACAGTTAACTCCGCATTGCCTGGGAATAACCGTTCTGATTGAGGGGCGAAGCCCAGCGCAGGCTCATAATTGCGGTTGGAGTTTCGCCATGAGCGTTGTCGAAAAGCGATTCGCGGGGCGCCACGCTGACTATGTCGCTAGCGACGCCGACATGTCGGCGACGATAAGTATTTGCGTCGGGCTCGTCGTGGCGCTGGCCATTTATGTTCTGGGCTCGGCGATTCTGCTGCAAGGCGTCGGCGGAAGCGTTCCGCAGAACGAAGTCCCGACCGAGACGTCGTTCCTCGGTCCTTAGATTCGGCGCGGCCCCCGCATCGCGGGTTCACAGCCCGAAAAGATATAGTTCACCAGGAGAATTTGTCGTGACCCAAGCCGAGAGACCGCTCAATCTTGAGCATGCTTACGCGCACACGGCGCCTGCCGCGCCGACCCTCAAGACCTTGGCCCTGTTGGCGGCCTTGCTGGCTTACGCGGCCGGATTCGCGATCCTCTATCCCCAGGCTGCGAGCAGCGTGGCGAAGAGCGCAGCGGAAAGCAATGACCCGGCGCCGATTCAGTTTGTCGCCCCTTGATTGCTGGGCGCTTACGCGGCGCCAGGAACCGACGCTATCCGTCCGCGCCCAGCCGATCGGCATAGATGTGCTGGATCCCCTGAGGGTCCGTGACGACGTGTTCTCCGTCGTCGCCGCTATGGATCCACTGCGGCCCGATCGGAACCTTCCCCCGTCCGCCGGGGATATCGAGCATGTAGGTCGGCGTCGCCAGCCCCGAGAGACGGGCGCGCAAGGCGCGCATCAACTCCTGCCCTCTGGCGATCGGCGTCCGCCAGTGCGCCGTGCCGGGCGCGAGATCGCCGTGATGCAAATAGTAAGGCTTCACCCCCGCCTCGACGAAGGCCCTCATCAAATCGACGAGCGTGTCCTCGTTGTCGTTGACGCCCTTCAAAAGGACGCTTTGACTGACCAGCATCGCGCCTTGGGCCGTCAGACGGCGGCAGGCGGCGCGGGCGCTTTCGGTAAGCTCGCGCGCATGATTGGCGTGCACCGCGACCACCGTCGTCTTGCCTTCGGCCATCAGAGCGCGCGCCACCGCCCTGGTCACCCGCTCCGGCGCTGCGACGGGCATGCGCGTATGCCAGCGCAGCACTTTGACGTGCGGAATCGACGCGAGCGCCTCGGTCGCCTCGGCGATGCGGCGCGGCGACAGGGTCAAGGGATCGCCGCCCGTCAAAATGACCTCCCAGATCCCTGGGCGCTCGCGGACGTAGTCGAGCGCCGCGGTAAAGTGGGCCGCGCTAAGCGATCCTGAGCCGGGACCCACCCGCTCGCGACGAAAGCAGAAGCGGCAATACACTGCACAAACCGCGACGAGCTTGATCAGCACCCGATCGGGATAGCGATGCACCAGCCCCTTGACGGGGCTCATCGCGTCATCGCCGATCGGATCGTCGCGCTCGGCGGGATCGCGGATGAGCTCGCGCGGGTTGGGCATGAACTGACGCGCGATCGGGTCGGCCGGATCGTCGGGTCGGATGAGCGCGGCGAGAGCTGGGGTCAGCCCGATCGCGTAGCGATCAGCGACCGCCTCAAGCTCGGCGAGCCGCGTCGGCTCGGCCAGGCCCGCTTCGATGAGATCTTCGGGGCTGGTGAGGCGGCGGGGTCCAAGGGCTGAGGTCATGCGGCCTTCGAATTGGGGAGATGCGCGGGCGGCCGCTTGCGCTACGCCGCCGCCTGATCGGGTCCGTTACGGGAACGCCGCCGCCGCCGCAAGGGCGCGAGACGGGAACGGAGAAAGCGTTTTGCGGCCCCGCTTTCTTCGATCAGAATTTTGATGAGACGCTTGGTGCGGACGGCGGGGGTCGAACCCGCACAGCCTTGCGGCCGAGGGATTTTAAGTCCGCTCACATCCCTTATCCTGTTTGTATCCGGCAGCGCGAGGTTCTTCCGCTAAGCGTTTGTGATAGATCGACATTCTGTCCAACGCAATGGACCTTGCATTGCCGGAACAACGAAGGAGCCGGCTTTCTGGTGGCTCCCAGTTGGCCCCTGGAAATCGGCGAGGAAGGGCGCACTCGAATGACCAAGGTCAAGCTCACAAGAACCGCAGTCGACGCGGCCACGTTCGCCGCTAAGGAGTACGAGCTGCGGGACACCGTCGTGCCCGGATTTCTTCTGAAGGTAACGCCTGCTGGCCGAAAGATATTTATGGTCCAGTATCGCAACAATGCGGGTGAGCGCCGGAAGCCGGCTCTCGGCCGGTTCGGTGAGCTCACGGTCGAGCAAGCACGTTCGATCGCTCAAGATTGGCTTGCCGACGTGCGCAAGGGCAAAGACCCAGGTGCGGAGAAAACGGCTGCGCGCGATGCGCCGAGTGTGAAGGAGCTGTGCAAAAAATTCATCGAAGACTACTCGAAACCGAAGAACCGGGCACGGACCGTTGAAAGCAATCAACGCTACATGGACCGCCACATCATTTCCGGACTCGGCAACCTCAAGGTTCGAGAGGTTACTCGGTCGGATGTGTCGGGCCTCATCACACGGATGAAGAACACGCCGGTGACCGCCAATCGCGTTCTCTCCTGTCTGCGGAAGATGTTCAACATGGCCGAGATCTGGGGCTTCCGCGACGACGGCACTAATCCTTGCCGTCACATCCCAAAGTACCCGGAGAGCGGCAAGACGCGGTTAATCACTGACGATGAGATGGTCAGGCTGTTTGGCTATCTCAAGCGAGCAGATGAGCAGGGGCTGGAGCACCCGTTCCTCACCCTCGGAATTCGTCTTCAATTCGCCTTTGCGGCGCGCATGTCGGAGATCATCAGCCTGAAATGGGGCTGGGTCGACTTGGTAAATCGTCGCATCGTCTGGCCGGACAGCAAGACCGGCGAAATCTCGAAACCCATGAGCGAGGACATCTTCGTGCTTCTTTCGAACGCCCCGCGTCTCGGAG
>Ga0335073_10014883_pt1 | contig 10892 bp, 8 predicted proteins | sample Lox_Sample_22_FD_207093 | JGI IMG/M metagenome (GOLD analysis project Ga0335073, IMG submission 207093) | Soil microbial communities from Loxahatchee National Wildlife Refuge, Florida, United States - Lox_Sample_2.2 | ecosystem: Environmental > Terrestrial > Soil > Wetlands | place: USA: Florida... | reverse complement strand
CGACGGCCAGTGCCTGGGCCGCGTAGGCCGACCTGTTGCCGGTGCGGCAGATCACGAACACCTCGCGGTCGCGCGGCAGCTCGCCCGCCCGCGCGCCGAGCTCGCCGAGCCGCACGTGGACCGCGCCGGGGGCGTGACCCGCCGTCCACTCGTCGTCTTCCCGCACGTCAAGCAGGAACGCCCCGGCCGGCAGGTCCGCCGACAGCACTTCGGGCACGGCGACGGGCTGGTTCATGGTGGGTCTCCTCAAGCGGGCTCCGGATCGCGGCCATCCATCGCTGGCCGCGTCGCTACTGTACCCGCACGGCCGAAGCCGGGCGGGCCGTGGCCGAGGCCACCGCCCGCCCGGCGGGATAAGGATGCGGGACCAGGGAAAGCTGGTTCGTTCGGCCGAAGGAAAGGCAGGCCAGCCGGGGCGGCCGGTCAGCCTTCGACGCCGACCGGCAGCGGCGCCGGCCCGGGGGTCTCCTCGCTGATCCCGTACCTGGCGTACAGGCGGCGCAGCGGCGGCGGCGCCCACCAGTTGGCCCGGCCGAGCAGCCGCATGGTGGCCGGCACCAGCAGCACCCGGATGATGGTGGCGTCCACGATCAGCGCCACGATCATGCCGACGCCGGTCAGCTTGATGAACGTGATGCCGGAGGCCGAGAACGCGCCGACCACGATGATCAGCAGCAGCGCCAGGCTGGTGATCAGGCCGCCGGTCCGCTGCAGGCCGGCCGCCACCGAAGCGGTGTTGTCGCCGGTCTGGTCATACCGCTCGCGGATCCGGGACAGCAGGAAGACCTCGTAGTCCATGGACAGCCCGAAGATGATCGCCAGCATCAGGATCGGCATCGTGGGGTCGATCGACCCGGTGGGGGTGAACCGCAGCAGGCCGGACAGGTGGCCCCACTGGAAGATCCACACGATGACGCCGAACGTCGCCGACAGCGACAGCACGTTCATCACGATCGCCTTCAGCGGCAGCACCACCGAGCCGAAGGCCAGGAACAGCAGGACGAACGTCGAGACGCCGACCAGCAGCGCCATCCACGGCAGGGTCGCGCCGAGGCTGGCCAGCTCGTCCACCAGGCCCGCGGTGGTCCCGCCGACCAGCACGGCGGTGCCGGGCGGCGGCGCGGTGCCGCGGACCTGGGTGACGATGTGCCGGGCCGCCGCCGACACCGTGGCCGGCCGGTAGCCGATGTCGACCCGGGCGACGTCATCCCTGACCCCGGTGACCTGGGCGGAGGCGACGCCGGGGATGGCCTCGAGGCGGTGCAGGTAGGCGTGCAGCTGGGCCGGGCCAGGCGCTTGTGCCCCGGTGACGAGCGCCTGGATCGGAGCGGTGGAGTTGGCCGGGAACTGGCTGTCCAGGGCCTCGGACACCTGCCTGACCGTCGAGGCGGCGGGCAGGGTCCTGGCGTCCGTGCCGCCCCAGGAGATGCGCAGGAACGGCGCGCCGAGGGCCAGCAGGCCGATCACGATCACGGTGGCGTAGACGGCGGGCCTGCGCATGACGCTCTGGGCCAGCCGGTACCAGGCGCCGCTGGCCTCCGGCCGGGCCGGGCCCCCCGTGACCGGATACCGCACCGAGCGGCGGATGCGCAGCGCGTTGACCCGGGGGCCGAGGACGGCCAGCAGGGCGGGCAGCACGGTCAGCGCGGCCAGCATGTCCACCGCGACCGTGGCCACCCCGCCGTACCCCATCGAGCGCAGGAAGGTCTCCGGGAACAGCATCAGGCTGGTCAGCGCGACCGCGACGGTGACGCCTGACACCGCGACGGTGCGGCCCGCGGTGGCCACGGTCCGGGCCACCGCCTGCTCCACCGATGGCCGGAAGGCCTCGGGGGGGCTCGGGGGGGTCGTCCCCCCCGGAGTCAGCAGAGTCTGGCGGTGCAGTTCCTCGCGGAACCTGGTCACCATGAAGAGCCCGTAGTCGATGGCCAGGCCCAGGCCCAGGATCGTGGTGATGTTCAGCGAGTAGATCGACACCGTGGTGCCCAGCGTGAGCAGCCGCAGCACGGTGAACGAGCCGAGGATGGCCACGAGGCCGATCGCCACCGGCAGCGACGCCGCGGCCAGGCTGCCGAAGATCACCATCAGCAGGATCAGCAGGACCGGCATCGAGAAGCCTTCGGCCTTGGCGATGTCGGCGGAGACTTCGGAGTTGATCGCCACCTCCGTCGGCACGTTCCCGCCGACCCGCGCGGTCACGCCGCTGGCCGCCAGGGCGGCGGGCGTCAGCCTGGCCTTGATCGCGTCGTAGGTCTGGTGCCTGGCCGCGTCGTCGGCCCCGGCGAGCTGGAGCACCGCGTAGGTGGCGTGCCGGTCGGTGCTGACCAGGCCGGGGGACCCGGTCGACCAGTACGTGCTCACCCGGGTCACGTCGGCGCGCGGCAGGCCGCCCAGCGCGGCGGTGACCGCCTGGCGGTAGCCGGGGTCGCCGACGGTCATGGCCGCGCTGCGGTACAGCACGATGACATCGGCGTCGTTCCGGCCGAACACCTGGCTGGCCTGGCTGGCCTCACGCTGGCTCTGGCTGGCGGGCGGGGTGAAGTCGTCCCCGGAAGAAAGCTTGCCGAAGACGCCGGTCCCCCAGACCGCGGCGAACGCCACGAGCACCAGCGTGAGGCCGAGGGCCAGCCGCCGCCTCCGGTACAGGACCCGTCCCCATGCCTCGAACATCTCGCCTCCCGTATTGAGATGCTTCTGTTGATTACTTAAGTAAACGGCGTAAACTACTAATGTCGCTAACTTCGCATACGGTGTTAACTCGTGTCAAGGGAGATAACATCAACGGAACGGCCGGCGGTGCGGGGTCTGGCCGGCGATGGTTCCGGAAGGTATGACTTGGTCCAGGAGGCAGCTGTGACACAGCCGGCAGAGATGGCCGCGGCCGGGCCGGGCGCGGTTCAGGCGCCGTCCCGGCGCGACCGGCTGCGCGCGGCGACCATCGAGGAGATCATCCATACCGCCCGCCAGCTCCTGGTCACCGAGGGCCCCGAGGCGGTGTCGCTGCGCGCCATCGCCCGCGAGATGGGCATGACCGCGCCGGGGCTCTACCGGTACTTCGGCAGCTACGAGGAACTGACCAGGCACGTCTGCGCCAGCATCTTCACCGAGCTCGGCGAGGACATCCACCAGGCCATCCACGCCGCCGTGCCGCCGCCGGACCTGGCGGGCACCGACCTGGCGGGCACTGAGGCCGCCCGGCCCGACGCGGTGAAGCTGACCGTCATGATGGTCGCCGCCTGCCGGGAGTTCCGCCGCTGGTCGCTGAACCACAAGGGCGAGTTCGGCCTGCTGTTCGGCGTGCCGCTGCCCGGCCTGGACGACGGGCGGTACGACGTCGCCGACGAGTGCGCCCTGGCGTTCGCGGGCACGTTCTTCACGCTGTTCCTCGAGCTGTGGAGCAAGGCCCCGTTCCCGGTGCCGGACGCGGAGGACATCGACCCCGGCCTGCGCGACCAGCTCGTCCGCTACCGCGACGCGCTGGACGCCGACATCCCGGTGGGCGCGGTGCTCACGTTCCTGCGCTGCTGGACGGTGCTGTACGGGGCGGTGGCGATGGAGGTGTTCGGCCACATGAACTTCGCGCTGCAGGACGCGGCGCCGATGTTCGAGATGACGCTCGGCGACCTGGCCTCCCTGGTCGGCCTGCGGTACCCGCTGCCCCGCTAGGCCGGCGGGCGGCCCGGGCCGGATCCGCCCCGGCCCGGCCGGGAGAGCGCGGCCAGCGCGGCGGCGGCGAAGGCGCCAGCCGCCAGCAGCTCGACGTGGGCGCGGTGCGGGGCCTCGCGCTGGATGCGGGCGTGAAACCGGTCGACGGCCCGGGGAAAGGGCGACCAGCCGAACCACAGGGTGGTCGGCTTATCGGCGTCGGGCAGCGCCGCCCCGGTCATGCCGGCCAGCACGGCCAGCCGGCGCTCCGGCGGCGACGCCGCGGCGAACGCGCCCATGACGGCCAGGCTGATCAGCCCGTCCGGAACGGCCACCCGCAGGAACCGGCGCTCGCTGCGCCAGTCACCCCAGTGCGGCATCGCGTCCAGCACGAAGTGAGAGGCCGCCGCGGCCGCGAAGGCGGGCAGCGGGCGGCGGGCCAGCGCCCCGATCAGGGCCCCGGACAAGACGTGATTGGTCAGCAGCACTTCCCCCACCTTCCCTCGTCACCCGTACATCCACCGTATCCGGCGGCCCGCCGTGACCGGGCCCCGCGCCCGGCCGGGCCGAAAACTGCGAGGCGGCCTGCCGCGCCCGGCTGGTAGCGTTTTCGTGGCGGACCGCAAGCAACCAAATCCGAACGAGGACTGACGCATACCCATGCTGGACAAGCGATTCATCAGGGAGAACCCGGACGCGGTCCGGGAGGCCGCGCGGGTCAAGGGCATCGACCTCGACGTCGACGAGCTGCTCGACCTTGACCGGGAGATCCGCAAGCTCCAGCATGATCTGGACGAGACCCAGGCGCGTAGGAAGAGCTCAGCCGCTGGACCCGTCATGGCGGACGAGGCTCGCAGGGACTACCTGCGGAACCTGAATGTCACCGCCAAGGCCCTGCGCGAAGAGCTCGCCGCGAAAAACGAGAAGCTGCAGGGGCTGCTGTTGCTGACCCCCATGATCCCGTGGCCGGGCGCCCCGGTCGGGCCCGACGAGTCGGCCAACGTGGTCATCAGGACCTGGGGGACCCCGCCCGAGTTCGGCTTCCGGCCGCTGGACCACGTGGAGCTGCTGGAGAAGCGCGGCTGGGCCGACTTCACCCGGGCCCGCAAGGTCGCGGGGGAACGCGCCTACGCGCTGACTGGCGACCTGGTGCGGCTCGAGCGCGCGGTGCACTCCTACGCCCTGGACCTGCTCGGGGACAAGGACTTCACGCTGGTCAGCGTCCCGTCGCTGGTCCGCGAGGAACCGCTCATCGGCACCGGCATGTTCCCGGCGCACCGCGAGGAGACCTACGCGATCACCGCCGACGACCTGTATCTGGCGGGGACGGCGGAGGTCGCCCTGGTCGGCTTCCACAGCGGCGAGATCCTGGACCACAACCGCCTGCCGGTCCGGTACGCCGGCATCTCGCCGTGTTTCCGGCGCGAGGCGGGCAGCGCCGGCCGGGACGTGCGCGGGCTGCTCCGGGTGCACCAGTTCGAGAAGGTCGAGCAGTTCGTCATCTGCGCCGCCGACGTGGCCGAGTCCGACCGCTGGCACGCGGAACTGCTCGGCACGGCCGAGGAGCTGCTGCGGGGTCTCGGCCTGGCCTACGAGGTGATGGAGGTCGCCACCGGGGACATGGGCGCGGGCAAGTACCGGATGAACGACATCAACACCTGGATGCCGTCGCTGGGCACCTACCGTGAGACGCACAGCTGCTCGTCGCTGCTCGACTGGCAGGCCAGGCGGGCCAACCTGCGCTACCGCGACGCCGAAGGCACGGTCCGGTTCGCCTACACCCTGAACAACACCGCGGTGGCCACGCCGCGCATCCTCGCCGCGCTGGTGGAGAACTTCCAGACCAGCGACGCGCAGGTCCGGGTACCGGAGGTGCTGCGCCGCTATCTGGGCGGCCGCGAGCTGCTCTGAGTAGTCGCCGGGGCGGCGTCCGCGCAACAGGCGTACGCTGCGAGCGTGAACCTTGAAGCTGATCGCGTGGCCGACCTGGCCGGCCGGCCGCTCAGCCGACTGACCAGGCGCGATGTGGCCCTGGCCCTGCTCACCGTGCCGGCCGCGGACGCGCTCGCCTCGCTGCCCGGCATCCGGAGAGGGATGCTGGCGGCCGGCAACCCGCTGTCCGCGGCGTTCTGGTCCTCGGCCGAGGCGATCCTGCACAAGATCGCCGACGGCGACGCCACCGTCGGGGACCTGCGGACCTGGCTCGAAGCCACCGGGACCGAGCCGAACGGAATCATCGGCCTGCACGTGTGGGATGAGCAGTCCGAGCGCAGCCAGCTCGCCGCGGAGATGCACACCAGGCTGGTCAGCCACCTCGAGGAGCGGCTGGCCGCGGGCGAGATCGAGCCCGACCTGCTGGCGGCGGCCGATCCGGCCGCCTGCCAGGCGTACATCGAGGTGCAGGAGCGCTGGATGACCTCGGCGCTGCCCGACGGCCGGGTCCCGATGGACGTGCTGCTCGACGAGAAGGACGAGGAGTTCCTGGCCGAGTGGGACGCCGCCGACGCCGAGGCGCTGGCCGCGATCGAGGCCCTGCTCGACCGGGTGGGCGACCGCCCGCGGCCGGACGAGGACCTGCAGCGGGCCGGCGCCCGGTTGCGCCAGGACATCGCCAGGCCCGGCTGGCCCGGCCGGCTGCTGATCGAATGCGGCGGGATGCGCGCGAAGGACCTGCCCGCCGACGACGCGGAGATGTGGCTCAGGCTGGCCGCCGGCGTGGCCTCCCCCGAGGGAACCGACGACTGGGGCAGGCCGGGCCAGGACGACGACGGCGAGCCGGACGAGACGGACAGCGAGATCACCGCCATCTGCGCCATCGACCATTTCGACTGGCTGGCGGCGATTACCGCGCTGGCCGAAGGCGGCCCGGGCACTCCGGCGTCGGCCGCCGACCTCGCCGCGTACGTGCGGGACTACGAACCCGAGGACCCAGAAGACCCCGAGGATGCGGACGACGGCCCGCCCGGCGGGGACGACGAGGACGAGGACGACGACTTCCTCCTGGCCGACGACGAGGAGTTCGACGACCTCACCATGGAGGGCCTGTTCCTGCCGGTCGCCTCGCTGTGGCAGGTGCTCGGCGCGATCGACGACGACGAGCGGCTGACCCCGCTGGGCTGGTGGGGGCTGCCCGAGGCCATGCTCCGGGTCTGGGCCCCGTCCGGCGGCCCGCCGGACTAGAGGTCTTTGAGGGTCACAGCCCTGTTCAGGCTTCCCCGCCGGCGCCGCCGGCCGAGGCGAACATCGCGACCCCGCGAAGGCCCGGCGCCTTCACGTCGACGACCGGAGCGTGGAAGTTGACGACCGGAGCGTGGAAGCGGTGCGCCCTAATGGTCATGTGATGACCGGCACCAAGCCCCGTGACCAGGAAGGACATGAAGATGACCGCGGCGGCCAGGGCCACGGCCGCAGCGGCCCAGCGCCATCCGGGCGCCGTCCCGGCCCGCTCGGCAGGCGCTGGCCGGTTGGGCTGGCCCGGCGGCGCCTCCGCCGCCACGGCCGGCCAGCCGTTGACGAAGTACCTGCGCTTGCCGCTCGGGCCGCGCGCGATGACGGGGACGTACTCGAACTCGGATGGGAAGACCCCGGAACAGGTCCTCGCCCACCAGGCCGATAAACGTCACCAGCGAGCTCGGATAGACATGCAGGAAGAACGGCGGCAGGGTGCGGACCCACCGCCGCAGGGTGCCGATCTCCTCCTCCACGGTCGCGGCGGGCGATATCAGCCACGCGTTCTCCAGGCGGTCGAACCGGACCAGGCTGCCGTGGATGTTCCCGCGGTAACACACCCTGAGGTCAAAGGGGGCGTAGCCGATCTGGGACCAGGCATCGAACAGGTACGCGCGCTCCTTCTGCCGCCGCGCGAACGTGTCGGCGCGGAACCGCAGCGGCTGACCTGACGTTCCGCCGGTCCGCACCGTACGGGCCAGCAGCGGCAGGTCCCACCGGCTGTACCGGGAAAGATCCTCCCGGTAGTCCTCCTTCCGCGTCACCTCATCCCCGTACCTGCGGATCAGCGGCCCGAACCGGGCCTGCTGGTACTCCCGGATCCGCTCCGGCGACCAGCTTTTCGACTCCTCGATCAGGTGCCGGTGATAAAAGTAGCTGGGGCCGAGCAGGGCCTTTCTGACCTGCCTCATGGCTCAACCCGCATCCTTATCACTTCCCTGACCCGTTCTCGCGTGATCGGCCCCCGAGAACCTGTGCTCACACGAGCATCCGGCGGGCGGGCGTGATACACGATACGCGGGCCCGGCGGCTATCGCCGCTGTCCGGCGAAATCAGGACCGCGTCACCGCGCCGAGTGATCAGGACAGAACGCTTACTTATACAGCCACCGGATCGACTGCGCGTAGCGCTGGGAAGAGACGTCATGCGCTGCGGGCGGCGGATAAATATCGCCGGGCCGGAATTTAATACTGTCGGCCCGCAATCCGGCCAGCGCGTAGGGGACCCAGCCGGTGTTCCAGCTGTGCGCAAAGGACCGCGTTTCTCTCGTGTAGAGAATGCCCTCTTTAGTCAGCAGCTTGGCGTAGTTCGACATATCAACCGGGAACTCCCGGTCGCCGCCTATCCAGATGCGGTCCTCCCTCAGGAACGGCGTTTTATGAGCATTCATGAAGGCGGGCGTCAGCCGGTAGTTGGCCTGGAAGTTCGCGTTGGTGCCGTAGGAGGCCGCCGGATCGGGACCAAGCTCGTCATACGACGACATATCCGCCGGGAAATCCCAGGACGCGGCCAGCGTGAAAATGCCCGGGTGCTTCAGGATCAGGTCCTGCGCGCCCAGGCCCGATTTCGAGAAGCCGAGCAGCCAGTTCTGCTCATGGCCCGTGGTGGCCAGGTTCTTCCGCGCCCACGGCACCACCACCTTGGTCATGTACGTCTCGTACTGGACGTTCGCGTTCTCGGGGTTATTCGCGTACCAGGGATCGATCCCGAAGGAAGGCTCGATGATCGTCAGGTTGTAGCGGTCCTGCGCGTCGAGCCCGCGCAGCGTCTCCAGCCCGTCGTTGTAGGTGCGCGCCAGCTTGAGCTGAACCGGGAGCACGAACAGGAGATTGTGCGGCACCCCGGGGGCCGGATGCGTGGGGGCCAGGACCCGCAGCACCTGGGGACCGGGCCCGTTATAGGCGGAAATGACCTGGTAAAACTCTACGCCGTCCGCGTCGGTGTTCACATATTGCACTTGGAAGCCGGTAGTTTTGCGGGCATCTCCGCCCGACCAGTCGCCGGCGTCGCCAGTGCCGTAAACCATGATGCCCGGAGCGCCCCCGGAGAAACTGCTGTCAGAGGCCGACAGCCGCTGGACGCCATTCTCCAGGAACGTGATCGTGGAGCCGACGGCCACGAGCTTCAGCGTGGTCCCGGCCGCCAGCGGCCCGGTGCTGTAGCTGCCGAGCTGGATCCAGCTTCCCGAACTTCTCTTGAACAGCACCAGGGCCGGCCTGCCGCCATTCCAGAAGTAGACGCCGACGTAGGCGTCACGCCCGCCGCTGCGCGCGCGCACCGCCGCCCCTATCCACTGGTCGCCGGTAAGCTGCCTGCCGGTGACTTCGATCTGGGAATATTGATCGCTGGTGAACGTCCCGGCGGTCCAGATATCACCGGCGAGCCCGCTTCGCCCGGTGACGGCATGCGACGATATCGACAATCCTCCGTCACCGATAGCGGTCCAGTCCGGACCCAGGCCGCCGGCCGAGCGGTTGAAATCATCAGCGGCAGGTGTTCCCGCGGCGGCCTTTTGCTCAAGCGCCGGCACCAGGACCATAACCAGGCAGCAGATCGCCAGGAGCCGCAGCGGCAGGAGAGCCTTGAGCGTCGATTTCCGCACGAGAGCCAAGTCATTTCCCCCCTGACCTGCGGTCAGGTCCAGTCTTCGCGGTACTCGTCTCACCCGGGGGCCCTGGCACGGCGTCGTCCGCGGCCAGCCGCTGGTAGGCAGGCACCAGCACCTCGGCTAGATCCATTCCCCTTACCCGGATGGGCGGCGGCGGGAACATCCGCAGCAGCAGATCCGGGGCGGCGGCGCCGGGCGCCGTGGCGAGCGCCCGCAGCCGCGCCGGGCTCAGCCCGGACGACCAGAAGCCGTCCAGGCCTTCCTCCAGCGGCGGCGCCGGCACCTCCAGGCCGACCCCCGTGGCGCGGGCCGTGGCCGCCTGCCCGGGCGCCCCGGAACCGGCGGCCTGGATCTGGCGCAGCGCGGTGAGCAGCTCGTCCCGGCCCTTGCCGCGCCAGGCCAGCATGCCGAACGGGTCCCGGTCGAACTCCTCGGCCAGCACGTAGCAGACCGCGGCCAGGTGCTTGCACGGCACGCCCCAGTCCGGGCAGCTGCAGTGCATGTCCAGGTCGGCGGCCGACCGCGGGAACAGCGGCGTGCCGCACTCGCCGAAGACCTCCTCGATCTCGTGCGGCATCTCGCCCGCGAGCAGCTTGGCCCGGAACAGCGCCTGGCTGGCCAGCTTCTGCGTGACCCGCCGCCACTGGGCGGTGGTCAGCGGCAGCACCCCGATCCGGACCTGGTAGGGCCGCACCCGCGACCCCTGCACCCGGGCGGTGACCTTCCCCTGGGACAGCTCGAAATCCAGCACCTGCCCGGCCCGGGCGTAGTTGCGGCCCCGGGCCAGCCTGCCGCTCATGCCGTAGGACTCGAGGACGTCGATGAACCGCCGGGACCACCACTGCTCGCCGATCGCGCCGCGCTTGCTCCTGGCCTTGATCCCGCCGTCCACCCGGATCGGCCGGGCGGGCGGCCAGTCCTCCCATCGCCCGCTCATTCGCTCACCGCGTCCGGAGACAGGGTCAGCACGGCCCGCAGGTCATCGACGGAAAGCTCGGTGAGCCAGCCCTCGCCGGTGCCCACGATCTGCTCGGCTAGCGCCTTCTTCTCCTCGATCATGGCGTCGATCCGCTCCTCCAGCGTACCCACGCAGACGAACTTGCGCACTTGGACGTTCCGGCGCTGGCCGATGCGGAACGCCCGGTCGGTCGCCTGGTCCTCCACGGCCGGGTTCCACCACCGGTCCACGTGGATCACGTGGCTGGCCGCGGTCAGGTTGAGCCCGGTGCCGCCCGCCTTCAGCGACAGCAGGAACAGCGCGGGCTCGTCCAGCCCGGCGAAGCTCTCCACCATCGCGTCCCGCTGCTTCTTCGTCGTGCCGCCGTGCAGGAACAGCACCGGGCAGCCGAGCCTGGCCGCCAGGTGCGGCTGCAGCATCCGGCCGAACTCGGCGTACTGGGTGAAGCACAGC
>Ga0335073_10014881_pt1 | contig 10892 bp, 9 predicted proteins | sample Lox_Sample_22_FD_207093 | JGI IMG/M metagenome (GOLD analysis project Ga0335073, IMG submission 207093) | Soil microbial communities from Loxahatchee National Wildlife Refuge, Florida, United States - Lox_Sample_2.2 | ecosystem: Environmental > Terrestrial > Soil > Wetlands | place: USA: Florida... | reverse complement strand
GACATATCCGTACATGTCCGGCATGAATTTCAACCGAACGCGCTAGATGTGTAGTTTGGCGCTAATATGACGCCAAAGTACACACTTAAGCAATTCCGTAAGATAACAGCAAGAAGAAGCAGGGATAACAGCAAGAATCCGCGGTTTCTTGCCGCTACGTGCGTAGTTGCGCCTGCCGCTGACCCAAACTACGCACGCAGAGCACCTGGACGCGCACGTAACGAATGGCCGCTCCGGCAAGGATCGCTACGACAGCGCCTGGACGCCGTCATAGGCGATCTGCTCCAGGTCGGCCCGGGCCCCGGTGTCCTCCACCGGGCCGTCCGCCACCGGGCCGTCCGCCACCGGGCCGTCCGCGGCGACGGCGAAACCTTTACCCGCGACGGCGAGGCTCAAGGATTACGGGCGATAGTCACGGACCAGGGCGCGCCCGATGATCATCTTCTGGATCTCAGCCGTGCCCTCGCCGATGAGCAGCATCGGCGCGTCGCGGTAGAGCCGCTCGATCTCATGCTCGGTGGAGTAACCGTAGCCGCCGTGGATGCGCAAGCCGTCCTCGACGACTTCCTTGCAGTACTCGGCGGCGAGGTACTTGGCCATCCCGGCCTCGACGTCGGACTGGCCCCCGGCCGCTTTGCGGCGCGCGGCCATGACCATCAGCTGATGCGCGGCGGTCACCTTGGTGGCCATCTCCGCGAGCTTGAAGGTAATCGCCTGGTGCTCGCCGATAATTTTCCCGAACGAACGGCGGCTTCGCGCGTACGCCAAAGCCAACTCGAAGGCCCGGTGGGCGACCCCGCAGCCCCGTGCGGCCACATTGACGCGGCCGACCTCGATGCCGTCCATGAACTGGTAGAAGCCGCGCCCCGGCGCCGCGCCGAGCACCTGGCGGGCGGGCACCCGGCAGCCGTCGAGGATCAGCTCGGTGGTGTCCACGCCGCGGTACCCGAGTTTGTGGATCTTGCCGGGCACGGTGAGGCCGGGCCGGGTCTGGCCGAAGCCCGGTTCCTTCTCGATCAGGAATCCCGTCAGGTTCCCGTGCGGCTTGCTCGCGCCCTCGTCGGTCTTCGCCAGCAGCGCGATGAGACTGGACGTCGCGCCGTTGGTGAGCCACATCTTCTGGCCGGTGATCACGTAGTCGTCGCCGTCGCGGGTCGCGGCGGTCCGGATCGCGGCGACGTCGGACCCGAGGTCCGGTTCCGACATCGAGAGCGCGGACCGGATCTCGCCGGTCGCCATCTTCGGCAGGTAGTAGTCCCGCTGTTCCTTGGTGCCGTGCGTGGCGACCAGGTGGGCGACGATGAAGTGCGTGTTGAGGATCCCGGACAGGGACATCCAGCCGCGCGCGAGTTCCTCCACCACCAGGGCGTAAGTCAGCAGGGATTCGCCAAGCCCGCCGTACTCCTCGCCGATCGTGAGGCCGAACACCCCGAGGTCCCGCAGCCGGCCGACGATCTCGTCCGGATAGGCGTCGGCGTGCTCGAGCTCGGAGGCGACCGGGATGACCTCGGCGTCGGTGAAGTCACGGACCGTCCGCAGGATGTCCCGCTGCTGCTCGGTGAGGCCGTCAGTGTCGGTGAGACGTCGCATGGGGCCTATTGTCCCCGGATCTCGCGCAGTACTGCCTCGGTGTCCGCGCCGAGCACCGGGGCGGGCCGCGGGGCGCTACTGGCTCCGGCCATCGCGAGGGGACTGCCGGCGGCGAGGATCAGGCCGATGCCCGGCTGGTCGACGAAGCCGACGACAGGGCTGGTCAGCGTGACCGGGTCGGCGGCGAGCTCCGCGAATGTGCGGTATCGCTCCCAAAGGACAGACGTGCCAGCGAGCGCGGCGGCGACCTCGTCGGCCGACCGCTGCGCGAACCAAGGGGCCAGCAGCGCGGCGATGACCTCGCGGTGCTCGTAGCGCTGGCTGTCGAGGTCGAAGTCCGCGCCGAGCGCCCGCTCCACGGCGGCGAGCGCCGCGGCCCTTCCGGTGACGCGGGCCAGGTCGGCGAAGTGCCGTTTCGTGAGCGTCACGACCAGGATGGCGCCGCCGTCGCGGGTCGGGAAGTCCCTGGCGAAGCCGCCGTAGAGGTGGTTGCCGATCCGCGGCCTGCTCGTTCCGGTGAGCTGTGCCTCGGCCAGCAACCCCAGGTGGCCGGTGACCGCGAGCGCGACATCGGCGAGCGGCAGCGTGATCGCCTGGCCCTCGCCGGTCCGGCGGCGGTGCCGCTCGGCGGCGAGCAGCCCGATCGCGGCGTACAGGCCGCAGGCCACGTCCCACGCGGGCAGGACGTGGTTGACCGGGCCGCGCAGCCGTTCGTCCCCGGTGGTGAGCGGGAAACCGATCCCGGCGTTGACCGTGTAGTCCACGGCGGGGCTGCCGTCGTGCTTGCCGGTGATGCTCAGGTGGATCAGGTCGGGGCGGCGGGCGGCCAGGGAGGCGTAGGACAGCCATGGATAGCTGGCGTTGGTCAGCAGGATCCCGGCGTCCGCGCCGGACTCGGCGACGAGGTCGGCGACGGCACGCTGGCCGTCGGGGGAGCGGAAGTCGAGGGTGACCGAGCGCTTGCCCTTGTTCAGTCCCGCCCAGTAGAGGCTGCCGCCGTTGGGTGCGAGCGGCCACCTGGTCGTGTCAGGCGCCCCGCCGAGGGGGTCGACCCGGATGACCTCCGCGCCGAGCTGGGCGAGCGTCATCCCGCCCAGCGGGGCGGCCACGAACGAGGAGACCTCGATGACCCGCAGCCCCGCCAGCGGGCCTCCGTCCACAGTCATGCCGCTAAGCGTAGACAGCCAGCTCGGGACCGTTCGGAATGGAGTCTTTGATCTCGTCGCTTACGGGCGGACGACTCCGTCCAGCAAGTCCGCGTACCACGAGGTGTCCATGGGGATTTTCTCGACGTCGGCGCCGGTATGGGGTGCGTCGATGATGTAACCGCCGCCAACGTAGATGGCCACGTGGCTCTCGCCGTTGTAGAGGAGCAGGTCACCCGGCTTGATGTCCGCGACCGGAACCTGCGGCAGGGCCGCCCACTGCTCGTAGGTCGTGCGCGGGATCGACACGCCGGCTGAGAGCCAGGCGGCCTGGACGAGCCCGGAGCAGTCGAAGCCGTCGTTGCACGGGCCGGTGGCACCGTAGACGTACGGGCAGCCGAGCTGCTTGTACGCGAAGGCGACGGCCTGGTCGGCCTGCGTGGTCGTCGGTCCGGTGTAGACCGCCGTGGTGGTTCCTCCCGCACCGACCGAGGCCGCTGCCACCTGGGCCTGCTGGGCGGCGGTGAGGCTGTCGAGGAGGCTCTGCTCGTTGGCCAGCAGCTTGGTAGACGAGCGCTTCTGCGCGGCCAGCGTCTGCGTGATCTGCGTGATGCCTTCCTCGGTGTGCTGCCGCTGCTGCTGGATCGTGGTCAGCGACTGGGCGACCGAGAGGAACTGGATGGCCAGTTGATTGTTGGAGCCCGCGATCTGCATGAGCAGCGACGCCTGGTTCAGCACCGCCGACGGGTCGCCCGAGGTGAGCAGCCCGAGGACCGACGTCTCGTTGGCGTTCTCGTAATTGGCGACCGCCACCGCGGCGAGCGCCTTGCTGGCGGCCTGGTATTTCGCTTCGGCCAGGTTGACTTGCTTGGTCACCTGCTTCAGCTGGGCCCTGGCTGCGATAAGCTGCTGGGCCGCCTGGTCGTACTGCTCGTCGATCTTGTCGAGCTGTCCCTGGAGGTTGTTCACCTCCTTCTGCACCGTGCTGATGCTCGGTGCGGGCGCGGCTCCGGCTTCCGTCACGCCGTACACGGCAAGGCCGCAGGCGACCGCGAGCGCGGCCACGAGTGCGGCACCGCGCCGGAAGTGAGTTTTAGTGGCACCGGGTATAGCCACGCCGCTATCACGCTCCGTTCCTCATGCCTCGGCAGATACACCGGAGGCTGTCGAATACGGTAGTGAAGATTACGATCAAGTCTCAACCGGTTCGCGGAAATCTCACGGAAGCATTACGGGTTAGCGGCGGACTGGGGCCTCCTGTGAGGGCCCGTTCGGATGCGGTCACATAGCCGCAATTAGGGCTGGGTTTCGGCCGAAATGGACCAGCCGACGGCGCCCGCGATCAGGTCGGCCGACTCCTCCGGAGACCGGCCCGTCGTGTCAACGGCCAGACCGCCGGGCTCTGATCGGTCGATCGCTTCGGCGTGTCGTCCGGCCAGGCGGGCAAGGTCCGCTAGGCAGTCCGCGGCTTGGCCGCGCAGGAGATCTCCGGGCTCGGGCCAACTCCCGCCGGCGCCGCGTGTCATGATCCGACGGGCTAGCTCATCGGGGTCGGCCCGCAGCCGCACGATTGCCAGGTCGGCGCCCATGAGTTCCTCGCCGAACAAGTGGAAGTCGGCTGGACGGTCGATGATGCCGGAGGCGACCAGATGGGTGGCGCCCGCAGCATGATAGTTACGCCAGATCGCGGCCAGGTTCCGCGCCTTGAGGCGCTGGTTGTCCGGGTCGCTTTCGCGGGCCGGCCGCAGGAAGCCGATCTGGCGCAGGTCAACGTAACCGGCGGTGAGCCCTGCGTTAAGGCAGTTCATGTAGAACCGGAACGCGATCGTGGATTTCCCGACCCCGGTCGGGCCGGTGACGAGGGTCACTCGTCCGGTCGCGGGCGGATACCGCCGGACTGTGCCTCGTCCGCGACCGTCACCGCCGCCGTCGGCGTCACCGTCACTGTCAGGAAGATCTCCTGAGAAGCCGGGCCAGTCCGCGCACGCGACGCGCACCCGGGCGGCGACCTCGCGGGCCCGGACGCCCGTGGTGTCGACGGACGCGTCGGCGAAGCTGTTCTGGTCCATCAGCCGGATCTCGTCACGGGTCATTTCCAGCATCCGGTCCACGGCGCTCGCGTCGAGCCACTGGCTGTGCTTGCCGGTGAACCGCTGTTCGACCTCGTCGCCGCGGGCACGAAGCAGGCAGATGGTCACGTCCGCGTCCGGCATCAATTCGGTCTCCAGGCCGGCCGGATCGAGCACGCCGTTGATGATCGCGCACTGGGCCCCGGCCGCGCGGAAGTTAGCGAGCATCGCGCCGGCGTTCAGTGCCTTGAGGCGCTGGCGTCCGGGATCCTCGGGCGGGGCCGGGTAGCACATGCAGATCTGGTCGCTGTCCACGAACGCGACGCGCACACCAGTGCTGGCCAGCTCCGTGTACAGCTGCCACGAAGCCGTCGACTTGCCGACGCCGGCCGGACCGCAGAGCCACAGCACCGGAAGGGGTGTGAAAGGCACGCGGCTAGCATGCGCGTTGCGGCGGCCATGGCTCAACGGCTTTTCAGTCAGTCATCACCCGGTGGGCGCAGCAGCCCTCGAAGCGTCTCGGCAGTAGCTCTGACCACGCCCTTACAGCGGGGGACCGGCGGCTAGGTGCAGCGTGCTCGTCGTCGACTGGCCGTTCAAGTTCACCCAGGTGATCGTCACCGTGTCACCGGGACGGAACGTCGCCAGGATGCTGAGCAACTGGTTCGGCGCACTCACGGGTTTGCCGTTGACGGCGGTGATGACCGTCCCGCCGGTCATCCCGGCCGCGGCGGCCGGGCTCCCGCAGATCACGCCGTCGACGAGCGTGCCGGAACTGACCGGCGCGATCTGCGATGGAATCTGCAGATCGGCGTTGCTCGTGTAGCAAGACGGCTCGTACCCGCCGAATCCGCCGAACCCGCCGAAGGGATTCCCCTCGGACTCTTCCTGCTGCTGCGCCTGGGTCTGGGGGTTGGGACTGGTGCCCTCGGCCGCGTAGATCCCGATGAACGGCGGGTAGCCGATCGAGATGGTCGAACTCGCGTGCCCCGCGGCGATCTGCGACGCCACCGCGAGCGCGGTGTTGATCGGGATCGCGAACCCCGTCGGCGACGACTGCTGGCCGAAGCTCACACTCTGCCCGGCCGTGTCCATCCCGATGACCTGACCCGCGGCGTTCGACAGCGGCCCGCCCGAGTCACCCGAGACGATGCCGGCGTTCGTCTCGAGCATGCCGTGCAGCGTCTCGCTCGTGATCGAGCCGCCCTCGTCGGAGGCGGTAATCGTCTGGTTGACCCCGGTGATCGTGCCGGCGGCCGGCAGGATCGTGCCCTGTCCCTCGGCGTTGCCCAGCGCCACGACCGGATTGCCGCTCTTGACGGTCGAGGAGTTGCCGAGCGGCACGGTCGTCAGGCCGGACGCGCCCTCTAGCTTGATCAGCGCGACATCCCCGGTCGTGTCGTAACCGATCACCGTCGCCGGGTAGGTCTTGCCGGTGGCGACCACGGTGGCGGTGAGCTTCGTGCTGTCTTCGATGACGTGGTTGTTGGTCAGCACGAGACCGTCGCTGTTGATGACCATGCCGGTGCCGGCCCCGGCTTCGCTCTGGTACTGGATCGTGCTGTTGATGATGACCATGCCGGGCTCGACCTTGTTGATCACCGCCTGGATCCCGGTCGCGCCGGCGGAGGTGGACGAAGACGGCGCCGGCGACGGCACGGTCACCGGCGCTGAGGCGGGCGCCGAGGAGGGCGCCGTGGGCACCGTCGGAGAACTCGTCGCGGCCGCCTGGCTGGCCGTCGTCGCCGGCCGGTCGAGCGCCAGCGTCGCCCCGACGGCCACGGCCGCCGCCAGCACGGCCACGCCCAGATGGCTCCAGATGCTGCCGCCGCTTCGCCTCGGCGGCGGGGGCGGCGGCGGATACCAGCCGAAGCCGGGACCGCCAGGACCCCCGCCGAAACCGGGATCGCTGTAGCCGGGGCCACCGCTCTCGATCATCGTTCCCGCACCTCGTCGTCATGTCTCTTGCCACTTCGCTGCCAGCCTCTATCTCATCGTCGCAAACTGGTGGTCAGCTGAAGAAAACCCGCAAGGATGTCATGGTTGGCGGACAAGGCCGGGAGGACCGGATGGAAGCGGAGCGGGAGCGGCCGGCGGGAAGCCCGCCGGACACCTGGCAGGAGCACTGGTTCGACCACCGGCAGCTGCTCCAGCTGTACTACACCGACGACGACTGTGCGATCTACCTGGATCCCGACGTCCGCCGCGCCGAGGTCCGATGGCTGCCCCGCTACATCAGCCAGGTCTGGCAGTACTCGAAGGCCACCTACGGCCAGGCGTTCGGCCCTGACCCGCGGATCTACTCCATCCATCACTCCCGACGGCACGGCGGCGGGCACGCCGGCTACTACGTCAGCCCGATCCACGACCACCGGAACGTCAGCGACTGCGGCCTGGACAGCTGGCGGGAAAGCGAACCGCTCGCCCCTGAACTGCCCGCTCATGAGATAGGGCACACCGTCGAGAGCGCGAACAACGGCAGGCATGGCTCCCCCGCCTACGAGATCTGGGGCGACAGCAAGTGGGCCGAGTTCTACATCTACGACCTGTACACCGCGCTCGGCATGGACCGTCATGCCAGGCGGGTGCAGCGCCAGTTCATCGGGAACACCGACAACTTCCCGCGGCCGGGTACCCGCTGGTTCCGCGACTGGTTCTACCCGCTGTGGGGGTACTGCGGTCAGGCCGCGGTCATGGTCAGGTTCTTCGGGCTGCTGGCTGAGCACTTCCCGCGCGAATCCGACGGCACGTACACCCGGCGGATGAACTGGGGCGAGTACGTCCACTTCACGAGCGGCGCCGCGGCCGCGGACCTGCGCACCCAGGCCACCCGCGCTTTCGGCTGGCCCCGCGAATGGTCGGACCAGCTTGAGCGGGCGCGGGCGCAGTTCCCCGGCGTCACGTACTGATCAGCGGCGCGCTCCGCGCCCTGAAACGCGGAACGTGCCATGATCGGGCGGGAGAGGGGGCTCCCGTGCGGTACTTGATCGTTGCTGAGGCCTACCGCGACCTGGAGCAGGTCAGCAGTCGGCTGGCGCTGACGGAGCGGCTGGGCGTGCTGCTCGCGCAGACCCCGGTCGGCCTGCTGCCGACCGTGTGTTACCTCTGTCAGGGGCTGATCGCGCCGGAGTTCGCCGGGGTGGACCTCGGCATGGCCGAGAAGCTCGCCGTCCGCGCGGTGGCCACCGTGGTCGGCGCCGACGCCGCCCAGGTCTCCGCCGCGGTGCGGGAGACCGGCGACCTGGGCCAGGCCGCGGAGCAGTTGCTGGCTGGCCGGGCCGCAGCGGCAAGCGAGACGGCCGGCGAGGCGGCCAGCGAGGCGGCCAGCCTCGAGGTCGCCGAGGTGATGCGCACACTGCGCGAGATCGCCGTCGCCGAGGGGGCGGGGTCGCAGGGCCGCAAACTGGAGCTGCTGGCCGGGCTGCTCACCAGGGCCACGCCGCTGGAAGCCCGCTACTTGCTGCGGCTGGTGACGCGGAACCTGCGACTGGGCATCGGCACGCCGACCATCTTGGACGCGCTGGCCCAGGTGCACGCGGGCGGCAAGGCCGCCCGGCCGGTGCTTGAGCGCGGTTACAACATCTGCTGCGACCTCGGGAAGGTGGCCGCGACCCTGATGAGCGGCGGGCTGTCCGCGGTGGAACGGCTGCGGGTCCAGCCGGGAAACCCGGTCCGGGTCATGCTGGCCCAGCGGCTGTCCGACGCCGGAGAGATCCTGGCCCGGCTGGGCGGGCGGTGCGCCGCGGAGTACAAGTACGACGGCATCCGGATCCAGGCGCACCGCACCGCCGACGGCAGGATCGAGCTGTTCACCCGACGGCTCGAGGAGATATCCGAGCAGTTCCCGGACGTCGTCGAGTTGCTGGCCGCGGGGCTGGGGCCGTCCGAGGCGATCCTCGAAGGGGAGGCCGTGGCGTACGACGCCGCCGCGGCCGAGCTCCGGCCGTTCGGCGAGGTCATGATGCGGCGCCGCAAGTACGGCATCGACCAAGCCGTGCGCGACGTTCCGGTGGGCCTGTTCTGCTTCGACCTGCTGTACGCGGACGGGCAGGACCTGACCATGCTGCCGTATCCAGAGCGGCGCGCCGCGCTCGAGTTGGCCCTCACCCTTTCGCCGCGGCTGCGGCTGACCACCGCCGCCGAGGTCACCGACCCGGCCGCGCTGGACGCGATGTTCGCCCAGGCCGTTACCGACGGGTGCGAGGGGCTGGTGTGCAAGTCGACCGGGCCGGATTCCGGCTATCAGGCGGGAGCCCGCGGCTGGCAGTGGATCAAGCTCAAGCGGGACTACCGGACAGAGCTTTCCGACACCGCCGACCTGGTCGTGATCGGCGCGTTCGCCGGGCGCGGCCGGCGCGCCGGGGTCTACGGCGCGGTCCTGCTGGCCGCCTATGACGCGGACGCTGACACGTTCCGGGCAGTGACCAAGTGCGGTGCCGGGTTCTCCGACGCCGACCTGGCCGCGCTGCCCGCCAGGCTCGCGCCGCTGCTGAGCTCGGACAAGCCTGCCCGGGTGGACGCGCGCCAGGAGCCGGACGTCTGGTTCGAGCCGGGACTGGTGCTCGAAATCCTCAGCGCCGAGCTGACCCTGTCGCCGAACTACACCGCCGCCTGGGGCCAGGTCCAGGACGACGCCGGGCTGGCCATGCGGTTCCCCCGGTTCACCGGGCGCTGGCGTGACGACAAGGCCCCGGAAGACGCCACCACCACCCGCGAGCTGGCCGAGTTGTTCCTGACCGCCCGGCGCACTCCTACTGGCGGCTGACCGGATCCGGCAGGCTGTCGTAGCCGGTGGCGGTGCGCGCGTGGCCGAGGATCAGCTCCGCGCTGCGGGCGACGGGGTCGGCTTCCGATTCCGGCACGCCCGCCGCGACCATCGCGCTCAGCTTGGCGCGGGCGCCGTCAACTGGGAGCGCCGCGCGGACTGGTCCGGTTCCTGCCCTGGGGGCACATGGACTCCTTCTGCACAGCCGCCGTCCAGGCGACCGAGGAAGCCGTCGTCAACTGTCTCGTCGCGGCCGCGACCATGATCGGCGCGGATGATCACCGGAGCCCCGGCCTGCCGGTTCATCGCCTTGCCGAGCTCATGGATCCCCTGGGTGTGCCGTCAAGGGACTAGGACGATGCGGTCCGGTGTGCGGTCGGCCCCGGCCCAGGCTTGCTCCACGTTGGTCAGGGGGACGGCACAGGCACGGACGTCGAAGCCACCCGTGGCGACGGCGGCGGCGATCTTGGGAATCTCCGAGATCCAGTCCTGTCCGGGGACCGAGCCGATGCCACTGCCCACGATGGTCAGGCGTGCGGAGCGGAGCGCGGCCGAGGGGACCGGAGCATCGGGGCCGGCGACCGAGCCGATCTGTATCCAGGTCAGCGGACGGCTACGGTCGGCGCGGGCGGTGAGCACCTCGACCATGGCACGGCCCGCGGGCTGACCCCAGACGTAATCGATGACGACGTCGACGTCGGCGGCGGCGGCAAGCTGGTCGAACGTGCAGGTCTCGTCCGCGCCGAGGGAGCGCAGCTCGCTCAGTCGCGCCTGGTCGCGGCCCGCACCGATGATCCCTGATGCGCCGAACAGCTTCGCGACCTGGATCGCCATCCGCCCGGCGTTTCCGGTGGCGCCGAGAACCAGCACCCGCTGACCCCGGCCGAAGTCGATGCGCCTGCGGAGCGCCACCCAGGACGACATCACCGGGTTCATCGCCGCCGCCAGCAGGACCAGGTCCGTCCCGTCGGGAAGGACGACGCTCCGGTCCAGCTCGATCACCGTACGCTCGGCCATGGTGCCGAGCGTGGTGTCGTCCAGCACGGCGTAGCGGATGCGGCCCTCCGGGTCGCGCACGACGGCGTCAACGCCAGGGACGAGCGGAAGCGCGCTGGTGCTGGTGTAGTGCGAGCCGTCCGCTTGTGAGCGCACCCGCGGATGCAGCCCGGCAGCCAGGACGTCGACGACGACCTGGCCCTTGTCGCGGGCGACGGGGTCGGGGAAGTCGAGGTACCGGGGCGCGGCGTCGAACGCGGTGACGACAGCGGCTTTCATGCGGAATCCCTTGTCTATATAGTTGGTAGTACGATCTAAATTAGTTTT
>Ga0335073_10014880_pt1 | contig 10893 bp, 12 predicted proteins | sample Lox_Sample_22_FD_207093 | JGI IMG/M metagenome (GOLD analysis project Ga0335073, IMG submission 207093) | Soil microbial communities from Loxahatchee National Wildlife Refuge, Florida, United States - Lox_Sample_2.2 | ecosystem: Environmental > Terrestrial > Soil > Wetlands | place: USA... | reverse complement strand
GCTCGCGAACACGGCCATGGCCAGACGGCAGGCAGCGCCAGGCGGGTGCCGTCATGCCGCCGGACGCTAGATCAGGCCCTGGCGTCCGCACCGCGAGATACGCTCGCAGTAGGGCCGTCGCCGCGCCGCCGAGCGAGGAGCACCTGATGAGCGTGTTCACTGTGGACCTGCAGAACCAGCCCGGCGAGCTTGCCCGCCTGTGCGAGGCGATGGCCGGCAGCGGCATCAACCTGATCCTCTGCGCGACCACCCGCGGGGAAGACGGCATCGTGGTGTTCATCGCCGATGACGAGGCCAGCGCCCAGGCCGTGCTCCAGGACACCGGCATCGGGTACACGATGCGCCCGGCGCTGACCGTCAAGATGGAGAACCAGCCCGGCGCCGGCGCGGCCACATTCCGCAGGCTCGCCGGCGTCGGCGTCAACGCCGACCTGCTGTTGCCGGTCCGCGTCTCCGATGACCTGTTCCTCGCCGTGATCGGCGTCGACGATGCCGGCAAAGCCCGCCGTGCGCTCGGCGAGCAGGTAATCGACGAGAGCGACTTCGCGCCGTAGAGCCGCTAACTGCCCCGTAGGCCACCCAGCAGCCACGGCGGCCGCCGGGTTTCCCGGATGAACGACAGGCAGGTTCCGCGGGTGACCTGGAGGAGCGATACCTTGGCGCGCGCGCAGAACATCCAGTCCGGCTCGCGCCACATTGCTGAGGAGGTGCTCAACCGCTCGCTAGCCCGGCTGGCTGCTGTTGTCTTTTAGCGCGCCCCAGCCGTGCCAGCCTTCCACGGCGATCCAGGCGCTGATGCGGCCGCGGTCGCGCTGCGGGTACGGATGGCCGGTGTAATGCCGGGACAAGCGGTCGATGTCGGCCAGGTCGGTGTCCTCGCGCCACTCGTCCACGTGGCCGATGATGCTGAGGTGGGTGTACCAGTCGCTTTCATCGAGCACGTCGAGCGCAACCCGGGGGTCGTGGCGCATGTGCTCCAGCCGTTTGCGGCCCTCGTCCATGTTCACCAGAACCCGTCCCTCGTCCCACTGATACCAGGTGGCCGTCGAGATCGGCTGGCCGTCCCGCCGCAGGGTCGTGATAACCGCCGGATTCGGCTTACGCAGCAGCGCTACCGCGGCGTCGGGAAGCGGTGGTTTCGGCATTCCGGGCCTCCGCAATGGGATGTGGGACGCGCGCAGCCAGCATGCTGCCCGCCTGGCTCCGCCGTACACTCACCGCACGATCCTAGGCAGAGGCGCCGAGAGTGCCTGCTAGCGGGTCTTCAACCGGGCCGGCCCGCTGCCGGGCGGGTGACGTCGGCGGTATCTTCCGGTCGGCAGCAGTGGCCAGGACCGGGACCTTCGTCTCTAACGCGCCCGTCCACCCGCCGGTAGACAGACAGCGTCAAGCCCGCGGTGGGGGAGGGACGGCAAGGGAATGGGCGGTGATCGGATTGACAGGCCCTGAGATTCTTGGCCAGCCGTTGCTGAACAAGGACGCCGCGTTCACCGTCCGGGAACGTGATGACCTTGGCTTGCGCGGGCTGCTCCCGTGGCGGGTGGCGACGATTGAGGAGCAGGTCGTCCTCGAACTCGAGCATCTGCGCCGTAAGACGGATGACATCGAGAAGTACATCGGGCTGACGGCACTTGAGGACCGCAACGAACGGCTGTTCTACCGGCTGCTCCTTGATCACATCGAGGAGCTCGCCCCGATCGTCTACACCCCGACAGTTGGCGAGGCGTGCCGCAGGTTCAGTCACGTACTGCGCCGGCCGCGCGGCGTGTGGATCACCCCCGACGATGCCGACCGGATCCCCCGGCTACTGCGCAACGCAGGTAAGCCGGACGTCCGGCTGATCGTGGCCACCGACAACGAGCGCATACTCGGCCTTGGCGACCAGGGCGCCGGAGGTATGGGCATCCCGGTCGGGAAGCTCGCCCTGTATACCGCCGGGGCGGGGATCGAGCCGCACCTGACGCTTCCCGTCTCGCTCGACTGCGGCACCGACAATGACGCTCTGCTGCGTGACCCGCTGTACCTGGGGTACCCCAAGCCGCGACTGCGCGGGGCAGCGTATGACGCCTTCATCGACGCTTTCGTGCAGGCCGTCGGTGACGTATTCCCGCGTGCGGTGCTGCAGTGGGAGGACTTCAAGCAGCACAACGCGATCAGCCTGCTCGACCGCTACCGCGCCACGCTGCCGAGCTTCAATGATGACATTCAGGGCACCGCAGCCGTCGTGGTGGCGGGCGTCCTTGCCGCGCTGCGGCAGAGCGGCGAGCCGGCCGCCGGGCAGCGACTGGTGTTCCTTGGCGCGGGCGCAGCCGGGCTCGGGATTGCCCGGCTGGTGAGGCAGGTCATGCGGCGGGCAGGCGTTGCCGAGGATGACATCCGCGCGGCGATCGTGATGCTCGACTCCCGTGGCTTGATCTTCGACGGGCGGGCGGACATCCACGAGGACAAGCGCGCGTTCGCGCTTTCGGCGGCCGCCATGGCCCGGTACGCATTCCCGCCGGCGAGCCGGCACGACCTCGAGACCGTGATCCGCCACGTGGCTCCGACCATCCTGATCGGGACGAGTGGCACGCCGGGCGCGTTCGGCGAGGATGCCATCCGCCAGATGGCCGCGAGGACCCGCTCGCCAATCATCTTCCCGCTGTCGAACCCGACCTCCAAGGCGGAGGCTACTCCTGCCGACGTGTTGCGCTGGACCGGCGGCCGGGCGCTGGTCGCGACCGGCAGCCCGTTCGAGCCGGTCGAGTTCGCGGGGACCACCCGGCAGGTCGGCCAGGCGAATAACGTCTTCATCTTCCCCGGCGTTGGTCTTGGCGCGGTAGTCGCACAGGCACGGGAAGTGACCGACAACATGTTCCTGGCCGCCGCCGACACACTGGCCAGCCTGGTAACACCGGACCGGATCTCGGCCGGCGCGCTTTACCCGCGCCTGGCCGACCTGCGCGAAGTGTCGCGAGCCATCGCGATCGCCGTGGCCGAGCAGGCCCGCGAGTGCGGCGTTGCCCGGCTGGAGGCCGACCAGGACGTCGCCGCCTGCGTGGCGGCGGCAATGTGGACGCCGGACTACTGCCCTGCCTGAGCAGAAGGGCGGAGAAGCGTGCCGGGGCTGCCGGCTGCCGACTTTGAGTACGTCGGGCTGAATGCAGTCGATTCAGGCTCTTTTCGACCGCTACGCTTCGGTAGGTGGCGTTGGGGTCAGGGCTCGCTCACCTGGGCGGCTATCGGTTTGAGGTGCGTTACAGCGATGGATCGCTGCTGCGCGCGCGCGCCGCTGCCGATGTCGCCGCGAACGCCTACGGCTACTTCAGTCGCCTGTTCTCCCGAGTCGAGCCCGACATCGCCGTCATCGTGGCCGACCAGGCGGACTGGGAGAGCAGGCAACCGTACGGGCTGCCATTCTTCAACGATGACGATGGTCAGATCCGTCCCGGCATCGTGGTGATGCCCTCGGGAAGCGGGGAGTTCTGGGTCGCGATCGGGCAGGACATCCGCGACGCGTCGCCGCGCGGTTACCGGCGATTGCTTGCCACATACCCCGACGGCGCCGGTGGCTTGGATCTGCAGCCGTTCTTTGACCTCGTCACGATCCATGAGCTCGGGCACGCCTTCGAGATGCTCGGGGATCTGCGGTTGCCGACCTTCTGGCTGGGCGAGATCTTCGCCAACCTGGCCCTTCACGCGTTCGTCGCAACGAGGCAGCCGGAAAGCCTGAACACGCTCGAGGTGCTCCCCACGGTGGGCGCGCAGAGCCGGCGCCTGGGCGCCCGGATGCGCGCCGAGGGTTACAGCACGCTGGAGGAGCTCGAGGCTCACTACACCGGCGGTGACCAGCCGATGAGCCCGCTGAACTACGTCTGGTACCAGCACCGTTGGCTGCGGCTGGCGGCAAGGATGTTCCGCGCTGACGGTGAGGACGGACTGGTCCGTTTCTGGAAGTGCTTTCACGCCACCGATCGCCTCAGTTCCGGCAACGTCACGGCGGCGTCCCTAGCCCCGGTACTAAGGACCGAGGTGAGCGAAACCCTCGGCCGGGCAATCCAGAATTGGCGGTAGCTTGCTCAGGCCGGCGGCGTTCAGGACTCGGCGATGTCAACTGAAGCGTTGGCCACGGGGAATGACAGCGCCTCGGCCTCGATGGCCTGCCGTTCCCGCGCAGAAAGCCTTCCCGCCACCTTGACGCTGACGCGCCCGCCTCGCCTGCCCCAGGCGCCGACGACATGGCCGTCGGCCAGGACGCCGTTCGGATGGAGCCAGTCCTGGGCGGGCGTGTGCCGTTTCATGCCGGGGCCGGCGAACCGCCCGGTGCGGTCCTGCCCGAGCAGCCGCAGATCCGGCGCGACCAGCAGCCGGACGTGCGGCAGCGGCGGCGGCGACCGCAGCAAGGGCTCGTCCTCGGCCAGGATCCAGGCCTGCTGGCCGCAGAAGTCAACGCGCAGCAACTCGCCGGCGAGCCGGGCCCATACCTGCCTGGCGTCCGGCGGCGAAAGCCCGGCCCACCAGGCGAAGGCACCGGGCGTGGCGGGGCCGAACGCGTGGATGTATCTGCGGCACAGTTCGGTGTGGGCCTCGTCGAAGTCGGCCGCCGGCCGCGGAACCTCGCGGACGTACACGGCGCTGCTCGTCCAGCGAACCGCGATCCGGCCGGTCGCGCATGCCATACGGCGGCCCTGCCGCGGGCTTCCCCGCACCTCGCGCCCGTTCAGTTCGCGGCACACGTCCTCGGCGGCGCTCTCGATTTCGTGCCGTGCCGCCGGGTCGAGGGGCAGCCGGCCGATCGTGAACACCCCGAAGTCCTCGCGGGGCAGCAGGTACACCGCGGCGCGCGGACTGTATGTCTGGATCAGCAGCGGGTCTGCCCAGGCGTCCGGCTCACACGACTCGATCCGCGCGTGCATGCCGAGCAGCGCGTCGCGGGGGGCGGAGTCCTGCAGACCGAACCGGGCGGCCTCGACGTGTGAGCCAGCCGGCAAGCGCTCGGACAGGTGGTTCGCCGCCAGCCGGCGGGCCACCGCTTGCCGCCGGGAGACCGGCAGCATCAGGGCAGTTGCTCCAGCAGCGCGTCGTACAGGCGGTAGGTGCAGCTGTCGGCCTTGCTGACCATGCGCTCGTTGCTGGTCAGCCGCGCCCGCGGGTGAGCGGGATCGATGCCCGTCGTATCGACGGGCCGGGGACCCGGCCTGAACTCGTCGGCGGTCAGCGTGGCGACAGCCGCGACAGCGTGCTCGTGGGCGCGGTCGAGCCGGGCGAGCACCTCGCCGTCGGAGACGGAGCGAGCCCACGCCGCCTCGCGGGCGTGATGCACCTCGTCTTCCGGCCACGGCTGCCCGTCGCCGATGCCGAGGCCGGCCCCGCCGTACCACTGCGCGGCCGGCGGCTCCGGCTGGCCGCGCATCCAGGCGAACACCGGCGCTACCGTCTCGTTCCAGAACGCGATGCCGGCCAGCGTCTCCTTCACGGTCCGGCCGTCGGCGAGCCGGCCGTCCAGCTGGCCGGCGGCCAGCAGAGGCCGGAGCTTGTGCCATGACGCGTCGATTCGCTCCAGCAGTTCTTCGGCGGAAGTCATGGCGCCAGCGTAGAAACCAAAGCAGCCAGGATCTGTCATATTTGCTGGGTGCGTGCCGAACGCCTGCTCCGGATCCTGCTCCTGCTGCAGGCATACGAGTCCCTGACCGCGGGCGATCTGGCCCGCCGCCTGCAGGTGTCGGTGCGGACCATCCAGCGCGACCTCGACTCGCTGAGCCTGGCCGGCGTCCCCGTCTACGCCAGCCGGGGACACGGCGGCGGGTGGATGCTGGCTCGCGACTACCGGACCCGGCTGAACGGCCTGACCCCGGCCGAGGCGATGACCGTGTTCGTGGGAACGACCGCGCACGTCCTGGCCGACCTCGGCCTGGACGCGGCCGTCGGCAGCGCCTTCGCCAAGCTGCTGTCCGCGCTGCCGGCGAACGCCCGCAAGGACGCCGAGTATGCCCGGGCGCGAGTGCTCGTCGACCACGCCGGCTGGCAAGGCGCCGCCGACGCCTCGCCGCATCTGGCCGTACTGCGCCGGGCGTTGTGGGAGGAGCGCCGGGTCCAGGTCAGCTACGGCGGGCGGCCGGTGCGGCTCGCCCCGCTCGGCCTGGTGGCCAAGGGCACCACCTGGTACCTGGTCGCCGCGCGCGACGATGACGAGATCCGGACCTACCGGGTGCCGAAGATCACCAGCGCCGATCTGACCGAGCAGACGTTCGAGCGGCCGCGAGGCTTCGACCTGGCCGCGCACTGGGCCAGCGCGTGCGACCGGTTCTTTGCCACCAGGCCGGTGTATCCGGTGCGGCTGCGGGTGCGGACACCCGCGGTCAGCCGACTATCGCGGGCGCCCGGCACGACGATCACCGAGGTGGCCGAACGCGCCGACGGCTCGTCGGACCTCACGATGACCTTCGAGAACTCCTTCGAGGCGGCGACGTTCCTGCTCGGCATGGCCGGCGATGCCGTTGTCATCGCCCCGGACGAGCTGCGCGACCGCATCCGGGCGGCCGCAGATCGCCTCGCCCGGCTGCACGCCGGCTGACGATCAGGCCTGCCTGACCGCGCAACAAAGGTCCAGGTGTGCCCGTGCACCATTCGGTCCTGGCCAGCGCATCGGGCTCGCTCGGGAGCGGAACTGGGCTTCGCGGCACCGGAGGCCGTGGCCTCGTTGGCCGCACCGGCAACCGCGGACCTTGACGCATTTTTAACGCTGTATAAGAATAGCGATCGATGATAAAGAAGACAGAGATCTCCGGATGGCGGCAGGCCCGGCGCCGCTCGGCGCGCGACGCGATCGTCGAGGCCGCCTGGGCGCTGGTGCGGGACGAAGGCCTGGCCGGGTTGTCGCTACGCGACCTGGCCCGCCGGGCCGGGATCAGCCCGCCGACCGTGTACGCCTACTTCGACTCCAAGAACGCGATCTACGACGCCATGTTCGGCGCGGCCGCCGCCGAGTTCGCCGACCGGATGGCCGAGCCGTACCCGTGCGAGGACCCCCGCGAGCTGCTGGTCGCCGGCGCGCGGCGGTTCGCCGAGTTCTGCACCAGCGACCTGGAGCGCTACCAGCTGCTATTCCAGCGTTGCGTGCCCGGATTCGCGCCGTCACCGCGGTCATACGCGCCGGCGCTGCGCGCCCTCGCCGGCGCCCGGGACGTCCTGGCGCTCAACGGCATCACCGATGCGCGGTACCTGGACCTGTGGACCGCGCTGATCACCGGGCTGGTCAGCCAGCAGGTCTCCAACGACCCGGGCGGCGAGCGCTGGACAGGCCTGATCGAGGAATCGGTGGCCATGTTCCTGGCCCACTGCCAGCCTGCCCCCGCCCGCCCATCCGCACCCGGTCCCGCCCGGCCCGAAGGAGCCCTGTCATGACCATGACGACGACCGACGTCACCACGATCACGCCGCTGGCTCACCAGGAGGCCATGCGGCTTCAGGAGCACGAGCTCGGGCGCACCCTGACGCTGCTGCGGTCCCTGGACCAGGCATCGTGGGCCGCCGCCACCGACTGCCCCGCCTGGGACATCCGCGCGATGTACCAGCACGTGCTGGGGGCCTGCGAAGCCGGCGCGTCGATGCCGGAGAACATCCGCCAGCTCCGGCGGGCGCGAGGCTACCGCAGGCAGCACGGCGGGCCGCTGGAAGCCGCGCTGTCGGCCGTGCAGGTCAGCGACCGGGCCGGCCTCAGCCCCGCTCAAGTCACCGAGCGGCTCGAGGCCATCGCCCCCAGGACCGTACGCGGCCGCGCCCGCATGCCGGCATTCCTTCGCCGTCACGCCAGCCTCGCCGTCGACGGGCCGGTCTGGGAGAAGTGGAAGCTCGGCTACCTCATCGACACCATCTACCTGCGTGACCTGTGGATGCACCGCATCGACGCCGCCCGCGCCGCCGGACAGCCACCCGAGCTCACCGCCGGTCACGACGGCCGCATCGTCGCCGACATCACCGCCGAATGGGCACGCCGCCACGGCCAGCCGTTCCTGCTCGACCTCACCGGCCCCGCCGGCGGCCGCTACGCACGCGACCCCGGCAGCCCCGCCGCCGAACGCCTGTCCCTGGACGCCGTCGAATTCTGCCGCACCCTGGCCGGCCGCGCTCCCGCAGCCGGCCTGCTCAGCACCATCGTCCCCTTCTGAGTCTCGCCCTCAGATGCATCCCGGTGCGCACCCCATCGACGACGACCTCGTGCGGCGACTGATCGCCGCGCAGTTCCCGCGGTGGGCGGGGCTGCCGGTGCAGCGGTATCCCTCGGGCGGGACGGTCAACGCCACCCGCGGGCCCAGCTATGGCCACGGCTACGCCACTATGCCTGACACCAGGCCGCCGGCTACGCGGTCCCGGCCAGCTGGCCGGCGCTCAGGTCGAAGCGGGCTTGTCCGCTCCCGGCCTTCGCGCCCGGGCTTTCACCGGCCGTCTGCGGGGGATGAGTAGGCCCATGGACACACAGCGCGAACCCGAGCTGGCCGGTCAGAACGTCGTCCTGATCGGCGGCAGCGCCGGCATCGGGCTGGAGACGGCCCGGCGCGCTCAGGCCGAGGGCGCCGACGTCGTCATCACCGGCCGCAATCCCGACCGGCTCCGGCAGGCGGCGCTCGAACTCGGCTCGCCGCGCACCGCGGCATTCGACGTCAACGACGCGGGCGCCCTTGAGCAGTTTTTCCGGGACCTGCCAGGCCCGATCGACCATGTGCTGGTCACCGGACCCGGCCCGGTCTACGGGCCGTTGCTGGAGATGGACTCGGCGCAGGTGCGCGACGCGCTCGGCGGCCACGTGGTGCTGGCGCTCGCGGTCGCGCGGCTCGCCGCCGGGAAGATGAGGCCCGGGGGCACGCTGCTGTTCATGGGCGGCACCGGCGGCCGGCGCATCGGTCACGGCCTCGGGATCGTCTCCGCCGCCACCGCCGCGCTGCCTCCGTTCGTGGCGGCGCTCGCGCTCGAGCTGGCGCCGGTCCGCGCCAACCTCATCGCCGCCGGCTTCGTCGACACCCCGCTGTCCGCATCGCTGCTGGGCGACCAGCTCGAGGAGCGCCGCAAGCAGCTGCGGGCGACGCTCCCGATCGGCCGGGTGGTCGAGCCCGCCGACGTTGCCGCGCTGGCCGTGCACATCATGACCAATACGGCGCTCACCGGCGCGACCTACGACATCGACGGCGGGCAGCAATTCGTCGGGGCCTGACCGGCCGGCACCGGCCGGCCCGGCCCGCGGGCCATCAGGCGGGAGCCTCCCGGGCCGGCATCGGCAGCAGCTGCCCGCCGGGATGGAACCGGTCCAGCTGCGACGCGCCGTAGGTCCACTGCGGCGGTGAGGATCATCATGCGGCTCCGGCTGATACGGGCTCTGGCACAACCTTGCCCCGCGCCGTGCGCCGGGGAAAGGCCGGGCCGGCCTGCTAGGGTCGCCGCTCGTGGCGGAGACGATCTATGTGGGCAACGCGGCCGCCGACGCGGCCGCCGACCGCGGCTGGCTACTCGGGCACTTCAAGCCGCCCGGGGATGCCCGGCACAGCGACGACGTCGAGATCAAGTGGGCCATTCATGCGCCGGGCGACCGGCGGGCGCAGTGGGTGGCCGGCGAGCAGCGCTCCGCGCTGATCCTGCTGGTCAGCGGGCGGTTCCGGGTGGATCTGCCCGGGCGCGGCGTGCTGCTGGCCGAGCAGGGCGACTACGTGGTGTTCCACGGCGTCAGCCACTCCTGGGAGGCCGAGGAGGCCTCGGTGGTGCTGGCCGTCCGCTGGCCGTCGGTTCCCGGCTACGCCGCGGGCGGTGCAGGCTGACCGACGTCCTTCGCGGCCAGCAGCACCCACAGGAAGTCCTCGCCGAAGCACGGGCCCTGCCCGCCGGCCTTTTTCATCTGCCGGAGCACGCGCACGCGGAAGGGCGTGGCGTCCCACAGGGCGCGCAGCCGGTCCTCCGGGTAACCCAGGCCGCCGCCGAGGCTGCCCCGCTCGTACACCTGCTGGTCGGTGAGGCCGCTGCCGCCCTCGGGCCGGAAGCACACCAGGCCGTAGCGCCCGCCGGGTTTCAGTGCCCGGTTCACCAGCCCGAGGTAATCCCGGCGGCGGTGCGGGGCCACGTGATGGAAGCAGCCCGAGTCGTACACGAGGTCGAAGGCGCCCTCGGGGATGCTCGCGTCAAAGATCGAGCAGCACTGGAAGGTCACCGAGCCGGCGGTGCGCTCGCGGGCGCGCTCGATGGCCCAGGCCGAGAAGTCGACCGCGTCGACCCGGCAGCCGAGGCCGGCCAGGTAGGCGGCGTTGCGTCCGTTCCCGCAGCCGAGCTCGAGCACCCGGCCGGGCGACAGCAGGCCGTCGGCGAACCATTCGGCCAGGCTCTCGTCCGGCCAGTCGACCAGGAACGGGCACGGCGCCGCGCGGTTGCCGAAGAACCCGTCCCACCAGGCGCCGCTGGTGCCGTCCACGACGGCGTCGAGCGTCCGCAGCAGGTCGTCGACCGTGACGATGAAGCGGTCGGGCACCGGCGCGCTTACTCGAACGACGGCTTGCGGTCCCGGGTCCGCTTGAGCTCGAAGAAGCCGTCGGCCTCGGTCACCAGCACGACCCCGTCCCACAGCCGGCCGGCGGCCTCGCCTGTGGGCGCGGGCGTGATGACCGGGCCGAAGATGGCGTTGCCGCGGACCCGGATGACGGGCGTGCCCACGTCCAGGCCGACGGTGTCGAACGCCTCGTGGTGCGAGCTCTTGATCTGCTCGTCGAAGTCGGTGCTGGCCGCGGCCTTGGCCAGCGAATCGGGCAGTCCCACCTCGGCCAGCGCTTCGGCGAGCACCGCCGGATCCTCCCGGCGGTGCTCGTTGTGGAACCGCGTGCCGATCGCGGTGTACAGCGGCCCGAGAATCCCGGGCCCGCTGTCCTGGGCGGCCGCGGC
>Ga0335073_10014879_pt1 | contig 10893 bp, 10 predicted proteins | sample Lox_Sample_22_FD_207093 | JGI IMG/M metagenome (GOLD analysis project Ga0335073, IMG submission 207093) | Soil microbial communities from Loxahatchee National Wildlife Refuge, Florida, United States - Lox_Sample_2.2 | ecosystem: Environmental > Terrestrial > Soil > Wetlands | place: USA... | reverse complement strand
AGGTCGAAGACGCGCGCGCCGGGAAGCAGTTCCACCCGGATGACCGACCCGGCGATGACACCGGGCAGCGTCCCGGCGATGAGCACGACGGCCAGCCGCCCGCCGGTCTGGCCCTGCCGCCAGTAGCGGTACAGCGCCCCGGGTGTCGCGATGATGTTGTACAGCAGGTTGGTCGGGGTCACCGCGGGGCTGGGCGTGCCCAGCACGCTGACCTGGAAGGGCAGCAGCAGCACCGCCCCCGATATGCCGGCCGGGGTCGTGAGGGTCGCGATGAAGTACGCCGCGGCGAGGGCTACGACTTCGGTCCACCCAGTGCCAGGCACAGTGCGCACAATAACCAGGCCAGCACCCGCAAATCGAGCGATGACCTGCAATATTGCGCCGCGCAACCGTTGCTGTCAGCGCCGCGCGGCGCGGCGTTTCAGCCCTCCTGAGACGGCACGGCCATCACGTGCGTCTCCGTGAAGTCGCGCATACCCTCCCGGCCCAGCTCGCGGCCGATGCCGCTCTGGTTGAACCCGCCGAACGGGGCCCGCTCGTCCACCGCGGTGGCGTTGTGGTTGTTGAAGAACGTCACGCCCGTGCGCAGCTGCCTGGCGATCCGCATGCCGTGCGCGGTATCCGCCGACCAGACCGACGAGCAGAGCCCGGACCAGGTGTTGTTGGCCAGCGCGACCGCCTCTTCCTCGGTGTCGTAGGCGATGACGGGCAAGGTGGGACCGAACTGCTCCTCGGCGACGATGCCCAGTTCCGGCGCCGGGTTGAGGACCAGCGAGGGAAGCAGGTAGTTGCCGCTGGCGGCGTCGACCGTGTACTCGCCGAACGTGAGCACTTCCGCGCCCGCCGCCTCGGCCTGGCCGGTGAGCCCGGCGACGTAGTCGCGCTGCCTGGCGGTGTTCAGCGGGCCGAGCGTGGTGGCCTGGTCGAGGCCCGGCCCGATCTTGCTGTTCTCCAGCGTAGCGCGCAGCCCGTCGACGACCTCGTCGTAGCGGGAGCGCGGTACGTACAGGCGCTTGAGCGCCATGCAGACCTGGCCGGTGGTCATGAAGGTCGCGCCGCTCATCTTCGCGAACGCTGCCTCGTCGAGCGTCGCGTCGTCGAGCACGATCGCCGGGTCGTTGCCGCCGAGCTCGAGCGTCACGTTCGTCAGGTTGGCGGCGGCCATCGACATGATCCGCCTGCCGCCGCCGACGCTGCCGGTGAAGCAGACGTGCCTGACCCGCGGGTCGCCGACCACGATCGGGCCGACCACCTCGTCGGCGCCGGTGACGACGTTGAGCACGCCGGGCGGCAGCTTGGGCACCAGGTGCTGGAGGGTACGCACCGACGACAGCGGCGTGGTGGGCGGCGGCTTCACGATCACGGCGTTGCCGGACATCAGCGCGGCGGGCAGCGACGCCGCGAGGATGGCCAGCGGCCAGTTGAACGGGTAGATGATCGTGACGACGCCCGCCGGGAGCCTGGTGATCGTGGTGGTGAACGGCGGGCCCGCGATGTGCTCGGACTCGTCGAGTTCGGGGGCGTACTGGGCGGCCTGGTGGAACCGGCCGACGAAGACAGCCAGGTCGATCGACGCCTCGAACCGGACCTTGCCGTTCTCGCGGGACAGGATTTCGGCCCGCTCTTCGGCGTCCTTGTCGAGGCCGTCCAGGGCGTTGAGCACGATGGCGATGCGCTCGGCGGCCGGCCGCGCGGCCCAGGCAGGCCAGGCCCTGCTGGCGGCCGCTACCGCGTCGAGGGCGTCATCCGCCGAGCCCGCCGCGGCGTGCCCGATGACCATCCCGTTGTGTGCCGGGTCGTAGACGGGGAAGGTCGCGCCCGCGGCGCGCTCCTGCCCGTCGATGAGCAGCGGCGTGCTGATCTCCGTTGTCATGGTCGCCCTCTCGACGGACTCAATAGTCGCACTGTGACTAGGAGCCTAGACCGGCGCGGATTGGCCGCCAAGAGGCGTCGCTGACAACCGGTTCCGCGCCGGAGTTGGGCTATTCCACAAGGCGGCCCGCAGCCGTGGCAGCCCGCGGCGCCGGCCGTTACGATAACGCTAGTAGTCACAATGTGACGAGCGTTTCCCGGACCCACAGGAGTGGATCGTGACGTTCCTCAAAGATGAGGCCTGGCAGGGTCGGGTGTACTCCGGCGGCTGGGTGACACCGGAAGGCGGCGAGGCCGCCGTCACCGAGCCCGCGACCGGTGCCGAGCTGGCCAGGACGGGCATCGCCGCGCCCGGCGACATCGCGCGCGCGGCGCGGCTGGCCGCGGCCGCGCAGCCGGCCTGGGCCGCCGTCCCGCACACCGAGCGCGCCGCGCTGCTGCGCCGGGCCGCGGGCATCTGGGAGGCCAACGCCGCGGAGATCGAGCAGTGGGTCATCAGGGAGAGCGGCAAGATCGCGCCTGCGGCCCAGTTCGAGACCCACGTGGCCGTCGGCGAGATCTACGAGGCGGCCACGCTGCCGAACCGCCCGTACGGCGAGCTGCTGCCGAGCGAGCAGCCGCGGCTCAGTTTCGCCGAGCGAGTCCCGGCCGGGGTGGTCGGCGTGATTTCGCCGTTCAACTTCCCGCAGATCCTGGGGATCCGCTCGGTGGCGCCGGCGCTGGCGCTGGGCAACGCGGTGGTGCTCAAGCCGGACCCGCGCACCGCCGTCTGCGGCGGCGTGGTGCTGGCGCGGGTCTTCGAGGAGGCCGGCCTGCCCGACGGGCTGCTGCACGTGCTGCCCGGCGGCGTGGACGCAGGCGAGGCCCTGATCGCCGACCCGCTGGTGCGGATCATCTCGTTCACCGGCTCGACCGCGGTCGGCCGCCGGGTCGGCGAGCTGGGTGCCCGCTACCTCAAGCGGGTGCACCTTGAGCTCGGCGGCAACTCGGCGCTGGTCATCCTCGACGACGCCGACGTGGCGAAGGCCGCGTCGGCGGGCGCCTGGGGATCGTTCCTGCATCAGGGCCAGATCTGCATGACCACCGGCCGTCACCTGGTGCACGAGGCGGTCTACGACGACTACGTGGCCGCGATGGCGGAGAAGGCGTCCCACCTGCCGGTGGGCGACCCGGCGGCCGGCCAGGTCGCGCTCGGCCCGATCATCGACGAGCGGCAGCGAGACAAGGTGCACGCGCTGGTCACGGCGAGCACCGACGCCGGCGCCAGGCTCGCGGCCGGCGGCACCTACGAGGGCCTCTTCTACAAGCCGACGGTGCTGGCCGACGTCACGACGGAGACGCCCGCCTACGCGAACGAGGTGTTCGGCCCGGTGGCGCCCGTGCTCAGGTTCGGCACCGTGGACGAGGTAGCCGCCATCGCCGCCCGCAGCGAGTACGGCCTGTCGCTCGGCATCCTCACCCGCGACGTGATGCGCGGCCTCGAACTGGCCCGCCGCATCCCGAGCGGCATCGTGCACATCAACGACCAGACCGTGGACGACGAGCCCACCGTGCCGTTCGGCGGGGTGCTCGACTCGGGCACCGGCACCCGCTTCGGCGGCACCGCCAACCTGGATGCGTTCACCGAGACGCGCTGGGTCACGATGCAGGGGGACATCACTCCGTACCCGTTCTAGGAGCCGTCCGGGCCTGACCTCTCCGGATGGGGGCTAGGCTCGTGGCATGACCGCCGAGCCGCCGATGTCGCTGCCGGAGTGGCTGGTGCTCGCGATCCTCAGCCAGCAGCCCATGCACGGCTTCGCGGTCGCCCAGCTGACCGCGGCCGACGGCGAGCTCGGCCGGGTCTGGCAGATCCCCAAGGCGGTCATCTACCGGGCCATCGGGCGGCTCCTCGACGCCCGCCTGATAGTTCCAGAGAGCACTGAGCAGGGCCTAGGCCCGCAGCGGACCATCTACGCCGTCACGCCAGAAGGCAGGGCGGCGGCGCGACGCTGGCTGCACGCTCCCGTCGCGCACGTCCGGGACATCCGCTCCCACCTGCTGCTCAAGCTCGCCCTGCTGGACCGGGCCGGGGAGGACCCTGCCGACCTGCTGCGCGAGCAGCGCGCGGTGCTCGAGCCCATCGCCCGCGCGATCGAGGCCCGGCGGGCCGAACAGAGCGGTTTCGAGAGCACCCTGCTGGCCTGGCGCCGCGCGACCGCGGTGGCGGCCCTGGACTTCCTTGACACGATCTCGGAGACCGCCCCGACCCGCTCCTGACCGAGGGGCGCGCTAGCAGCGGACCGCGAGTGCGAAGAAGTGGTCTGCGGCGTCGTCGTAGACGGTTAGCTGCCAGCCTGCGGCCAGCGTCGACTTCCGCAGCGGGCCTGCGGACAGCGGCTCGTCCTGGGTCAGGGTCCGGCCGTGCCTGGCGGCGAGCGCCGCGCGCCCCGACGGGTGGAACAAGATGAGCAGGCCGTCGGCGCGGGTGGCGCGGGCGAGCTCCGCGAGCCCGGCGTGCGGGTCGGGCAGGTGGTTGACCAGGCCGGCGGCGAAGAACGCGTCGGCCGACCCGTCGGCGAACGGCAGCCGGCGGGCGTCGGCGAGCACGAGCCCGGCGTGTGCGGCCGCGGCCTGCGGCCGTGCCTGGGCGAGCATTTCGGGTGTCAGGTCGGCGGCGATGACGGTGCCGTCCGGTCCGACGGCCTGACGGAGAGCGGGCAGCGCCCGGCCGGTGCCGCAGCCCACATCGATGGCCACGCCGCCGCGGCGGATGCCGGCCCTGGCGACCGCGGCGGCGTAAGCGGGCATGTCGTCGCCGAACCTCGTGTCCCAGGTCGCGGCCCGGCTGGCGAAAAACGCGCGGGTGTCGTCGATGTACTGGCGGTTGTCGGGCGACGGCATGCGCCCATGATGCCGGCGCGGAAGACCGGCACGCAAGCCAGGCGAGTAGCGTGAAGGCCGCAGGACCGCCGATCATCTGAAAGACCAGATCATGGTGAAAGAGGGCATTCATGAAGCTGAGCGCACGCAACCAGATTCCGGCACGGGTCGTCGCCATCAACACCGGAGAGGCGATCGCCAACGTCGCGCTGGACGCCAACGGGGTGCGCCTGGTGGCCTCGATCACCGTGGAGGCGGTCCGCGAGCTCGGGCTCGCCGAGGGCAGTGAGGTCACCGCGGTGATCAAGGCCTCAGACGTCATGCTGGGCATCCCCGGCTAAGCGCACGCGGGCGCCCTGGTCACGCGGGAGCCTTGGACCGCAGGATCTGGATGAACTCCCGCATCCAGGCCGGGTGGTCAGGCCAGGCGCGTGCCGACACCATCTGGCCGTCCACGACGGCGGCGCTGTCGACGTACTCGGCCCCGGCCGCGGCGACGTCGGGCGCCAGCGCCGGGTACGCCGCCGTCCGCCGGCCCTTGAGCGTTCCGGCGGCGGCCAGCACCTGCGGGGCGTGGCATAGCTGGGCGACCGGCTGGTCGGCGCCCATGAAGTGCCGCACGATTCGCTGCACGTCCGGATCGTTGCGGATGTACTCGGGAGCGCGGCCGCCGGGGATGACCAGCGCCACGTACTGGGCCGGGTCGACGTCGGCGAACGCGACGTCGGCCGGCCACGTGTAGCCGGCCTTCTCGGTGTAGGTGTCGAAGCCGTCGGTGAAATCATGCACGACGAACTGCAGCTTCTTCACCGACGGCGCGGCGATGTCAACCTCGTAGCCTTCTTCGAGCAGCCGCTGGTACGGGTACATGACCTCCAGGGACTCCGCGGCGTCGCCGGTGACGATCAGTATCTTCGGCATGACGGTTCTCCTCTCCCGTGCCCTTGTGGCGGGTCACGGTCTTGTTGTCTCATTGTGACTACCGGCCTGGGCCAAGGGTGTGCCCGGGTCCGTGAGGGAGATGAGACTTCATGACAGTGACCACCGAACGGAGCGTCGAGGAGTTCACCGGCACCCCGCGGCAGCTGTTCATCGACGGACAGTGGGTCGATGCGGCATCGGGCAAGACGTTCGAGACCCCCGACCCGTCCACCGGGGACACCCTGGCGCACATCGCCGAGGGTGACTCCGAGGACATCGAGCGCGCCGTACGAGCCGCGCGCCGGGCGTTCGACGACGGTCCCTGGGGCCGGCTCACGGCGAGCGACCGCGGCCGGATCATCTGGAAGATCGGGGACCTGATCCTCGAGCACGCCGACGAGCTCGCCCAGCTCGAGAGCCTCGACAACGGCAAGCCCTACGCGGTCGCCAGGGCCGCGGACATTCCGCTGGCCGCGGACCTCTTCCACTACATGGCCGGCTGGGCCACCAAGATCGAGGGCAACACGATCAACATCTCGGTGCCCTACATGCCGGGCGCGAACTTCCACTCTTACACGCTGCGCGAGCCGGTCGGCGTGGTCGGGCAGATCATCCCGTGGAACTTCCCGCTGCTGATGGCGGCGTGGAAGCTGGGACCCGCGCTGACCACCGGCAACACCGTCATCCTCAAGCCCGCCGAGCAGACACCGCTGACCGCGCTGCGGCTGGCCGGGCTGCTGGCCGAGGCGGGCGTCCCCGACGGCGTGGTGAATGTCGTCACCGGCTTCGGCGAGACCGCCGGCGCGGCCCTGGCCGCCCACCCGATGGTCGACAAGATCGCCTTCACCGGATCTACCGAAGTCGGCAAGCTGATCGTGCAGGCGGCCGCGGGCAACCTGAAGAAGGTCACCCTGGAGCTCGGCGGCAAGTCGCCGAACATCGTCTTCGAGGACGCCTCACCGGACGCGGTGGCGGGCGCCGCGAACGCGATCTTCTTCAACCACGGCCAGTGCTGCGTGGCAGGCTCCCGGCTGTTCGTGCAGCAGAACCGGTTCGACGAGGTCGTCGAGGGCGTCGTGCAGATCGCCAAGTCGATCAAGCTCGGCCCGGGCATGGAGGAAGGCACCCAGATGGGCCCGCTCGTCTCCGACGAGCAGCTCCGCCGGGTCACCGGTTACCTGGACTCGGGCCGCGATGACGGCGCCACGGCGCTCACCGGCGGCACCAGGTACGGAGACAAGGGCTACGTCGTCGAGCCCACCGTGCTGACCAACACCACGCCGGACATGAAGGTCGTCCGCGAGGAGATCTTCGGCCCGGTGGTCGTCGCGGCGCCGTTCCAGTCGCTCGACGACATCGCCGCCGCCGCCAACGACTCCGAATACGGTCTCGGCGCCGGCATCTGGACCCAGGACATCTCCAAGGCCCACGCGCTGGCGAAGAAGCTGCGGGCCGGCACGGTCTGGATCAACTGCTACAACGTCTTCGACGCGTCCCTGCCGTTCGGCGGCTACAAGCAGTCGGGCTGGGGCCGCGAGATGGGCCACGAGGCCCTCGAGGCCTACACCGAAGTCAAGGCGGTCACCGCCCAGCTGTAACCCGAGTCCCGCCCCGGCCGGCGAATCGCGCTATCGAGCGCCGGCCGGGGCGTGACAGGCTTGGGGCATGACGACGACGATGCGCGCCATCCGGCAGGAGGCTCTCGGCGGCCCCGAGGTGCTCCGCGAGGTCGAGGTTCCCAGGCCGGAGCCCGGCGTCAGCCAGGTCCTGGTGCGGGTGCACGCGGCCGGGGTGAATCCCACCGACTGGGCCCACCGGGCGTTCCCGATCTTCCTCAGGCCGCCGCCGTTCACGCTCGGCTGGGACGTGTCCGGCGTGGTCGAGGCGACCGGGTTCGGGGTCACCCTGTTCCAGCCGGGCGACGAGGTGTTCGGCATGCTGCCGTACCCGCACGGCGTCGGCTCGCACGCCGAGTACGTCACCGCGCCGACCCGCGCGTTCGCGAGCAAGCCGCGGAACGTGGATCACGTCCAGGCCGCCGCGCTGCCGCTGGCGGCGCTGACCGCGTGGCAGGCTCTCAACGACACCGCGCGCCTGCGAGCAGGCCAGCGAGTCCTCATCCACGCGGCGGCCGGGGGAGTCGGCCATCTCGCGGTGCAGATCGCCAAGGCGCTCGGCGCGTACGTGATCGGCACGGCCAGCGCGGGGAATCACGACCTGGTGCGCGGCCTCGGCGCCGACGAGATGATCGACTACCAGGCGACCGACTTCGCGACCGCGGTCAGCGACGTGGACCTGGCGCTGGACACCGTCGGCGGCGACTACCCGGCCAGGTCGCTGCGCACGCTGAAGCCTGGCGGCCGGCTGATCAGCCTGCGGCAGGTCCCCCCTGAGGTGGCCGACGAGGCCGCCAGCCTGGGCGTCCGCGCCCAGGTCATGCTCGTGGAGCACGATCACGGCGGGCTCGCCGCGATCGCGGACCTGGTGACTGAAGGCAAGCTCCGCCCGGTCATCGCGGCCACGTTCCCGCTGTCCGAGGCCGCCAAGGCCCATGAGCTGGGCCAGCAGCGGCACGTCGCCGGGAAACTGGTCCTCACGATGGAGGCAGGCCAGTGACCGGCCTGTCGGAGCAAACCGGCCTGGCGGAGCTCGCCCGCGTGTACCAGGACCTGCACGCGCACCCCGAGCTGGCGTTCGCGGAGCACCGGACGGCCGCCCTGGTGGCGGCCCGGCTGCGTGACCTCGGCTACGAGGTCACCGAGGGCGTCGGCCGCACCGGCGTCGTCGGCGTGCTGCGCAACGGCGACGGGCCTGTCGCGCTGCTGCGCGCCGACATGGACGCGCTGCCCGTCCAGGAGCAGACCGGCCTGCCGTACGCGAGCACGGTCGGCGGCGAGACCCCCCTCATGCATGCCTGCGGTCACGACATGCACGTCACCTGCCTGCTCGGCGCGGCGGCCGAGCTCGCGGCCGACCCGGGATCCTGGCGCGGCACGCTGCTACTCGTCTTCCAGCCCGCCGAGGAAATCGGCGAGGGCGCGCGCGCCATGATCGACGATGGCCTGTTCGACCGGTTCGGCACTCCTGACGTCGTGCTCGGCCAGCATGTCTCACAGATCCCGGCCGGCGTGTTCGGCCTGCGGCCAGGCCCGGCCTTCGCCGGCTCCGACCCGCTGCGCGTCGTGCTGCACGGCCGCGGCGCGCACGGCTCGCAGCCGGAGTCGTCGGTCGACCCCATCGTGCTCGCCGCGGCGACCGTGCTCCGCCTGCAGACCATCGTGTCCAGGGAGCTGTCGCCGAGCGACCAGGCCGTGGTGACGGTCGGCGCGCTGCACGCGGGAACCGTGGAGAACATCATCCCCGACCAGGCCGAGCTGCTGCTTTCCGTGCGCACCTTCGACGAGAAGGTCCGCGCCAAGACGCTGGCCGCGATCGAGCGCATCGTCAGGGGGGAGGCCGCCACCGCCGGGGCCCCCGCTGACCCGGAGATCATCCCGATGACGGGCACGCCCCCGGTCATCAACGACGCGGCCGCGTGCGTTCGGGTCACCGAGGCGTTCGGCGCGTGCTTCGGGCCGGGCCTCGTGGTCGACCCCGGCCCGGTGTCGGGCAGTGAAGACGTCGGCCTGCTCGCCAGCGCGGCGGGGGCGCCCTGCGTGTTCTGGCTGCTCGGCGGCGCCGATCCGGCGCTGTTCGCGAACGTCACGTCGATCGAGGACGCCATGGCCATCATCAACGGCCTGCCGTCCAACCACTCCCCGCTGTTCGCGCCGCTCGTCGAGCCGACCATCCGGGCCGGCGTGACGGCCCTGACCTGCGCCGCCCGCGCCTGGCTGGCGCCGTCTTAGGCGAACACCTCGCCGAGAACCTGGCCGATCGCGGCGATCCGCGCCGGATCCTCCGGTCCGATGACGACCGCCCCGTCGGCGCCCGCGGCCGCCCACGACCTGGCCGCGGCGGCGAACTCGCCCAGGTCACCGGGCGGCGCCGCGAATACGGTCCTGGTGATCTCCAGCGGGTCGCGGCCCACCCGCCCGCAGTGCCGGTCGAGCACCTCGAACTTGTGCCGCACTTCCGCCGGGTCCGCGGCGAACACGTTGCACGCGTCGCCGTAACGCGCCACGAGGTCGAGCGTGCGGCGCTCCCCGCCGCCGGCCACCAGGACAGGGATGGTCCCGCTCACCGGCCGCGGCGAGTTGCGTGCGTCCCGCATCGTGTAGAACTTCCCGGAAAATGTGGCCCGGCCCTCGGTGAACAGCGCGTCGCAGATCGCCAGCGCCTCCTCCAGCCGGTCGAAACGCTCGCCAGCCGACGGGAACGAGATGCCGTACGCTTCGCTCTCCGCGACGTCCCACCCGGCGCCGATGCCGAGCACCGCCCGCCCGTGCGACAGCACGTCGAGGGTGGTCACCGCCTTGGCGAGCAGCCCGGGGTGGCGCAGCGTCACGGGGCTCACCAGCGCGAACAGCCGCACCGTGGTCGTCTGCAGCGCCAGCGCGCCGAGCAGCGTGTACGCGTCGAACATCGGCGAGCCAGGTCCGCCGCCGACCTGGTTCTGATGCACGTGATCAGGCACCGACACCGCGTCGAACCCGGCCGCCTCCGCGGCCCGCACCGCCTCCGCGAGCCGGCCGAACACCGCGGCCCCGTCGTCCACGGTGCCGTACGACCCGAAGTGCATGCCACGCCGGAACAGCACCATCTGACTCCCCAGCCACCACTAGTCCGTTCAGACAAAGCCTTTCTATCCTTAACGGTCTCGTGGTTCCAGCCGCACCCCACCGTCTGCGGAGGCGGCGGCCTGTGCCTCGCGTGCCGGCAAGGCCGGTCCCGAATCAGGCGGCACAATCGCCGCGCCAGTCACGGAGCACTCCGCGGCCTAGGGTGACTCTCATCAGCACGAAAGAAAAGCGTGCGTATAGGACGCTTTTCTTTCGTGATCATGGAACACGTCACATCGGCAAGGCCGGTCCCGAATCAGGCGGCACAATCGCCGCGTCAGTCACAGGGCGGTGCGTGGCCTGGGCTGACTCTCATGATCACGCGAAGGCGAGGATCTGGTCGTCGACTGGGGCGCCGGTGAGGCGGTTCGCGAGCGTGGACATGACGTAGGTGCCGATGCCGAGGACGACCTCGAGCGCGTTCTGCTCGGTGTAGCCCTGGCCGAGGAACGCGCGTAGCGCCGGCTCGCCGACGTCGCCTGCGGTGTCGAGCACCCGCAGCGTGAACACCCGTATC
>Ga0335073_10014878_pt1 | contig 10893 bp, 17 predicted proteins | sample Lox_Sample_22_FD_207093 | JGI IMG/M metagenome (GOLD analysis project Ga0335073, IMG submission 207093) | Soil microbial communities from Loxahatchee National Wildlife Refuge, Florida, United States - Lox_Sample_2.2 | ecosystem: Environmental > Terrestrial > Soil > Wetlands | place: USA... | reverse complement strand
CCGACGACCACCTGGAGGCCATCCATCGAGCTGGGCAGTCCGAACGACTGCTGCATCACGTCGAACCCGCTGGCGTAGGCGTCGATCATCTGGTTTGGCCCGGTCACGATCCCCACGTGGCCGGGAGCTTCGGCGGTCCCGTCCGAGCCGGCGAAAAACACCAGATCACCCGGCTGCGGGTTCGACACGTGAGGCCCGGCGGTCCACTGCTCCTCGCTGGTGCGCGGGAGCGTGATGCCGATGTTTAGGAAGTCCTGCTGTACGAGACCCGAGCAGTCGTAGCCGTCCCCGCATGGCCCGTTGCCACCCCAGACGTAGGGGCAGCCCTCGCGCGCCGCAGCGAACGAGATCACAGCTCCCGCCTGGGCCCCTGCACCAGACGGGGAGCTGCTGGCCTTGTGGGCACCGGCCAGCCCGAACACGAAGACGACAGCGGCGATCGCGGCCAGTGTCTGGCGCTCGCGCCTGGTCCAGCGGTGACGGCGGCGGGTCATCGTGACCGCCTCCTGCAGCGGCGGATGATCCGCCAGAAGGCGCACCGGGCGGCGCGGCTGAGCAGGCCAGCGAAGACGATCAGCGAGGCGGCGTCCCGCACGCCGTCACCGAGGAGGGTCAGCTCGTGGCTCGTCATGCCGCACCTCGCGCGAGGTCGGCGCACTCGTTGCACTCACCGAGCTGCGTGCTGATGCAGTACCACTTGACGTTCCCGCAGCTTCGGCACGTGCGGCGGGCCTGCATCATCTTGTTGTGGGACTCCCACATGCCCGGCGTCATCGGCTTGACCGGAACGGCAAGGTCAACGCGGTACAGGTAGGCCACTCGGCGCTTGGCGCCATCCGGGCCCCGGTGACGCCAGACGACCTGAGCGGCGATCGGCTGGTCCCCTGGGCTCAGGCCTTTTTTGCGGAGCTGGCGTTTGGTGGCCATCCCGGCCGGGGCGAGGTGCCAGGGGTAGGTCGGCATCGGGTTGGCTAGCGCCATCGGGTCGTAGAACTCCAGGAACCGCAGACGGCTCTTGGCCAGCTCAGCCCGCTCGGGCACGGGGCACGGCGTGGTCACGTAGGACCTGGTCGACGGCGGCCTCATGCGATGACCCCGTTCACACAGGCCACCGCCGTGGCCATGCCGATCATCGGCGCGGCCGTCACTTGGCCACCGCCCGCAAACGGGCCTTTCGGAAAGCGGTCGCGTTGTGGCCGGCCCAAGGCTGCAGCTCAGCGAACTGATCCGGGGTCAGCCCCGCGATGCGGGACGCCATCTCACACGGCAGGCACACGGCGCCGGTGCCGCCCTTGGCCCGCGGGAACGTGCCGGTGCACCGGCAGGTGGCCTGGAGCCTGCCACCGCACGCGCACTGGACGATGTCCTCGTACTGGCCGTACCGCAGGACCTTCGCCAGCTCGGCCGGCGGCAGCTCCGCGATGGCATCGGCCAGCTTGCGGGCGATGTCCGGGGACTGCCTGGTCTGGATCTCGACGGCCCCGAAGCGGATGGCCTTGAACCGCATCCCAGAGGTCAGGTCGTAGTGGGGGAACGTCCCGTCCTGGAAGTAGGACCGGCGGAGCCCCAGCCTGGTCGCGAACCGGTGAAGCTCGGGCAGCGAGTCGGCGGTCATGTGACACCAGTTCGAGGTGTGCACCACCGGCCCGTTGCGGACCGAGGCGGGCCAGATAGCCGGGTCGACGTAGACCGTCATGCGATCCTCCCGGCGGCGGCAAGATCGCGGATGGCTTCGAAGCCGGACCCGCAGCGGGTGATCGTTTCGGTCTCGTCAAGCCAGAGGACGTCCCCGGTGTCAGACCGCGCGTCAGCCGGAGCGTCAGACGGTGCGTCAGGAACAGCGTCAGGCTTTGCGTCAGCCTCGGCGAGTGTGATCCGGAACCAGTAGATGCCTCCGGCGAACAGGCTGCTGTGGCCGTGCTCGATCGAGAGGGCCTCTATGATCTCCAGCCCGCGGCCGTGCTCGTCCGGGAGACCCAGAGCGGTGCGGTCCTTGGTGCCCAGCGGGCCCTCGTCGAGCACGGTCACGCGGAGCACTCCCGAGCCCTCTGCCTGCACAATCACCATCAGGCGGCCACCTGGCAGGCTGCTGCGGCTGTGCAGCACGGCGTTGGTGACCAGCTCCGACAGGCAAAGCACCAGGTCATCGCCGATGTGACGGGCGAGGCGGGAGCGCATCAGCAGGCTGCGGGCATAGCGGGGTGCCAGGTCGATCCCCGGCAGGACGAAGGCGACGAAGGTGTCCCCGCCGTCGGTGATCGTGATCTGCGGACGGCTGCCAACGCTGCCAGCAAGACCGCTGACCTGGGGTTTCTCGGTGGTCATGACCGGGCCACCTCCATGCCGGAGGCCTCGCGGCCGGCCTGGGCCTTGGCCTCGAGGCGGGCCATCCGGACCAGGCTTGAGGTGTCCATGCCGAACTTGGCGGCCAGCTCCTTGGGAGTGAGGTCCTTGCCGCTCGCCCGGAAATCGGCCAGCCAGGCATCCCGCAAAGCGGCGCTCAGCGACTTGCCCTGGGTCCCGTCGACCGAGCGGAGCTGACGCCCGTCTGACGATGCGGCCGCTGCGGCGGCGATCCGGGACTGACGCTCGGCCTGACGGTCCTGACGCTCCTGACGGCGGCGGTCGGCCTCCAGCTCCTCCGCGCGAGCCTGACGCTCGGCCTCGTCGCGAGCGGCCTGGGCCTGGCGGTCGGCCTCGCGCTGGGCCTCGAGCTCCTCCTCGCGAGCCTTGGCTGCGGCACGCTGGCGAGCCCGGCGCCGGTCGCTCTCCGCGGCGTCCCGCTCGCTCAGGAACAGCGACACCAGGAACGTGACCGAAGGGATCACCGCCACGGCGTAGCCGCCGAACGTGTGCTTGGCCTCGGCGACGTTCCCGGAGACGGACACGATGATCATCGCGACGAGAACGACGTTGGGGAAGGTGCAGAACCCCCAGGCGGGCTCCCGGCCGATCCGGCTGTCACGCTGCCGGTACAAGGTGGCCAGGTAAACGCACAGGTCGATGCAGCCAGCGATGAACGCGGACTCGATCTTCGGCTGCCCGTTGCCCCTGACCAGCGCGTACCAGTGCAGGAACGAGGCATACATCGAGAACCCCAGCAGCCCGTACTGGATCACGCCCATGAACACGCGGCGGCCCTGGCTGATCTCGATGTCCTGCCCGGCCGCGGTCATGACGGCCTCCGGCGCGGTGCCAGCCGTGCCAACCGGGCCGTTGGCAACTGTGGCAACATGCAGGTCAGAGCTGCTTTCAGGTCTCTCGGCAGCCAGCTGGTGATCTCGGCATCAAGATCGGCCAGGCACTGCCTCTGGGCATCAGCCAGCGAGACCCCGTGGTCCAGGTGGCGGCCGGTTGGCCATCCGGCACGGACGAGGGTCCGGTGCCGCAGGCGCATAACGAGCGTCTGGGCGTCGCGAGCGCAGGCCCGGATCAGGCAGCGTGCGTACCAGTAGGCTGCCCCGGCCTGCAGGTATGCCCGCTTCCACAAAGGGCCGGGGATGATCTGCGGCGGGGTCATGACAGACCCTCCAGTCCCGCCTCGTCGGCCTCCAGGTCGATGCCCAGCTCGCCCGCCAGCCGCATGTAGTCGTCGGTGCGGGCCAGGTCCAGATCGCAGCCGTAGCACAGCGCGTGGCCCTCGAGGCAGTCATCGCAGGCCACAGGGGTCCGGTAGTTGATCGCATCCCTGATCAGCAGGCCCAGCACGTTGAGCTGCGATTCGGCGAGGGTCACCGGCTTGGGTCCCGGCTTCGCGGAGCGCCCCGGGAAAAGCTCGATGACGTCGGCGGCCACCCCGCCCCGCGGGGCGATCACCTGGCACCTGCCGTGATCAGGGCGGCGGCGAACAGCCACCGCCAGTGCCATGCCTGATCCAGGAGCACTCCGCCGGATGCCAGCCCGTCGCCGGCCTGCCAGAATGCGAGCTTGCCGGGGATCTGCCCGGCCAGCCACCGCCGCGGGCGGCGCCGGTCGGCGCAGTAGTGAGTCACCCCGGACACGGCCAGGCCCGCAGCGGCCCACACCGGGTGCACCGGCAGGTCAAGCCACCACCAGGCCAGCGCAAGGCGGGCGGCCAGGGTCAAGGTGTAGGTACCAACGTGGGCGGCGCATGCCCGCCGGCCTGGCCAGCCCGGCAGGCCCTTGTGTGCGGCCTGGGCGTTGGCCTGAACCCAGTAGTCCCCCAGCCAGTGACCGGTGATGTAGGCCGTGAGCACACCGGGGAAGATCGCCGCGGTCATGACGCCACCGCCAGGCGGTCGCGCACGCGGGTTAGCGCGTCACCGGAGATGCCGAGCCGGATCGCGGCCTGGTTGACCGACAGCCCGAACCGGACCAGGTCAGCCAGCTCGACAGCCTGCTCGTCAGCCGTCAGGCACCCGCGCGTCCGGTGACGCTGCCAGCCCGGCGCTGGGACCGCAGCCGGGTCATCGATGCCATGCCCGCTGTACCAGGGGTCGCCCGGCAGGTCGTCATCCCACGCGAGCGCCGGGGCCCAGTTGTGGCGGCGGGCCGCATCAGCAGCCCGCGAACACCCGCCGTGCAACGCCCACAGCGTGTCGTACAGCCTGGACGTCGCGGCGGCCAGCTCGGCGGACACCTGCCCGGAGGCGCCGTGCGGGCCGACCTGCAGCCGACGCACGACTCGGGGCGGCACGCCGAGCCGGCCCCCCAGATCCGGGCAGGAAAACCCGTTCCACGCCAGGGCGCGCAGCCGGCGGACGGTCCCGGCCGCCGGGACCGGCGGTGTCAGCCGGCCGTGCGCCCGCTCGGCCCGGCGGCACTCCAGATGATCACAACCGCTCGCCCGGCAATCCGCGAGCGAGAGATGCTCCGCAGGCCCGCGATCGCGGCCTGGCCGGGTGGTCACCTCGCGGCACGTGGCCGGCTGACCATCGGGACGGCGCATCATTGCAGCCACCCCCATGTGCGGCCGGAGGCGATGTCGCTGACCGTGGACGGCGAGACACCGAACTCGGCGGCGATCTGGCGGCGCGTCATCTCGCTCCAGGCGCAGGCCTGTTTGACCTGCCGGGCCTTGGCGTCGGTGAGCTTGCGGCCCTTCGCCGGTCCAGGCAGGTACTCGTCGTCCCAGCCGACCGTGCCCTTCACGAGCTCCTCGACATGCGAGGCCTCCCACGACCCCGGCCGGCCGATGGTGAGCTCATCGGCGCCGCCGAGCTGGCCAGCCGCAGCGGCGAGCACCTGGGCGAGCCAGCCGGCGAAGTCGTGCTCGCATCGGGCAGCTTGCGTGATGGCCCGGATCGCCGGGGCGGTGTACGGCGCGGTCACCGGTCCACCGCCGCGTCCTGCGCGTTCGCGACGACCCATGCAACCGCTGCGCGGCGTGAGGCCCAGGTCTGCTCCGAGGCGCGCAGGACGGTGGCGTGGCCGGTAGCGCCGATTCCGGCACCCCAGCGCACACCACCGCGCGGGCCGAGCGACCAGCCGACCTTGCCGATCACGTCCTCGGGACGGCGTGGTGGCTCCTTCGATGCGGTGATGAAGTAGGCCAGCGGGCCGCGGTCGTCGCCGTACCAGATCCTCGGTCCCGGGTGCAGCCAGACCCCCAGCACCTTCTCCGGCTTCGACGCGTAGCCGACCTGGCCGGCATGGGTGGTCTCGAAGGAACCGATCCCGTCGCTGGGGCCGTGGAAGTGGACGACGCCGCACTCGTGGCAGGCCAGCCGGATTGTCTCCTCGACCCGCTCACCGTCGAAGCTCTCCCAGGTGTACCGCGTGGCCTCCCAGACGTCGGTGCCCCGGTAGCGGCAGCCCTCAAGATGACCGGCGACCGGCCTGTAATCGAAGTACAGGGCCTCAATGCTCTTGGCGAGGCCGCTCACCGACCTGCCTCGATCCCGAGCTCATGGCCCAGCGCCCACCCGCGAGTGAGCCACGAGCCGGTGTCTGGATCCAGATGACCGCGCTCGACGGCCAGCAGCCGCCGCGCTCCGCACGGCTGGCCACCCTGGCACCGCTGGAACTGGCTCGCACCGCACCGGTCACACGGCACCAGCAGGCACGCGCGTTCTCGGTCGGCCCCGCCGCCGGACTCAGGCAGCTCGCCACCGTGGGCAGGCACAGGGAGTAACACACCGCTGAACACTTCGGCCTGCCCTTCCGGCAGGCCTGTCAAGATGGTCTGTGTCATCGGGACCTCCAGGGTTTGGTCCGGTGGCTGGCCCCGCTCGGCGTGCCCGCGCCAGCGGGGCTCTTTCGTGGCTGGACACTCAACATCGTGCATCATGAGTACGGATGAGTCAATGCACACGTACACAACAGGCACAGATCTTGGCCCGCCTGAACTGTGCTAACGCAGTCAGCACACTTAGACTTGGAACGTGGTTGTGAGGCCTTCTCGGGTGCCGTACTTGGAACTCGCCGCCGAGATACGAGAACAGATCAGGTCGGGACGGCTCGCGCCCGGAGACCGGCTCAAGACAGTTAGAGCGCTGGCCGCCGAGCACTCCGTTGCCCAAGGCACTGTCGGCTCAGCGCTGGAGGTCCTGCGGGGCGAAGGTCTGATCGAGACCATCCATGGCAAGGGCTCCGTCGTCGTAACCTGCCCAGGAGAGGCCAGCCAGCCGGGTGCGACCGATGCGGCATCAGCCATGCGCGAAATGGAGGCCCGGCTCAGCGCTGAGATCGCGGACGTACGCAGGTATGCCGAAGGCCTTATTGCGCAAGTTACGGCCAAGGTGGATGAGGACATCGAGCGCTTGGAGGCGCGGATGATGGCGCCAAGAACGCGTAAGACTGACGGGCGGCCGAGCGAGCGCGAGGTGGGTTAATGGCTGCCGATGTGATCGACCTTCGCTCACGCATTGCACGAACTCTCAATCCGGTTCGGGCCGCGATGGCGCAGCTCGGTGCTAGCCATGACGAATTCGCCGAGATCCTTAGCCTCGATCCACCGGCCGAATAGGGATGTCCTGGGGCGTGTCAACATGAAAGATGCCCTCTGAACTGGGACGATAGGAGTATCTGACGCTTCTGTCGTCTAGTTCGAGAGGACACCTGGTAAGTGCGATTGTTGCATAGCCTGGCGAAGACGCACGCATCGTTCGATGACCCGAATCTCGTGTCGCACGCAGGCCTGGTCCCGGTGATGGCGCTAGCGCAGCGGGCCGGGCTTGGCGATCTGGCCGCTGCGCATGTCCGGCCGGGCGGCGATTGCGGCGTCAACGCGCATCTGAAGGTCCCGTGCCTGGTCGCGGGCATGGCCGCCGGCGCGGACAGCATCGATGACATGGACGTGCTGCGGCATGGCGCGATGAACGCGCTGTTCGGCGGGGTCCGGGCACCGTCGACGCTGGGCTCGCACCTGCGTTCGTATACCTGGGGTAACGTCAGCCAGCTGGAGAAGGCGGCCCGCGAGTTCCTGGCGGAACTGACGCGGGAGGCGCCGCTGCTGCCTGGCGCGGAGACGCTGGCGTTCATCGACATCGACTCGATGCAGAAGCGGGTCTACGGGCACGGCAAGCAAGGAGCCAGGTTCGGGCACACGAAGATCCAGGGGAAATCGTTGCTGGTCCGGGGCTTGAATGCACTGGCTGCGACCATCAGCACGCCGATCGCGGCACCGGTGATCGCTGCCACGCGGCTGCGCGGCGGGAACGCCGCCTCCGCCCGCGGCGCGGCCAGCCTGGCCGCCCGCGCCATTGGCACTGCCCGGGACTGCGGCTGCACCGGGATGATCGTGGTCCGGATGGACTCGGCGTTCTATAACGCCGCGGTGATCGGCGCGGCCCGCCGCGGCGGCGCGCGGTTCTCGGTCACCGTCTCGATGAACGCCAGCATCCGCGCCGCCATCGCCGTCATCAGCGAGGACGCCTGGACCCCGATCCGGTACCCGCACGCGATCTGGGATGACGATCTGGGCGCCTGGGTCTCCGGCGCGGAGGTCGCCGAGGTGGAGTACACGGCATTCGCGTCGAAGAAAGGCCAGGCCGTCACTGCCCGGCTGATCGTCCGCCGGGTCCGCGACCTCAATAAGAAAGCGGCCGCCGGGCAGGACGAACTGTTCCCCGTCTGGCGCCACCACGCCGTGTTCACCGACTCCCCGTTCGGGCTGATCCAGGCCGAAGAGCAGCACCGCGACCACGCTGTGGTGGAGCAGGTCTTCGCCGATATCACCAGCGGACCCCTTGCTCATCTGCCATCAGGGGTTTTTGCCGCGAATGCGGCCTGGCTGTCGATCGCGGCCATGGCGCACAATCTGCTCCGCGCCGCCGGCGCCCTGGCCAGCCTGCCGTTCGCGAAGGCGCGGGCCGCGACCATCCGCCGTGACCTGATCGCCGTCGCGGGCCGCACCGCCCGGCACGGCCGCGGCCACCTCACCCTGCACCTGCCCGAGGGCTGGCACCGCGAGCACGAATGGCTGAACCTGCTCGGCGCGGCCTGCGGCCCGCCCGCCGCCGCGGCCTGACCAGCCCCGACCGGTCCGCACCCCACACGGCCCCGACGGCCACCCGACCCCTGACCCCGAGCCAGGAACCCCGGACAAGCCGCAGGACAGGCGAGCGGCAGGACGCCCGCGCCCGGACTCACCCCGGAAGACTCCTCGTGCAGGAATCGAAGCCGGGAACCGCCTACCGGAATCGGCCGGTGGATCGAGGCTTAGTGCGCGATTGGGCTGGCTGGTCAAGCCCGGCCATGTCAAGGCGTGGGACCAGGATGGGATAGAACCGCCCGATGAAGTCGCAAATATGTGCCAAGCCCTCGCCACCGACGCGGGGTCATCCTGCCGGGCGATAGAGAGCGCCGATGAGGTCGCGAGCGCAGTTGACGAAGCCGTTGCGGAACAGTCGTGGTTCCTTCAAGAACCAGCCCCGCAGTCGATCGACTCCTTGTGGGAGGCTTTGGCCGAGGTTGCCCGCGCCACGAACCGGAGCGCCTTAGAGGGTTTCAGCGCATCGCACCGTATCCGCACGCTCACGGTGAAGTTGGCCAACCAGGCACGCCGGCCCGAGGCGCTCTCCGACCTCTACACCATCGCGGGGCAGGCGACAGCCCTGATGGCATCAACCGCATTCGACCTCAATCGCTGGGACGCCTCGGCGACGCTGGCGCAGTCGGCTGTCTCCTATGCGGCGCTCGTGGGCAACTCATCGCTGCAAGCGTGGACCTTCGGCCTGGCAGCCCTGCTCGCCAATTGGCGCAACGAACCCGATGTTGCCCTTGGCCATTTCGGCCGCGGGCTGTCTGTTGCGCCGCCAGGCACGTCGAAGGCGCGGCTTCGCTACATCGCCGCCCGATCCTATGCTCTGCTGGGCGACCGGCCGTCCGTGGATCGCACCATCGACCAGGCGCGCAGCGACCAAGACGATGCTGAGCGGCATGGCGACCTGCTTTGTGAAGAGACCGGCGGAGAGTTCGCTTTCAGCCGCGCGCGGGCTGACGCTTGCGCGGCTGCCGCATGGCTTGACCTGGGATGCGGCCATGAAGCAAAGGACGCTGCCCAGCGAGCGCTAAGCGAACTGACCGCCATGCACCCGAGCCGCCAGTCTGTTTCGCAGGTGACTGGGGCGCGCATCGATCTGGCTGCGGCCTGTCTACTCGCCAGAGACCGCGATGAGGCAGAAGAGGCGCTGGGTCACGTCTTCGCCGTGCCCTCACCTCTGCGGAACGTCTCCCTGTCTGGACGGCTAGCGCGGACCCAGAAGAGCCTGGCATCGGCGTACTGGTCGGCAGATCCGAAAGCGCGGCAACTCAACGACGCCCTAGCCGAATGGCTCGCCGGCTGGCCAAGGCCGAGGCCTGCAATTCCGGGCCATTAGGCGACGGACGCCAGAATGCTCTGCTCACGTTCCCGGCTGATACCGATCTCGCTAGCCCGCTCATCGCCGCCAGGCGCCGTCTCGGATTGCATCCACACCCATGTCTGTTGGACGGTCGCTGCGAGAGGGCGGCACACGAGGCCCTTAGCCTGGGCGGCTGAGGAATCAACACGCCAGACGCCGGGAAAGGTCCGCCACAGGGGAATCTCCGACCATTGGCGAACGCCATGGGCCACGAGCTGCTCGTCAGGCACCCACACGAACTCGGCGCCGGATCCCGTGACCACGGTGCATGCCTCGAGCATGCCGCCGAAGGTCTCCCGGCCGACAGGTGCTGTCACGTTGTAAGCCCCGCCGATGCCCTGGAGCGCAGATCGTGCCGCGAACTCGGCGAGATCGCCCACGTCGACCGGCTGAATCGACCTGTCCGGCGACCCAGGGGCAAGCACCCGCCCGCCCGCAGCGACCCGGTTCAGCCACCACGGCAGCCTGCCCACGTACTCCCGCGGCCCAAGAACCACTCCGGGGCGCAGGACGGTGGAACGGGTCTGGCCGAACGTTGCCGTCACAGCCAGCTCGCAGCCCGACTTTTGGTATCCGTACTGCGTCGGCCCGTCCTCGGTATCCTCGCCATAGTCCGGGCCGACATCTGGCGGGCAGTACAGCACCTCCGAGGCTTCCGTCAGTGGCTCAGCCGGCCAGCCTCGGTAGACGCTGACCGTCGACATAAAGACGTAGTGAGCGGTCACCGGCTCAAGGCACTCGCACGCGGCCAGCACGTCGCGGGGGACATAGCCAGAGGTGTCAACGACGGCATCCCACGGCCCGGCGGCGGCGAGTCCGGCCAGGTCCGCAGCCTTCGTGCGATCACCTCGCAGCGTGCGCACACCGGGCACGTCAGGCGCCGAGAGGCCTCGATTGAAGGCCACAACCTCCCAGCTATGGCCGAGACCGACGCTGGCCACGGCGCGGCCGACGAACCTGGTTCCGCCTAGCCCCGCTTGCCGAGGATGAAGTTCCCGGTCAGATCAAGTTTTCAGTGTTCAGGCCGGGGCCAGCCCGTGATCGATGAATCGGTCGAGTTCGCGTGTCAGGTCGGTCCAGGCGAGGG
>Ga0335073_10014877_pt1 | contig 10893 bp, 7 predicted proteins | sample Lox_Sample_22_FD_207093 | JGI IMG/M metagenome (GOLD analysis project Ga0335073, IMG submission 207093) | Soil microbial communities from Loxahatchee National Wildlife Refuge, Florida, United States - Lox_Sample_2.2 | ecosystem: Environmental > Terrestrial > Soil > Wetlands | place: USA: Florida... | reverse complement strand
ACCACCAGGTTCGGCGGGTAGGCGAATTTGCGGCGCGGCGCCGTGACTACGCCGGGTTCGTCCTCCTCTTCCCGGTCGCCGAGGACGTCCAGCTCGCCGGTTTCCTCGCGCTCCTCCAGGTAGCGCCGAAACCTGCGGGAGATGACCTCGTAGATCGAGGCGACGTCGTCTACGGCCTGGCCGCGAATGCTGAACCTGCGGTACTCCGACTTGCGCGCGAGGCCGTCCTCGAAAACGATCATCGACGCCACGACGTGCGTGCCCTGCAGGTTGGAGACGTCGTAGCACTCGATCCGCAGCGGCGCGTCGTCGAGGCCGAGCGCCTCCTGGATCTCGTGCAGCGCGCGGCTGCGGGTGGTCAGGTCGCTCGCGCGCTTTGTCTTGTGCAGCGCCAGCGCCTCGGCGGCGTTCCTGGCGACGGTGTCGAGCAGCGCCTTCTTGTCCCCCCGCTGCGGGACCCGCAGGCTGACCCGGCCGCCGCGGCGGCCGCTGAGCCACTCCTCGAGCGCCTCGGCATCGGGCGGCAGCACCGGCACCAGCACCTCACGCGGCACCGGCGCGTCCGGCCGGTCCCGGTCACCGATCGCCCGCCGCTGCCCCCCGCGCTGGGCGCGCTCGGGGCGGGACGCAGCGCTCGGTGCGGCCACCGGGTCCTCGCCGTAGACCTGGCCGAGGAACTGCTCGACGAGCTCGCCGGGCGTGATCTCCTCGACCTTGTCGACCACCCAGCCCCGCTGCCCGCGCACCCGCCCGCCGCGGACGTAAAACACCTGAACGGCGGCCTCGAGCTGGTCTTCGGCCAGCGCGATCACGTCGCAGTCGGTGCCACCTCCAAGCACCACCGCCTGCTTCTCCAGCGCCCGGTTCAGCGCCTGGATGTCGTCGCGCAGCCGCGCGGCGCGCTCGTACTCCTCGGCGTTGGAGGCGCGGCGCATCTCGGTCTGGAGCCGCCGGATGAACTTCCCGGTCTGGCCCGCCATGAAGTCGCAGAACTCCTCGGCCAGATGCCGGTGGGACAAGGCGTCGATCCGGCCGACGCACGGGGCCGAGCACTTGCCGATGTAGCCGAGCAGGCAGGGCCTGCCGATCTGGCCGGCCCGCTTGAACACCCCGGCCGAGCAGGTCCGCACCGGGAACACGCGCAGCAGCGTGTCCACGGTCTCCCTGATCGCCCAGGCGTGCGAGTACGGGCCGAAGTACCGCACCCCGCGGCGCCGCGCGCCCCGCATCACCATGACCCGCGGGTACTCCTCGTCCATGGTGACGGCCAGGTACGGGTAGCTCTTGTCGTCGCGGTACCGGACGTTGAAGCGCGGGTCGAACTCCTTGATCCAGGAGTACTCCAGCTGGAGAGCCTCGACCTCGGTGCCGACCACGGTCCAGTCCACCGCGGCCGCCGACCGCACCATGGTCTGGGTGCGCGGGTGCATCCCGGCGAAGTCGGCGAAGTAGGAATTGAGCCGGGACCGCAGGTTCTTGGCCTTGCCGACGTAGATGACGCGGCCGCGCTCGTCGCGGAACCGGTATACACCCGGGGACTCGGGAATCGAGCCGGGGGCCGGCCGGTAGGTCGCCGGATCTGCCACGCAGCAACTCTATGCGCGCCGCCGGGGTCGAACGGCGAGCCAGTGCGGCGGGTCGGCAACCATGTGCCGAATTTGCCCGATACGCGGATCCGCGCGGCCGGCGCTGGCCCAGGGTATGCCAGGCTGTGCCGGTGCCAGTACTCGCCGCCGCATGCGTGCTCGCCGCGGTCACCTGGGTGTACCTGGTGGCCGGTCACGGCGGTTACTGGCGCACCGGCCATCGGCTGCCGCCCGCTGCCGCGGACCCCGCGGCGTGGCCGAGCGTGACGGCGGTCGTGCCCGCCAGGAACGAGGCGGCGATCCTTCCCGACACCCTGCCCTCCCTGCTCGCTCAGGATTACCCCGGGGCCTTCTGCGTTGTGCTCGTCGATGACGACAGCTCCGACGGGACCGCGTCCGTAGCTCGGTCACTCTCTCAAGACAACGGGCCACAACGGCTACGTCTCGTGGCGGGTCGCCCGACCCCGGCCGGCTGGGCGGGCAAGGTGTGGGCGATGGCGCAGGGAGCACGCGCCGCTGGCGACGTCAAGTACATCTTGTTCACCGACGCCGATATCGGCTACGCGCCGGGCACGCTCAGCGCGCTGGTCCGGGCGGCCGAGGGCGACGACCGCGGGCTCGTCTCGCAGATGGCGCTGCTGCGGGCGGCGACGGCCTGGGAGCGGCTGCTGGTCCCGGCGTTCGTCTACTTTTTCGCGCAGCTCTACCCGTTCCAGCGGGTCAACAAGCCGGGCGCGCGCACCGCGGCCGCGGCTGGCGGGTGCATGCTGGTGCGCCGCGAAGCGCTGGAGGCCGCGGGCGGGCTGGAACGGATCCGCGGCGCCCGCATCGACGACGTGGCACTCGGCCGGCTGCTGAAGAGCCCGCCGGACCCGGTGCGCTGCTGGCTCGGCCTCACCACGAGCGTGGTCAGCCGCAGGCCGTACCCGAGCCTGGCCGGCCTGTGGGACATGATCGCCCGCAGCGCCTACACGCAGCTGCGTTACTCGCCCGCGGCGCTGGCTGGCACGCTGCTCGGCCTGTTCTGGCTGTACGCCCTGCCGCCGGCCGCCGCGATCGGCGGCCTGGCCTGGCTGGCCGCTGCCGGGGGGACGGCGGCCGCCTGGGTCGCCGCGGCCGGCCTGGCCGGCTGGGCGATCATGGCGCTCAGCTACGTCCCGATCCTGCGGCTGTACCGGCTCTCGCCGTTGCGGGCGCCGTGCCTGCCGCTGATCGCGATGCTGTACGCGGCGATGACCGCGGACTCGGCCCGGCGCTACCACCTAGGCCGCGGCGGGCAGTGGAAGGGCCGCACGATACCGGCGGGCCAGCGCGACTAGCCGATCAAGCCGCGAGGCTGCCGAGCCAGTTCTGCCACGCCTCGGTCTCGGCCGACGGGTCGCGGTCGTCGAAGTAGTGCGCGGTCGCGAAGACCATGTCGTTGTAGCCGTGGATCAGCATGTACATCGCCTCATCGGTGCGCATGCCCACGAAGCTCGGCGAGCCCACGAACTCCGCGGTGCCGTCGGCCGGCTCGATCCCGGGCACGCTGAGCCGCGCCGGCTGACCGTCCGCCGCGTCCGGGCCAGCGCCGACCGCCGCCGTCATGGCCGCCCATGAGTCCGTGGTGATCGGCCCCGGCAGGAACAGGGAGGCCTTGGCGACGCGCGGCGCGAAGTGCTTCAGGTAGACGGCGAGCTTCGTCATGTAGGCGCGGTCGCCGGAGGACAGGCCGTTGTACTCGGCCTCCCAGTTCTCGCCGAGGAGACCACTGTGCACGACGCGCACGACCGCGCCGCCGCCGTCGCGCGCCTCGATGAGCCACTCGAAGGCCATGAACGTGCCGTCCGGGTTCTTGTCCTCCTGCGTCGCGTAGCGGCGACCGGGTTCCCAGGCCGTGATGCTGGCGGTGGACACCTCGCCGAACATGCTGAATGTGGTGGTCTTGCTGGCGCTGTCGATTTCGGTGCGCCCCATGAGCCAGGAGTCGACTCCCGGCCCCGACGTGATCGCCGCCCACACCTCGTCCGGCGTGGCGTCGACGGTGAACTCGTTGCGTACCTCGAAGGGATGCGTCATGACTGCTCCTTGGCTGGCGGGTCCGCGTCGTCGGTGATGCTCGGGTGCACCGCGACGATGAGGCGGTGCGGCCGACCAGTTTCGGTCTGGTAGTTGCTGATGATCCTGGTGACCGCGTCCGTGACCTCACCCACGAACGCGGCGCGGTCAGCCGGCCTCGCGAACCGAACTTCGGCATCGAGCCCGAACGTAGCGAGCGGCTTGTTGGCCCGCGCCGCCCCGTTGATGAGCGCGCCCATCTCCCGAACGAGCCGCGCGGCGAGCGCGAGCAGCCAGCGCGCGGACAGCCGATCGGGCGACCGGGCCGGATCCGGCGCGACCACGGCGAGCGCGGCCGGCGAGATGACGTAGGCCCCGGCCGATGCCTGGACGACCCGCTCGGTCATGTTGCCCTTGCGGCGCTCCTCGACCAGCTCCACCAGGCCGTGCTGCTCAAGGGTCTTGACGTGGTAGTTGACCTTCTGCCGGGCAAGCCCAAGCCGCGCGGCGAGCGTGGTCGCGGTGTGCGGCTCGGCCAGCTCCGCGAGCATCCGGGCCCGGATCGGGTCAAGCGAGACCTCCGCTGCTGCGGCGTCCTCGATCACGGCGACATCCTGCATGCCACAACCGTGCCACCGACAAGTCTTCTTGTCAAGACAGAAATAGCTGTCGGTAAAAGCTAACTGTCGGTCTGCTCCCTGGCGCCCTCGGCCGGGGCGAACAGCACGACGGCCGCCAGGTCCTCGGCGACGTCGGTGAACCGGTGCTCCTCGCCGGCGGCCACGTAGATCACTGATCCGGGTTCCACGGCAGCGGAGTCCTCCCCGGCCCGCAGAACCGCGCGCCCGGCGATCACCACGTAGATCTCGTCCTCGGTGTGCGGCACCTGGTCGTCCACGCCGCCGCGCGGGACCGAGTACGTGCCGACACTGAGATCCGTCACGCGCAGGTGCTCGATCCAGTGGTTGCGGTCCTGCCCGACCGGGGGCGTGAACCGCCCGGCGTCGTTGATCATCCTCATGGCGTCCTCCCGGTCGGCCACAATACTCACCCGCATAAACACGCAAATATCTGGAAAGTAGGGACAGGAGGGGATTGAGCGACCACAGGAGGTCAGGATGAGACGCAGGCTCCAGCTCGGGATCGCCGCCATTGCCTCAGTGGCATTACTGGCCTCGGCCTGCAGTTCGTCATCCGGTACCTCGGCAAGCGGTGGCAAGCCGGTCAGCGGCGGGACGGCGACCTTCGCCGAGCCGCCGGGGGTCACGCCGAACTACATCTTCCCGATGCTCACCGGGGCGTACTACAGCGTGGCGAACATCGAGCAGTTCCAGCGGCTGTCGTTCCGCTCGCTGTACTGGATCGGCAACGGCAAGGGCCAGCCGGTCGTCGACCCGGCCATGAGCCTCGCCGTGCTGCCGGTCTACAGCCACAACGACTCCGTGGTCACCATCCACCTCGGCAGCTACACCTGGTCCGACGGGCAGCCGGTGACAGCCCGCGACGTCGCGTTCTGGATCAACCTGCTGCGGGCCAACAAGGCCGACTTCGCCGCGTACATTCCCGGCGAGTTCCCCGACAACCTGAAGAGCTACACGATCGTGAACCCGAAGACGATCGTGCTGACGCTGACCGGGTCGTACAACCCGACGTGGTTCACCTACGACCAGCTGTCACAGATCACCCCGCTGCCCGCTCAGACGATGGACAAGACCTCGGCCTCGGGCAAGGTGGGCAATTACGACACGACGACCGCCGGGGCGAAGGCCGTGTTCGCGTTCCTGACCGCGCAGTCCAAGGACCTCGCGAGCTACGGCAGCAACCCGCTGTGGAAGGTCGTCGACGGGCCGTGGAAGCTGATCAGCTACCAGACCACCGGTTACGCGAAGTTCGCCGCCAACCACGCCTACGCCGGCCCGGACAAGCCGAGGCTCAGCTACTTCGTGGAGATGCCGTTCACCAGCGACACCTCCGAGCTGAACGTGCTGCGGTCCGGCACGACGATCGACTACGGCTACCTGCCGACCGAGGACGCGTCGCAATCCTCGGCGATGGCCTCGGACGGCTACACGACCACGCGGTGGCAGGGCTGGGGCACGAGCTTCTTCCTGATGAACTTCCAGAACCCGAAGACCGGGCCGCTCATCGCGCAGCCCTACATCCGGCAGGCGATGCAGTCGCTGATCGACGAGCCCGCATACCTCAAGGGCCCGCTGGAGGGCTACGGCCACACGGATTACGGCCCGGTCCCGGTGATCCCGGCCAACCCCTACATCGACTCCTATGAGGCCAAGGGCCCGTGGCCGTACGCGCCCGCCGCCGCCGTCAAGCTGCTGTCCAGCCACGGCTGGGCCGTCAAGCGCGGCGGCGTGACCACGTGCGCGTCGCCGGGCTCCGGCGCCGGGCACTGCGGAGCGGGCATCGCCGCGGGCACCCCGCTCAGCTTTTCGCTGCAGTACGCCACCGGCGTGGTCTGGGTCAGCGAGGAGATGCAGGCGCTGAAGTCCGCCTTCGCCCAGGCCGGCATCCAGATCAGCCTGACGGAGTCCCCCTTCGACTCGCTCATCAGCCTGCTCGCCCCGTGCACCAAGACGCAGGCGTCCTGCTCCTGGCAGATGCTCAACTATGGCGGCGGCTGGACCTACGGGGTGGACCCGTACCCGACCGGCGACCAGCTGTTCGCCACCGGCTCTGGCTCGAACTCCAGCAACTACTCCGACCCGGAGGCGGACAAGCTCATCGCGGCCACCGTGCACGGTCCCGGTACGCTGACGGCGTTCGAGAACTATCTCGCTCAGCAGGTCCCGGTGCTGTGGATGCCCCAGCCCGTCTACCAGATATCCGAGATCAGCAAGAACCTGCACGGCACCATGCCACAGAGCCCGATCGAGTCGCTGACCCCCGAAGACTGGTACCTCACCAAGTGACACCCACGCTGCTCGACGACGACGCGCTGGGCACGCTGGCCACCGTGGCGCTCGCCGCGGCCCGCCAGGAGTACCCGCACAAGCTCGACCAGGAACTGCGCTCGGACCGTGACCTGCGGCCGCCCAGGGAGCTGAACCCGGCCTTCTACGGCAGCTACGACTGGCACTCGGCGGTGCACAACCACTGGCTGCTGGCCCGCGCGCTCGCGCGCGGGCTGCCGGGTGAGCTGGCCGGGGCCGCGGTGGCCCTGCTGGACGAGCACCTCAGCCCGCAGCGCATCGAGGCGGAGGCCGCGTTCTTCGCCAGCCCGGGCGGCCAGACGTCCGAGCGCCCGTACGGCTGGGCGTGGCTGGTGCTGCTGCACGCGGAGTGCGCCGCAGGCGACGGCCCGGGTCCGCGGCGCTGGGCCGCCGCGCTCGCGCCGCTGGCCGACGTGCTGGCCGTCCGGCTCGGCGAGTATTTCACCAGCGTGCTGGCCTTCCCGATCCGCTCGGGGACCCACCGCGACACCGCGTTCAGCCTGGGCCTGACGCTGCAGGCCGCCCGCGGGCGCGGGGATGACTCGTCCGCCGCCGCGCTGCGCGCTGCGGCGGTTCGCTCTTTTGGTGACGACGGCCCGCTGCCCTGGGGTGACGACCCGGCGGGCGACGCGTTCCTCACCGCCCCGCTGACGGAGGCGGCGCTGATGTCCGACGTGCTCCCGGGGCCGGAGTTCGCCGCCTGGCTCGACCGGGTGCTCCCCGATCCCGGCGCGGCGGCGTGGGCGCCGCCCGAGTTCCCGCGGGGCGACGACCCGGGCAGCGTTCACCTGGAGGGCCTGCTGATCTCGCGCGCCTGGTGCCTGGACGCGATCGGCCGGGCGCTGCCGCCGAGCCACCCGGCCGCGGGCCTGGCGCTCGCCGCCGCCCGTGACCACCTGGAGCGGATCGGCGCGCTCGACCCGACGGCCGGCTTCGGCCGGAGCCACTGGCTGCCGACGTTCCTGCTGTACCTGGACGAGCGGCTGCGCGCTGCCGCCTAGCTCTCGAACGCCGACGGCGGCGGGCAGGCGCAGGCCAGGTTGCGGTCACCGTAGGCCTGGTCGATCCGGCGGACCGGCGGCCAGTACTTGGACCGCCGGTCTCCGGGCACCGGGTAGGCGGCCTGCTCCCGCTCGTAGGGGTGCGCCCAGTCGCTGGCGAGCAGCATCGCCGCCGTGTGCGGCGCGTTCTTGAGCGGGTTGTCCTTGGCGTCGAGCTCGCCGGAGGCCACCTTCGCGATCTCCTGCCTGATCGCGATCATCGCGTCGCAGAACCGGTCGAGTTCGGCCAGGTCCTCGCTCTCGGTCGGCTCGACCATGAGCGTGCCGGCCACCGGGAACGACATCGTCGGAGCGTGGAAGCCGTAGTCGATCAGCCTCTTCGCCACGTCCTCTGCGGTGATGCCGGTCTGGCTGGTGATCGGCCGCAGGTCCAGAATGCATTCGTGCGCCACCAGGCCGTCCCGGCCGGTGTACAGCACGGGGAAGTGCGGATCCAGGCGCCTGGCGACGTAGTTCGCTGACAGGATGGCGACGCCGGTGGCGCGGCGCAGCCCCTCGGCGCCCATCATCCGGATATACGCCCAGGAGATGGGCAGGATCCCCGCGGAGCCGTACGGGGCCGCGGCGACGGGGCCTGCGTGCCCTGGCTGGCCAGACTCGCTGAGGAACGGATGACCCGGCAGGAACGGCGCGAGGTGCGACCGGACAGCGACCGGCCCGACCCCGGGGCCGCCGCCGCCGTGCGGGATGCAGAACGTCTTGTGCAGGTTGAGGTGCGACACGTCGGCGCCGAACGTGCCCGGCCTGGCGAGCCCGACCAGGGCATTCAGGTTCGCCCCGTCCACGTACACCTGCCCGCCCGCCTCGTGCACCTCGGCGCACACCTGGCCGACGGTCTCCTCGAACACGCCGTTGGTCGACGGGTAGGTCAGCATGATCGCGGCGACGCTCCCGGCGTGCGCGTCCAGCTTGGCTCGCAGGTCGCCGACGTCGATCGCCCCGTCGTGGCCGCACTTGACGACGGCCACCCGCAGGCCGGCCAGGACCGCGCTGGCGGCGTTCGTCCCGTGCGCCGACTCGGGGATCAGGCACACGTCGCGGCCCGGCTCGCCGCGTGATGCGTGGTAGTGCCGGATGGCGAGCAGCCCCGCCAGTTCCCCCTGTGAACCGGCGTTGGGCTGCAGCGACACCGCGTCGTACCCGGTGATCTCGGCCAGCGCGTCTTCCAGCCCGCCGATCAGCTCCTGGTACCCGCCGGTCTGCTCGGCCGGGGCGAACGGATGCAGCCCGGCGAACTCCGGCCAGGTGATCGGCTCCATCTCGGCCGCCGCGTTCAGCTTCATCGTGCACGAGCCGAGCGGGATCATCGAGCGGTCCAGCGCGATGTCGAAGTCGGACAGCCGCCGCAGGTAGCGCAGCATCGCGGTCTCGCTGCGGTGGCTGTGGAAGACCGGGTGGGTGAGGAATTCGCTGTCCCGGCGCAGCGTGTCCGGCAGCGCGTCGGGAGCGTCCGCGGCCAGCTCGACGTCCCGCCCGGCCAGCGTGCCGGCGACCGCGCGCAGCTGGTCTTCGGTCGTGGTCTCGTCGCAGGCGATCTGCACCGCGTCCGGGCCGTCCAGGTACAGGTTGTAGCCGGCCGCGCGGGCGCGCGCCACCGCTCCGGCGGCTGCCGCGGGCAGCAGCACCCGGACCGTGTCGAAGAACTCGCTGGCCTCGACGTCGAGGCCCTGGTCGCGCACCGTCTGCGCGAGCACGGCGGCCCTGCGGTGCACGCGCCTGGCGATCGCGGTCAGCCCGTCGGGGCCGTGGTAGGCGGCGTACATGGCGGCGATCACCGCGAGCAGCACCTGCGCCGTGCAGATGTTGCTGGTCGCCTTCTCCCTGCGGATGTGCTGCTCGCGGGCCTGCAGTGCGAGCCGGTACGCCGGGTGGCCGTCCGCGTCCACCGAGACGCCGACCAGGCGGCCCGGCAGCTGCCGCTTGAGCGCGTCGCGGACGCAGATGAAGCCTGCGTGCGGGCCGCCGAAGCCCATCGGCACGCCGAACCGCTGCGCGCTGCCGACCGCGATGTCGGCGCCGAGCTCGCCGGGCGGCCGGAGCAGCGTCAGCGCCAGCAGGTCGGCGGCCACCGCCGCCACCGCGCCCCGGCCATGCGCCGCCTCGATCGCGGGCCCGGGGTCGCGCACCGCGCCGCTGGCGCCGGGATACTGCAGCAGCACGCCGAACAGCTCCCCGTCCGGCTGCGCCGCGACCAGCTCGGGCGTGACCGGCGCGACGACCAGCTCGATGCCGAGTGGTTCCGCCCTCGTGGCCAGCACCGCCAGCGTCTGCGGCAGGCAGTCGGCGTCGGCGAGGAAGACCCGGCCCTTGCCGGTCACCCGGCGGGCCATGGTCATCGCCTCGGCCGCGGCGGTGGCCTCGTCGAGCATGGACGCCCCGGCCACCGGCAGCCCGGTCAGATCCTCGACCACGGTCTGGAAGTTGATCAGCGCCTCGAGGCGGCCCTGGGATATCTCCGGCTGGTACGGCGTATACGCGGTGTACCAGGCTGGGTTCTCCAGCAGGTTGCGGCGGATCACGGCTGGCGTGACGGTGCCGTAGTAGCCGAGGCCGATCATCGGGGTCAGCGCCTGGTTGCGGGCGGCGAGCCGGCGCAGCTCGGCGAGCGCCTGCTCCTCGGTCAGCGGTCCGGGGAGGTTCAGCTCCCGGTCGGCTGCCAGCCCGGCGGGCAGCGCCGCCGAGGTGAGGTCGTCGAGCGACGCGTAACCGACCGATTTGAGCATCTGCGCCTGGTCGTCATCGGACGGCCCGATATGACGCTGAGCGAACTTCATGGGAGCCTCCTCGGTAGCCCGCCGCCGGGCTGCCTGGCGTTGCTGTCAGCCGGAGTCCCCCTCTGTCGCCACGTTTGCGTCTCACCGCGCACGCAGTTCCAGAGCCGCTTGTCCCGCCCGGTCCCTGATGCCTGAGAGGTTCCGGGGATGTTGCCCCTTCGGCGCCCCGCGGCTGGCTGCGCGAGGACTCTCCCGGGCGGTGTCGTCAGCGCATCCGAGTTTACCCGAGCAGCCCAGAAACCGGCCTCAAGACGCGGCCAGCCGCGCCCTCGACGTGCACCGGACGCGGCGGTTCGCAAAAGTCCGGTGCTGCTGGCCGGACATATCTGAACCGCAAACGTCGATCACGGTTTTCGCAACATTCCCAAGGTACCTTGCCCAATAAATCTTGGGCAATTATTGTTGGGAATATGCCAGCAGACACATCCGACCCCAGGGCGCTGCGCGCCCTGGCCCACCCGGTTCGCTGGAAGCTGATGGACCTGCT
>Ga0335073_10014876_pt1 | contig 10894 bp, 10 predicted proteins | sample Lox_Sample_22_FD_207093 | JGI IMG/M metagenome (GOLD analysis project Ga0335073, IMG submission 207093) | Soil microbial communities from Loxahatchee National Wildlife Refuge, Florida, United States - Lox_Sample_2.2 | ecosystem: Environmental > Terrestrial > Soil > Wetlands | place: USA... | reverse complement strand
CGGCACCTGCGCTTGGGCACCACCGTCACCTCTGCGGTCTTCGACGAGGCGGCTTCCCGATGGACGATCACGACGCAGGACGGCGCGAGGGCGCACTACCGACACCTGATCTTCTGCACCGGCGGCCTCAGCCGGCCTGCCTTCCCGGACATCCCCGGGCTCGCGTCGTTCCGGGGCAAGGTCATGCACTCGGCCCAATGGGACGACGACTACCCGCTCGACGGAAAGACGGTGGGAGTGATCGGCACGGGCGCGAGCGCCATCCAGATCGTCCCGGCCATCGCTCCGCGCGTGGGACGCCTGCACGTCTTCCAGCGCACCCCGCCGTGGATCGTGCCGAAGCCCGATGGACCGATCTCCCCGCGGCGGCGCGCGCTCTACGCGGCCTTCCCCTTCCTGCAACGGCTCGCGCGGCTCGCGCTTTACTGGCAGAGGGAAGCCCTTGCTCCCGGCTTCTTCCGCTTTCCCGGCCTGCTGCGCGTGGGGGAGTGGGTGTCCCGCCGACATCTCGCCAAGAGCGTGAAGGACCCCGAGCTGCGCCGCAAGCTCACGCCCCATTACCGGATGGGCTGCAAGCGCGTGCTTCCGACGAACGACTGGTACCCGGCCCTTCAGCGGGCGAACGTGGAGCTCGTCACCGACGGCATTGCCGAGGTCCGCGAACGCAGCGTGGTGACGCGCGATGGACGCGAGCGCCCCGTCGAGGCCCTCGTGCTCGCCACCGGCTTTCAGGCGGCGGAGCTGGTGGCTCCCTTCGTGGTTCGCGGCCGCGGCGGGCGCGAGCTGAACGAGGTCTGGCGCGACGGGCCCGAGGCCTACCTCGGCACCACCGTCTCGGGCTTCCCGAACCTCTTCCTGATCGTCGGGCCCAACACCGGCCTGGGGCACAGCTCGATGATCCTGATGATCGAGTCCCAGGTGCAGTACATCCTGGACTCGCTGCAGGCCGCCCGCGCCCGCGGCCTGCGCACGATCGACGTCCTCCCCGAAGCCCAGGCGCGCTACAACCAGCGCCTCCAGGCGCGCCTCTCTCGGACCGTCTGGAACACCGGCGGCTGCGTCAGCTGGTACCTCACCCGCAACGGGCGCAACACCACCCTCTGGCCGGGCTTCACCTTCGAGTTCCGCCTGCGGACGCGGCACTTCGATCCCGTGGACTACGCGACCGAGGCGGCCCGGACGGCGCCGGAGGCCGCGGAGAGGCGAGCGTCTTGAAGACCCTGCAGGACAAGGTCGTCGTGATCACGGGCGCCGGCTCTGGCATCGGACGCTGCCTCGCCCTCGAGGCCGCGGGCCGTGGCGCGCGCCTCGCGCTGGCGGACTGGGATCAAGCCGGCGCCGAAGAGACGGCCCGCCTCGCGGGCGCCAAGCAATCCTTGGTCCGAAAGGTCGACGTCCGCAGCGACGCCGAAGTCGCGGCCTTCGCAGCGGACGTGGCGCGTGAGCTGGGCGGCGCGCACGTCGCGGTGAACAACGCCGGCGTCTCGGTCTCCGACACGTTCGCGCAGATGAAGCGCGAGGACTTCGAGTGGCTCTTCCAGATCAACTTCTGGGGCGTCGTGCGGGGAACGGAGGCCTTCCTGCCCCAGCTCCTCGCGCAGGACGACGCGCACTTGATCAACATCTCGAGCATCTTCGGCATCGTCGCCTTTCCCGGTCAGTCCGCGTACAACGCCAGCAAGTTCGCGGTGCGCGGCTTCACCGAGTCGTTGCGCCAGGAGCTCCACGGCGGTCCCGTGCACGTCACCTGCGTCCACCCGGGGGGCATCCGGACCAACATCGTGCGCCATGGCCGCATGGTTCACACGTCGCGCGGCGAGACCTCCGACGCGGCCAAGGCCGCCGTCGACTTCGACAAGATCGCGCGCACGACCCCGGAGGAAGCCGCCCGCATCATCTGGCGGGGCGCGCTTCGCAACGCGCCGCGGGTCCTCGTTGGGCGCGACGCCTGGCTCATGGACCTCTTGCAGCGGTTGCTTCCCGTGAGCTACCCGGCGTTGGTGCGGGCGAGCAGGGCCTTCATGGAACGCCGCGGCGTGCGCCTGTGAAGCCGCTCACGCCAGGGGGGCGCCGGTCTCCACCCGGATCAGCTGGGCCGGCGACCGGGTGAAGGGCAGACCGTCGATCTCCGCGACGGCCGCCTGGATCCCTCCCTCGAGCGCCGGGTGCGAAAGGATGACGACGGCGACCGGTTCCGTGCCCTCGGCGCGGCGCTCGCGCTGCTCCAGTGCGGCGATGCTGATACCCCGCTTGCCGAGCGCGGCGGTGATCGCCGCCAAAACGCCGGGCGCGTCGTCGACGGTGAGGCGCAAGTAGTAGCTCGACTGGAGCTCGGACCGCGGGACGAGCGGCACCGTCTCGCCGGGCGTGAACCGCAGCGGCCCACCCGCGCCCGGGCGGCCGATGTCCACGAGGTCCGCGAGCACGGCTTCGGCGGTGCAGCTGCCCCCCGCCCCCTGGCCCGAGAGGAGCGTCGGGCCGAGCGCCTCCGATTGGACGAGCACCGCGTTGAAGGCGCCTGCAACCGAGGACAGCGGCCCGCGCGTCGGGATCATCGCGGGATGCACGCGGAGGTCGAGCGCCTCGCCCTTGCGGCGCGCGATGGCCAGGAGCTTGATCACGCAGCCCAGATCCTGCGCCGCCGCGAGATCGGCCTGCGTGAGCGAACGGATGCCCTCGGTGAGGACGTCCCGCGGCGCGACGCGCGCCCCGAAGGCCAGGCGGGCGAGCAGGCAGAGCTTCTGTGCCGCGTCGGCGCCCGAGAGGTCGAGCGTGGGGTCGGCCTCGGCAAACCCGGCCCGCTGGGCCTCGGCCAGCGCGTCGTCGAAGGACGCGCCGGATTCGGCCATGCGGCTCAGGATGTAGTTCGTGGTCCCGTTCAGGATGCCGTGAAGCGAGAGCACGCGGTCCGGTGCCAGTGCCTCGCGCAGGAGCCGGACGATCGGCAGGCCGCCGCACACCGCGCCCTCGAAGCGCAGCGGCACGCCTCGCTCGGCGGCCAAGGCGAAGAGGGCCTCGCCCCGCTCGGCGAGCAGCAGCTTGTTCGCGGTGACGACGGGCTTGCGCGCCTCGAGCGCCGCCGCTACCACCGCGCCCGCAGGTTCCACGCCCCCCATCAGCTCCACGACCACCTCGACGCGCGGGTCGCGCGCGAGGGCCAGGGCATCAGTACCGACCGTTCCTGCGGCGAGCCGCAGCCCCCGCTCCCTCCCCGCATCGCGCGCCACGGCCTTCGCGATCTCGAGGCGAACCCCCTGCGTCCGCTCGATCTCGGCGGCACGGTCCTCGATCAAGCGCACCAGCGCCGCCCCGACGTTCCCCAGGCCGACGACGCCGAGCGAGAGCCTCTTCATCGCGCGTCAGCCTCCGAGGCGATACGCGACCAGCTCCTCGCGCCACTGGGGTGGGCTGCGGCGCCCGCCGATCTCCTCGTAGGTCGTCACGCGCACGAGGCCGACATCCGGGCAGTAGACCTGCTCGGCGAGCTGCACGGCATTGCCCGGCCCGGGGTTGCGGCCCTCCACGCGAACGCAGCCCGAGAAATGGCCGGCGGGCACCTCGATGCTCTCGCCGATGCCCGCCACCTGGTACGCCTCCGTCTCGGTGAGGCTCACCACGCTGTTCCAGCTCTTCCCTGGGCTGAGCGGGTCGCGCAGCAGGTAGCGGCGGTCGTCACGTACGCCCGCGTGATCGACGTAGTAGCGCTGCCCGCGGTTGTCCACGAAGGCCCCGGGCTGGCCCGAGACGATGGCGACGGACAGCAACTGGTTCGCGCCCAGGAACTGCACGCGGTAGGTCCAGCGGTTCCCCACGGCCAGTGGAAAGAGCTTGGCCGCCGGCGGTCCCAGCGTCGGCGCCGGCGCCGGCGGCGCGTGCGCACAGGCGAGCAAGGCCCCCAGCAGGACGATCTTCGCTGCACCACGCATGCGTTACCTCCTCGCGGCTCGCTGCAGCTCCCCGCCGTCCGGGGCGCCCCGCTTGCGGCGCAGCTCCGCGGCTGCCTCTGCGGCCGCGGCGCGGACCTGGGGATCCTGCGAACCGTTCTCGAGCGTGAAGAGGAACGCCTCCGCATCCGTCCCGCCGATGGCGCCGATGACGTAGACCACCTGGCTCACGAAGGCCGGATCCTGCCGCTCGGTGAGATCGATGAGCGGCTTCACGGCCCGCGGATCGCGGAGCGACTCGAGCGCGCCCATCGCCCGCAGGACGACCTGCTTGTCCGGGTCCTTGAGGCGCTCGATGAGCGCGGGTACGGCCGCCGGGTTGCGCCGGTCGGCCAGCTGCCGGACCGCGCAGTCGCGCACGCCTCCGTCGGCCGACGAGAGGTCGGCGATGAGCTGCATGTCGTTCTTGCGCCCGGCGTCGAGCTCCAGCACCAGCTGCGCCACGGCGCGTGAGAGAGCCGTGTCGAGAGCGCCCCGGAAGGCGTGCGTGCGCGGCGCGGCGTCACCTGGATGAGCCACGCTCCCGTCGAAGAGGCGCACGCCGGAAGCGTCGGCGCGTACGTGCTCGCCGTCCTCACCTCCCGAGTAGAGCTCGAGGGTGACTCCCACCTCGGCCCGGCGTAGGGACGTGCCGCCGTCGGCCGGCTCGTCGCTCTCGCGGGTGAAGCTCACGTCGGCGTGGCAGCGGTAGGCCGGCCCCTTCCCGCTGGCCGCCGCGCCATGCGGACCGCTGGCGCCCGGCAGCGGCTCGAAACGCCCGCTGCCGTCGAGCGCCACCGCGAGGCGGTCCATGAGGTCCGCGGCACTCATGCCCAGATCCGGGTTGCCGGCCAGGGTCTCCTCCGAGACGGCCAGCTTGCCCACGTAGTAGGGGGCGGGCCCGCGCTTGCGATGACAGCCCGCGGCCACGGCGGTCGCGAGGAGGAGCGGCAGGGCAGCCCGGGCGGGAGCGAGCTTCGGCACCCTCTCACTGTAGCATCGCTGCGATGCGGTTGATGCGCCCGTTGGCGCTCCCGTATTGGCCATCGGCAGCCAGCGAGGTCGCCTCTTGCAGGAGGGTGTCGATCTCGGTCGATGCCTGGGCGTCGACCTGGTGCTTGTGCCGCAGCGCGGCGACCCGGCGCAGCTTCTCGTCGAGGAAGCGCCGATCCACCTCGACCGCGGCGATGGCGCGGCCGAGCGCTTCCGAGAGGTCGAAGGCTCGGTCGTAGTCGCCGGCTCGCAACGAGGCGTAGACCTGGCGGTCCAGTCCGGCGGCTTCGGGCGGCAGGTCGGAATCGAGCAAGCCCTTCGCCTGCATCTCGTCCAGCGCGCGGCGGTGGCGCAGCTCGGCCTCGTCGCGCCCGCGGATGGGCCCCGCGGGGCGCGGCGGTCTGGGCCGGAGGACCGCCTCCCGCGGGACCGCAGCCGGCGCCTCGACGACCGGCCGGGCGGCCGCGGCCAGTGCTTGCTCGCGGGCGGCGACGGCCTGCTCCCTGCGTGCCACATCGACCTCGCGCTGCTGCAGGAGCGCTTCGCGGCGCGCCAGCTCGGCCCGCTGCGCGGCCAAGCCATCGATCGAGGGGTGGCAGGCCCCGCATGCGGCCGCCGCGAGGACCACGAACGCCAGAGGCTCCGCGAGCGCGCGCACGCGCGGACGATAGCACGGCCGAAAAGCCGTTGAAAATTTGCAGCGCCCGCCCTTATGCTCGCCACTGCACATGCCGATCTACGAGTATGCCTGTCAGAAGTGCGGCCACGTGGTCGAGGTGATGCAGAAGTTCACCGATCCGCCGCCCCGCAAGTGCGAGCGCTGCGGCGGCCGCCTCGCCCGCGTGATGTCGCAGAGCAGCTTCCAGCTCAAGGGCGGCGGCTGGTACAAGGATCTCTATTCCTCGACCGGCGGCAAGAAGTCGGGCGAGAAGGCCGAGACGAAGAGCGCGGAGCCCAAGGCCGAGAAGGCCAAGCCCGCGGCGGATTCAAAGAAGTAGCGCTACTTCGCCGAGCCCCGCGCCTGCTCGTAGGCGACGATGGGCGGGTGGCAGATGAGCTGCACGGCGTTGCCGTCGGGGTCCGCCACCGTGGCCGAGAAGGCGCCGTCGCGGTGGGCGCGCGGGGCTTCGAGGACGCGCACGCCGTCGGCCTCGAGCTTCTTCACCCAGGCCTCCACGTCGCCGGCCGTCGCGAAGGCCAGCCCCAGGTGGTCGAGGGCGCCGTGGCGCGCCGGCTCGCCCCGGTGCAGGGCCAGGCTGTCCCCGCGCAGCGTGAGGTACAGGTCGTCGGCGTCCGGGCGCCACTCCACGGTGAAGCCGAGCTGCCCCACGTAGAACGCCTCCGCGGCGCGCATGTCGCGCACCCGGAGCGCCACGTGGCGCAGGCCATAGGCCTTCGGCAGCTCGGCCACCGCGGCGACGGGCTAGCCCAGCTTCTTCAGCTCGGCCAGCATCTCCTGCGTGTCGGGCACGACCGGGATCTCGTTGGCCTTCACCCAGCGGACGGTGCCGGTCTTGTCCACGATGACGGTGGTGCGCGACTGGATGCCCTTGTCCTCGAGGTACACGCCGTACTTCCTGCCGACGTCGCCCTTGGGGTTGAAGTCCGCGAGCAGCGGGAACTTGATGCCGAGCTTCTCGGCGAAGGCCTTGTGCGCCCACGCGCTGTCCACGCTGATGCCCAGCACCTGCGCGTTCAGCCCCTCGAAGCGCGCGAAGTCGTTCACGAAGCAGACGCTCTCCTGCGTGCACACGGGCGAGAAGTCGAGCGGGTAGAACGCGAGCACCACGTTCTTGCCCTTGTAATCCGCGAGCGAGACCTTCTTGCCCGGCTTGCCGCCCTCTTCGAGGTTCGACGGCAGCGCGAAGTCCGGTGCCTTCTCTCCGACCTTGATCATGGCTGTCTCCTTGGGTGGTTGAAGCGTCGGGGCACCGTCTAGCGCGAGCGGAGCCCGATTGCAAAGCCTTCAGGCAGTGGCGCGCCCTTCGCGCTCGGCGCGGGCGCGGTCCTCGGCGCGGGACTTGAACGTCCCGAAGATCACGTCCCACAGGGGCGAGCTGATGCCATAGAAGCGGTCTTCGTTCTCGAAGTGGTGGCGCATGTGGTAGCGGCGCACCCACTTGCCCAGGCGCGTCTTCGGGCGCGCGTGGTGCGTGTAATAGTGGGTCCAGTCGTAGGCCACGTAGCCCGCGGCGGTCCCGGCGAAGATGACCAGCCACGCGGCGGGCCCGAAGGCGAAGCGCCACACCAGCGCCACCATCGCGCCGATGGGCCAGCTCCCCATGGGCGGCATCACCAGGCGCATCCGGTCGTCCGGGAACTCGTGGTGGTAGCCGTGAAGCATGAAGGCACGGAAGCGCTTCTCGGGCGTCCCGGCATCGCGCAGCGCCCCGTGCATCACCAGGCGGTGCAGGCCGTACTCGAGGAGGCTCCAGAGCAGCGCGCCGAAGGCGAAATAGAGGACCGTGCGACCGGCCCCGAGCGACCCGCGCACGCCCGTCCACAGGGCATAGGCGACGATCGGCCCGAACCAGACCCCCGGCGTGACGGGGTGGCTCTTGCTCGTCAGCTCGAGGAGCGGGTTCTCGAAGACGCGGATGGTCTTGGGCCGCTCGCTCTCCTTGCGGCCGGGGTGGTTCCCGTGCGCCGGCCAGAGGCCCTGCGCGGCGTCGAGGCACTCCTGGGTGTACCGGACCAGCGCCATTGCGGCTCCTGCCTCACGATGCGTTCGCCGCCGTGATGCTGCCACTCCCGGCGGAAGCTGCGTCGGAAATCGCGCGGAAGCTAACCCATCGGGCGAGCCCCCGCAAGGAGGCCCCGCCGGTCCCTAGAGCTTCAGGCAGACGCTCGAGAAGAGCGGGTTGCCCCTCCCGTCGGTCAAGACCGGCCAGAGACCGCAGTAGTAACCGCCGTCGCCACACTCGGCGTCGTTGCAGCAGCTGTCGCTGCAGTAGCCGGTGGCGCCGCCGCTCGTGTAGGGGTCGGCGGGGACGCAGAGATCCTGCGAGGGCGACACCTGAGGCGAGACCTGGGCGCGGCACGCGCCCGAGCCGCCCGGCGCGCAGGAGACGCCGAGGGCCCCGCTGCCCGCGGTGGGCACGCAGGCCATCACCACCGAATCGAGCTGCTGCACCACGCTCTGGCACGCGTAGCCGCCGGGGCAGTCGCTCGAGTTGCAGCACGGATCGGCGCACTTGCCGGTCAGGCAGAAGCCGTGGGCGCAGTCGCCGTCCTGGGCGCAGGCGGTGCCGGTCGTGGCCGTGGACGGCCCCGCGGCGAAGTCCTGGCAGGCGTCCTCGCGGTAGACGTAGTGGCAGAACCCGTCGCCGCCCTGGGCCGCCGCGAAGCAGAGCGCGTCGCTCGAGCGCTGGGTGCAGACGGCGTTGGCCGTGCACGCGATGAGCGCGCCGCCCGCGTCGGGGCCGCCCGGCGTGAAGTAGAGCTGCGTGTCGCACCCCCAGCCGCTCGGGCAGACGTCCGTGGAAGAGTCGCTCGGCGAGGGTCCGTAGCAGCTGTCGCTGCACTCGCTCGCGCCCCCCGCGCCGAAGCGTCCGCAGCCGACGAGCGAATCGCACGTCGCCACCCCGGTCGTGCAGCTCGCGCCGATGCCGCCGGCTCCGAGCGAGGCACCCAGATCGGCCGCGGGGACACAGGCGCTGCCGCCGCCGAAGGAATCGCACGCGAAGCCGGGCGGGCAGCCGTTCGCGGAAATGGAGGTGGACTCGCAGAGCGACGAGCAGAAGGAGCTGCTGCCGCCGTCCGCGAGCAGGAATGGGAGGCAGAAGCCGCTCACTGAATCGGTGTTGGTGGTGCCGCAGTCCGCGAAGCTCTGGCAGGCGGCGCCGATCCGCCCGTTGCCGCTGGCGCGCTGGCAGCGCCCGGTGACGGAATCGTCGCAGCGCTCCGCGGCGGGGCAGCCGCCGGGCACACAGCCGCCGACGCAGGCACCGCCGGTGCACACCAGGGCGGGCGGGTTGCACTGCTGATCGCTCGTGCAGCAGCCCGGGCCCGTGCAGGTGGGGCCAGCGTCGAAGCCCGCGTCCGGCCCGCCGTCCGCGCCTGCGTCGGGTCCCCCGTCCGGGCCGGCGTCCGTTCCCGCATCGGGCCCCGCGTCCACGCCGGCATCCGGGCCGGCGTCCGGCCCCGCATCGAGCCCGCCGTCACGACCGCCATCCGGGAAGCCGCCGTCGCCCGGGCCCCCGTCGGTGCGGCCGCCATCGGAGACCGGCCCGCCGTCTCCCGTACCGGGGAGGCAGTAGCCGTTGTCGCAGGTCTGGCCGAAGCCCGTGCAATCGCTCGTGGTCTGGCACGACTGCGCCGCCGCGCAGAAGCCGGCGAGGCACAGCTGTCCCTTGGAGCAGTCGGAGGCCGACTGGCAAGCGCAGGCAGAGGAGTTGCACTGCGGGCTCTGGCCGGAGCAGGCGGTACCGAGCCATGAGAGAGCCATCCCGATCGCGAGCCGTCGCCCCATGGGCGGCGATTCTCGGGCCCGCGGCCCCGGCTGTCAAAGCGCCCGTTGGCTTGCCCGGCCTCCGAGGAGGCGGCGCAGGGCGGTGCGACACCGGTGCAGGGCGCTGCGGCGACGACCAGCCCGGCGCGGAACCCCGCGGAAGCTCAGAAGGTTCCAAGCGCGAAGTGGAACTGCACCAGGGTCTCGTTCACCAGCCAGTCCGGGTCGAGGTTGAAGCCTACGTCAAGCACGGCGGCGCCGATGGGGGTGGGGATCCGGACGCCCAGCCCGGCCGCTGGCCGCCACTCGAGCAGGCTGAACTGGTTCGGATCCGACCAGAGGTCGCCGGCATCGAAGAACGCCACCGCGTCGAGCGCGGCCGGGATCACCGGGACGCGCAGCTCGGCCCGAAAGTCGTCGAAGACCTGGCCGCCCGGCGAGGGTAGCTGGTTGCTCGGCGTGCGCAAGAGCTGCGCGGCGGTGGAGCAGGAGACGCCCGTCGCGGTCTGCCCGCAGCGCGCGACGTCGCCGTGCAGCGAGTGGCGCACGTCCTCCGGCAGCATGAGGTCCTGCTGGAAGCCGCGGTCGCTGTCCGCGCCGCCGAGGAAGAAGCGCTGGGTGGGGATGACGAAGCTGTTGCCGATGTCGACAATGTCGCCGCCCTTGGCGAACAGAGCGACCGTGACGCGGCGCGACAGTGGGATGTAGCCGGCCACCTGCGCCTGCAGGCTCACGAGGTCGACGCCGCAGGACGAGCTGAGGCAGCTGCCCGCCTCCGGCAAGCTCTGGGCCTGTCCCGACGGGGTGAAGACGCCGCCCACCCAGCTTGCCTTGCCGCTCGCGAGGAAGCCGCGGTGAGGGTCCACCGGATCGTCGCGCAGGTCCCATGAGAGCGCGGGCCCGGTGGAGCCCAGCCAGCCGAGGCCGTCCGGGAAGCGCAGGTTCTGGAGGTCGGCGGTCGAGAGGAACTGGTACACCTGATCGAGGTTCGCCCAGTACGTGTGGATGTCGTCGACCTCGCCTTGCACCTGGAAGGTGAGATCGACGCGCTTGCCGAATCTGAAGTCGAGGCTCGGCACCACCGCGCCGCGGCGGAACGCGTAGTAGGGCCGGTCGATGCTCTCGGCGAGCACCTCCCCCCGCGCGCTCCCGCGGCCGCCCTCCCAGGTGAAGATGGCCGGCGCGTCGAGGGTCGAGTCGACGCGGCCCGCGAAGCCGAAGAGGTTGTCCTGGCCGGTGAGCACCTGCGCCGGCGGCAGGCCCTGCAGCACCAGCGAGCCCGAGGGCCCGGAGAAGGCGAGGAGGCTCGCGGGGAAGTAGTTGAGCTTCAGCTCGTTCTGCAATCTGAGATTCCGGCCGCCGAGGTTGTCGAAGGTGTACTCGACGAAGGCGCGCGGGCCCTCCACCAGCGAGTAGCCGCCGCCGAACACGACGTTCTGCCGCTTCCGCTCGTGCGCCACGATCAGCACGTCCTTCACCGGGTCGGGCACGTCCGGGTCGATGAGCGAGATCTGCACCTGATCGAAGA
>Ga0335073_10014875_pt1 | contig 10894 bp, 9 predicted proteins | sample Lox_Sample_22_FD_207093 | JGI IMG/M metagenome (GOLD analysis project Ga0335073, IMG submission 207093) | Soil microbial communities from Loxahatchee National Wildlife Refuge, Florida, United States - Lox_Sample_2.2 | ecosystem: Environmental > Terrestrial > Soil > Wetlands | place: USA: Florida... | reverse complement strand
CCAAGTTGAACAAGTCCTCGCGATAACGCCCAGGCAAGGTCACAGACCCCGTACCAGGGGTACTCCCGGGGCTGACGGGACGCATCAGGTAAACGGCATTGAGCCATAGCTGCACTTTCCATCCCACATCCATTTCCGCAGCCCTCGAACAGCTCGCCCGCGCCCAGCGCCCCGCCCAAGCCCGGAACGAGGCACCAGCACGAACACGGCGGAACCGTCCGCTGGCCAGGCAGGTCAGGGCGTGCGGTTTGCCGCCGTAAGGCACCGCCGCGTGGGCCACTCCGGCCGAGCCGCTACTGTGGCCGAGCCCTGACTCCCGCCGAGCGACTCCTTGGCCATCGCGGTGTGCCGCGGCCTGCTGGTGTGATGAGCTTGGCAGCGTGAACCGGCACACACATGGACGAAGTAACCGGGTGGCCGCGGCACTGGTGGTGGCCGGGATGGTTCTTGCCGCTCTTGGCACCGCCGGGTGCTCCGGTCAGCCGGGTACCGCCGAAGCTTCGGTGGAATCGTGTACGCAGTTCGGGATCGCCGCCATAGAGCATCACGTAACGGTCACCTCGCTTCCGCCAGCATGCCAGGGCCTGACAGGAACTCAGATCAACTCCGCGGTCGGCACCGCGCTTCGCTCGGCGGGTGCCGGCGTGCGCACGAAGGCGCTCCGGCGCCAAAGCATTGTGAAGGCGAGTCGTTATCTGGTGCACATGTTCGTCGCGGTTCCCGCGCAGCGCGGCGAACCGCCAGTGGCCGCCTCCGCGACTGCTGGCTGGATCAGCAGAACCACGCTGGGCCTGATCGCCCTCTGCACCTGGCTGACTACGGTCGCCCTCGGCCTTGCGATGATGATCCGGGGGATCCTGCGCAGACGCGCGCATCACCCGCCGGCCAGTCGGCTTCGGCGACCGCCTGCCCTTAACTTTGCGCACCTGGGCCTTGCGCTGGCAAGCCTGCTGATCTGGGTCGCGTACCTGGCGACAGGGATGACTGCGCTCGCCTGGACAGCCAGCGGTCTCCTGACGCTGGTCATCGGGCTGGGGATGTCGCTTGTATTTCTCTCGCCTTCAGCGAGCCCCGCTGGCAGCGCGACGGCTCAAGCGCTACTCAGTGCGACGACAAGCGACAGCGCCCGGAAGGACACTTCGCGCAGTGGGCACGCCCCTGTTTTCACCACGGGCGCGCATATCATCCTCGCCACCGCGACGTTCCTGTTCGCAGTCCTGACCGCCATCGGCAGCCTCTGAAGGCAGGCGTGACGCGCAAGGCCCAGGCCCGCACTGCGCCGCGTCCCGGGGGAAGCGACTTCTACTTCGCCATCGCGGAGAGCGTGACGGTGGTGGTGTGCCTGCCGCCGTTGCTGTCGACGTACGTGATCGTCAGCCGGTCACCGGGGTGGTCGCCCGCCATCAGGTTGGTCAGCGCTTGCGCCGTGCCGACGGACTGCCCGTTGACAGCGATGATGACATCCCCACCGGTCAGTCCGGCCGCGTCCGCCGGGGTGCCGCGGAACACGTTGCAGATCAGGGCGCCCGAGCTGACCGGCGGCGCATAACCGCCGAAGCCGCCACCGAACCCGCCGCCGAAGCCGCCCTGATCCGAGCACTTTTCCGGGTCGCTCGCGTCCGCGATGTTGATGCCGATGAAGCCGGCCAGGCCGATGTGCACGGTCGCGCTCGCGTGGCCTGCGGCGATCTGGTCGGCGATCGAGATGGCGTGGTTGATCGGGATCGCGAACCCCGTGGTTACGGTCTGTGATTGCTGGTTCAAGCTGGCGGTGTTCGCCGCGGTGTCCATGCCGATGACCTGGCCAGCCGAGTTGACGAGCGGACCGCCCGAGTCGCCCTCCTCGATCGGCGCGTTCGTCTGCAGCATCCCGTGCAGGGTCTCCTGAGTGTCAGCGCCGTTGTCGCTTGCCTCGATCGTCCGGTTCAGTGCGCTGACCGTGCCCTGCGCGGTCGAGGGCAGGCCGCCGCGGCCGCCGGCGTTGCCGAGCGCGAGCACGTCCTGACCGACCTTGACAAGGCTGGAGTTACCGAGGGCGATGGTCTTCAGGCCGGAGGCGCCGACAAGCTGCAGGAGCGCGACGTCGTCGGTCGAGTCGTACCCCACGACCTTCGCCGTGTAGGTCTTGCCGGTCGTCACCAGCGTCACCGACACGCTGGTCGCCTGGTCGATCACGTGGTTGTTCGTCAGCACCAGGCCGCCCGGCGAGATGATCATGCCAGTGCCCTCGGCGGTGGCGCTGTTGTACTGGAGCTGCGACGTGACGTCGACGATGCCCGGGTCGACCTTGCTGGCGAGCGCCTTCGCGTTCAGCGGGCCGGACCCGCTGTTCGTGCCGCCGGTGCCGCCGGTTCCGTTCTGGCCCCCGTTGGTACCGCCGTTCCCGCCCGGGATCCCATTGCCGCCGAACGGGTTCTGCTGACCGCTGTTGCCGCCAGGGTTGGTGTTGGTGTTGGGCCCCGACAGGGCGGACGGCGTCGAGTTTGCCGTGTGGTTCAGCGCGATGGCCGCGCCGGCGCCGACCCCCGCCGCGAGCGCGGCGACGGCGACGTAAGCGAGGAACCTGCCGAAGCGCGATCCTGACGGCGGCGGTGGCGGGGCGCCGTAGCCGCCCCATGGCAGCTGCCCGCCAGGTCCGCCGCTCCAGGCCCCGTACCCCGGCTGCCCGTATCCCTGCTGCCCGTACCCGGACTGCCCGTAGGACGCCTGCCCGTACTCCGGCTGCTGCCAGTAGGACGCCTGCCCGTATCCCTGCTGCCCGTATCCCTGCTGTCCATACCCGGACTGTCCATACCCGGACTGGCTATACCCCTGCTGCCCGGGCGCGACGTACTGACCCGGCTTGTCGAATTCGTCAGAGCCGAACGCGATCGTGTCACCAGAATCGTTGGCGCCGCCGGCGCCGGAAGAGTCGTCGGCACTCGGCGCGGGGATCCACGGGCTGACATACTCCGGTGGCTGCCAGCCGCTTTGCCGCTCGCTACCGCTGTCGTTGTCTTGCATCTTCTCGCCTTCGCCGTGAACAGCGTACGTCGTGATCCCGCGCCGGCCGGTGTCTGGCCGTGTGCCGTCATCCTCTAGTAAGCGTTCCCAACCTGGACGTAAGCTGAGGACTCGCTAAGGGTTGATCTGTCACGTCCGGCTGAGCCCTGCCTTAGCTTCAACTCCTCGTTGCCGCTGGATTATGCCTCTCATCGCCGCTGGATTCTGCTTGCGTCCGTGACTGACTTGATGCCGGTTTGCCATCGCCGTGGCGGCTAAACGGCGGGAGCGACCACGAGCCGGACGACAGCCGTCCGAGTTGCTCCCGAGACGCTGACCCAGGTCACGGGTACGAGTGTGCCGGGCCGGCACGCGCCGAGGATGGCCGTCAGGGCGTCTGGCGAGGACACGCGGTGTCCCGCGGCGCTGGTGATCACGTCCCCGGCGGTGATCCCGGCGGCGGCGGCGCCTGTTCCGCAGAGCACGCCGTCTATTAGCGCGCCCGAACGAGCCGGGGCGACTGCGGCCGGCACCCCCGCTCCCGCCTCCGTGTCGAGACAGCCCGGCGGCTGATTCTTCGCGCCCGTGCTCAGGCCGTGCTCTTCGCTTGCCTGTTGCCTGGGACTTTCGGCCGCGGTCGACGGGACGATGACCCCAAGGAAGCCGCCGACCCCCACGGTGATCCCCGGGGCCGGGCGGTCGGCCATGATCAGCCGCGCCACCGCCATAGCGCTGTTGATCGGTATCGCGTACCCCACCGTGCCGGCCCCCGTCCCGGCCGCGGTGTCCATGCCGACCACCTGGCCGGCCCTGTCGGCCAGCGGCCCCCCGGAGTCTCCCGGCTCGATCTGGGCGCTGGTCTGGAGCATGCCGTGCAATATCTCGGTGAACCCCGAGGCCCCGTCATCTGCCTGGATTGTCCGGTTGAGGCTGTTGATGATGCCCGGCGCGATCGTGGGCGTGCCGCCCTGCCCTGCCTGGTTGCCGATCGCCAGCACCGGGGTGCCGAGGGTCACGGTGGCGGAGTCGCCGAGCGGGGCCGCGGTGAGCCCCGTCACCCCCTCCAACTGGAGCACCGCGACGTCGCCGGCCACGTCGGCGCCCACGATCCTGGCGGGGTAGGCTTTGCCCGTTGAGGTGAGCGTGGCGGTGACGGAGGTCGCGTCCCTGATCACGTGGTTGTTGGTGAGCACAAGGGCGCGTGCGCCGTTGACGACGAACCCCGTGCCGGACGCGGTCTCGCCGTCGTAGCGCAAGGTGGCGGTGACGTCCACGATGCTGGGCCCCAGCCGGTCATAAACCGCCTGGGCGTCGAGCGATCTCCCGCCAGAGTGCCCGGTCAGGCTGTTCCCGTGAACACGGGCGGGCGTGGCGAACGGGCGGAACAGGAGCGCGCCCACCGCACACAGCGCGACGCCGAGCGCCACGACGAGCAGCGGAATCACCGCCCGTCCCCCCGGACCGGGCGTGCGTGATGTCACTTATCTGATTTTCCCGCCAGATGATCATGCCATTCCTGTCATGACCGTCCGGACCCTCAGGTGGGCAGGTAGGGGAGCGCCGCGGTCGACCCCGTGCCCTGCTTCGCGCTCTGCCAGATCGCGTAGATCGCCGACCGTTCCGCGTCCATGGCCGCGATCGCCTTGCGCATGGTCGCGGTCGCCGTCGCGCGGGACGCGGGAGTCTTGGCCTCCAGAACGGCGAGCATGTCCTGCTGCGCGATCACCGCGTCGGGAACCGCCCACGTGATGACGTCGTTGTCGGCCGTGTCGAGCGGGTAGGCGGCCAGCGACTCGGTCACCTGGTAGCTGGCGAAGTCCTCAAGCGGCTCGTTGTTGGCCGGCGAGCAGTTTTCCGCGTTGAAGGTGAGGATGCCGACCGCCGCGGAATAGTGGGCGGTGTCGCCGGCCAGCACGCTGTTCAGCGCGGTCAGCGAGTCCCGCACGCCGCCCGCGCACGACTCGATGCCCGCGTTCACATCGCTGAAGTACCCGGCCAGGTCGCTGGCCTGCTGGGCGTGCGATGGCTTGTGCGACAGCGACACGAGCACGCCGCCCGCGACTACCGCGATGATGACGGCGAACACCCACACGGGGGTGCGCCGCGACGCCCAGCCGACGTGCCGCAGGGGCACGAAGGGCGGCTCGGTCTTCGTCGGGGATTCCACCGGGGCAGCCTCAATCCTTCTCGTCTGCGGATGTCACGTGCTCGGGGCGTCCATGAGACGGACGCCCTTGGCGAGATCGGCCAGCGTCACCGCGCCGTACACCCGGTCGACGATGCGGTGCTGCGCGTTGAGGAAGAACGTTTGCGGCAGCGCGACGACCCCGTACGCGCTCGCCGCGGCCAGCGCCGGGTCGACTCCGACCGGGTAGGTGACGCCCTTGGCGCGCGCGAACCTGACCGCGGAGGCCGCGTTGTCGTTCTCGTCGAGCCCGACGAGGATCACGTGCCCGTGCTGCTGCTTGTACCACTGCGCGAGCAGCGGGGTCTCCTTCTGGCACGGATCGCACCAGGAGGCCCAGAAGTTCACGATGACCGGTCTGCCGTGGTACTGGCTGAGCGAGATGTGCTGGCCGGGGTTGTCCAGGGCGGTCAGCGTGAAGCCCGGCGCAAGCGGGGCCACTTTCGGCGGAGCGCCCGACGATCCCGTCCCGGCCAGGCTGACCGCGATGACCGCGACCCCGAACGCCGCGATCACCGTGGTGGCGATCTTGTGCCGCACCGCTAGCCGGCCCGCCTTGCGCAGCCCGTCGCCGCGCCGGGCGCCGGTTTGTACGCTCATCATCTGGTTCTCCCTCGCTGTCCGTTGCCGCGGCTGGTGCCCGCGGCGACGGATGCCTCCGCCTGCGCGCCCTGCGCGCCCTGCGCGCCCTGCCCGGACGGCCCGCCGGCCGCGGCGGGCAGTTCCGGCCGGTAGCTGGCGGGCTGCGGCAGCGACAGCTCGAACTCGCTGCCCTCGCCGAGCGTGCTGCGCACCGTCACGTCGCCGCCGTGTGCGCGGGCCACCGCGCGCACCAAGGGTAGCCCCAGGCCGGTTCCCCGCGGCTGGCTGTCGTCACCGGTCCTGAACCGGTCGAAGATCAGCGGCAGCTGATCCGGTGCTATGCCGCTGCCGCTGTCGGCGACGACGATGCGCGCATGACTGCCCGGCCAGCCCCGGATGACTGACAACTGTATGACATCGGCGCCGTCGGTATGCCGGACCGCGTTCTCGAGGAGCGCGTCAAGCGCCAGGCCGAGCCGCTCCCTGTCGGCCCGCACGGTGATCCGGTCAAGCCTGCCGAGCTGCCAGCGCCGGTCCGCCGTGGGACGCCAGCGCCTGACCAGTTCCATCGTGAGCCGGTCGAGGGCCACGAGCTCGGCGTGCAGGAACCCCGGATCGGCCGCCGCGGCGATCACGAGCAGCCGCTCGGAGATCCGCCTCAGCCGGTTGAGCTCGCCGATCACCACCCGGATGTCCTGGCGTTCCTGCTGGCCCGTGAGGTCCCCGGCGAGCAGCTCGGCGTGCCCGAGGGCGATCGTGATCGGGGTGCGCAGCTGGTGCGCGGCGTCCTGCAGGAAGCGCTGCTGCGTGGCAAGCAGCCGCGCGTTCTGCTCGCTGATCGCCCGGTGCGAGCGCTCGGCGGCCTGCTTGCGGTGGGCGTGCCAGGCCATGGCGGCGAACACGGCCGCCATCAGCGGGACCTCGGTCAGCTCCTCGGGCGGCTCCGACCCGCGCCACACGTCCAGGCCGATGCCGGAGGCGGTGGCGACCATGACCGCGCCGAGCACCCACAGGGTCGGCCGGGCCCGCCAGGTCCTGAACCCGTACAGCAGGGTCAGGCTGATCCAGATGAAGTGGAACGGGACCGTCTCCCAGTAGGCGAACCAGTAGATGGCGATGAGGTTGAGCGCCGAGAAAACCGCCCAGCCGATGTCGAGGACCCGCGGGCTGTACGGCCAGCGCAGCGCGATCAGGTGAGTCGCGGCGCGCCTGGCGCCTGCCAGGACGCGTGACCCGCCGTCCCGGTCACCGGGCGACGAGCTGATAGCCCTCACCCCGCACCGTCTTGATCAGGTCGAAGCCGAGCTTGGACCGCAGGCGCCGGACGCACACGTCGACCACGTTCGACCCGGGATCGAAGTCATATCCCCAGACGGTAGCGAGCAGCTTGCCCTTGGGCACCGACTGGCCGACGTGCTCGGCGAGTTCGCGGAGCAGCAGGAACTCCAGCCGGGTGAGCGGCACCGGGCCATTGCCGATGTCGGCGACAAGCCGTCCCACGTCCAGCGTCACATCGCCCGCCCTGATCACCTCGGCGTGCACGTGCGCGTCGCTGCCCTGGCGTGCTTCGCCGCCCGGCCGCGCCTCACCGGCCAGCTGCTGTTCAGCGCGCACGTGCGCCTCGCCGCGCAGTTGCACCCGCACCCGCGCCAGCAGTTCCGCCAGTGAAAAGGGCTTGGTCAGATAGTCGTGGGCACCACGCTCCAGGCAGTCGACCTTCGCCGCGACGTCGGCAACGCACGACAGCACGATGACCGCCTGCTCCGGGTGCGCGGCGAGCAGCCGCCCCAGCACCTGCCGACCGTCCAGGTCCGGCATCACCAAGTCCAGAATGACCAGCTCGTAACGGGACTGAACGGCGCGGCGCAGCCCTTCGGCCCCGCTGTCCGCGAATTCGGTCGCATAACCGGCGGCAGCGAGCGCCCTGCCGATGAACGAGCGGATCTTAGGCTCGTCATCGACGATCAGGATGCGCCCTAGATGCGGCACCGTTCACCCACCGCCCTATCCGTGTTCTCTCGATGGTCTCTGTGGCCTCATGGCCGGTCAACCGTCCAGCGCCCAGCGGGGCTCATCTGTTACAGCACTGTCACACAAACGATTGCGACCCTTTGCCGTGGGCGTTGCATGCCCCGTGTCTTGCAGGCTCGATTACGTTCCGTGATAAGCGCAGGAAAGGGCCAGAGCAAGCGCTGAGGAATCTCAAAGGTTTGTGTGCACTTCCTCGTGACCCTGTTTGGGGGCTAACGGTATCGGCCGTATTCGTTGAGCCCCAGGTCAGCACGTTACCGCAACGAGCAGCGGTGTTGCCGCGCAGCGCCGTCCGCGAGGGGAGTCCCTGGCGCGCATGACAATTTTGTCATTCAAGCGTTCGGCTGTTGCGCTCACGTTCGTCTCGCCGTCACGATCGGGGCGTAAGTGGGCAACCTGCCTGCGAGTTCCGCATGCGGCCACTGGTCTCGCCAGTACACCGGACCCCTGGCGGGGCGCCAGGACGCCGCTTCCGGGGCTCGGCACAGTGGGGTGCAACCGTGTGCATCACGCGTTGTACAGAAACGAGGTGGTAACCGGTGTCTCTACCGGCTCGTGTGACGACCTTGGTGATCGCTTTCCTGGCGGTTGTCGCGGGCGGGATTTACGTCGCGTTGCACTACATAGGGGCACAGCCTCCGGTCGAGGACTACACGTCGTTCGCGAGCAATGGCCAAGTGAATGTGACGCTCATGACCACCCCGCAGACGACCGTGACCGATAAGCCGGACTGGGTGTCGTACTTCGTGAAAGACCCGTCGACCGGTCAGTTCGTGCACACCACGTACTTCAAGGTCCCCGCCGACACCCAGGTGAACGTGACGATCCTTGGCTACGACGGCTGCACGCCGCTGCGCAACCCGCTCTGGGGCCGCGTCACCGGCGTGGCTGGCGGTGTCGAGCACGTCTCGATCTACAACGGCAAGTCGATGTCGGCCACTCAGGCGGTCTCGACGTTCGACTCGTGGGCCGATTGCTCGGTGCAGCACACGTTCGCGATACCCGGCCTTGGGATCAACGTGCCGGTCGCCTCGCCCAACACGGTCGACGAAAACAACGCCCTGTGCGGGACCTCTCCGTGCGTGGCCAACACCGACGACCAGGCGAACGCGCCGCACTCGGTGGTCACGTTCAGCTTCATGACGCCGAAGGCGGGCGGGACGTTCCGCTGGCAGTGCTTCGTCCCTTGCGGCGGCGGTTACGTCGACGGCAACGGCGGCCCGATGGGCACGCCGGGTTACATGATGGGTCAGATGGAGGTGCAGGCCTGATGGCCGCAGAGGCATCGACCCCTGCCGCGCCCGCGGCCGGGTCAAGTGGTGGGCGGCGCGACGGCCTGTGGCTGCTCATCATATGGATAGTGCTGAGCGTCGTTGGATGCCTGCTGGTGTACTTCGTGTGGGGTCCGCACATCCCTCCGGGCGACATGTCGACCTCCGCGGCCAACCAGCAGTTCGACCTCACGGTGCTCGGGACGATCGCCACGCCAGTGGTCATCGGCGTGCTGCTGTACTTCGGCTGGGCGATCGCGTTCTGGCGGCAGAAGCCGGGCGATGAGACCGACGCCGCGCCCATCCACGGCAGCGCCAGGATCTCCGCGCTCTGGATCACCGTGACCGCGGTGATCGTGCTCTGCCTCGCGGTGTTCGGCACCTATGAGCTGATCGAGCCGGCCGGCTCGGGCTCAGGCCAGGGTCCGCAGCCGATCTTCCAGCACGGCCTGCCGCCTGCCGCCTCGGACACGTCCTGGACGCCCAACTCGAACAACCTGCTGCAAGTGCAGGTGATCGCGCAGCAGTGGGCGTTCACCTACCGGTATCCGCAGTTCGGCGGCTTCGAGACCACCGACCTCGTGCTTCCGGTGGGCCAGGCGGTCCAGTTCAACGTCACCTCGCTCGACGTGATCCACGACTTCTGGGCCTACCAGCTCGGCGTGAAGGCCGACGCCAACCCGGGCGTGAACAACATCGCGTACACCACGGCGTATCACACAGGCGGGTTCACGGTGCGCTGTGACGAGCTGTGCGGCATCTGGCACGGCGCCATGTACGACTACGGCAGTGTCGTGTCGGCGACGGACTTCATGAACTGGGCGCACTCCAGTGAAATCAAGCTCGCTTCGGTGACGAAGATGCTGCCGCCGTACGCGCTCACGTACGACCCGACCGTGCTCGCCCAGGTGGGCAAGGTGAATGAGCAGCTCGGCCTGACCAGTGCGGGCGGCGGCTACTACAACCCGGCCGACCCAGAGCAGCCGTGAGCCAGGGAAAGGTAGCGAGGTAACACATATGGCCATCGAAACCCAGCCGGAGAGCGCGCAGGCGCCCGGCGGACGTGAGCCTGGCGGCACAACCAAGGAGCGCTCCTGGTGGCTGCGCCCGGCGTGGCACACCGCGCTCATCGGCGCGGTCATCGGCTACGCGATCGGGCACTGGCTCGGCAACTACATGACACCGAGCTTCACGGCGACGGGTGGTGGCGCGGCCGACGACAACGACACGGCGATCGTGCTCGGCTACGCCTTCCTCGTGCTCGGCTGGCTGATCGGGCTCGGCGTCTTCAACGACCTGGTCAGGCAGATGCTCGGCAAGCCCATCAACGGCAACGGGCACGCCGGTAACGGGCTTGCCAAGTACTTCAGGTACTCGCTCGACCACAAGACGGTCGGGATCCAGTACCTGGTCGGCATGCTGATCTACTTCTTCACCGGTGGCCTGCTCGCCATGGCGATCAGGACCGAACTGCTCTCGCCCTCGTATCACGTGCTCAGCCCCACCGCCTACCTGGAGGTGGTGGGCGCGCACGGCACGATGATGATGATGATGATGTCGTCTGTCGTCGCCGGGCCGCTCGGCAACTACCTGGTGCCGCTGATGATCGGCTCCAAGCGGGTCGCGTTCCCGCGGATCGAGGCGCTGTCCTTCTGGCTCACCCCGTGTGCCTACGTGATCCTGCTGTCCAGCATCCCGCTGGGCGGGTTCCCGACGGGCTGGACGGGGTACGCCCCGCTGTCCATCCAGGCCGGCGAGGGCATGGACGCGTACGCGTTCGCGTTCGGCCTGATGGGCGTCTCAATCATCCTGGCGGGTTTCAACCTCATCTGCACGATCATCT
>Ga0335073_10014874_pt1 | contig 10894 bp, 8 predicted proteins | sample Lox_Sample_22_FD_207093 | JGI IMG/M metagenome (GOLD analysis project Ga0335073, IMG submission 207093) | Soil microbial communities from Loxahatchee National Wildlife Refuge, Florida, United States - Lox_Sample_2.2 | ecosystem: Environmental > Terrestrial > Soil > Wetlands | place: USA: Florida... | reverse complement strand
TGCTCAGCGTATTGCCGCTGACGGAACCCTCGACTGTGAGGTCATTGACCGCCAGGGACCCACCCGCTTCAACTGTCAGTGTCGTGCCGGCCGCAACGTCGCCGCTGAAGGCGGACAGGGTCCCGAGTAATTCGTAGGTGAAACCGCCCTGCATGGAGAAAGAACCGGCGCTCACCTCGCCAGACAGGCTGCCACCTGCATCGGGGGATTGGTCTTGGAAAGGCGACGGCAAAGTGCCGCCGAAGATCAGGGTCGTCGTGTTCGAGCCGGCGCTGCTGTAGGCCAGCCCGACCTCCTGCTGCGTGACGAGATCGTAATTATATCCGATGATCCAATTGTTTGAGCCAAGATCACCCGAACCGCCGCCCCAGTAGCTGGCTCCGAACGAGAACACTATGATTGGATCAGACATCGCGGCATATCCCTGGTTGAAAGAGCGCGCGAACTGTCGCGGTTCCGTTGAAACTGAGGTGTCGTTCCGTATTCTGCGGAGCGGCCGTCGAGGCCGGCATCGCCGGCCCGTCTCACGCGAGATTATCGCGGTTTTGATGAGATCGTCCAGAGACCGTTCCGGAACTGGCGGTGGTATCGGTCAGGCTGGCAGCAGTCGAACGGCAGTCGGAATGAGATGGCAGGTCATGATGGAACTGACCGAGAGCGACGGCACCATCCGCCTATATGAGGTCAGTTCCGGCGGCGCGCGCAGCCACACGGCCCATGCTCGCCCGACGCGGACGGTCTGTCGCTGGCAGATCGGACCAGGCATCTCGTGTTGCCCGGAAGCCCACGGCTGGCAGGTCGCGATAGGTCATCCGGCCGAAATCGGCGACCGGCCCGGCGACGGTTTATCCAGTATCAGCGTGTCGGCTTCCGAAAATGAGGCAGCCCGATGACCGGATACCGATCAAGACTTCAATTAGCCGCCAGCAATTCCTTGAGGTTCTTGTCGAGTTGGCCGAGGCAGTCCGGATCTGCGCCAAACAATGCAAGGTGCCCGTCGATACTGGTCAGCGGGCGAAGCTCGGCGTTCGGCACCAGCTCGCATTCGCGTTTACAATCCGCGGGGGGAAAGAACATGTCGTGGCTGATCGGCATGACGTACGTCTTGGCCTTCACGCGCCCCAGCGCGGCCGCGAGGTCGCCGTTTGTATGACGGCTGACATCGCCGCGTTGCCATTTCCAGGCCATGCAGAGCAAATCATTCGGGTCCATCGGCATGAAGTACCCGAACATGAAGTTCACCAGAAAATCATCCAATGAGCTGAATCCGAGTTGCGCGGGTCGTCCCGCCGCGAAGAATTCGGTGCTCCACCCCATGACGGCCCACATTTTGGCATGCCGCAGCAGGCCCTCTCGCACGTCCGCCGGGGACTGGTAAAAGCCGCCGGCGAAACCAGGATCCGACGTGATCGCGTCCACCAGTGTCTCGGTAAACAGGAAGTCGTGCATCGTGTTCTTTGCGGTCCCGGCTATCGGCGCAGCGCGGCGAACCATGTCGGGATAGCGCACCGCCCATTCATAGGTCTGCTGTGCGCCCATCGATCCGCCCACCACCAGCGTGAGTTTATCAATGCCGAACTTCTCAGTCAGCAGCTTATGCTGGGCACGCACGTCATCGCCGATGCGCACGCGGGGGAAGTTGCCATGGCCCCCCGGCAAAGGGGTATTGTGCGGCGAGGTCGATAGGCCATTGCCGATCTGATTGATGACAACGATGAAGTATTTATCGGGATCAAGCGCCCGCCCCTTGCCGATGTATACTTGCTCGATGATCTTGCTGGTACCCGAGTACCAGGTCGGCACCAGAATTGCGTTGTCTCGCTCTGCATTCAGGCTGCCGAACGTCGCAGCCGCAAGCTGGCAGTTGCGGAGCGTGCCGCCCTCCTCCAAAGGCAAATCGCCAATTTCGTGCAGATCGTAAGGGCCGTGGCCTGCCTGACCGTAGTACGGGTTGTCGATCATCGTTGCCTCACCTGTTGGTTCGAGCGCGAGCGTACGCGCGGGCGGCAGACCACCGGTCGGCCGCCCGTCCGGGATCAGGCGGCTATGGCGAAACCTTCATAGCCGCCGGCCGCGATGTCATCGCATCTCTTGCGATAGCCGCCGATGCCGGCCGGGTCGAGATAGGGCAGGAAACCGCGAGGCTTGCCCGCGATGTTCGCGCCCATGTACCAGGAATTCGCCTTCGGCATCAGCGTGGCGCCAACCACCTCGTTGACATGCGCCACCCAGGCATCCTGCGCCGACGGAGTCGCCTCAATCACGTGCTTACCGTGCTGGCGCATCCAGTCGATGCAGCCGGCGATCCATTCAATATGTTGCTCGATCGCGACCGGCATATTGGTCAGCACCGAGGGGCTTTGGGGACCGGTGATCGTGAAGAGGTTGGGGAAGCCGGCCATGGCGACGCCGAGATAGGTGTGCGGACCGTCGGCCCATTCCTGCGTCAGCGTGCGTCCGCCGCGGCCCTGCAGATTCAGCGACACGAGCGGGCCGGTCATCGCATCGAATCCGGTGGCGAAGACGATAATGTCGAACTCGTATTCCTTTCCCCCGGCACGGATACCGTTTTCCGTGATCTCTTCGATGCCACCATCGGTCGAGGCATCGACCAGCCGTACATTGGGCTTGTTGAACGTCTCGAAGTAGTTGGTGTCGAGCGGCTGCCGCTTGGTGCCGTAGGGATGGTTCTTGGGGATCAGCTTCTCCGCGACAACCGGATCCTTCACCGTCTGGCGGATCTTCCGCTTGAGATAGTCAGCTATCAGGTCATTGGCCTCCTGGCTGAAGAACATGTCCTGATAATTCGCCAGCCAAAATGCAAACCCGCCGGCATCCCACATGCGGTCGAACTCGCGCTCGCGCTCCTCGGGTGTGGTTTCCAGCACCGACTTAGGAATGAAGTAGTGCTCCTGTCCGAAAAAGGATTCGCGGATCCGCGTGACGATATTGTCGTAGTCGGCTTTGCGCCTGCGCACGACCTCGGAGTCCACCTTGCCGTTGCGTGCCGGCACACAGTAATTCGGCGTGCGCTGAAATACCGTAAGGTGCTTGGCTTGCAGCGAAATCTCCGGGATCGCCTGCACCGCCGTGGCGCCGGTGCCGACCACGGCGACACGCTTGCCGGTGAAGTCAACGCCTTCCTTGGGGAAGCGGCTGGTATGATACCACTTGCCGGTGAACAGTTCCAGCCCCTTGAACTTCGGCATGTTGGTGCTCGACAGTGTACCGACAGCGGTGATTAGATAACGCGCAGTGATTGACTCGCCCTTGTCGGTATGCACGGTCCACCAATTGCTGCTCTCGTTGAATTCGGCCCCGGTTATCAGCGTCTTGAACTGGATGTCGCGTTTCAGATCGTGCCTGGCGGCAACATGCTCCAAATAGCGCAGGATCTCAGGTTGCTCCGGATAGCGCTCAGTCCACTCCCACTCCTGCAACAGATCGCGGTCCCAGGTAAAACAGTAGATATACGAATCGGAATCGCAACGCGCCCCAGGGTAGCGATTCCAATACCAGGTTCCGCCGACCGTATCCCCCGCCTCGTACACCCGAACCCGCAGGCCCAGCTTGTCGCGCAGAGACTTGAGCATGCCCAGGCCGGAGAATCCAGCGCCAATGATCACGGCGTCAAATTCAGGTGTCGCAACCGCATTGTTCTCGGCCATACCGTGCCTACCTTTGACTGGCGTTGTCGGCGCGAGGGCGGTCGGCTGCCGCAATTCCGCATGCCTGCGTGCAACCGCCCCTCTGCTGACAAGCAGAATAGCACACGGCGCCGTGGTCAAGAGTTCGCGTCCGAGCGGGGCAGACCACACCGTGCGCTCCCCCGCGGTGCGGCGGCGTTGACCCCGCGGCCATACGACACGCCCGCTCGCAAACAGCCGCCTTCAGTGCCGTTCAGCAAACGACCGACGCTACCGCCGCTTGCACGGAGTTGGAAATCGGCAGCTTACAACCCGCCTAGCGGATCCATCGAATTCGTCCGCCATGCCTGGAACCCATTCAGCCATTGTGGCACCAATGTGCCCATCGCGCCCGCCATCAACTGAAGGTTTGCCGCAGTTGGTGCGTTGCCCGTCGGGGTATCCGCGGCGAAACCGGAATTGCCACGGTGCAGTTCCTCGCCCGGTCGCACCAACTGATTGTGCATCGATTCATGGAAGCCTGTGCGAGCAAGATTCACCTGGGTTTCTGCGTCATCGCCGCCGCGGCAACGACGTATGTGCTGGGCATCGCGGTTCCCTCCGATCGGGAGGATGGCAGAAGCGAGTGCCTATCGAAGTGAGACACATCACAATCGCCCAATTGCGACGCTACGCCGAGTTGCCGCCGAAAGCGCGCTGACGCAACCCGGGGGGCGATCGGGTGCCATCCGACCACGCGCCGCACCCACAGCGCCGCCGCCGGCCTTCAGTTGAAGCCGCCGTGGCCGCGTGTCACAGTGGCCTGTGTGACAGTCCGGTGACACCATGAGCGTTAGCCGTCTCCACACTCAGCATCCTGATTCGTCAACCCAGACCCCGGACGAACGTCGGCGGGCCGGTGCCGCGCTGCGGCACGACGTGCCGCGCAGCGCGCACGCCGGTTGGGCACCCCATTCCGACCGACGCGACCCGGTCGAGATCTTGATCGAAGAGGGCAAGAGCCGACTCTCGGAACTGCTGCCGATCCGCTATGGGCGAATGCGGACTGACCCGTTTGCCTTCTTACGCGGTGCGGCCGCTGTGATGGCGTCAGACCTGTCCACCGCGCCGGCGACCAATATTCGCATGCAGGCCAGCGGCGATGCCCACCTCAACAATTTCGGGGCGTACGCGACCGCTGAGGGGTTGCCGGTGTTCGATATCAACGACTTCGACGAGACGCTACCTGCTCCGTTTGAATGGGATCTCAAACGCCTGGCAACCAGCCTGGTCGTGGCTGGTCGAGTCGCGCAATATTCAAAGAAAGCCGCACGCAAGCTCGCACTTTCTGCGGCTCAGGCTTACCGCGAGCATATATCGACACTTGCCGAACTGTCGCCTGTCGAGGCCTGGAACCGACACATCGATCTTGCTCGGGAGATTGCCCGTATCGACGACCCAAAAGTGCGAGGCGCCGTGGAGAAGCGCCTCGCCCAGGTGCTGGAGAGTAGTTCAAGGCATTTCGGATTGGTGGAGGAGAAAGGTGGAAGCGTCCGCATCCGCGAGAAGCCACCACTGGTGTACCACCTGAATGCACATACCCTGCCCGCGAGCAAGGCCTTTGCGTCGTATGCGAAGACGCTGCAGGAGGATCGCAGGGTACTGCTGCACCGCTATGCCTTGCAGGATGTGGCATTCAAGGCAGTAGGTGTCGGGAGTGTCGGCACGTTCTGTGCAATCGGTCTGCTGACCGCCGGAGATGGCTCGCCGCTTCTGCTGCAGATCAAGCAGGCGCAGGAATCGGCCCTGGCACCGTTTGCCGGTGCATCCAAATATCTCAATCATGGCGAAAGGGTGGTTGTCGGCCAGCGGATGATGCAAGCGGCCACTGATATGTTTCTCGGCTGGACACGAGAACCGATCGACGGGCGGTATTTCTATATCAGGCGACTGAAGGACTCGCGATTGGCCGATATCGGCACACGGCTTGAGGCGGCGTTACCTTTCTACGCCGCACTTTGCGGCCGTACTCTGGCCCGCGCACACGCACGCGCCGGCGACCCGGTGGTAGTGTCCGGATATGTCGGCAATGGTTCGACCTTCGATGAGGCCATTACCGAATTTGCGGTGGCATACGCGGACCAGACCGAGAGAGATTGGCAAACCTTCGTGGCGGCAATCAAAGCCGGTCGGATTGTCGCCGCAGCGCCCGCAGAGAAGAAGGGCTAGGTCGCCAAGCAGGGCGCGATGAACCACGGAGCGCTGGACGTCCCGAAGGATATCACGCCTTCGACCGTATTAGTCGATTTGGCAAACCCTCGTTCTGGCCTCATGGGAAACATTCGCAGCGCGACCAGAGCCTGGGCCGCCCTCTCCGGCGGCTTTGCACAGTGAGCCGGGCAAGCTCAGTCTTGAGGACGCCTCGAGCGAGCTTGTCGGTGATCCGCACCCAATCCCGGCTGCGAGGAGGCTTTGGTGAAACTGTTTGAGGCAGCCCGGCCTTCCGGGGGATGGCGTGGAGCCCTGTACGATGTCATAGCCGGCGTGACCCTCTCGTGCCTGAATGTTCCCCAACTATTGGGTTACGCACGCATTGCCGGGATGCCGTTGGTTACCGGCCTCTATACCGCGTTGCTCGCACCGATCGCATTTGCCGCGCTTGGTTCATCGCGGCACCTCGTTGTGGCTGCCGATTCCGGCACGGCGGCGATTCTGGCGGGGTCGCTCAGCCAAATGGCTGATCCCGGCAGCTCACGGTATTTGTCGCTGGCAGCCACGACCGCGCTGCTGACGGCCGGCATGCTTCTGGTGGCCAGGATCTTCCGGCTCGGATTTCTTGCGGATTTCCTCTCGCGCACCGTGCTGGTTGGATTCTTCACGGGCGTTGGCGTCCAGGTTGCCATCGCAATGATCGGCGACATGCTGGGGATCGCGATCAATGCACGCAACTCGATCGAACAAGTGTGGGATCTAGTACACGAACTCCCGAACCTCAATAGACCTACTTTGCTCATTTCATCGACTGTCGTAGCTGCAATTCTCGTAGGAAGGCGGATTGCGCCACGCGCTCCTGTCGCGCTGATCCTCGTCGTCGTGTCACTGGCGACCAGCCGCGCTTTGGGCCCTACCTCGCTTGGCGTGGCGACGGTTGGTGCAATTTCCGGAGGTTTGCCTTCTTTCCGGCCGCTCTTGGCAACATGGAGCGAGGTCCCGCGTCTGTTGCCGGTCGCCGCAGCCTGCTTCGTTGTGATCGTGGCCCAAAGTGCCGCCACCGCTCGGACGTTGGCAACGCGGCATCAGGAAAGCACCGATGAGAACGCCGACATATTGGGATTGGCCATGGCCAATGCGGTCGCAGCGATGAGTGGCGCATTCGTAGTCAACGGCAGCCCAACGCAGACCGCAATGGCGGATCGCGCCGGAGCCCGGAGTCAGCTAACTCAGATCGTGTTCGCAGGGTGCATGCTCGTTGTCCTGTTGGCACTCACGAGTCCACTCCAGTATTTGCCTCGTTGCGTTCTTGCTGCGATCGTGTTCACGATTGCGATCGGGATGGTCGACATCGCCACGCTTCGCGCGATGCGACCCGAGAGCCCGGGCGAGTTCAAGCTTGCGCTGACCACAGCCGCTGCTGTCGCCCTGATCGGCGTCGAGCAAGGCATCCTGTTGGCGATCGTGCTTTCGCTTCTCAGACATGTACGGCAAAGCTACCGGCCGCACACCGAGGTGCTGCAACACGACCCGCCGCGTGGTTGGGTCACGTTGCCAGCCACACCAGGGCACCAGACGGAGCCCGGCCTTGTCGTCTATCGATTTGGCGCCGACCTGTTCTACGCGAACGCAACCCATTTCGCGGATGAGGCACGTGCTCTGGTGGACGGTGCTCCAAACCCGGTCCGCTGGCTGGTAGTCGAAGCCGATGCCATTGCCGACGTAGACTATACCGCCGCCCGGGTGATTTTGGCGCTGATTGGCCACCTGCGCCAGCAGAAGGTCGGGATCGCCTTTGCCCGGGTCAGCGCATCACTGCGCGCAGACATGGACCGACATGGCGTTACCGCCGCTATTGGCGCCGATCGCCTTTTTTCGACTCGGCACGCGGCGCTGGCGGCGGTGCGCAGCTTAACTTCGGCCGAAGCTGATAGAGTGTAAACTCGCATTTTGTCGTCACCGCGAACAACCATCCTGGAGCAAACGCTGGACAAATCGAACCGACTGACTATCCGACAAGCTTACTTATAATCCGCACCTGACACACTGCGCATGGGTCTCCGTGACCGGGCGCTGATAGGGATTAAAGTCTACAGCTTTGCACGAATCGATCTGCTTGTCGAATAAGCCATCGCTGCATCGGGGCTGACGCGAGAGCGGCATGACGCCATACCAGGTCGGGAATTCCAGCCCCATGACCAGGTGCGCAGCGATTGAGTTAGATCACCCGAGATTCCGCCAGAACCGATAGCTCGGCACGAGACAGCCCCAGCACTTCGCAGAAGATTTCCGTGTTATGCTCACCGATCAACGGTGCCCGTCTCGAGATCCGCCAAGGAGAACCGTTGTAGATCGCCGCCTCGCCCGGATAGGTGAAGCTGCGACCGAGTTCCGCATGCCATACCTGCTTCCAGAATCCGCGATCGTGCAGGTGGGCGTCGTCGAGAAGCGCCTCCGGGGCACGCACCGCCCCCCAGGTAAAGCCACGTTCCTGGGCAGCATGATAAACTTGCTCTGCCGGCAAGCTGGCGATGAAGCTGGCGAGCAAATCATCGATGATGTGGGACGCATTCGCCGCGATGACGGCGGGATCCTGATAGCGTGGTTCCATGAGGTCGCCCGCCATGCCGAAGCTATCCATCAGCGCCGCGAGGTTGCGCACGTTCCTGGGGTTGAGGCCTCCCGATATCAGGGCGGTGACGTAGGTGCCATCCTTGGCGCGGAATTGCGTCCGGTTGGTAGCAGCCGCGGCGTGATGGCGTCCGGTCTGGCGCAGCAGGGTCTCGCCCCGATAGACGTAGCTGGCAATTGCCGCCTCGGTCGTGAGGGCACAGGCCTCGTGGATCGACGCGTCGATATACTGGCCTTGCCCGGAGATGGTTCGATAGACCAGCGCTGCCATGATCGCGATATAGGCGAAATGACAGCCCATGTGCCAGGCGTTGCCGCCGCCGGGCGCGATCGGCGGTGCATCCGGCACGTCCACCTGGTCATAGCCGCAGGAAGCCATCTCGCCACCCGCTGCCATATGCAGCAGATCGGTGGACGCGTAATCCCGCCAGGGGCCGGTCTGGCCGAACGGGGTCAGGGCGCACATGATCAGTCGCGGATTTTGCTCGTGGAGCGAGGCGTAATCGAATCCCAGCGCCGCGAGGTGGCCAGGGCGGAAGGTTTCAAGAACGACGTCCGCTGTCGCGGCGAGGCGCGCGAAGATTCGGCGTCCGTCTGCGGCATTCAAATCGAGAGTAATGCCGCGTTTCGACGTGTTGTAGTACCAAAATGACAGACTGCGTTCCGGATGCGGGATGTCATCGAGGAATGGCCCGACATGGCGGCACCGTTCGCCGCCGGGTGGTTCGATCTTGATGACATCGGCCCCAAGGTCACCAAGAAGTTTGCCGCAGAACTGCCCCGCTGCATCGGTGAGTTCCAGGATCCTGAGACCTTCCAGCGGACCAGGTAGCAAGTGGGCGTCGCTCACTCGAGCATTTCCTCCAGGTAGGGAAAGCGCTCTCGCCTGGCGGGCCAGAACGTGCCATCGGCGAACCCCGCACGTAGTTCATCATGACTGTAACCCAGCAAGCCCTCGACTATCTCCCGCGTGTGTTGACCGATCAGGGGAGCAGGCAGGTAATTCTCCGCCGGCGTTTGCGAAAGTTTGAACGGAGCATTCTGCACCTTGTATCGTCCGAGCGCCGGGTGCTGCATTTCCCGGTAGATTTGCCGGTGCCGCAACTGGGGATCATGCTCCACCCGGTCTTCGGCGCTCTGTACGGGCAGGGCACTAACACCGACTGCCTGGCAGCGCTCGGTCAGCTCGTATTTCCCAAGCGTGATGCTCCAAGCCTCGATGTGATCGTCCAGTTCCTCCTGGTGCTGCAAACGACCGAGGACCGTGGCAAACCGTTCCGAACTGGCCCATCGCGGAGCGTTCATGACGCGCACCAGTTGCTGCCATTCCTCGTCAGTGCGGCAGACGATGACGCACCAGTCGTTATAGCCACCCGGATGGGTGCGATAGGCATTGTGGGGTGCAACCGTTGGTCCTCGGTAGTTGTTGAGCAAAGGCGTACCGGGCCAGTGCGCGCGATTGCCGGGCGGAAAGCCGGGCCGGCACGAGCCGCGTCCGTTCGCGGTGAAATCCAGCAGCGCGGGACCGTTGAGCGGCACGCTCGACACCATCTGTGCCTGATCTATATGCTGGCCGCGTCCCGTCATGTTACGATGGTAGAGCCCGGTGAGAGCACACATCGCACCGTACATGCCACCGGTATCGTCCATATAGGACCAACCCCAGCCGGCCGGCGGCCGGTCGGGCAAGCCGGAGAGGTAGGTCAGCCCGGCGACCGACTGGGCGACAGGGCCGAACGTGGTGTAGTGGTGGTTCCGACCGGTATGGCCGTAGCCTGACATGGACACATACACGATATCCGGTTTGATCTTGCATTGCTCTTCATAGCCAAGGCCCCATTTCTGCAGCACCCGGGAGCTGAAGTTCTCGATGACGATATCGGAGATGGCGATCAGTCGCTTGACGATATCCAGGCCTTTGGGACTTCTCACGTTCAGGCTGAGGCTTTTCTTGTTGACGTTGGTGTCGGCGAAGTTGCCCGAGGTGTTCAAATTGACCGGAAGGTGTTGCGGTGTGGTGGTGCTCGGCAGGCGGCCGCGTTCGCTTTCCGGCCATTCGATTTTGATGATCTCGGCACCGAGCGCACCAAGCCAGCGCGTGGCCCATGGCCCCGCCCGCACCCAACTGAAGTCCACCACGCGAATGCCATCAAGGGCTCGCGGTCCAGCCATGCCGTCGTCCTCCTGCATCGCCGAAAGCAATGCCGGCGTCTCGGACCCGTCGGTCCGATACCCGCGCGAATTGCCGCCCCGGAATTCCCCGGCGAAAATGACAGTGCCCGATCCAGCCTATCGCCGTCTGGCCAGGTTGCCAACGAGGCGCGCATTCCGAGGCGCGCATTCCATGGGGCCTGCATCCCATGGCTGCCGCGCAACATGGCGGTGACCGTCGGTGATCATCGGCGGTCGACACCGGGGAGCGTCGT
>Ga0335073_10014873_pt1 | contig 10895 bp, 6 predicted proteins | sample Lox_Sample_22_FD_207093 | JGI IMG/M metagenome (GOLD analysis project Ga0335073, IMG submission 207093) | Soil microbial communities from Loxahatchee National Wildlife Refuge, Florida, United States - Lox_Sample_2.2 | ecosystem: Environmental > Terrestrial > Soil > Wetlands | place: USA: Florida... | reverse complement strand
TTCGTCGGTCTGTTCATCATGGTGTGTTGGGGTGTTTCCGAACTCGGCGAGAGCCGGGGTGTTCCAATCGTGGTCCTGCGGAGCGCGAGCCTTGTGGTGCTGGCGGCGCTTGCAGTCGTCACCCACCATCAGCTCGGCTACTGGAACGACAACGTCGCTCTTTGGACGCACACACTGGCGGTCACGGACGGCAACTACATCGCGCACGACAACTTGGCACAACTATTGATGAGCGAGGGACAGCCGGACGAGGCCATGAAGCACTATCGCGCTGCCTTGGCGATTTATGGCTCCGATCCGAACAGTTTGCTCGGAATTGCCCGGTACGACCAGCAGCATGGCAACTTGCAGGATGCCATAGCGCGTTACCAGCAGATGATTCGCATCACGCCCTCCGGACCTGGCCGCGCAGAGTTGTTGAGCAACGTGGGGCAGCTCTATCTGGAGATGCGCGATGATGCCAGTGCGCAGCAGAGCTTCGAAGAAGTCGTCGCCATGAATCCACAGAATATTCAGGGATGGCTGGGCTTGGGCGTGGTGGCGGAGCAGTCGGGCAATGTGAAGGCAGCGATCGCGAACTACAATCGCGCGAACACACTGAAGCCGCTGAAGGTCACATACCTGCTGCTGGCCAAGGCCCTGGAAGAATCGGGCGACGCGGCTGGGGCGCAGGCGGCACGCGAGCGGGCGAAACTGCTGCCGCGCGACGAGCAAGCCACCACACAGACCTATTCGGGTGGGATATTGCAGAAATAGGCGCTCCTCCGGCGTCGGTCTGTCGAAATGGTTCACCATGGAGACACGGAGATCACGCAGCTTTGTTTTCTAGAATTATCTGGCTTGAGCCTGGGATGTGGATCGAACAAGGTCGTCCACAAGCCCAGACGCTCGGGGAAGGCTTCGATCTCAGAAATTCTTGCTCAACACTCCGTGTTCTCGTTCCCCCGTTGGTGAACTTCCCCGTCCTGCTCGCCTTGACGCTGTCGCCGCGTCACAATAGAGTCGAACTTGATAGTCTGAAACTCGAAACAGGACGTATCTTTGGAAACCCTGGTCGGCAAGAGCATCCTCCACTACGGCATCCTGAAGAAGCTGGGTTCCGGCGGCATGGGTGTGGTGTACGAAGCCGAGGACAGCCGCCTGGGCCGGCACGTGGCACTGAAGTTTTTGCCGCGCGAGCTTGAGCAGGACCCGCGCGCCCTGGAGCGCTTCAAGCAGGAGGCGCGTGCCGCGTCCGCGTTGAACCATCCCAACATCTGCACGATCTACGCGATCGAAGAGTGTGACGGCCAGAACTTCATCGCCATGGAACTGCTGGAAGGCCAAAGCCTGGACGAGAAAATCGACGGCCACCCGCTGCCGCTCGACAAGATCCTCGACATCGGTATTCAGATCACCGACGCGCTGGATGTGGCGCACAGCAAAGGCATCGTTCACCGCGATCTGAAACCGGCAAACATTTTCGTTACCACCCGCGGGCAGGCGAAGATCCTCGACTTCGGATTGGCCAAGCTGACGCATGATCGTCGCGCCGCGCTGGAGACCATCGGCAGCAATCCGCCGGCGACCGCGGCAACCATGTTGACCTCACCGGGCATGGCGGTCGGTACCGTTGCCTACATGTCGCCGGAGCAGGCACGCGGCGAAGAGCTCGACGGTCGCAGCGATCTGTTCTCGCTGGGCGGCATTCTCTACGAGATGGCGACCGGCAAGGTCCCGTTCGACGGCAACACCTCCGCCGTCATCTTTCAGGGAATACTCGACCGTAATCCGCGCCCGGTCTCCGAACTGAACGCGGCCGTGCCCCTCAAGCTGGGAGAGATCATCGACAAAGCGCTGGAAAAGGACATCGAGCTGCGCTACCAGAGTGCTGCCGAGATGCGCGCCGATCTCAAGCGGCTGAAGCGCGACAGCTCCGGCTCGGTGTCGCGTGCGGGCATACCGGCAGACAGTGGGGCCCGCGCGGCCATGGCCGATCGCGACGCCAGGGAGAGCAAAGTCGACGCGGCCCGCCGCCGCCGCATTGGCGCTCCCATCGTTTTGACGCTGAGCCTCATCATGATTGCCGCCGGCAGTTACGGTCTGTACAAACGCTTTCAGCAGTGGCGAGGCGATGCCGGCCCCATTCCGTTTCAGAACATGAACATGGAGAAGTTGACCAACTCCGGCCATGTGGTGTTGGCAACGATTTCTCCTGACGGCAAATACGTCGTAAACGCAGTCGATGAAGGCCAGGGTAAGCAGAGCCTATGGATGCGGCACGTCGCGACGGGCAGCAACGCACAGATCATGCCACCGTTCGAGGGCCGCTATGCGGGGCTGACCTTCACGCCTAACGGCGATTTTCTGTACTTCGTACGCGGCGATCCGCAACATCCCGGTGTGGGCTTTCTGTTCCAGATTCCCGTGCTCGGCGGTACGCCGCGCAAGCTGGTGGATGACGTGGACAGTGCGGTGAGCTTCTCGCCCGACGGCCAGCAGATAGTCTATCTGCGCGACAGCTCCGCCGACGCGAGTTCTTCGCTGATCATCGCGCACGCCGACGGCACCGGCGAGCGCGTGCTCTCCAAGCTGCCGCTGCCCGGCTACTCCGATCCCGCCTGGTCGCCGGACGGCAAGTCGATCGCAGCGACGGTAGTCGACCCCGGAGGTCAGAGCCTGGGACGGATTGTGTTGTTGAATCCGGTCAGGAGCGAGGAGACCGTTTTTCCTTCCCAGGAGAAGACGATTTATGCCGGTAATGCCATCCTGCAAAAACCTACATGGATGCCCGATGGCAAACATTTGCTGGTGATCTTCCATGACTTGGCAAGCGATTGGAACGGACAGGTGGGCGAGATTGCGATCGCGGCCGGCAAACTGCACCGCATCACCAACGACCTTAATGCATACAGCAACCTGACGCTCAGCATTACCAGCGACGGCAAGCAACTGGTCGCCATTCAGATTACGCCGCAGGCTGGCATCTTCACCATGAGCGCCGAGCCGAATGCGGCCGACGTGAAGCAGATCGATAACCACGAAGACATCGGCGTGGGCTGGCTGCCCGACGGACGCCTGGTGGCCATGGACTACGACGGCCACATCGCCATCATGAACGGTGATGGAAGCAATCGCAGCATCATTTACCAGCAACATCTTCCCATGTCCGGGCTGTCGGTTTGTCATGATGGCCAGTACGCTCTATTCAATATGCCCAGCACCCAGACGAAGGCCATTAACATCTGGCGGCTGGATGTGCAAAGCGGCTCAGTCACCCAGCTCAGCAAAGGTAAAATCGACCAGAACCCGTCCTGCTCGCCCGACAGCAAGAACTTTCTGTACATCACGATAGACAAAGGCAGACAGTTGCTGATGGAGATGCCGCTCGCTGGTGGTTCGCCCAAACAGGTCACTGACAGGCTGGTGAATTTCGGCGTCTTCGCGCCCGACCTTCAGCAGATCGCGGCCCTCATGCCGGAGGGGACGGGTGTTAACTTCAGGTCCGTCATCGGCATCATTCCCGCACAAGGCGGGCTGCCGGTGAAGACCTTTCCGCCCGTGCGCTCCATATCGAATCTCTTCCATTACTCGGCGGACGGGCAGGCGCTCTATTACCCGGTGACGGAGCGCGGCGTGTCGAACATCGTGGTGCAACAAATTGGAAGTACCACCGTCACTCCGCAGACCAACTTCAAAGACTTGAGCATCTACGGCTACGATTACGACTGGAAAAACAAGCGGCTGGTGCTGGCCCGTGGCCGCAACAATACCGACATCGTCCTGCTGACCCAGGCCCAATCGCAATAGCTGCCGACCCTGACGCAACCAACCTACGCATTGTTGGTAAGCGCCGGTGAGCGAACAGCATTACCCTCCCAACGATCCTCTCGTGCGTGGGACCTTGCTGGCAATCCGGTGCTCCCGGCAACGTATGGCTGCCAGGCAACTGGATCGCGGAGAGCGCTGCCGGAACATAGTTACGGGTCTCCTGCGGCAGGAGCCGCAGATTGCTTATAGCCGACGCAGCCGATCACGCTTAGCGGAGGGCTGCTTCTACCTTACCCAATAGTGTTATGTCCGGGCATCCCGAGCAGAGTTAGTGAAAAAACCTCTTATCTCGGGATGTCGGTTGTGGCCCGAACGCCGCATAATGTCGCCATGGAAGCGATAGGCACGCAGCCGCTAGGCGGGAGGGAAAGACGGTCGACCGGCGACCGCGCACCCAAACGGCCAAGTAGGGGGATAGTGATGAAAAGAATGAACGCAACGCTGGCTGGGGTAGTTCTGGTTTCGCTAATGTTTTCCATGCCCATGCTATCTCAACAGCCGCCGGCCAACGTAGAAGGCAACTGGACGATTTACTCCACCAGCATCCAGACGGGCGAGACCGTCGTCAAGCACGTTCAGATAGCACAATACGGCAACAGCCTCACGGGATATTTCGAAGGTCCCAACCAATCGGGACCGATTCAAGGGCAAGTGAATGGACGCCACGTTGTATTCAGCACCGTAACCCGGACTGTCCTCACATTTCGAGGACAGGTCTACGGCGACAGCATGTCGGGGCTGTACGGAATTCATGGTAAGCATGCCCCGTGGCAGGCAGTACGCCCAGCATCGGTTTCGATGGCAGTTCCACCTGCGACAGGGACCGTCTATTCGTCCCAGCCGGTTCTAGCTTCTCCCGAATCTGCTGCCGTGGCTGAACCTCAACCTCCTGCACAGGCGGAGACGGTATCCGGGCCGCAAAGCAGCCCCGCGCCAACCCCGGCGCCGTTGTCGCCGGAGCAACTGAACGCTTTGGTTGCGCCCATTGCGCTTTATCCTGATGCGCTGGTGGCACAGGTGCTCGCCGCCTCTACGAATCCAGACCAGGTGGCATACGCAGACGACTGGCTGGCACAAAACAGGGGCCTGACTGGCGCGGCGCTCGCACAGGCTGTAGACCAGCAATCCTGGGACCCGAGCGTGAAGGCTTTGACGCAGTTTCCTTCCGTGCTGGATAACCTGGCGCATAACCTCTCGTGGACATCGAGCCTCGGCCAGGCATTCGTGAATCAACAGGCAGATGTCATGGCCGCGGTACAAGCGATGCGCGGGAAAGCGCAAGCGGCAGGGACGCTGCAATCCACGACCCAGATAACAGTCACTCAACCATCCTCCACCACGATCGTGATTCAACCTGCGAATCCTCAGGTCGTCTACGTTCCGCAATACAACCCCGCGGTGGTTTACGGTGCGCCTGTGGTGGTGCCGCTCTACGTGCCTCCGCCGGTACCTGTTGCTGCAGTTGGTCTCTACTTTGGATCGGGTATCACGATTGGCGCCACCTTTGGAGGCGGCGGATGGGGTGGAGGCTACGGCTGGGGCTGGCACGCGTGGAATGTGAACTGGGGTGGCGGCTGGGGTGGTGGCGGCGGATCAACCATCATCTACAACCACAATACCTACGTTACCAACAATGTCTGGCGGAACAACAATTACAACGGCTACCACCCCTGGGGAGGAGGAGCGGTCGGCACTCAAAACCATGGATATTATGGCCCTAACGGCTACTATCACCCCGACCCTGGCTACCGTCCGGGCACAGACACTCACTATGGGCCTAACGGCGGATATCACCCGAATGGCTATTACGGCCCCAACGGCGCCTTTCACCACGACGTTCCCGGCACCAATCCGAACGCCCAGCCGAACGGCGGAACCAACGGCAATCACGGCCTGATCGGAGGCAACGGTGGCACGCAGAATCCCAACGCCGACCAGACCAACTACGGCGGCGTGCAGCATACAGCTCAGGCGGAGAACGCTCGCAATGGCAACAATGGTGGCCAACTCCTCGCAGCAAACCGCAGCGACAACAACCGTCTGGCCGGGGAGCAGAACCGTTCTCGCATGAGCGGAGACGGCGGCTCGGCCCGCGCCGAGGCCAATCGTGGCCGCACCAGTATGCAGCGGGCCGGCATGCAAAGGTCAGCCGCGCGGAGGCCGGCGATGCACTCGCAACCCGCTCACAGCAGCGGCGGCGAACGGCGGCGCTAAACACCCAATCAAATCCAGGGCCTACACGATTTAAGAATAACTTTCAGCGAAAGACCCGAGGGCTAGAAATATGAAACCGCGCACGAGATATTCGATGAAGTTGGAAACTCCGCTGGTGGCTCCCGTACTTCTGGTAGCTATTCTGTTTTTCATGCTGGGATGCGCCGGGCAGTCGGCCAGCGCAGCAGGAAAAGTGGATTCACAAGCAACCTTTGCCACCCCAGCGGAAGCTGGGGTGGCACTGCAGGCGGCAGCCCAGGCCGACGACGAGGGCGCACTGACGCGCATCCTAGGCCCGCAGTCGAAAGCCATTCTAAGCTCGGGAGATGCGGCGGAAGACAACGCTGCCCGGCGGTCCTTCGTCAACAAGTATGACCAGATGCATCGCTGGGTCACGATGACAGACGGCAGTGAAGTCCTTTATATCGGGGCCGACAACTATCCCTTCCCGATTCCTCTGATATTAGATACATCTTCGAAGTGGTATTTCAATACCACCGCGGGGGAGGATGAAATTCTGGCGCGCCGCATCGGAAAGAACGAACTGCTGGCGATCGATGCCATCTCGGCGATGGGAAACGCGCAGGACCTATACTTCCATGGCCCGCACGACGGCAAGCCAGCCGGCCAATATGCGCAGAAGATCCTGAGCAGTCCGGGGAACCAGGATGGACTGTACTGGAAGGTCTCCGCAGGCCAGCCATCGAGTCCTCTCGGACGGCTGAATGATTTCGCGAAAGACGTGATTGTCTCAACTCCACTCGGCGCGCCGCCTATCTTCGATGGCTATTTTTTCCGCATTCTCACCGCACAGGGAGATCAAGCCAAGGGCGGTGCCATGAGCTATATCGTTGACGGAAAGATGACGGGAGGGTTCGCGATCCTGGCCACCCCGGTCATCTACGGAGACTCTGGTGTCATGACGTTTATACTGGGCCCCGAAGGCATTGTTTATCAGAAGGACCTGGGGGAGAACACAGCAGAGACTGCGGCTTCTGTCCGCAGATTTAACCCAGGTGAAGGATGGAGCCCGGTGGAGTAGCGAAACGTCATGTTCCAGCTTCGCTGCTGTCGCCTCCCGCCACAAAGCGGAAGAAGTCCCCGCGGTTCAGGCGGCGCCGACATCCCGGGCGTTTCGAGCGAGGAAAGCGACGAAGGCCGCGCGACGCTGCTCGCGGAAAACAAAGCAGGACGGCCAACTTGATCGTTGCTCAACCTTAGGGGGACATGGCAGCTAAGTCACCAATAGTTGTGATCTCGCTGGAAATAGCCCTCATTCCAGGAGTTCATTACGGTCTTCAGAAACAGCCAGACCACGCGCAGATGTCCCATCTTCTGGAAACGGCGGTTCGTGGTATAGACCGGACCGTGGACGATGCCGAAGCGCTTGCGTTCCACGTTTCTGCTCAGTAGGTAGTCCTCGGCATAGAAGACTCGCTCGTCAAACCCTCCCAGTTCACGGAACTTTTGCCTGTCGAACAACATGAACATGCCGGTCGCAAAGGGACGGTGGAGACGGGACAGATACTGAAAAAAATTGCCGGCTGCATACAGCAAATTGTCGATCCAACTGCCGTTGCCACAAAGGATGTTTGTTGTGACGCAATGAAGCTGCCTGCGCTGTGCCAGCTCGACGGCACGGCGCACGACAGAAGGATTGGCCAGTTCTATGTCAGCATCGATAAAAAGGACATAGCTGCTGTTCGCCTGGGCTGCGCCCAGGTTGCGGCCGACCGAGGGCATTCCACCACGGACCGTGGCGACATTCAGACGGTCGCGAAAGCTGAGCGCGACTTCCGGCGTCCCATCCGTCGAATTTGCGTCGGCGACCAATATTTTTGTATTCCGCATCTTCGGGTAATTCTGTTGCAGCAGCGAATTCAGCAAACGAGGAATCAGCTTCGCTTCGTTCTTGGATGGGACTACGATAGTCAACTCGCTGATGGCGTTCATAAACGCTACTTTAATCTGTGCACGACCATTCGAATGCCATCCTTGGGGCGCAAGGTCACCGCCGGCATTGGGGCCACGTCCTGGTTTGGCGCCAAGCTCAAGCTGAATCTCTGAGCCATGGTTGCGAGCAGCAGCGTCGCTTCCATCATGGCAAATCCGGCGCCAATGCAAACGCGGGGGCCGCCCCCAAAGGGAAGATATGCGAAACGTGGGACCGGACTACGTCGTTGCGAATCAGCACTCCAGCGCTCGGGACAGAAATGGTCCGGCTGGAGGAAAAAACGATGGTCCCGGTGAGTATTCCATAGCAGCATGGCAACGGTCATACCGGCGGGAAAGCGAAATCCCCCAGTCTCGAATGCTCCAATCGCTTGCCGTCCGATGGCCCAGGTTGCCGGGTAAAGGCGCAGGGCCTCTTTCACAACCATTTCCGTATACGGAAGACGGCCAAGGTCATTCGCAGTTGGAACTCGACCCTCGAGCACTGTAGCCAACTCTTGCTGCAACGCTGCTTCTGCGTCAGGATGCTGTGCGAGCAGGTACCAGGTCCATGACAAAGCATTGGCGGTGGTTTCATGGCCCGTAAGAATGAGGGTCTTGACTTCGTCGCGCAACTGCTCGTCGCCCATCTGGGCTTCCTGTCCGTCCTGACAACACAACAACATTTCGAGAAGGTCGTTTGCACTCCCACGCGCCTTGCGGCGCTGCGTGATGGCTTCGCAGATAATTTCATCCAGCAGCCGGCCCGAGCGCCGGAAGCTGCGCGTGCGCAGAGGAAAAATTCTCGGAAACACGAAGGCTAACCTGCCTTGCTGCATGAACTGTTCCATGAGGACGCCGAGCGCATCACCTACCTGCCCGGTCTTCCGGGAAAGGTCCGTGCCCAGCAGCGACTGAGCAACCACATCGAGCGTCAAGGCCATCATCTGCTGATGGATGTCGAGCGTCTGACCGTCACGCCAACTTTCGATCATTTCGACAGCCAGACGAACCATCACCTCCGCGTGCGCAGTAATGCTCTCGTGCCGAAACGCGGGTTGCATGAGTTTGCGATGCTTGCCCCACGATCCGCCTTCTGCCGTGAGAATCCCGTTGCCCAGGATACTTCTCAACGCGTGGTAGTCGGGCGTCTTTACGAAGTTAGAGGGATTGGTTAGCAAAACGTATTCTATGTCCCTGGGATGGGAGAAAATGCAGACAGGGACATGGAGGAATCGCAGATAAACGATGTCGCCATATTCCCGAGAGCAACGGGCGAAGAAGTCCATGGGATGTCTGGACAATTCGAGCAGGCTGCCGATCAGGAAATGACCGGTTGGCCCGGGCGGCAATTTGCCTCGAACGTCGACAGGTCTGGTTATCAAAGCCTCTAGTTCCTCAGGCCAAAGTATCTGCCCGGCGCGCTCTACCCCATGATCGTCATCGCGACCCGGTACCGAACGACGCCGCGGGATCCTCACAGCCGGCAAACAACTCCGCAGGACTACGTTCCAGATAGTGCTCCGGGTGCTCAACGATGTGCCTCGCGAGATCGAGCGACCCCATGCAATAGAAGCCGTCGTTAACGCGTTCGTCAAAGCTCCAGTAAGCCTGTAGTACCTCACGGACCTCGGGATGGCCACCGCGGTTCGGTACCAATACCTTTCTTACACCGCCCACAACGCCAAAAAGGCTGCAGGTGCCGTGCTCATAAAGATGATGGTACGCATTGTCGATATCGATCGATCCCAGGTTTGCGAGAAACAGGCTTGTGTACATGGGGTCGGGCTCGATGAGAGATGCGGGTAGCAGGTTAAGGCGATCCAGGACGCGACCGGAGGCGACGATAGTGCGCAGCAACGGGTCGGGGAGCCTGGTCAGGAACCGAACCTCGCGTTCGATGGGAGTTGGACCCGATCGGCCACTTTTGACGGCGTTCGTCATTCGGCCCACGCATTCATCCCACTGGTCCTTCTCCGCGAAGCTGAGCTTGACCGTGGTCAACGGTGCTTCGTCGGTGAAACTCTTCTTGGCGGCAAAGGAGATCCAGACTCCTTTTCGCTGATAGATTCGGCCGCCAGACACGAAGCGATTTAAGCCTGGTCTTGCGAGCAGCGCTCTCGCGCTTGCATAAGCCACCAGGTGGAACAAGGTCGCCTGGGGCTTGTCCCCACGGTTTCGGTTATAGGCACGCAGCCATGCCCGGGCTTCCCCGACCTCCCACTGTGTCGTGTGATAAATGATGGAGTGATTCCGTCCGCGCATGACCAGAGGCATCATGCGGCGGATGGGGTCAATACCTTTCACCAGTTCTCCGTCGCACCTACGAAACAGCGGCATTGCTTAGGCCTCCCGGGAGTGGAGTGGCGGCTCGAGAAAATCTGGCGGAATGCTTCTTGAGGGCGTTCGGATTGATTCTTCCAAGCGTTTCGGCAACCGCGCTGACCGCGGTCCTGATCTGCTGTTCGCTATGGCGCGCGGTCACGAAAAATCGCAAGCGCGTAAGGTTCTCTTCGACGGCCGGATAAAGAATAGGCTGAACGTTAATTCGCCGCTCCCCCAGGGCACGGGCGAGTAGCAGACAATCCCTTGAGTTTCCAACGATGCAAGGCACGACCGCCGATCCGTCGCTAGAGCCCGTATCGATGCCGCAATTCCGGCTGAGATTGCAGAACAGCCGGCTACGGCCTTGCAACGTGGTTACCAACTCGGGATGGGCACGCAGCTTGCGAAGCGCCCCGAGCGCCGCTGCCGCATTCGCCGGCGAAATGCCAACGCTATAGATAAAACCGGGGTTGCTGTACTTCAAATACTGCACCAGTTCAGCCGAGCCTGCGATATAACCACCGCAAGACGCGAGCGCCTTGGAAAGGGTTCCCATCCACAAGTCGACATCCTGCCGTCGGATCCCGCAATGTTCGCCCACGCCCCGGCCGGTA
>Ga0335073_10014872_pt1 | contig 10895 bp, 10 predicted proteins | sample Lox_Sample_22_FD_207093 | JGI IMG/M metagenome (GOLD analysis project Ga0335073, IMG submission 207093) | Soil microbial communities from Loxahatchee National Wildlife Refuge, Florida, United States - Lox_Sample_2.2 | ecosystem: Environmental > Terrestrial > Soil > Wetlands | place: USA... | reverse complement strand
TCTACGGCCACGCCACTCCTGCGGTCGTTTGCCCTGGCCAGTCACTGGCAAGCCACGAGCGCTCGCCGCTGTTGCGGACGTGCCGCGGCGGAACAGCAGGGCGGCGAGGATGGCTCCGGCGGCGAACATGGCGGCGGCCCACCAGAATGCGGTGGTGTAGCTGTGCACCTGGGCCATTGCTGCCAGCGCCGGTGCCGGGTGGCCGCCTGCCATCAGCCGGGGGGTGGCGTGGGCGGCCAGGTAGCTGGCGGCGGCGCTGGCTGCCACGGTGTTGAGGAGTGACGTGCCGATCGAACCGCCGACCTGCTGCCCCGTGTTGACCATGGCGGAAGCGACGCCCGCGTCGGATGGCGCGACGTCGGCGGTTCCGGTGTTCATCGACGGTGACATCACGAAGCCGAGACCGGCGGACGTGAGCAGCAGCGGGGGCAGGACGTCCGCCGCGTAGCTGGAGTGGACGCCGATCCGGGTCAGCCAGGCCAGCCCGGCCGCGGCGGCGAGCATGCCCGGCGCGACGAGGAGCCTGGGGCCGATGCGGGGCAACAGCACGATGTTGGCCAGGTTGGCGCCGACGATGATCGCCCCGGCCATCGGCAAGAAGGCGAGGCCGGCCATGACCGGGCTGAAGCCGAGGGTCTCCTGCAGGTAGTAGGTGAGGAACAGAAAGATGCCGAACATGCCGGCGCCGGTGATCAGGATCGACAGGTAGGAGCCCGCCCGGTTGCGGTCGAGGACGATCCGCAGCGGCAGCAGCGGCTGGCTGACCCGCGTCTCGATGTATCCGAACGCCGCGAGCAGCGCCGCCCCCGCGACCAGGAAGCCCCAGGCAGCCGGAGCGTGCCAGCCGTCGCTCGCGGCGTTGGAGAAGCCGTAGACGATGCCGAACATGCCGCCGGCCTCGGCCGCCAGGCCGGGCAGGTCCAGCCGCGGCCGCTGACGCGACGGCTCGCGGCGCAGCAGCGCGACGGCGCCCGCGCAGGCGATGGCGGCGAAGATGAGGTTGACGTACAGGCACCAGCGCCAGTCCAGGTACTGGGTCAGCAGCCCGCCCAGTAGCAGGCCGACCGCCCCGCCGGCGCCCGCGATGGCGCCGAAGACGCCGAACGCCTTGCCCCGGTCCTTCGCGCCTTCGAACGTGGTGGTCAGCAGCGACAGCGCGGCCGGGGCGAGCAGCGCGCCGAAGGCGCCCTGGCAGGCGCGGGCCGCGACGAGCATGCCGAAGCTGCCCGCCGCTCCGCCCACCGCGGATGCCCCCGCGAAGCCGATCAGGCCCGCGATGAACGTGGTCTTCCGGCCGATGATGTCGGTTAGCCGGCCGCCGAGCAGCAGCAGGCTGCCGAACGCGAGGGCGTAGCCGGTGACCACCCACTGCCGCTCGATGTTGGAGAAGTGCAGGGCGTGCTGGGCTGAGGGCAGCGCGATGTTCACGATCGTGGCGTCGAGGACGACCATCAACTGGGCCAGGGCTACGACGGCCAGGATCAGCCAGCGCCTGGGGTCCGAGGTGGTTCCCGGGCTCGCCGCGTTCGTGTCGCCGGCCTGCCGGGTGCTGATCTGGATCTCACTGGGCACGGCGTGCCTCCCATAAAGAAGGAATGTTCTTTTTAGAGACTAGACCCCGAGCCTCTCATATTCAAGAGAGAACGTTCCTTCTTTTTGGGGTAGGGTGACGTCATGCCCAAGATCAGTCCCGAGCGCCGGGAGGAAAAGCGCGAGCACATCCTGCAGGCGGCACGCGTCCGCCTGCAGGAGCACGGCCTGGAGGCCGTGTCGATGGAGATGATCATCGCCCGCTCCGGCCTGTCGACCGGCGCCGTCTACGGCTACTTCAAGGGCAAGGACGAGATCATCAACGCCGCGGTGACCGAGGGGACGGCGGCGCTCGGCCGCGAGGCGGCACCGATACTGCTCAACCCCGCGCCGCCGCCGCTTCCCGAGCTGATGCGGCAGCTGTTGCGCACGATCGAGGACTTCGGCGCAGACCGGAATGACGGAATCGATCGTCTGCTGGTCGCCATGCACGGCTGGAGCCACTCGCAGAGCAACCCAGAGCTCAAGGCTGCTACCCTCGCCACCTACCGCAGCCAGCGCGAACTGTTCGCCGAGACGGTGGGACGGTGGCAGTCGGCTGGGATTCTCGACCCCGGCGCCGATCCGGAGGGGATAGCGGAGCTGCTCGTGTCGATAGTCCTGGGTTTCGCCGCCCAGCGCGCACTGGCCGGGGACGCGGGCGTCCGGGCGCACGTCGGCGCCATGCAGGCGCTCACATGCCGGCCCGACTGACGGGATGGCCCGCCGCCATCCTCGCGACGCTGGTCACGCTGGCGCTTGTCGCCGGCGAGCTCACCGACGCCGCGCAGCGGCGCTGGTGGGCGGCCCGGCCGCTGACCACGGACACGGTGGCCGGCCTGCTGGTGCTGCTGATCACGGTCCTCGTCGTGAACCAGCTGCTCAGCAGGCGGCAGTCCAGGCAGCGCGGCCACGCGGTCGCCGCGCAGGCCGCCATCATGGTGGCGCAAGCCGCTCGTTCGGCTAAGGCCACCTCGTCCCTGCTCGACGGCTCCGGCGACCGCGACGCCGCGTCGGACGGCTTCAGGACGTACATGATGATGCTGCTCATCTGCGCGCCGGTGCTGATGGACGACCCGGTCGCGCGGCGCTTCCTCGAGCAGTCCCAGTACCTCGGCGGGGTCATGGGCCGCGCGCTCGCTGCCGTAGACAGGTCCGCGGACGGCGCCGCCGGGTCAGACACGGGGATTGACGACGCCATGCGGCAGGTGCAGGGCGCCGCGGCACCGCTGCTGAGGGAGCTCAGTCCTGCAATACGCGATTCCGTCCAGCGCATCGGCCAGACCGCGGAAGAGTAGGGCTACTTTCAGCTGCGTGTGGCCTGTGGACCCCTCTACTGGCGCAGGACGGCCCAGCAACGCGCGCGCATCGAGAGGATGACAAAGCACGCGGCAACGGTATCCGCGCGACAACCCGGCTATCAGCTGACGCAGGGCTAATTGCGTCACGCGAGCCTCACGCGCCCGATCGCCCCAGGCAATGCATCTGACCTTTCCGGCGTTCCAGGAGGCAGGCCTGGCGCCCGGCATGATGGCGATGGCCGACTACGACGCGGACGAGATCTACCCCGGTCGTAGGATGCGCCGAGTTCACTGGCGGAGGCGGACGACGGGCGCCTCGGCCGCCGGCGGCGGGAACGCAGAGCTGGTCTTGCTGCCTACGAGAAGGAGCGGCGGGCCACCGGACGGCGGCTGCTGACGACGCATTACCTCGGCAGGCTCTTCGTATCCAGCCAAAGGCGCCCCTCGAGCAAGCCTGTGGCTGCCCGGCTTGGGTATAGCGGCGACGCTGGCAGCCAACGTGGCGCACGGCTTGCGCCACGACCGACTGGTACCGCGGTGGCCGGCGGTGGCGCTGGCCGGTGCCTGTCGGGCTCTCGCCGTATCAGTTGTCGTTGCTGCCCTGACCAGCATTGGGCCATCCGCTGGCGTCGAACACGGCGATCGGGTCGAGATAATCCCGCCAGTGGATCACTTTGCGGTCCCTGACCGTGATGATGGAGACGAAGCGGTTGTTATACCGCCGACCTGTCAGCACCGATTCACCGTGCACCTCGTACTCGAGGACGACCACAGACGCTTCCTGGTCCCGGTATACGCGGAGATGGTCAGCGGTGCGCACGGCCATGTAGTCGTCGTAACCGGTATACAGGTCAATGACGCCCTGCCGCCCTTCAACGCGCCTTGGGTAGCCGGGCACCGAGATCACGTACTCGAAGACCACATCGTCGGCCAGGAGGTCGAAGTAGTCCTCTCCGTCGACGAGGCCCTCAAGTCCTTCCCGGATGACGCGGAAGAAGGGGCCGTCGGCACCGAAATTCGAGCCGTCACTGATGTACTTGGTCACTTGCCCTCCGGGGTGTCCAGGCGGCGGCGTTGCACCGGACGAATGTTTCAAAGCTGGTCGGCGGCCCTAGAGTAACGGTCTCAAAGTCGCCCGTGGGCAGGCGCGGTGTTCGGAGTCGCGGCTGTCGCGGACGGATCGATCAGGTCTCCGACGACGACTGGATCGCCGACCTCAACCTCAAGGTGCTTGCAGCCGTTCGCTGCACCGCCTGACTGCGCCGCACCCGATCGCGGCTGGCGGCGAAGCCATCGTCAATGTGCTCAATATAGGCGTCATGGCCGCTGGCGCGGCGTCGTTGCCGATGACCGCCGGCCTGGCCATATCCAAGGCCGCGTCCAAGGACCTCGGCGGGCACGGCATCCGGGTCAACGCCGTGCTCATCGGCCTGGTTGCAAGTTGCCGGTGAAGTTCGCGGGGGCGAGGTGCTTAGGCTGCCGCCAGCTCGCGGATGGCTTCAGACGTCGTGTACACGAGCTCGCGGCGGGCCGGCGGCATGTCCTCGCTGAGGGCGATCGTAAGCGCGTCGAGGAGGAACCCGAGCACATCGTCGAGCAGTCGCTGCGAGTCGGTGTCCTGGGGGATGCGCCACTCGCGCTCGAATACCAGCTGCTGGTCCTTGGCGACGGGCCGCACCCGAACAAGATCCACGCGGCGTGGGGACGCCGGGCGCACCGGCTGGAGCCTAACCCGGAGACGGCGCACGTGGTTACGGTGGATGTTCACCCAGCGCCTTGAGGGCCATTCGGCGGCGCGGCGTGGACGCTGCGCACGGTAGCGAGCTGACGTGAGCTTGGGCCACAAGGGGCATAGTGGCAACGCTTGCGGCTAACGTTGCTCACGGCCTTGGCCATGGCCTAGTGGGGGCTGCTGTGGCAGCGTGGCCTGCGGTCGCGCTGGTTGGCTCCTACGAATCCTCATGATGGTCATCCGCAGTTCCCAGTTTCCGGCGCGCGGCGCGCCTGGGACCGGGCATGACGTGGACCCGCTCCAGGAGCAGGCGGCTGAGTTGTTCGCCGGGCGGCTTGCGGCGGACCGGGTTCCCTCGGTGCGCGCGATCCGCGCTGAGCCGCACGTTGGCCAGGCCCGCGCGCAGCGGCTGCGCGACTACCTCGCCGCCGGAACTGCCAGGCAGACGGAAAGCCGCGCTACGTGAGCTGCTTGCCGGGGGAAGGCACATGGCCCCGTCACCAGGGAGGTCGTTCCGGTACACCGTCTGCGACGGAGCCTGGGTGACCGCGAGCCGACTCGCCGATCTGCATGGCGGTCTTATCGGATGAGGAAGGCGCGAGCTTCCCAGGCCAGGGATAGGCAGGGACCCGGCAAAGTCGTTCATGCGGGTTGAAGTTGTAGAGGGCCGATCTACCTGGCGAGCCGGCGAAGCTAGGTGGCGCTGTTTGGTGATTTTCGGCGAGCTGGTGATTCGGACTGCGCCAGGCCAGATCGTGACGAACTCGTCACAGCCACGATAAGACAGGCTCAGCACAAGAGCTCGGCTGGCTGTTCCATACAGCGTTCAGCCCCCGGGCCCGTGCGGTTAGATCGTGTTCGTGGACGCAATCGCGAGTTCCCTGATCGCTGCCTTCGACTACGTCTGGGCCCGGCTGGCCGACCGGATCAGCGGCCTGACCGACGATGAGTACTTCTGGGAACCGGTGGCTGGGTGCTGGTCACTGCGCCAAGGTCACGACGGCCGATGGCATCTTGACGGAGGCGGAGGCGGCGGCCCCGTCCCGGACCCGGTACCGGTGACAACCATTGCCTGGCGGCTCGGCCATCTGGGCGGGATGGCAGTCGGCGGCTTTGCGAACCGCCGGTTCGGAGACGCGAAACTGACCATGGAGCAGATCGACTTCCCGCCCGGCGCCGGCGCGGTCCCCGGGTTCCTCGATGAGCATTACCAGGCCTGGCGCACCGGGCTGGCCAGGCTCACCGCCGGTGAGTGGTCCGCGCCGCTCGGGCCGTCCTGGGGACCTTACGCCGACAACAGCACCATCGACTTGGCACTGCACGTCCTCGACGAGGTCATCCACCACGGTGCCGAAGTCGGCCTGCTCAGAGACCTCTACCCGCACCGTCCCTCGCTGCCCGGCTAAGGCGCCTGCAGGCAGGTCAGGATGGAAGACCTCCGTGCCGCCAGCAAGCTGGAAACTCGCCATCTGGACACGGCCCCTGCAGAAGTAGCCTGCCGCTGACACGCCAGACACGTCACCCGTTGTTACGACACGCAGTTCACAGCCTCAATCCACGACTTTGCCGTGTCCCTGCAGGGATAGGCAAGCAGCTGCACCTGAGACAAGTGGCGCTTTCAGCACTTCTCTTACTCCGGACTCGTTAAATTCAAATCCTATGAGTCGGCAGCCGGATTTGGACGTGCCAATTATCTGCGACCCGACCACAATTCCTTCGTTATTCTCGACAATTGCTCGTTCAAAGCTAGCTCCGAATAGCCTTTGGAAAGTCCGTTCCTTCAGAACGAGCGTTGTCATGGTTCCCGGCAGCAGTGTCCCCGTATCAGACCGCCACGCCCTTGTTCGCTCTTATTTCGCTTCGCTGAGATGGACCATGGCGTCATAGAGCTGTTCGGACGTCATCGGTGGTTCGGGGTTCGGATGTGCCCGCTCGGCCCGATAGGCGTCGAGCATGAGGTAGAGATAACGCCGCCAGGCGTTCGGCGCCGTGGCGCTAGTGGCGTCGATGATTCGACCGTTAGACCAGATGAGGTTGACGATGTCGGCTTGGGTGATATCTGTACGAGCCTCGCCAGCCTCTTGGGCCCGAGCGAGAACGTCCTCAATCTGCTGGCACATCTCGTCGTGGATGCGCTCGGTCTCCTCGTTGTCGGTGAAGCGACGGGAGAGGAAGTCGTTGAAACCGCGGTCTCCCACCTGCATGGCGAACAAGTTCTCCAAGTAGTAGACAAACCCTTCCCACGGATCGTTCATCGCCAGTGCCTTGGCTGCCCCGGCGAGGAACTCCTTGACGCGAGGTCTGAACGCGGCCATGAGCAGGTCCAGGCGCGTCGGGAAGTGGCGGTACAGGGTGCCGATCGACACGCCGGCCTCGCGCGCGATCTTCTCCAAGGAGGCATCCACGCCATGCGCGGCGAACTCACGCTGCGCCGCCTCTATGAGCTTGCCGCGGCGCTCCTGCGCGTCGCGACGCAGGGGTCTTTGCACCTGCTCAACGTTGGTCCCGCTCACCTCTCCAAGGTACCAGGGATGTCGAGGGCACCCTCCGCTTGTCAAGATGAGGGCACCCTCCGGAATAAGGTGAGGCACCCCTCCGTTGCTGCGGACGTATCACCGGAGGACTGCCTCACCTTGGCGCCCCGACTCGACTGCACCAGGAGAGAAGAAGATGAGTACCAACGAGCCCTCAACGGCGCCGCGGGCCGAAGAGGCCCAGGTGGCGCACTCGGCCGCTCCGCATAATCCCCACTACGAGCGACGGTGGTTGGCGCTGGGCGTCATCCTGGTCGCCCAGACGATGCTGCTGCTGGATGCGACCATCGTGAACGTCGCTCTGCCCTCCGTGCAAGCAGACCTCGGCTTCTCCGATGCCGCTCGCGGGTGGGTCGTCACCGCCTACTTGCTGGCTTTCGGCAGCTTGCTCCTGCTCGGGGGCCGACTGGCCGACGTTTTCGGCCGCAAGAACATGTTCATCGTGGGACTGGCGGGGTTCGCGATCGCCTCCGCTGTCGGTGGCGCGGCCCCCAACATCGCGACGCTGCTCACGGCCCGCACGGTCCAGGGCGGCTTCGCTGCGATCATGGCGCCGGCGGCGTTGGGGCTGATCACGGTGATCTTCACCGACCTCAAGGAGCTGAACAAGGCGTTCGCGATCTTCGGCGCCGTTGCCGGGAGCTCCTCGGCAATCGGAGTGATGCTGGGCGGATTGCTGACCGACTACGCGAGCTGGCGCTGGACGATGTACGTCAACATCGTCTTCGCAATCCTGGGGATAATCGGTGGCACCAAGCTGCTGCACAACTCCGCCGACACCGACAAGCCCAAGCTCTCCGTGCCCAGCACGATCATCGGCACGGCGGGGATGTTCGGACTGGTCTTCGGCTCGGCCAAGGCCGAGACCGACGGCTGGAGCACGGGAGTCACGCTGACCTCGCTCATCGCCGGCGGCATCCTGCTCATCGGCTTCGTCCTGCTCCAGAAGGTCGACCCTCACCCGCTCGTCCCACTGCGCGTGCTCGCGGACCGCAACCGCGGTGCGGCCTATCTGACGCTCTTCCTGGGCCAGGCGGGGGTATTCGTGGTGTTCCTCTTCCTGACCTACTACTTCCAGGGCGTACTGGGCTACTCGCCGATCCTGACCGGTGTCTCGTTCTTGCCGATGATGGTGACTGTCGTCGTGGCAGCCACGCTGACCCAAAAGGTGCTCGTGCGCTATCTGACCACGCGGGTCATCGTCGCCGGCGGCCTGATCGTCGGCGGCGCCGGGGCTGCACTGCTGGCTCAGGCCGACGCGGCCAGCCCGTATGCGGCCTGGGTGCTGCCAGGCCTGATCCTGGCCGGGGTTGGTATCGGGTCGGCCATCGTCTCGGCGGTCGCAATCGGACAGATGGGCGTCGATCCGCGAGACGCGGGTACGGCGGGAGCGGTCAGCAACGTCTTCCAGCAGCTCGGCCCGGCGCTCGGCATCGCCGTCATCAGCACCTTCGTCGCCACCGCGACCAGCCACTACCTGAGCGCTCACGGCAGCACCGCAGTCGTCGCCGCCACCGTGCACGGCTACTCGGTCGGCTTCTGGTGGGCTGCGGGCGCCTTCTGGGCGGGTGCCGTCATCTCCAGTCTGCTGCTCCGCCGCGGCACCCGACTCCACCACGAGCCCGGACAGCCCGAACCGCTCGACGAGATCGTCGGAGGACTGATCTGACCTTCACGCAGGCAAGACGCTCACGACCAACTCATCCCCACAGAACGAAGGAACACACGTCATGACCACCATCAGCATCATCGGCTCGGGCAACATGGCTACCGCCATAGGCACCCGGGCTCTCAAGCACGGCCACACTGTCGAGCTCATCAGCCGCACCCCCGCCAAGGCTCAGGCACTTGCCGACCGCCTCGGCAACGGAGCCGCTGTGGGCGAGTTCGGCGCAAGGCCGGCGGGCGACATCGTCATCGTGGCCGTCCTGTACCAGAACGCGGTCGACACGGTCGCGCACTACGGCGATGCTCTGGTCGACAAGATCCTTGTCGACATCACCAACCCGTTCAACACCGACGGAAGTGGACTCGTAACCTCGCCAGGGAGCTCGGTATCCCAGCAGATCGCCGCCGCAGCTCCCAAGGGCGCGCACGTCGTGAAGGCACTCAACACGATCTTCGGCCACGTCCTCATTCGTGATACGCCGCTGGATGCGTTCTTCGCGGGCGACAGCGCCGAGGCGAAGGCGCAAGTGGCGGCATTGCTGCAGAGTCTCGGTTTCCGTCCTCTCGACGCAGGAGGGCTCGAGATGGCCCACGCCCTCGAATGGGCCGGGCTCCTCCTCGTGGGCCTAGCGCGCAACGGCGCCGGCTTCGACCTCGCGTTGGGCGCCGACATTCGCTAACGACGCTGTCTAGGTCTGGGCCGGCCGTCTCATCGAGCCCGCCCAGACCTAGAGGTGGTGTGGCGACTTGATCGGCGCAGTCCGCCCAGTCTTGTCCCTGCTCGTCGGCATCGCTCACGCGATCGGACTAACCAAGGGATCGGACGGCGGGACCGTCGCTCGTCCCGCCTGCCCGGCGCGGGCGCGCGAAGAAGGTGCGCAGCAGCAGGTTGCCCCGCTTCGGGGTGTCGTGCAGTTCGCGGCCGGAGAGCGGTTGTCCCCGAAGTAGGTGGACGAGCCGTGTACGGGTCGAGTTCATCGGGCCAGTCAGGCTCCGCGCCGGATGTGTACAGCACCACCAGCCGGACGGCATCCTTGACAAGGCTTCCCACAGGGCGGAACCCGCCCGAGTTGCCAACCCCGGGCAAGAGCTTGCCCAGCGGGTCGTCCGCTTTATTTCCGGCCGCGCCGCCCTTGTAGACACGGTCCAGAACCAGATCACAGTCGCTGAGCTGATCAAAAGCAACTGCCGGGGAATCGTTCACCAGGAATGCTTCCATGGGTGCGACGTTGGCTCGCACCGCCCGGTCCGGCGCGTGCTATGGGACTACTTCGCCTGTCACGAAGGGCGATCATCAGGCGCGGCCGGGGTTTCTTTGTCTGGTCCGACATGCAATTAACTACATGATTGCTGTCGCCCTGACCACCGAGTTTTCGTTCGCCGGCGGTAGGCGGTGACCAGTGGAGACAGTGTCATCAAGTGGTCCACTGCGGGGGCCGCGCTCGGCGTCGCGGTGGCTGCGCTCGCGTCCTATGAACACGCCCACGATCTCGTCCGGCGTACCTGTCGGTTCATAATCTGAACTGACTGGTGCCGAGGCCGAGGATGTGGAAGAGATGTCGTGTTCCTGGCAAATCGAAATCAGACTACGGCTATCGATGAGCTGCAAGGGCACCGGTCAAGTTCGACCACGGGCAGGGCTGTCGGGATGTATGTAAGCACGTGCCCGGCCCGGAATTTCCCGATGGGAGTTAGCGGTTCGCGGCAGTCGGTCAGGATCTGCGGCGTCGTCGTGAACACGCCGGCGGCCGCGGTGGCACGGGCGGTGGCAGCGCGGATGCCCGAGAAGCCGCCGGTGACGATCATCGGGCGGCTGTGCGGATCCTCCGCGCCGCTCACTCCCGCCGTGCTGCGGTCCCGGCTGCGGCTGTGCCGGTGTGCTGGCGGAGGAAGGCGCCGGCTCGGGTCAGCGCGGCCTGGCCTTCGTCCAAGATGGCGGCGAAGGCCTGGAACACGTGGGGCACGCCAGGTGCCACGTCCAGGGTGACCGCGACGTCGTCGTGGGCGGCGCGGGCGGCGAGCCGGATCGCGTCGTCGAGGAGGATCTCATGCGACCCGGCCTGGATCAGCAGCGGCGGCAGGCCGGCCAGG
>Ga0335073_10014871_pt1 | contig 10895 bp, 9 predicted proteins | sample Lox_Sample_22_FD_207093 | JGI IMG/M metagenome (GOLD analysis project Ga0335073, IMG submission 207093) | Soil microbial communities from Loxahatchee National Wildlife Refuge, Florida, United States - Lox_Sample_2.2 | ecosystem: Environmental > Terrestrial > Soil > Wetlands | place: USA: Florida... | reverse complement strand
GGCGCCGTCGCGCAGCACGGCGACGCTCTTCGCGCCCAGGGCGGCCAGGGCGGTCAGCGCGGACACCGAGTGGCCCCGCGCGCGGGCCTCCAGGTAGCGGCCCGCGAGCACGGCGACGGGCACCCCCACGGCGGCCTCGAAGTAGAGGGTCTGCCCGCTGGCCGCGCTGAACGTGAACGCGAACGGCATCCGCATGCCGAGCATGCCCGCGCCGCCGAACAGCAGCGCGTAGACCGACCAGCCGAACGACGCGGCCACGGCCAGGCTGACCAGCGTGTCCATCGTCGCCGCGCCCTGGCCAAGCCCGGCCAGCGCGGTGCGGTGCAGCGGCCAGGCGCCCCACCCGGCGACCGGAGCGGCGAGCAGCAGGCTGACCCACTGCCAGCCAGTGAACTGCAGGGACGGCACCATCGCCAGCACGATCACGACGACCGCCAGCGGGACGCAGACCGTGAGCCGCCGGAGCAGCTCACTGGCCTCAGGGTCGCGGCCGTGGTCCTCGTCCCCCGGCGGGGCCGGCAGCGCGGCCCGGTAACCGGTCGAGTTGATCACGCCGATCAGCTCGGCGGCGTCCCGGCCGCCGAGATCGGTGAAGTACGCCCGCCCGGTGGCGTAGTTGACCGTCGCCGACACCCCGTCCAGCCGGTTCAGCCGCCGTTCGATCCGCGCCGCGCAGGAGCCGCAGGTCATCCCGGTGACCACCAGTTCGGCCTCGACCTGCCCGCCGGTCCGCGTGCCCACGTCGGTCACGGGGCACCCCCGCCCATGTTCATGCCGCCCATCCCGGGGGCGCCACCGGTGCCGCCGGTGTACTGAACCTGGGAATGCCCGGTGGTCACCGGCCCGAGCCGCGCGCCGGCCAGGTGCGCCCCGGCGAAGATCAGCGCGAGGAGGACCAGAAAACCAGCGAGCTTGACGGCGGGAGCCAACGAACCACCTCATGGCGAGTGCCGGGAGATTCCCGTGCCTGACGACCGCAGCTTATCGGCAGGTGCTGCGCACCTGAACAACCGAGCCTGAACATGACGACGTTGTCACCCGGCCGCCTAGTGGCTGCCGTCGGCGGACGCTGCCCAGGGGGCAGCGTCGGCGTCGGCGACGATGGCGTCCAGGTCTTCGCGAGCCCGGGCGACCCGGGAACGGATGGTCCCGATAGGGCAGTCGCAGATGGCCGCGGCCTCCGCGTACGAGCAGCCGAGCATCTGGGTCAGGACGAACGCGGCCCGCCGGTCAGGCTCCAGGGCGGCCAGCAGTTCGTCGGCCGCGGCCTGGGCGCCGGGCTCGATGGCCGGCTGGCTCAGGGTGCCGCCCGGCATGGCCGCCACCCGGGCCGTCAGCCGCCGGTCCCTGGACCGGGCGCCGATCTCCGCCGCGCAGGCGCGGCGGGCTATCGCCAGCAGCCAGGTTCGCACCGGCGCGTCGCCGCGGAACTTGGGCAGCGCCGGGATCGCCCGCAGAAAGGTGTCCTGGGCCAGGTCGTCGGCGGAGGCCGGATCGACCAAGTGGGCGCACAGCCGCCACACGTCACCCTGCGTCTGCCGGACGAGCCTGGCCAGCGCGGCCGGGTCGCCGCGCCCGGCGGCCCGCGCTAGCTCGGTCAACTCGTCCATGGCAGCAAGGTTACGACAATCAGTAGTAGGTTCATCAACGAGGCGGGAACTTTCCGCAGTTATCTTCGCACTAGTGGAACATGGAATGCGACAGGGCTCACGAGGCCATCTCGGCGCACATCGACGGCGAGGACTCCGCCCTGCCGGCGGGTGCCGTCGACGCGCACCTGGCGGACTGTGCCGCGTGCCGCGACTGGCAGGAGCGGGCGCACGCGGTGACACGGCGCGCCCGCGTCGGCGGCCCGTTCCTCGATCACGACCTCACCCCCGCGGTGCTGGCGGCCGTCCCGCCGGCGCCCGCCAGGCGGGGACGGAGGCTGACCCAGCGGGCCGCGCTGGCCGCCGTGGCGGTTGGGCAGCTGGCGATCACCGTGCCATTGCTCATCCTTGGGCACGACCATGACGCCGGCGTCCACGCCGCGCACGAACTCGGGTCCTTCGACCTGGCCCTGGCGATCGCGTTCGCCGTGGGCGCCATCCGGCCGGCGCTGTCGGCCGGGCTCGCCTGGCCGTGCGGGGTCGCGGCCGCCGGGCTCGCCGGCACCGCCATCATCGACCTGATCAGCGGGCAGACGCTCGGCGCCGACGAGGCACAGCACCTCGTGGCCGTGCTCGGCGCCGCGCTGCTGTGCTGGCAGGCCCGGACTGCCGGCCAGCGGACCGCGGAAGCCGCCGCCCTCACCGCCAGCGGGGCGGAGGCCGGCATTCGCCCGGCCGCGGGGCGGCAGCCCCCGTGGCAGGAGAACGTGCCACCGGATCCGCCTGGCGGCGGAATGGACGCCGCCAGGGCGCCGCGGACGACCGCCCCGGACGCGGCGGGCAGCCGGCCGCGGCGGTCCGGGCCGAGCGGAGACGGCAGCGAGGCGGTCGCGTGACAGACACGGTGCCGGCGGCGCGGGATCTCGCGCCCCCCGCTGGCGGGGAAACGCGGGACATAGAGCTGTCCATCGCGGGAATGACCTGCGCGGCCTGCGCGGCGCGAGTCGAGAAGAAGCTCGGCAAGCTGCGCGACGTGCACGCGACGGTGAATTTCGCGACCGCGACCGCGACAGTCACCGCCCCCGCCGTCCTGCCGGTGCACGCGCTGACCGAGGCGGTCGCGCACGCTGGTTACACGGCCACCGTGCGCGACCTGGACGACGGCCCCAGCGACGACGACGACGAAGCCGCCCGGCAGTACGCGTACCTGAAGCGGCGGCTGTTCGTCTCGCTGGCCTTCTTCGTGCCGCTGACCGATCTGTCGCTCATGCTGTCGCTGGCCCCGTGGCTGCGGTTCCCCGGCTGGCAGTGGCTGCTCGTCGGCTGCGCGGCGCCGGTGGCGCTGTGGTGCGCCTGGCCGTTCCACCGGGCCGCCCTGCGGAACGCGCGGCACGGCACGTTCTCCATGGACACGCTGGTGTCGCTTGGCATCATCGCCGCCTGCGGCTGGTCGGTGTACGCCATGTTCGTCCTCGACGCCGGACGGCAAGGCGGGACCCTCTGGGAGCGGCTGATCCACAACTCCGGCGGCGGCATCTACCTGGAGACGGCCGCCACGGTCACCACCTTCCTGCTCGCGGGACGGCTGTACGAGGCGCGGGCCCGGCGCATCACCGGCGAGGCCATGCGTGAACTGGGCGCGGCGGCCGCGAAGGACGCGTGCCTGCTCACCCCGGACGGAACCGAGCAGCAGGTCCCGGTCGGCCAGCTGCGGCCGGGGGACATGTTCGTCGTCCGCCCGGGTGAGACGATCGCGGCCGACGGGGAGGTGCTGTTCGGGCAGACCGCGATCGACCGGAGCATGATGACCGGGGAGTCGGTCCCGGCCGAGGCGGCCGAGGGCGACAGCGTCACCGGCGGCACCGTGGTGCTCACCGGGCGGCTTGTCGTCCGCGCGGTCAGGGTCGGCAGGGACACGCAGCTCGCGCACCTCATCAGGCTCGTCGAGCAGGCGCAGTCGCAGAAGGCGGCCATCCAGCGGGTGGCGGACCGGATCTGCGGCGTCTTCGTGCCCGCGGTGCTCGCCTGTTCGGCCGCGACGCTGGCGGGATGGCTGCTGGGCGGCGCCCCCGCCGGGCACGCCGTCAGCGCCGCCCTGGCGGTGCTGATCATCGCGTGCCCGTGCGCGCTGGGGCTGGCGACCCCGGCGGCGCTCGTCGCCGCCTGCGGCCGCGGCGCCCGGCTTGGCATCTTCATCAAGGGGTACCAGGCCCTGGAGACGTCCAGGGCGGTCACTGTCGTGGTGCTCGACAAGACCGGGACCGTCACCACCGGGCGGATGTCGCTGACCGGCGTGCGGCCGGGTGACGGCACCGGCCGCGGTGACCTGCTCCGCTACGCCGGGTCCGTGGAGCAGGCATCCGAGCACGCGGTCGCCGCCGCGATCACCGCCGCCGCCAGGGCGGAGTGCGGGCCGCTGCCGCAGGCGGAGGGCTTCAGGGCCCTGCCGGGCCTCGGCGCGCGCGGCGCCGTCGGCGGTCACGAGGTGCTCGTCGGGCGCGAAAAGCTGTTCGCCGAGCGCGGCATGACCGTGCCGGCCGACCTGGCCGGCCAGTGCCTGGAGTGGGAGCGGGCCGGTCATACCGCGGTGCTGGCCGGCTGGGACGGTTCGGTGCGCGGTGCGATAGCGGTCGCCGACACGGTCAAGCCGTCGGCGCCCGGGGCCGTCGCCGAGCTGCGCGGGCTGGGGCTGCACCCGATCCTGCTGACCGGCGACAGCCAGGCGACCGCCCGGGCCGTGGCGGCCGAGGCGGGCATCGACGAGGTGATCGCGGGGACGCTCCCCGCCGACAAGGCGGCCGTCATCGCCCGGCTCCAGTCGCAAGGTCACCAGGTCGCGATGGTCGGCGACGGCGTCAACGACGCCCCGGCGCTGGCCGCGGCCGACCTCGGACTCGCCCTCGGGTCCGGCACGGACGTCGCGATCAGCGCCGCCGACCTGATCCTGCTCCGCGACGACCTGCGGGCCGTCCCCGAGGCGATCGGCCTCGCCCGGGCCACCTTCAGGACCATCCGCCGCAACCTCGGGTGGGCATTCGGGTACAACGTCGCGGCGCTGCCGCTCGCCGCGCTCGGCTTCCTCAACCCCATCGTGGCCTCGGCTGCCATGATGCTGTCCTCGGTCTTCGTCGTAGCCAACAGCCTGCGGCTGCAGCGATACCACGACCGCACCGCAGGCGCGAACCGAGCCGGAGGGCGACATGTACGGTTACACCCACGACAAGGACAACTACCTCAGGCGGCTGCGGCGCATCGAGGGCCAGGTCCGCGGCCTGCAGCGGATGATCGACGAGGACAAGTACTGCATCGACATCCTGACCCAGGTCTCCGCGGCCACCAAGGCCCTGCAGTCGGTCGCCCTCGGCCTGCTCGAGGAGCACCTGAGCCATTGCGTGGCCCAGGCGGTGGCCGAGGGCGGCGACGGCGCGACCGAGAAGGTCCGCGAAGCCTCGGACGCGATCGCCCGTCTCGTCCGGTCCTGACTCCCTCAACCGAAGAAAGGTAAAGCACCCCGATGACAACGACGACGTACGCGGTGACCGGAATGAGCTGCGAGCACTGCGTGAACGCGGTGACCAGCGAGCTGAGCGGGCTGACCGGGGTCTCCGCCGTGACCGTCGACCTCGTGCCCGGCGGCAGCTCCCAGGTGACGGTGGCCAGCGCCGGGCCGCTGCCGGCGGACGCGGTCGCCGCGGCGCTTGACGAAGCCGGCGGGTACCAGCTCGGCGGCTGACCGCGAGAAAACGACGGGGCGAATGCCGTTCAGATCATGATGATCAGCATCAGGGCCATCGTCACACCCATGGCGATCCGGCAGCCCACCACGATCCCGAGCGAGTCCAGAATAGGCGTCGACCCGGACCGCCCGGCCCCGGCGCCGTAGCCGGCCCCGCCGTATCCAGCCGGCGAGTCAGCGGGCGCGCCTACCGCGCCCGACCCCGCCACGGCCCCGGCCGACGCGCCCACGAGCGCGGGGCTCGTCGCCCCGGCGACCGCCGCGGCGACGCCGAACCGCAGGCCGGACAGCTGGTCGAGGTCCCAGATCGTGTAACCGATCAGGATGAGCGCGAAGACGAATGCCAGGGTCGGAACGTGCAGCGTGGACATGCCGCTCGCCCCGCCCATGCCGCCCATGCCCGCCCCGCCGCCCGCGGCGGGCGCCGTGATCGCGAGGAACATGTACAGCATCGCCGCGCTGTGCACCAGGTGCGGCGCGCAGTGCCCGACCGCCAGCGCCCGGGCGCCGCTGGCCCGGTAGTCGCGCACGACCCGGTAGCCGAACCAGACCATGAGCACGCCGAAGATGGCCGCCCACACGTCGTTCGGCAGCGTGGTGAGGCCCGCCGCCAGCATGCCCGCCATGGCGATGCCCATGAGCAGGTGCGAGATGTCGGTGTCGGTGACCACCGCGCCCGGCTGCCACGGCCGGGCCGCGACCAGCCGGGCCGCGCTGAGCGCCGCGACCACGAGCATGATCGCCGCGAATATGTCCAGGATCCAGGCGGGAGTCATCACGCCTCCTCTTCGCTAGCCACGGGCGTCGCGCTGGCCGCGGGCACGGCCGCCGGGATGGCCCGCAGCGGCCAGTAGGCGAGCGCCAGCAGGGCGAGCAGCGGGCCGGAGTTGACGTCGGTCGCGCCGCCCGCCAGGATCCCGCCCAGCGCCTCCGCGAACACCCAGATGAACGCGGCCACCACGATGGCGAGCACCAGGGTGGCCTTGGCGATCCCGGCCGGCAGGTAGACGCCGGCGGCGATCAGGACCAGCGCGACCGCCAGCACGACCGAGGTGGCCAGCCCCTGGTTGGCCACCAGCGACGCCATGCCCTTCTGCAGATCCTGCAGCCAGACCGGCTCGCCGCTCTCCATCCCCGCGATCATGCCGTTCACGCCCTGTGGCGCCCGGTTGGCCGGCGTCAGCGCGAAGTAGGCGAGGCTCAGCCAGAGCACGGCCCACAGCGCGCGGGCGACGTGCGCGCCCACCGCCCTGGCCGCGGTGAACGGGGCCGGAACCTCGCGGTCGGCGGGCCAGAGGAGCACCGCGAGCAACGCGTAGATGATCACCGCCCCCGGGGCGCCGTTGAGCGGGCTCGCGGCCCCGCTGAGCACCCCGCCCAGCCCCTCGCCGAACCACCACACGCCGAGCGCCCACGGGATCGAGGCGGCGAGCGCGATCCGGAGCGTCGGCCGGAACGCGATGCCGAGCCCGAGCAGCAGCTGGATCGTCGCGAAGATGGAGTTGAGCAACACCATGTGATGGTCGATGAGGGTCGCGTCCCAGGTGATCGGCTTCGCGACGGCCGCGGGGTTGCCGCTGGCGGTCCCCGCCAGCATCTGGTTGAACCCCTTGCTGAACATGAACCCCTGGTACTGCAGCACCGCGTCGAGCAGCCAGATGGCCGCGAGCACCAGTTGCAGCGCGCGCCGGGCGTCAAGCGCCGGCCGCGCCGCCACGGGCGCGCCGCCCAGCCTCCCGCGCATCGCGGTGCGACCGCCGGCGACGGCGACATCACTCATCACAACTCTCCTCAGCTTCACCGCCCGGCCAGGCACCGGCGGAACAGGTAACGACCGGGAATGTCACGGAAACTTTAAATGGCGTCCCTCGGGAAGCGCAATACTTATGCGGAAAACAGCTCTCTTTCGCCTTATCACCGATAAACCCCCCGGCAGTATTCCCGACTGTCCGGCAAAACCCCCCGGAGGTATTCTCGCGTCCGCCAGCGAATTCCGGGAAAACCCCCGCCGGGTATTCGCCGCCCCGGCGGCGCCTCGCCGGGGCGGCGAACCGTGGGGCGGCCGGCTCAGCGGACGGCTTGCCCGGCGAGGACCCCGTCGAACTCGCCCGAACGGGCCTGCTCGACGAGGACCCCGAACTGCTCCATGCTCATCTGGACACGCTGCCCGAAGTCGTCGGCGATGACCACGCGACGCTCGGGCACGGCATCGTGATCGATGAACAATTCCGGGCAGCCACAGCTGCACTGGCCGCAGAATACGGCGATTCTGGTGAGCCCTCCGGCTTTTTCGTCCACTCCTGTTCCTCCCATCAAAGACCTGATTTGAGCATCACATGGGGCCAGGGAACGGTCAATACGGCGGCGGGGTATCGACCGCCGGACGATAAACGGAGAAATACCGGGCATGAGTTCATCGAACCGCCAGCGGCCAGGCCGCCCGCGGTGACCGCCATCCCCGCACAGGCCGGCCAGCCGCGGGGGTCATTTCGCGGCGAAGACGGCCGGGGGCACGACCGCCCGCGGCCACGCCGCGCCGGGCACGGCTCGTAAGGCGGCGTGTACCGCACGACACGCGGCAGCGCAATTTTCGCCTGCCGGGAACTTTCCGGCGGCGGCGGCGAACTAGTCAGGCGTGGATGTGAAGGAGCACGCGCCGTGCCTGGCATGAACTCGGGGCTGGCCCCCAACGACCCGACGCTGGAAGCCGCGTTCCGGTCGGCCCTCGAACACCAGGGGATCATCGCGCTGGCGATCCTGCTGTTCCTCTGGCTGCTGTGGGGGGCCAGCAGGAACTGGCTCCCGGCCACCACGGGGACGGGAGCCGGGGCGGCCGGGGCCGAGCCGCGGGCCCGCCGGCTGCTGCGGATCGGCTTCGGCCTGATCTGGGTGTTCGACGGGATCCTGCAGGCCCAGCCGCAGATGGCGGGCGGGCTTCCGTCGCAGGTCATCGAGCCAACCGCGGCCAGCTCGCCGCACTGGGTGCAGGACCTGGTCAACGCCGGGGGCACCGTCTGGTCCTACCATCCGATCCAGGCCGCGGCGGCCGCCGTGTGGATCCAGATCGGTATCGGGGGCTGGCTGCTGGCGGCGGACCGGGGCCGCTGGTCACGAGCGGCGGGGCTGGCCAGCGTGGCGTGGGGGCTCGTCGTGTGGATCTGGGGCGAGTCCTTCGGCGGGATCTTCGCGCCCGGCCTTTCCTGGCTGTCCGGCGCGCCCGGCGCGGTGCTGCTGTACTGCGTGGCTGGCGCGCTGATCGCGCTGCCGTTCCGCGCGTGGCGCGCGCCGCGGACCGGGCGGCTGCTGCTGGCCGGGATCGGCGCGTTCTTCCTCGGCATGGCGGTGCTGCAGGCGTGGCCCGGCCGCGGTTTCTGGCAGGGCACGGCAGACGGCCGGCCCGGCACCCTGGCCGCGATGGTCGCCCAGATGGCGCAGACGTCGCAGCCGCGCTTCCTTTCCGACCTGGTATCGGCGTTCGGGTCATTCGACCGGGCCGACGGCTTCGCCGTGAACCTGGTCGTGGTGGTCGCGCTGGCCACGCTCGGCGCCGCGTTCTGCACCGGGCGGCCGCGGCTGGTCCGCGCCGCGGCGATCGCGGCGGCCGTGTTCTGCCTGGCCGACTGGGTGCTGGTGCAGGACTTCGGTTTCCTCGGCGGTCTCGGCACCGATCCCAACAGCATGATCCCGACCATCGTGCTCATCGCGGCCGGGTACGTGGCGCTCACCGCGCCCGCCCGGCCGGCGGGTGCGGCGGCGGAAGTCGCGGCCACGGGGGACGCCGCGGAAACGGACGCGGCCCGGGGGACCCCCGCGGCCCCGGGAGGTGCGGACGAGGCCGGAGCCGGCGGGTGGCGGGGCCGGCTCCGCCCAGACGCCATCCGCGCGGCGCTGGCCGCCACGAGCGTCCGGACCGTGATCGCCCTGGGCGCGCTGGCCGTGGTGCTGATCGGCGCCGCCCCGATGGCAGCGGCGTCCGTGAACGGGACCGCCGACCCGATTCTCGCCCAAGCCATCGCCGGCTACTCGCCGCCGCTCGACACGCCGGCACCCGCATTCCGGCTCACCGATCAGCGCGGCCAAACCGTCACCCTGGGCAGCTTGCGCGGCAAGGTGGTGCTGCTGACATTCCTCGACCCGGTCTGCACCACCGACTGCCCCCTCATCGGGCAGGAACTCAAGGCGGCCGGAAACTTGCTCGGCGCCCAGGACCGCCAGGTGGAACTTGTCGCGATCGTCGCCAACCCCACTTACCGCGGCCGCGAGTTCACCCAGGCGTTCACCCAGCAGGAAGGCCTGGGCACCGTCCCCAACTGGCTGTACCTGACCGGGTCGCTCACCCAGCTGCGCCAGGTCTGGGAGCAGTACGGCATCACGGTGGAGAACCTTCCGGCCGGCGCGATGAGCGCGCACCCCGACCTTCTCTTCGTCATCGACCGCACCGGCAGGACGCGCCAGGAAATCGACTTCGATCCCGGTCCCGGCACCACGAGCACGGAGTCATCCTGGGCGGCCCTGGTCGCCGCGGACGCGCAGCAGGCGATGAGCCAGTGATAACCATGCTGCCGCGCCGGCGGGCCTGCTGCGCCACGCTGCTCCTCACCGCCGGGCTCGTGGCGGGCTGCGCGTCCGCGCCGTCCCGGCCGGCCGCGGTGCAGGCCAGTGCCGTCACCGCTCCGCTGGCCACCTCGCTGACCGCGGCCGGCGGCAACAGCTGGGCGGTCGTCCCGATGGGCGGGGCCGCCGCGCAGGAAAACCTCTTCTGGGAGCTGTTCACCCGTCCAGCCGCCAGCAGCCGGTGGGAACTCGTCACTCCGCCCGGGGTGGCCGACAACGGCGGGCTGGTCGCGGCCGGGCCCGCCGGGGGGCGGCTCGACGTCGCGTTCCGGCCGAGCCAGGGCCTTACCTTCTCGCCGCTCGCCAGCACCGCCAACGGCGGCCAGACCTGGGGAACCGGGCTGATCGACGCGCCGGTCGCCGCGGCGCCCGACGGGCTCGCCGCCGACAGCGCCGGGATGCTCGCCCTGCTGAGCGACGGCGGCATCGAGCAGGCGGCCGCGACGGGCACGGGCTGGGCACGGCTAGCCGCGCCCGGCGCCATCGCCGGGTCCGCGGCCGGCCGCGGGTGCGCGGTCACCGGCCTCACCGCGGTCGCGTACACCCCGTCAGGCACGCCGCTCGCCGCGGCCGGCTGCGCCCGCCCGGGCGTCGCCGGCATCTTCGCGCTCATCGGTGGCACCTGGCAGGCGGCAGGCCCCACCCTGACCGGACCATTCGCGGCCCGGCCGGTCCGGGTGCTGCGCCTCGCCGGCGCCGCCACGGGGAATGCCGCCCTGCTCCAGGCCGGAACCGGCACTTCGGCCAGCCTGCTCGCCGCGTGGGCAGCGGGCGGCTCCACCTGGTCCGTCTCGCCGCCGCTCACGCTCGGGACAGGCCAGGTCCTCGCCTCCGGCACTGGCGCCGGCGCGGCCGTGTGGGTGCTGCTGAGCGACGGGCGCGCCGAGACCATCGCCGGCCCGGGGGCCGCCTGGCGGCAGCTTCCGGCGCCGCCACGGGGCACCGCCACCCTGGCG
>Ga0335073_10014870_pt1 | contig 10896 bp, 7 predicted proteins | sample Lox_Sample_22_FD_207093 | JGI IMG/M metagenome (GOLD analysis project Ga0335073, IMG submission 207093) | Soil microbial communities from Loxahatchee National Wildlife Refuge, Florida, United States - Lox_Sample_2.2 | ecosystem: Environmental > Terrestrial > Soil > Wetlands | place: USA: Florida... | reverse complement strand
CAGACATGGAATGCGCACTTCCCATGAACCGACAGAATATTCCCGTTTGAAAGACTCTCCCTCACCCCAGCCCTCTCCCGCTGGGAGAGGGAGAATTGTTCGCGGACGGTTGGCTGCGACGAGCGATCGCATAGGTTCATGGTCCCAATGCATGCGAAAAAAGTCGAATGGGGGCTTCCCATGAACCGTATGACATTCTCGTTCGGACGATTCTCCATCCCGACCCTCTCCCGCAAGGAGAGGGAGAATTGCCCGCCGATCGTTTGAAATACTGGAAGGTCAAAGTAACCGGACGATCAAGGACACTGACAGAGGTACTGAATCGGCTGCTGCCAACCGCGCTTTTGAAACGAGCGGCACCGTCCGATTGCTGTTCCCTCTCCGCTCCCATTCGGATGGGAGGGGAGAGGGTCAGGGTGGGCACGAGGAGACAACAAAACGACCAAAACAACTCTTAACTTTTTGCTCATCCCATGATCACTTTTTCATCCGTTTTACGCACTGTTGATTGAACGGACCAAAAACACATTAAAAACTATGAAAAAGACAAATTTAATGATCACAGTGGGCGTTGCCATCCTTGCGGCTGTGGCGGTCGCGATGGCCGTTGAATATCAATCAGGACAAATTAAAGACTCGTATTTCGCTGACCCTGATAACTTGCGGCAAGTGCCCGCCGACCTGGTCGCCCTGCGTCCAACGCATTTTGCCAATACTTACGGCAAAATCCGCCATGACCACGAAAACGACACTCTGACGCGCACAGTCGGCCGCGACGCTTCTTTGCGCCAAATCATCGCCGACGCTTATGATTGCGCCCCGGCCCAGGTGGTCATGCCTCCAGGCGCGCCGCAGGGACATTTTGATTTTTTGGTAACAAAGCCGGGCCACGTGCGCGATCGGCTGAAAAAAATAATCGAGAGCCAATTTCATTACATCGCCCATCGTGAATCGCAAAATACGGACGTGTTCATCTTAACAGTAAGCGACCCGGCATTGCCCGGCCTTACCCCGAGCGCCGATGGTGAAGATAAGGAAAGCGGCTTGAGTTACAGAGACGGCAAACTCTATTTCAAACACCAGACCGTGAGCCGAATCGTGGACGGATTATCGCAGGGACTGAATGAGCCCGTCCTGGACCAAACAGGACTGACCAACGCGTACGACTTTTCGCTCGCCTGGACTGCGGAAACCACGAAACGAATGGAAAACGGCGGGTTCAGCCTGGCTGGAACACGCAGGGTCCTCGCCGGGTGGGGCCTGGCGCTTGAATCCAGCAATGTTCCAATGGACAGATACGTCGTCACTCCCGCGCCGTAACATCCACCGTTGCAATGGATTCACAATTGGCACATGATTAGCCCACTCAAAGAAAGGATCTGTAAAACGACATCTCCATGAACGCACCCTCCAATCGTGAAGAAGAGATTTTCGAGGCGGCGCTGAAATTGCAGGGGGGCGAGCGGGCAGCGTATGTGGACAGTGCCTGCGGCAGCGACGCGATCCTCCGCGCGCGGGTGATGGAACTGCTGAAGGCGCACGCCGCCGCCGGCGGTTTTATGGACGGCCCGGCGGTCTGCGCACGAAAAACAATTCTCGTGGCCCCGTTGCCGGACGAAAAAGCGGGAGACAAAATCGGCCGTTACAAATTACTCCAGCAAATCGGCGAAGGCGGCTGCGGGGTTGTCTATATGGCCGAGCAGGAGGAACCGGTTCGCCGGCGCGTGGCGCTTAAAGTCATCAAGCTGGGCATGGACACCAAAAGTGTCATCGCCCGATTTGAAGCGGAGCGACAGGCATTGGCAATGATGGACCACCCGAACATTGCGAAGGTTTTGGACGCCGGCGCCACGGAAACCGGGCGGCCGTTTTTTGTCATGGAATTGGTCCGCGGCATCAAAATAACCGACTATTGCGACCAGAACAAATTGTCCACCACCGAGCGGCTTGCGTTGTTCGTCCAGGTTTGCAATGCCATCCAGCATGCGCATCAAAAAGGAATCATTCATCGGGACATCAAGCCTTCAAACATTCTAGTGACGTTGCACGACGGTGTTCCCATTCCCAAGGTCATTGATTTTGGCATCGCCAAAGCCGCCCAGGGACGTCTGACCGACCAAACTTTGTTTACCGCTTTTGAGCAGTTCATCGGCACGCCCGCGTATATGAGCCCCGAGCAGGCGGAAATGAGTGGCCTGGACATAGACACGCGCAGCGACATCTACGCGCTCGGCGTTCTGTTGTATGAATTGCTCACCGGCGCCCCGCCGTTTGATCCCAAAGAGCTTCTGCAAGCCGGCCTGGATGAATTGCGACGCACGATTCGTGAAAAAGAGCCGGCCCGCCCCTCTACGCGTTTGAGCACAATGCTGGATGCGGACCTGACCACCGTGGCGCAACGCCGCCACTCGGACGCGCCGAGATTGATCCATTTAGTGCGCGGCGATCTGGATTGGATCGTGATGAAGTCGCTCGAAAAAGATCGCACCCGTCGCTATGAAACCGCAAACGGCCTGGCGATGGACATTCAGCGTTACCTTACAAACGAGCCTATCGTGGCGCGGCCGCCGAGCACCATTTATCGTTTCCAAAAATTGGTGCGCCGGAATCGGACAGCGTTCGCCGCCGTTAGTGTCGGCGCGGCGGCGCTGGTTATTGGCCTGATCGTTTCGTCGTATCTTTTTATCCAGGACCGCATAGCCCTCAAACGCGCGGTGGCCGCGGAGCAGGCGGAAAGGGAATTGCGGAAGCAGGCGGAAAAAGATGCCGAAGGCACCCGTGAAGTCATGCGCGCTGAACTGCTCTTGATGAGCGCGCAATATGATGAATCGGAAGCGATCATCAGCAAAATACCGCCGCATGCGTCATTCGTCGCCTTCTACAATGCTTATGGCACTGTGCATGCGCGACGGCGTCAATGGCTTGCGGCGCTCACGAATTGGGAAATGGTCGTCCGATACGCGCCGGATGACCACGTGGGCTATCAATACCTCGCGCCGTTGCTGTTGCAGCTCAATAACGTGGATGGTTACAAGGCCTGTCGGGCGCAGATCCTCCAGGAATTTGGCGACACAGTTCACCCGCTCATCGCTCAACGCATGATCAGGGCCAGCCTGATTCTTCCGGCTACGGATGACGAAATGAAAATTATTTCCAAAATGACCGATGTCGTAGCGGGCGACGACACGAACAGCGAGGTCTATGGACTTAATCTATTTGCCGAAGGCTTCGCAGCATATCGCATGGGCCATTACGAGCAGGTGATGCAACTTCTGCACAGAGCCAAACCCATGGACATTGGCCCCAACTGCCGCACTGAGTTGTGGTTCCTCATGGCCATGGCCCGATTCAAATTGAATCGTTTCGACGACGCCAGGGAATCCTTTACCAATGGGATGTATGACCTGAAGACTAAACTGGATCTTGACGATACTTGGAACGACTGGATTACAGCGCACGTGCTGATGCGCGAGGCAGCCGCGTTAATCGGTACGCAGGAATATGAAACCGGAACCACGGACCCCGATTCATCGGACGCCGCCCTGGAAACTCCCGCCTGGCAAAGGGCCCTGACCAAAGCCGGTTTTAGATTTACTATTGAACAGCAGGCCAATGGCACCTGGCAGCTCAACTTGAATAGACAAAACATCACGGACCTCGCCATTTTACGGGGCGCAAATATCAGCGGGCTATGGTTGGAAAATACGCCCGTTTCTGATCTTGGCCCGTTGCACGGACTGCCGCTGACTTATCTGGAGATTGGCGAGACCAGGGTCGCCGATTTAAGTCCGCTTGCGGGCATGAAGCTCCAGAACCTTCAGATGAGCCGCACTGGAGTCGCCGATCTCAGGCCGCTACGCGGAATGCCGTTGCGCGATTTAAGCCTGATGGATTGCACAAACATCACCGATCTCGGGCCGCTGCAAGGGATGGCGTCGTTACAAAACCTCATTCTCCCGCCGAACGCGAAAACTTTCGATTTCCTTCGAAACGACGTCAACCTGCAGCGCCTGAGTTTCACATATCAGCACGGCCTGGGCCCCTCTCAAACTGCCGCCGAATTCTGGGCGCGGCAGGATAAATTGGCGAACTCAGAACATTAAGCCCACGATATGGACGTGTTTTATCATTCACTGTTTCCCTTCGCCTGGTGGTCGTTCGCGGCTTATTGGCTGATTTCGGCTTTTTGGGTCAGGAAAACCAAAGTCATCGAGCCGTTAATGTCCAGAATGGCTCATCATGTCATTGGTACCGCGGCGCTTTTGATGTTTGCCTTCCGCCAATACCTTCCTGCGCCGATGACCTGGCAACTTTGGCCGCAGAATGTATTCACGTTTTGGATCGGCGCAATCGTGATGCCTGGGGGCCTGGGTTTTGCTGTCTGGGCACGCATTCATTTGGGGCGGTTCTGGAGCGGTTCGATTACATTGAAGGAAGGCCATCGTCTCATTCGCAGCGGACCTTATCAATTCGTTCGCAATCCCATTTATACCGGCATTCTGACCGGGGTGGCCGGCACCGCCATTGCGTTGGGACAAGTCTGTGGCCTGGTTGCCCTGGCTATTCTCGTCGCCGTTTATTCCTGGAAAATCCGCCGTGAGGAACGCATTTTGGCGCCTGAATTCGGTGAGGAGTACGCCGGCTATTGCCGGACCGTTCCAGCGCTCGTGCCATTCAAATTTCGCTCTCATTCATGACGGCAGACCGCATCTTCCATTTTGCATTGTTGATCCACATCCTGAATGGATCGATCGCCCTGGTGATTGCTCCGCTGGCAATGGTCACTGTCAAAGGCGGCCTGTGGCATCGCCGCTGGGGAAAGATTTTTTTCTGGGCGATGGCCGGCGTGGCGCTCACCGCGACCGTCATGTGTTTTATTAGAAGCGGTGTATTTCTGTTCCTTGTGGCGATTTTCAGTTTCTACTTTGCCTTGACCGGTTACGCCTTCTTGCACCGCAAAAGACCCGAAGACCGGCCGGGGTCATTGGAGTGGTGTGCCGCCATCGCCATGTTGCTGGCGGGAATCATTTTTTTCGGAACCGGCGTGCTCGATGCAAATCTCGGAGCTGAGCGCTGGCTCCGGCTGGTTTTTGGCTTCTTTGCTTTGCTGTTGAGCAGCCTCGACCTCCGGCGTTTCTTCAAACCGCACCAGTCAAAGCGCGCATGGATGTATGAACATATGGGCCGATTTCTGGGCGCCTATATCGCAACTATCACCGCCTTTTCAGTCGTCAATTTCCAATTCCTGCCCCAGTTCTTGCGCTGGTTTTGGCCGACAGGGATTGGCGTTCCCTTGATTATTATTTGGCAGGCATACTATAAAAGAAAATTCAAACAGGAAGCACCCGCGCAGCACGCGCCCGCTTCCGTTGCCGTGAACCAGCCATGAGCGACATCACCCGCATCCTTCAATCCGCCGAGTCCGGCGACCCCAAGGCCGCCGAAGAATTGCTGCCTTTGGTTTACAGTGAGTTGCGCAAGCTGGCGGCTTCAAAGATGGCGAACGAACAGCCCAACCAGACCTTGCAACCCACCGCGCTGGTGCATGAAGCGTGGCTGCGGCTTACTGGAAATGAACATGTAAAATGGAACGGTCGCGCTCATTTCTTTGGCGCCGCGGCTGAAGCCATGAGGCGCATTCTGATAGACAACGCCCGCCGGAAACAGGCCGCCCGCCGCGGCGCCGGCGCGCAGCGACTCGATATTGATGAAATTGAGATCGCCGCGCCCGCCAAAGACGACGAACTCCTGGTCATAAACGAGGTGTTGGATGAATTGGCAACGGCAGACAAACCAAAGGCCGAGTTGGTCAAGCTGCACTATTTCGTTGGCCTGACAATGGAAGACTGCGCAAACGTTCTCGGTATCTCAATCCCCACCGCCCGGCGGTGGTGGAATTATGCGCGGGCGTGGCTTTTTCAGAAAATTCAAAATGATTAATATGCCAGCCAGCTATCCGGCGATGCCTGTCATTATCGGGGCGTTTGTTGTTGCTGTTGGCTGGCCTGCGACCGCGTATGTTGCTTACCGATTGGGCTTTCGCTCACAACGAGTGCGGATGGAGTGGGAGGCGCAAGAGGCGAAAAAGTCCGTGCACAGAAAGTTTATAGAATTGGCCAATCGATTTAAGACAACCGTTTCCATTTCTGAACGCCCGGACAATTGGGTCGATTTTTTCAAGGACAACGTCGCCGGGTTCGTTTCTGATTACGAAAAGATTAGACCAGACCTGAAATGGAATGAGAAAAAGAGGATGGATGAGGCCATGAACAGTATTAAGAGATTTGCCGCCATGAATCACGAAGAGATTCGTGCCGCATGCAGGAATGACAGCGAACTGTTCGATGCCTTGAAAAAGTTTCCAGAAATGTGAACAACAAACCAGACGGGAAATCCCCAGTAGACATCGTCGAGTATAACCGGACGGCATGGAACCGACAGTCCCTTGGCGACTGTCGCTGGTGTCAACCCGTTAGCTCCGCCGAAATCCATGCGGCCCGGCTGGGAAAGTGGAACGTCGTGTTTACAAACCAAATTCAATAACCCCCGAATGATCTTTTACAACAAAAAAGGCGTCCGGCTTTCGCCGGACGCCTTTGTGCAGAATGATTTTCCTTACGCCAACAGCGGATTTTCCGCGGGGGCGGGAGTTTCTTCCACGGGCTGTTCCGCTTCGGGCTCGTCAGGGATTTCCACGAGCGGCTTCAGATGCACCTTGCGGTGATGGTCGAAACCAGTGCCAGCCGGGATGATGTGACCCATGATGACGTTCTCCTTGAAGCCGCGCAACGTGTCCACTTTGGAACGGGTCGCCGCTTCGGTCAGCACGCGGGTGGTGTCCTGGAAGGACGCCGCGCTCAGGAAGCTATCGGTCTCCAATGACGCTTTGGTGATGCCCAGCAACACAGGCGACGCTTCGGCGGGTTTGCCGCCCATTTTTTCGACGCGCTCGTTCTCGGCTTCGAATTCCAATTTGTCAGCCTGCTCACCCCACAGGAACGTGGTGTCGCCGGGCTCGGTGATGCGGACTTTGCGCAACATCTGGCGGACGATGATTTCAATATGCTTGTCGTTGATCGTCACGCCTTGCAGACGATAAACTTCCTGCACTTCGCCCACGAGGTGTTCCTGCAATTCCTGAGGCCCAAGGACTTCGAGGATTTCGTGCGGGTCCATGGGACCTTCGGTCAGTTGCTGGCCCTTCTTCACGACGTCGCCCTTGAAGACGATGACGTGCTTGCCGATCGGAATCAGGTGCTCTTCCTCGGTGGCGGTGACCGGGTCTTTAATCAGAATGGTGCGCTTGCCGCGAACGCTCGGGCCGAAGTCAACGATGCCGTCAATCTTCGAGATTTCCGCCGCGTCTTTCGGACGGCGCGCTTCGAACAATTCGGCCACGCGAGGCAGACCGCCGGTGATGTCCTTGGTTTTGGACATCTTGCGCGGCGACTTCGCCAGGAGCGAGCCGGCGACGATTTTATCGGTTTCATTCACGACGATGTGCGCGCCGCTGGGAATTGGATAGTTCGCCACGATTTCGCCCTGGTCATCGCTGATGATGATTTGCGGGTGCAAATCTTCTTTGTGCTCGATGACGACCATGGCTTCCTGGCCTGTGGTTTCGTCCATTTCCTGCTTCATGGTGACGCCCTCGATGATGTCGTGGAATTTCACCTTGCCGGCCTTTTCGGACAAAATCGGAACGTTGTACGGGTCCCATTGGACGAACGTATCGCCCTTCTTGACCTTTTGGCCGTCCTTGAACGAGATGACCGCGCCGATGACGACAACGTGGTTTTCCAGTTCGCGGCCGTCGTCGCCGAGGATGGAAACGGAGCCGTTTTTGTTGAGGACGATGTTGTTACCATCCTGCAATTCGACCACGCGCAATTCATTGTAATGAATCGTGCCGTCGTGCTTGGACTTGATTTGAGGCACTTTGAAGACCTGCGCCGCGGTGCCACCGATGTGAAACGTACGCATCGTCAACTGCGTGCCAGGCTCGCCGATGGATTGGGCGGCGATGATGCCGACCGCTTCGCCGAGCTTCACGATGGCGCCGGTCGCCAGGTTGCGGCCGTAGCAATGGATGCAGATGCCGTGCTTGCTTTCGCAAGTGAGCACGGAACGAATGCGCAGACGGTCAATTCCTGTGGACTCGATGGCTTTGGCCTTGACCTCGTCGATTTCTTCGTTGGCCTTGACCAAATACTCCTTCGGGTTTGTCGGATTCATGATGTCGTCGCACGCGAAACGGCCGACGAGCCGGTCGGCGAGCTTGACGACTTCGTCTTCACCTTCATAAACCGCGCTAACCCAGATGCCGTTGGTCGTTCCGCAATCGTCTTCCTGGATGATGACATCCTGCGAAACGTCCACAAGCTTGCGCGTCATGTATCCGGAGTCGGCGGTCTTGAGAGCGGTATCGGCCAGACCTTTGCGGGCGCCGTGCGTGGAAATGAAGTATTCCAACACCGACAGACCTTCGCGGAAGTTCGCCAGAATCGGTTTCTCGATGATGTCGCCGCTGGGCTTGGCCATGAGGCCGCGCAAACCAGCGAGCTGGCGCACTTGCTGTTTATTGCCACGCGCGCCGGAATCCACCATCAGGTAAACCGGATTGTATTCCTTTTTGCCCTGGTTTTGTTCGAGCGTGCGGAACATGACGTTGGAAATCTGGTCTGTGCAATGCGTCCAGATGTCCACGATTTTGTTGTAGCGTTCGCCGGGGGTGATGACACCTTTGCGATATTGTTTTTCGACTTCCTTGATCTGCTTTTGGGCGGCGTCGATCTGCTCGTCGCGTTCCTTGGGCACAATCATGTCGTCAATGCCGATGCTCGCGCCGGACTTGGTGGCTTCGCGGAAGCCAAGCTCTTTCAATTTGTCGAGCATCACAACGGTCTTGTCGTGGCCGGCAAACTTGTAGCATTTCCAAATCAGATCGCCCAACTCGGATTTCTTGACCGGTTTATTGGGAAAACCGAGTTCAGTCGGCCAAATCTCGCTAAAAATGACGCGACCGACGGTGGTATCGAGGATCTTCTTGTCCGCGTTGCCAAATACGGTCGGCTTGCCCTGGTCCGGATTCTTCAGGCGAATCCGGTCGTGCGTCTTAAGCGCGCCGTCGTCGTAGGCAAAGATAACTTCTTCCTTTGTGCCGAACAAGGGCAGGGTTTTGACGTCATGCGGCATCGCCTTGCGCGGTTCAGCCGTGAGATAATAACAGCCCAGCGTGATGTCCTGGGTAGGCGTGATGATGGGCTTGCCGCTGGAGGGCGAGAAAATATTATTCGTCGCCATCATGAGCAGCCGCGCCTCCATTTGTGCCTCGACCGACAGCGGGACGTGAACGGCCATTTGATCGCCGTCGAAGTCCGCGTTGTAGGCGGTGCAGACCAGCGGATGAATGCGGATGGCTTCACCTTCGATGAGTTGCGGTTCAAACGCCTGCACGGACAAGCGGTGCAGCGTCGGCGCGCGATTGAGCAACACCGGATGGCCTTTGGTGACTTCTTCGAGAACGTCCCAAACTTCCTTCGTCTGCCGCTCGATCATTTTCTTGGCAGAGCGAACGGTATGGACATAGCCGAGCTCTTTAAGCCGGCGAATGATGAACGGTTCGAACAATACCAGCGCCATTTTCTTGGGCAGACCGCACTGGTTGAGCTTGAGTTCGGGGCCGATGACGATGACAGAGCGGCCGGAATAGTCGACGCGTTTGCCGAGCAAGTTCTGACGGAAACGGCCGCCTTTGCCCTTGAGCATGTCGCTGAGCGACTTGAGCGAGCGGTTGCCTGCGCCGGTGACGGGACGGCCATGGCGGCCGTTGTCGAACAGGGCGTCCACCGCTTCCTGCAACATGCGTTTTTCATTGCGGATAATGACTTCGGGCGTCTTGAGCTGCAGCAACGTCTTGAGACGGTTATTGCGGTTAATGACGCGACGATAGAGATCGTTGAGGTCGGATGTGGCGAAACGGCCGCCTTCGAGAGGCACGAGCGGGCGCAAATCCGGCGGAATCACCGGCAGCACCGTGAGAATCATCCATTCCGGACGGCTCTTGGAGGATTGCAGGCCCTGGAGCAGCTTGATCCGCTTGGCCAATTTCTTGCGGATTTGTTTGCTCTTGGTTTCCGTCATGGCCTGCTGGAGTTCCTCGACACCTTTGGTCAGGTCCACGCGGGCCAGGGCGTCGCGGACCGCTTCAGCGCCCATTTTGGCGACAAACGCCTCGGCGCCGTAGGTTTCGCGCGCTTCGCGATATTCGTTTTCGTTGAGCAACTGGTTTTGCTTGAGCGGCGTATTGCCGGGATCAATTACCAGGTAATCTTCATAATAGATGACGCGCTCGAGGTGGCGGGCCGTCATGTCCAGTGCCAGCCCGATACGGGAGGGCATGCACTTGAAAAACCAAATATGGCAAACGGGCACAGCCAATTCGATGTGGCCCATGCGCTCGCGGCGGACGCGCGCGAGAGTGACCTCGACGCCGCAGCGATCGCAAACGATGCCGCGGTGCTTGATGCGCTTGAATTTGCCGCAGGAACATTCCCAGTCTTTGACCGGGCCGAAAATACGTTCGCAGAACAAACCGCCTTTTTCCGGCTTGAACGTGCGGTAATTGATGGTTTCGGGGTTTTTAACTTCGCCTTTGCTCCAGGAACGGATGGCATCAGGGGAGGCTACGGTGATTCCGACGTAATCGACCTGGTTGACCTTGTCCAATCCAAGCAATTCCCGGGCGCTTTCTTTGGTGCTAATCATAATAGAAACGAAACGGAGAATCGAACATACACGAAAAAAATGTCAATGCAATAATTTTCTGAAAGATTTTCCAGTAAAATATTTGACAACCAGCCCACCCTCCCGTTTCAAGAAAATGCAGCAAAATTG
>Ga0335073_10014869_pt1 | contig 10896 bp, 12 predicted proteins | sample Lox_Sample_22_FD_207093 | JGI IMG/M metagenome (GOLD analysis project Ga0335073, IMG submission 207093) | Soil microbial communities from Loxahatchee National Wildlife Refuge, Florida, United States - Lox_Sample_2.2 | ecosystem: Environmental > Terrestrial > Soil > Wetlands | place: USA... | reverse complement strand
GATCATCCGGTCCGCCTCCAAGCGGCAATTCGTCCGCGAGGTTGCCCGGTACGTGCCGGCCGTTGGACCCCACGACGTGCTTCCCGCCCTCGCGGGCGTCCGCGCGCAGGCGATCGACCGCGATGGCTCGCTGGTCGACGACTTCCGGCTGGGCGTCAGCGGCAACGTCGTCTGGGTGCGCAACGCGCCCTCGCCGGCCGCAACCTCCTCGCTGGCCATCGCCGAGGAGCTGCTCGCGCGGCTTCCGTCGGCGTGAGCGTCAGGCCAGCCGGCCGGGCGACCCGAACGCCGCCTGCAGCGCGCGACGCACCTGCTCGACGGTGACCACGCCGCGCAGAACCCCCTCGCCGTCGACCGCCATCAACGCCCCGAGCCGGCCCAGCGAGTCCGATGAGAGCAGCTCGGTGATCGGACGGTCCTCGCGCACGCGCCAGCCGTCGTTCTGCTCGGGCTCGAGCACCGTCTCGATGGTGAGCCATCCCTCGCCCCCGTCGACGGCCGTCGAGAGCCGCTCCTGGCGGGCGATCCCGAGGAAGCGGCCGGCGGCGTCGATCACCGGGAACCAGGACCAGCCGTAGCGCAGGAAGAATTCGTCCAGAGCCTGGGCGACCGTCGTCCGGCCTGGAATCGCCACCGGCTGGGTGTCCATGATGTCGGCCACCCGGACCCCCTCGATGCGGGCGCTCAGGGCGGTCTGCACGAGCGCGGCGCGAGCCGATTGGTAGAGCAGGAACGAGATGGCGACGAGCCACAGCCCGGTGAAGCTCCGGTAGCCGATTAGCAGCCACACGCCGAGGCCGGCGAGCAGGAGCGCGAAGCCCTGGCCGAGCTGAGCCGCCGTCCGCGTACCGCGCTGCTTCTCACCGGTCAGCCGCCACACGATCGCCCGGGTTATGCGGCCCCCGTCGAGCGGGAAGGCGGGCACGAGGTTGAACACGAGCAGCAGCACGTTCCAGAACAGCAGCCAGCTGAGCGAGAGCAGCACCGGGGTGATCGTCACGGTGTCGTCGAGCGTGGCGGCGTGGATGAGCCGGTGGGGCCCGACGATCACCAGGTCGAGCGCGAGGCACACGAGCACGAAGCCGAAGGTGGCCAGCGGACCCGCGACGGCGATCTTGAAGTCCTCACCCGGAGAGGCGGCGTCGCGACTCATCTCGGTGAGCCCGCCGAACAGGAACAGGTCGATCCGCCGCACCACGATTCCCTGGTGCCGGGCGACGAGCGCGTGCCCCAGTTCGTGGACGACGAGCGAGCCGAACAGGATCAGTACCGTCACCACGGCGGTGAGGTAGGCGACGCTGTCGGAGCTGTGGAGCGCCTCGTGGAACTCCCCGGACAGCAGGAAGATCAAGAGGAATAGGATCAGGAACCAGCTGCGCGCCACGCCGATCCGGAAACCGAAGAGGTCGAACAGCTTGATCGATTGTGGGCGCTGCCACATGCTGCAATGGTGGCACAGGTGATGACAGACGCATTTGAAGAACTTAATGAGCGGATGGCCGAGCTGGCCGATCTGCGCAACGTGTCCCAGTTGCTGGACTGGGACCAGCAGACGATGATGCCCCCGCGCGGCGCGCTCGGCCGCGCCGAGGCGGCGGCGACGATCCACCGGATCAGCCACGAGATGTTCGTCGCCGACGACACCGGGCGGCTGATCGAAGCGGCCGCCGCGCGGCTCGACGGCGGCGACCCGGATTCCGACGAGGCCTCGATCGTCCGGGTCTCGCGGCGGCGCTGGGAGAAGGCGCGGCGGGTCCCCAGCCGGCTCGCCGCCGACATGGCGCGCGCCGCCTCGGTCGGACAGCAGGCGTGGATCGTGGCCCGGGAGCAGTCGGACTTCGTCGGCTTCATGCCGTACCTCGAACGAAACTTCGAGCTGGTGCGGCGCTACATCGACTGCTTCGACGATGTGGAGTGCGCCTATGACCCGCTGCTCGACGACTTCGAGCCCGGGGCGCACACGGCCGAGGTAACGCGCCTGTTCGACGAGCTCAAACCAGAGCTCCGCGCCCTGATCGCGACTGCGGAAGACCACGCCGACCGCGTCGATGACTCGTCCCTTCACCTTCACTACCCGGTCGACCGCCAGCGGGAGCTGGTCACATGGCTGCTCGACCTGATGGGCTTTGACCGCACCAGCTGGCGCATCGACGACGCCGTGCATCCGTTCGCGGCCGGGTTCGGCAATCAGGACGTGCGCATCACCACGCGCTGGGACGAATCGTTCCTGCCGACATCGATGTACGGCGCCATGCACGAGTGCGGGCACGGCCTGTATGAGGCGGGGGTGGCGGAGTCGCTCCAGCGCACGCCGCTTGGTCACCCCGACTCGCTCGGCATGCACGAGTCGCAGAGTCGACTGTGGGAGAACATGGTTGGGCGCGGGAGGCCGTTTTGCGGCGTGCTGGCGCCGCACATCGCGCGGACGTTCGGCGGGCCGGTGACCGCGCTCGACCAGGACACGCTTTACCGCGCGGTCAACAAGGTGATGCCCTCGCTTATTCGCGTCGAGGCCGACGAGGTCACCTACGGGCTGCACATCATCCTGCGCTTCGAGCTCGAGCAGGAACTGGTGGACGGGCGGCTCGCGGTCAAGGACCTGCCGGAGGCGTGGAACGCGCGGTACAAGGAGTACCTCGGCGTTGACGTGCCGGACGACGCAAACGGCGTGCTCCAGGATGTGCACTGGGCCGCCGGGTTGATCGGTTACTTCCCGACTTACGCCCTGGGGAACCTGATCGCCGGTCAGCTGTTCGAGCGGGCCCATCTGGAAATGCCCGACCTCGAGGTGGAGCTCGCCGCGGGAGAGCTCCACGGCCTGCGTGAATGGCTGCGCGAGCGCGTCCATCGCTACGGCGCCAAGTTCTCTACCGGCGAGGTGCTGCGACGCGCCACGGGCGCTCCGATCGAAGTGGGCCCATTCATTGGGTATCTGAAGGGGAAGCTCAGTCAGGTGTACGACCTCGAACTTCGCTGACTGCCGCCCGCGCGCGTGGCGCCGCGAGCGCGCGGCGGCACGCTAACTTGCCCGACAGACCCCATCCACAAGGAGATGACCCCCCGTGAGTGATTCCCCCGTACGCGTTGCCGTCACCGGCGCGGCCGGTCAGATCGGCTACGCGATCCTGTTTCGCATCGCCAGCGGCCAGCTGCTGGGTTCCGATACGCCCGTTCACCTGTCGCTGCTCGAGATTCCCGACGCGCTGAAGGCCGTCGAGGGAACCGCGATGGAGCTAGATGACTGCGCGTTCCCGCTGCTGGCCGGCGTGGATATCAGCGATGACCCAAACAAGGCCTTCGACGGCGTCGACATCGCGCTCCTGATCGGGGCGCGGCCCCGGACCAAGGGCATGGAGCGCAGTGACCTGCTCGAGGCCAACGGCGGCATCTTCAAGCCCCAGGGGAACGCACTGAACGATCACGCCGCATCGGACATCAAGGTGCTCGTCGTGGGCAACCCGGCCAACACGAACTGTCTGATCGCCAAGGAGAACGCGCCCGACATCCCAGCCGGACGCTTCACCTCGATGATGCGTCTCGACCACAACCGCGCGATCGCGCAGCTCGCCGGCAAAGTGAACGCGGCGGTGGCCGACGTAACCAACATGTCGGTCTGGGGCAACCACTCGCCGACCCAGTACCCGGATCTCTTGCACGCCAAGGTGGGCGGCAAGAACGCCGCCGAGGCGGTCGGCGACCCCGCGTGGGTGGAGAACGACTTCATCCCGACCGTGCAGAAGCGGGGCACCGCGGTAATCGAGGCGCGCGGGGCGTCGAGTGCCGCCTCCGCCGCCAACGCCGCCGTCGGCCACATGCGCGATTGGGTGCTCGGCACGCCCGACGGAGACTGGGTCTCGATGGGAATCCCCTCCGACGGCTCCTATGGCGTCGAGGAGGGCGTGATCTGTGGCTTCCCGGTCACCTGCTCGGGTGGTGCCTACCAGGTGGTTCAGGGACTCGAGCTGGACGACTTCTCGCGCTCGAAGATCGACGCGAGTGTCAAGGAGCTGAAGGACGAGCGCGACACGGTCAAGCGGCTCGAGCTGGTCTGAGGAACCGATCGCTCACCGCGATCGGACGCGATCTGTTCCTGCGCCCCCTGATCTAATCGTCGGCCTGGAAGCCGCCTCGCACCCTCTCAGGCGAGGCGGCGTTCCGGCCGCTTACTTTCTTCTGACTAACCAGCCGGGTGCCAGCCCTGGCCGTCGCGCTTCACCTGTCCCTCGGTGGCCAGCCGCGGCATGACCCGGTACAGGTAGTTCGGTTCGATTCCCATCTTCTCGGCGATCTGCGGAATCGTGATGCCCGGCGTGCTGCGCACGAGCTCGAGCGCTTGATTCGCGCGCGTGCCACTCCGGCTGCGTCCGCGGGGACGGCCCGGGCGTCCGGTCCGGCGTGTCGCCCGGCGCGCGGGTGGCCGCGCGGCCGTACTTGCGGCCCGGGGTCGACCCGGTCGCCGGCGGCCACCAACTAGTGCGGTACGCGCCGCCTCCAGGCGTGCCACTTCTTCCTTCAGCTCGCGCAGGCGGTCATCGATGTCCTTCACGGTGCTGTCTACGAAGCCAGCCAAATTGAACACTCCCTCTCTGGAAGAACGATGAGCTTGCCAAACAAGATTACATGCACTGACTGTCGTAAAGCATTTCGCGATCGGACGAGCGTCAGCGCACGACTTCTTGCAGTTATTCAACGAGTCGCCCGGGCTACCTGCCCGAGCCTTATTCGCGCTCGAGCAGTGCCTTCAGGCGAGCCAGTGAATTGTTCGCCTCGCGCTCGGACGTGGCGTCGACAATGAAGTGGCTGGCGACGTTTCCGAGCTTTCCCCCTGGGGGTGCGAACGTGTTCGTGTAGTCGAACCGGGTCGGTCCGTCGCCATCCCCGGACAGTTCATAGCTGATCCGTGCCAGCGAGTGCGCGGGACCGTGTCCTTCCCAGTCGGCGTGGTTCGGAGACTTGACGGCGGTAAGCGTCCAATGAACGTGAAAGGAGACGCCGCGGATGTGCAGCACCTGCTCCATCGTCGACCCCCTGCGCATGGGATAGTCGGACACGTCCTTGACCGACCGGTGAATCGTGACCCAATCCTTCAGGCGGTTGGGATCCATGATCGTTTCCCACACCTTTTGGATCGGCACGTCGATGTCGATCTGCGCGTGGACCGTGCTCATGACGAGCAGACACTAACGAGACCGGGTGGGACGGGCGCCGTCGGCAACTGGGACGCCCCAGGTGCCCAAGCCTTCGCCGCGACGGCCTCCCGTGACCGCCCCGCGACGGCGTCGCGCCGACCGCTACTGCCGCCCCTCCAGCACCCCTCTCGAAAGCCCCGGAAATTGCGCGACCTTTGTCGCCACCCTCGAAAGTTCCCGCTGTTTGCAGGGATTTAGCTGCATGTGAAGTTCTTGCGATTTCCGGAGTTCGTCGTTGCAGGAGGGGGGAGAAGTCGGCTTTGATGCCTTCCACGAAGTCGAGCTTCTCGTAGGAGGGTTGGCGGTGACGAACGGCCGCGCGCGGACGACAAAGGTGAGCTGTGAGGATTGCTTCTTTCGCGCGAATCTGTTGTGCGCGGTGACTGATTCGGGTCCGTGCGCGACCTACCGTCCCAACCATCCCGAGGGTCTGCGCCCACCCAAGCAGATGCAGTTCGTGTTCCGTCAGGAACGCCGTCTCCAGGTCGCCTGGGCGTTCCCGTCGGCCAGCGAACAGCGCGCGTTGCACGCGGGCGTGTAGTGTTTGCTCCATGTACTGGCCGCTGATCGGCGGGTTCATCGCCGTCGTCCTGCTGACGCTTCTCATCGGCTGGCTGATCGACATCTCCCGCCAGCGAGGCGCCAACCGTCACTGACGGGCGCACGCGCGGTGGAGCAGCTCCCCACCAGGCTTTCCGGTTCCGTCCTGCTGCAACCGGCCGTCCACGGTGACGCGCGCGGGTTCTTCCTCGAGACCTACCGGCGCAGCGCCCTCGCCGAGCTCGGGATCGAGGACGAATTCGTTCAGGACAACCACTCGCGCTCCCGCGCGGGCGTGGTCCGTGGGATGCACTTCCAGCCCGGCATGGCCAAGCTGGTGCGCTGCGCGCGCGGCTCGATCTACGACGTGCTCGTCGACCTGCGGCGGGGATCGCCCAGCTTCGGCCGGTGGGAGGGGTTCGAGCTCAACGATGAGAGCCACCACCAGCTCTACTGCCCCGACGGCTTCGCGCACGGCTTCTGCGTCCTCAGCGAGGTGGCGGACGTGGTGTACATGACCTCCGCGTACTACGACCCGAGCCTCGAGAGCGGGTTCGCCTATGACGATCCGGCCGTGGGGATCGAGTGGCCCGAGGGCGTGGAGTTGATCGCATCGGCACGCGACGCCGCCGCGCCCTCGCTGGCGGAGATCACCGAGTCGCTGCCGTTCCAGTACACGTGACATGACGGGAACGACGTCCGGGAGCGCGATCGCCGCCGGCCGGCTCGTCGAGTCGCTCGAGCGGCTGGGGGTGGAACTCGTGTTCGGGCTGCCCGGCGTGCACAACCTGCCGATCTGGAAGGCGCTGTCGGAGTCGCACATCCGCCTGGTCGGAGTCCGCCACGAGCAGACGGCGGTGTACGCCGCGGACGGGTACGCGCGCGCCACCGGCCGCCTCGGCGTGGCCGTGGTGACGACGGGCCCGGGCGCGGCCAACACGCTCGGCGCGACCGGCGAGGCCATGGCGGCGTCCTCGCCCGTGCTGGTGATCGCCACTGACACCGCGAGCTCACTGCGGCGCGAGGGTGTGTACCGCGGCACGCTGCACGAGACCCGCGACCAGACCGCCATGTTCGTTCCGGTGACCAAGGCGGCGAGGGCCCTCGCGAGCGCGGAGGAGATCGCCGCCGCCGTGCTCGAGTCGGGCGCGCTCGCGCTGACCGCGTCGACGGGGACGGTGTACCTCGGTGTACCCACCGACCTCCTCTCGAACAAGGTGGAGTCAGGGACGTCTCCGGCGGACGAAACCAAACCGCCAACACCGGCGCCGGCGCTCACCGACGGGGCGCTCGATCAAGCGGCCGAGCTGCTGGCGGGCGCTGCCCGGCCGCTCATCTGGGCCGGCGGCGGCGCGCTCCGCGCGGGCGCGGGGCCGCTCGTCGGCGACCTGGCTCTGAAGCTGGTCGCGCCGGTGCTCACCACGTTCATGGGTCGCGGCCTGCTCGGACCCGAGCACCCGTGCGCGGTCCCGGCTCATGCCCACGCGCCCGAGGTCGGAGCGTTGTGGGACGAGGCGGACGTGGTGCTCGCGATCGGGTCGGACTTCGACGGCACCAACACCCAGAACTGGCGGATGCCGCCACCGCCCACGCTGATCGCGGTGAACGTCGACGAGGCCGACGCGAACAAGAGCTACACCTGCGATCTCACCCTGGTCGGGGATGCGCGCGCGGTGCTCGAGCAGCTCGTTCCGCGAGTCACTCCGCGCACCGGCCTGGCCGAGCTCTCGCAGCGCCTGGCGGTGATCGGTACCGCGGTGGCGGCGTGGGTGCGCGACGACGACGAACAGGTGACGCAATTCCTCGATGTCATCCACCGGGCGCTCTCACCCGAGACCATCGTGGTCACCGACATGTGCATCCCCGGCTATTGGCTGGCCGGCTACTGGCGGGTGCCGCGGCCGCGCAAGCTCGCCTATCCGCTCGGGTGGGGGACGCTCGGGTTCGGCTTCCCCGCCTCGCTCGGAGCGGCGCTCGCGGGCGCCGGCCCGACCGTGTGCGTGTGCGGCGACGGCGGCTTCATGTACGCGTGCGGCGAGCTCGCCACCATGGTGCAGGAGCGAATCCCGGTGACCATCGTGCTGGTGGACGATGGGGGTTACGGCATGCTCCGCTTCGACCAGATCCTGGCCGGCGAGGAGCCGTTCGGCGTTGACCTGGTGGGTCCGGACTTCGTCGCGCTGGCGGCGTCCTTCGGGCTCCCGGCGCGCACCGTCAGCGGCTTCGGTCCGGAGTTCGAGCAGGCGCTGCGCGCTTCGATGGCCACCGCAGAGCCGAACATGATCGTGGTGAAGGCGGCGCTCAAGCCTCCCCCGACCACGTCTCCTCGCTGGTATCGCAAGCCCTGAGCGAAGCGTCCAGAGCGCCGCGTCTGATTCAGGGCCGAAGCGAGCGCGGCCGATCGATGCCTCGTGAATCCGTCGGTGCCTCCGCCCGGCTTCATCCCGCCTCCAGACGCGGGCGGCCCGGCGACGCCCGCGCCGGTCGCTCAGCCGGCCGCTTCGCGGTCGCGGCGCCCCGTGCCGCGCGGGCTGATCACCGCCGGCGTATGTCTCGCCATCGTCGCGGTCGCCGCGTTCCTGCTGCTCGGCAACAGCGGCGCCGACCCGATCGCCCAGGCGGCCACCGTCTCCTCGAACGCGCCCGGCTACCGGATGAACCTGAGCGTCAGCATCACCTCACCGCAGCAGGGCGTATCGATCACCGCTTCGGGCAACGCCGTGGTTGACACACCCGATCACGCCGCCTCGATGTCGCTCGTGCTCGAGGCGCCCCAGGCCATCCAGACGCTTGGAACCTCCACGCTGCGGATGGCGATGGTGCTCGATGGTCCCGAGCTCTACCTCAAGTTTCCCGCGGCCCTCGTCAGTCAGCTGCCAAATCTTGGCGGGAAGCCGTGGATCGAGGAGAACGTGGCCAAGGCCGGGGACCTACCCGGTCTCTCCTCGCTGGGAGGCGACTCCTCCACCAGCGATCCGACACAGGTGCTCGGGCAGCTGCGCGTCGGCGCCGACAGCATCACCAACGAGGGGCAGCAGATCATCGACGGCGTGCAGACAACGCACTACCAAGCGGAGATCAATATCGAGCGGCTGATCCCCAACGTGCCATCGTCGCTGCTCAAGCTCATCACTCCCCAGGGCCAGGACGTCCCGGTTGACGTCTGGATCGACAGCCACAACCTGGTACGGCGAGTTGACATGTCGCTCTCGCTGGGCGCCGCGAATCAGCCCACCTTCGAGGAGACGACCACCGCCGACTTCACTGACTACGGGCCGCAGCCGCGCCCGACGCCGCCGCCCGCCAACCAGGTGACGGACGCGAGCAGCATCGCCGGCCTGTCCAGCTGACTACGATCGCGAGTCGTGACCGAGCTCGCGACGCCGCGGCTGCTGCTCAGGCAGTGGCGCGACGATGACCTCGCGCCGTTCGCGGCGCTCAACGCCGATCCCGCGGTCATGCGCCACTTCCCGGCGCGGATGACTCGCACCCAGAGCGATGACTTCGCGAGGTTCATACACGCGACGATCGAACGGCAGGGATGGGGGTTGTGGGCCGTGGAGGTCCAGGACGGCGCGCCGTTCATCGGGTTCGTGGGGTTGAACCGGCCGCGCTTCGAGGCGCATTTCACTCCGACGACCGAGGTCGGCTGGAGGCTCGGCCGCGACCACTGGGGCCAGGGCTACGCCACCGAGGCGGCGACGGCGGCCCTGACCTTCGCGTTCGATCGGCTCGACTGCCGGGAGGTGGTGTCGTTCACCGCCACCGGCAACGACCGCTCGCGGCGGGTGATGGAACGCCTGGGTATGAGGCACGATCCGGCCGAGGATTTCGACCACCCCAATGTGCCCGACGGGCCGGTGCGCCGGCACGTCCTGTACCGGATGGCCCGCGAGCGGTGGCCGGACGCTGATCGCCAACCGGCGGTCACTCGCAGCCCGAGCCATTAGAGTGGGCGCCCACACCGAGAGAGGAGCGGCGTGCGGATCACCGTGCTTGGCAAGTCCCCCGCGTGGCAGGACGCCGGCGGAGCGTGCAGTGGATACCTGGTCGAGGAGGATGACTTCGCGCTGCTGCTCGACTGCGGCAACGGCGTCTTCTCGAAGCTCCGTAACTTCCGCGACTACGTCGACGTCGACGCGGTCCTGATCAGTCACCTCCACGCCGATCACTTCCTCGACCTGATCCCGTTCAGCTACGCGCTGCAGTTCGCGCCACGCCAGCAGCCGGTGGCGGTGGGTGGGTGGCCGGGCACGAGCACACCGGCCCGCCCCGGGCTGTACGCCCCCAAGGGGGCGGGTGACATGTTCCGCAGGCTCGTCTCGTGCTGGGGCGATGAGGAGCTCATCGAGCGCGCGTTCGAGCTGTGCGAGTACGACGGGCCCGACGAGCTGTCGATCGGCCCGTTCGAGGTGCACTTCTGCGAGGTCCCGCATTACACGCGGACGTTCGCGGCCCAGATCTCCGCCAACGGCGGGCGGCTCACCTATAGCGCCGACTGCAGCCCCAACGACGCGCTCGTGCGCTTCGCCGAAGACACCGATCTGCTACTGATCGAGGCGACGCTGCCCCGGCCCGAGCGCACCGGCATGCGCGGCCATCTGACGCCGGCCGAGGCGGGCGAGCACGGCCGCCGCGCCGGCGCGCACCGCGTCGTCATCACCCACTATTCCGACGAGCTCGACGCCGACTGGGCGCAGGCGGAGGCCGGCGCCGCGTTCGGCCGCCCGGTCGAGCTGGCCTACGAGGGTGCCGTCTACGAGGTGCCGGGACCGGAGTAACAATAGGTGCTGCACCTGGTGCTACACTCACCTAGTGCCGACGAAAAAGCATCGTTACACGATCACCGGAGACGAACAGGTCGAGTCCGCGCTGCGCCGCGGACGGCGTCATTTTGCGCCGGGAACCCCTGACTCGAGAATCCTGGCGGTACTGGTGAGCAAGGGGGACGAGGCTTTCCGCCTCGAGCAGGAGGCAGAAGCCGAACACGAGCAGCGCCGGCGCGCGGCGGCCGACCGTCTGGCTGCGCGTTTCCGCCGCGGGGACGGTTTCGACTACGCCGCCCTCGCCGAGGCTTCCGGCCGATGGCGGCGCGGGTAACCCGGTCCTTCCGCGGCAGGAGCTTGGTGGTGGACAACTCGGCGTTTCAGCGCGGCGGACACGAGAT
>Ga0335073_10014867_pt1 | contig 10897 bp, 3 predicted proteins | sample Lox_Sample_22_FD_207093 | JGI IMG/M metagenome (GOLD analysis project Ga0335073, IMG submission 207093) | Soil microbial communities from Loxahatchee National Wildlife Refuge, Florida, United States - Lox_Sample_2.2 | ecosystem: Environmental > Terrestrial > Soil > Wetlands | place: USA: Florida... | reverse complement strand
TATAGTGGGCCGGTGCCGGTCGGTCGGATGAGCGCGGCCGTCACCGGCCGCAGGCTGCTCGACCTGCTCGAACCTGGCTGGCGACGGGAGCTGGCCGCGGGCCTGCCCGCCGCCGGCCTCGACGTGGCGCCCGACCTGCCACGGGCGGCGGCCCGCGCGCTCGGCGAGCAGTCGCGGTCCCGCTCGGCCGCCGGGGCCGCCGAGCGGTGGCCCGCGTGCGTCATCGTCGCCATCGCGCACGCCGCGCACGCCGCGCTGGCCGACGGCACCGGGTCGTGCTGGCCGGCCTGGCACCGGGCCGCGGGGCTGCGCGCGGGCAAGCGCTCGGCCGGCGAGTGGGGCGGCGCCTTTCTCGCCGCGCTTGCGGCGCTCGGACTGCCGGCCGCCGGGTCGGCCGCGGACGACGCCGTGCGAGCACACGCGGTCAGGCCCGGGCGAGACGACAGGGACGAGGCCGCGGAACGGGACGAGGCCGCGGCACGCGGCGCGGCGGCCGGGCTGCGCCTCGACCCGTTCGGCGGCGGGGTGCTGCGCGTGGACGCCGCGTCGGGCCAGGCCCAAGCGGCACTGCCCGCCGAGGTCGCGGGGACCAGGCTGCTCGCCTTCGACGCCGACGGCGAGCCAGCGGACGGCGAGCTTCCGCCAGAAGCCGTCTGGGTGCTTCATCAAGCGGACGCCGAACTGCGGTCGGACATCCAGCCGCGCACCATGCTGGCGAGCACCCTTCCGCTGGCCTGGCGCGGCTGGCGGCTCGTTCAGCTGGACCTGCGGGGCGCCTCGTGGCTCGGCGTCCGCGACGGGGAGCGCCGCGCGGTGCGCGGCCGGACGAGGCCGGCGCTGCGCACGGGGTTGCCGGTCCCCGGCGTGACGACGGTGACGGGCAGGCCCGTCTTCGCTCGCCCGCCGCAGGTCTTCCTGCCGCCGGGGCAGAAGAGCTGGCGGGTCGAGGTACGGCGGGCGGAGTCCGGTGCCCTGCTCGCGGGCGTTACCGCGGCCGGCGACACCTGGGAACCGGACGCCCTGTGGCGGAACGTGCCGCGCCCGCTGCTCGGCGAGCTGACGGTCACCGTGACCCCCGGCCTGCGCCGCGCCGTCGTCCTCGCCGAGGGCCTCGGCGTCACCACGTACCCGCCGCTGCGGCTGACCAGCGCCGACGGCCTCGAGCCGGCGGAAGCGGTGCTGTCGGTGCCGCCGGGCATGACCGTGTCCCCGTCGGCGGTCGCCTACCGGGAAGAGACGGTGACCAGGGAGGTCACCTGCGTCGCGGGCGCCGTCGTGCAGCGTTTCGCCGTCACGCCCCCGCACATCAGGCTGTGCGTCGCCGCCGAGCCGGGCAGCGGCGGCACCGCCACCCCCTGGCACCACGCCGGCCCGCTCCGGCTGACCAGCGACGACCTGTGGCGCGGCGGCGCGCTCCGCATCGACCTGCCCGGCGTCGTCGCGCCCCCGCCGGTCCTGGTGACCGTGGACGGCAGTAAGGACGGCAGCGAAGAGCCGGTCCAGGTACTCGCGCCAACCGGGGACGGCCGCTACCCGCTGCGCCGGATCCTGGACACGGCCGCCGTCCACGGCGACGTCGAGCTCTCCATCGTCGTCGGCGGCGCCCCGGTCACGATCGCGACCGTCACCGGCGCCAGTCACCGCAACGACCCGTGGGCGGTGACGTAATAGGACATGCTGTGCTGGTGGACGTCATCGCGACCGCCGGGCAGCTGAGCCTGACCTACCGCCGCTACCTGCGGTCGCTGCTGCCCGTCAGGGACCCGGTCCTCGCGCGGGCGCTGCGCGACGCGATCGACTCAAGCCCGATGCTGACCAAGGGGCCAGTGCTTGAGGCGACGCCGCCGTACCAGACCGGGTCGAGCCTGCGTGACCTGATCGCCGAGGGCGTACTGCCCGGCGGGTTCGCCCGGCTCGGCGGCCCCGCGCTGCCGCTGAACCGTCCGTTGTACGCGCACCAGGAACAGGCCATCAGGAAGGCCGCCGCGGGCCGCAACCTCGTCGTCGCGACCGGGACAGGCTCGGGCAAGACGGAGAGCTTCCTGCTCCCCGTCCTGTCCGAGCTGGTTCGGGAGCGCGAGGCGGGCACGCTCTGTCCCGGCGTCCGCGCCCTGCTGCTGTACCCGATGAACGCGCTCGCCAACGACCAGGTGCGCCGCCTGCGGCAGGTGCTCGCGAACGCGCCGGACATCACGTTCGGCCGGTACACAGGCGAAACGCCGGAACGGCCCGCGGAAGGCGCGTCGCTCTTCGACGCGCTCAACCCCGGCGAGACCCGCCTGGACAACGAGCTGCTGTCCCGCGCCGAGATGCGTGACACCCCGCCGCACCTGCTGCTCACCAACTACGCGATGCTCGAGTACCTGCTGCTCCGCCCGGCGGACATGGACCTGTTCGAAGGCGCGCACGGCGGCCACTGGCGCTTCGTGGTGCTGGATGAGGCCCACGTGTACGACGGGGCGAAGGCCGAGGAAGTCGGCATGCTGCTGCGCCGGCTGAAGTACAAGACCTTTCATACAGAACGAAGGCGGCTTACTCCGGACCGCCCCTCCTCTCTCCAGGTCATCGCGACGAGTGCCACCGTGGGCGACAGCCCCGACGCGGTGACGGACTTCGCCGCGAAGCTGTTCGACGCGCCGTTCGAGTGGGAACCGGCCGATCCGTCCCGCCAGGACCTGGTCCGTGCCACGCGGGTCGCGGTGCCCGAGGGCCCGGCTTCGCTCGTCCCCGGCCTGCCAGGGGAGGACGCCGCCGCGCTCGGCAGGATCCGCGCGCTGCTCGCGGCCGGGCCGCTGCCCTTCACCGACCTGGCCAGCGCGGCCGGGATCTCCGGTCCACGGCTCGCGGAACTGGTGGCGCTCGGCGCCGCGGCCGCGGACCAGGCGGGGACGCCCGTGCTTTCCGCCAGGTATCACCTGTTCGCCCGGGCCACCGAGGGCGCGTTCACCTGCCTGGCCGGGCCGCACGTGGCGCTGGCCAGGCGGGAGGTGTGCCCGGAGTGCTCCGCGGCGGTGTTCGAGTTCGGCTGCTGCAAGCGGTGCGGCGCGGTGCACCTGACAGGGACCGTGGACCGCGGCGGCGCGGGGGAGTACTTCACCTCCCGCGTCGCGCGCGGTGACCGCAGAAGCTGGCTGCTGCTCGGTGACGCACCGCTCACCGCGGGCGGCGCGCGGGGCACGGCAGGCACCGGGCCTGGTGCCGTGGACGAGGACGACGCCGCGTTCGAGGAGGCCGCGGAGGCCGACGCCAAGGACGCACTGCTGTGCGGCAAGTGCGGCGCGCTGCACCCGCTGACGGCGGCCGGCGCCGGGACCGACGGTACCACGGGCGGCACCGCCGGCGGCCGCACGGCCCCGTGCGGCTGCTCCATCGCGTGCCTGCGGACGGTCAGGCGGCTGCCGGGCCGTGCGGGCGCGCCGCGCGGCTGCGTGTCGTGCGGTGCGCGCGGCGCGGGCATGATCCGGCTGTTCGAGAGCGGCAGCGAGGCGTCCGCCGCCGTGCTGGCGACCGCCCTGTACCAGGCACTGCCCGCCGACGAGGAGTCCGCGTGGCGGCCGGGCGGCGGGCGGAAGCTGCTCGCGTTCAGCGACAGCAGGCAGGCCGCCGCGTTCTTCGCACCCTACCTGGAGTCCAGCCACGCACTCGTGCAGCAGCGCCGCCTCATACTCGACGGGCTCGCCCGCGCGACCGCGCCGGGCTCCGCCTCGGTGGACGACCTGATCGAGGCGGTGGCCGCCGTGGCCGGGGCCGCCGGTGTGTTCGGGCGGCGGGAGTCCAGGCAGTCACGCCGCAGGGAGACGGCCCGCTGGGTGCTGCGCGAGCTGATCGCGCTCGACGAACGGCAGTCACTGGAAGGCCTCGGCCTGCTCCGTGTCGCCCTGGACGTCGACCCGGCGTGGCGGGCCCCCGCGCCGCTGCTCGCGCTCGGGCTCACCGCGGGCGAGTGCTGGCTGCTGCTGTCCGAGCTGACGCGGTCACTGCGGCTGCAGGGCGCGCTGTCCATGCCGGAGGAGGTCGACCCGGCCGACGAGATCTTCGACCCACGCCGCGGCCCTGTCTACGTCCGCGTCGACGGCGCCGAAGCGAGGCTCAAGGTGCTGAGCTGGCTGCCGACCCGCGGCGTCAACCGGCGCCTGGACTACCTGCGCCGCGTGCTTGCCGCGCTCGGTCACGGCGACGCCGACGCCCGCGAGCTGCTCGCGGGCTGCTGGCGGGCGCTGACCGGGACCCGCGACGGATGGCTCACCGGGTCGGCGCTGCCCAGGATCGGGCAGGCGTATCAGGTCGACCACACCTGGCTGACCCTGGCGCCCGGCGGGGACCGCGAGGCGTACCAGTGCGACGTGTGCCGCCGCCGCGCCGCCGCCAGCCTGCGCGGCGTCTGCCCCACGCTGCGCTGCGCCGGCCGCCTGGTCCCGGTGACCGAGGCAGGCGAGGACGACGACGAGCACTACCGTGCGCTGTACCAGCGGACCGCGCCCGTCTCGCTGACCGCGCGCGAGCACACCGCCCAGTGGACCGGGCTCGAGGCGGCCGACATCCAGCAGCGCTTCCTGTCCGGCGAGGTCAACGTGCTGTCCTGCTCGACGACGTTCGAGCTCGGCGTGGACGTGGGCGCGCTCAGCGCCGTGCTGCTGCGCAACATGCCGCCCACCACGGCGAGCTACATCCAGCGGGCCGGCCGGGCCGGGCGCCGGGCCGGCGCGCCCGCGCTCGTGCTCACCTACGCGCAGCGCCGGTCACACGACTTGTCACGCTACGCCGCGCCTGAGGCCATGCTGACCGGTCAGGTCCGCGCGCCCTACGTGCCGCTCGGCAACCCGCGGATCGACAGGAGGCACGCGCACTCGGTCGCGCTCGCGGCCTTCTTCCGCGACGCGAAGGAGCGCACCGGGCGGGAGTGGAAGACCGCGGGCGACTTCTTCCTCGGCGGTGAACCGGGGGCGGACGGCGCGGCCACCCCTCGTTCCGCACCGAGGACTTCGCCGTCGCAGCTGGTCCGCGGGTTCCTGACGCCGGTGCCCGACGACGTCGACGCCGCGCTGCGCGCGGTGCTGCCCAAGTCCGTGCAGCAGCGGATCGGCCTGGACTGCGGCGCGTGGGTTGACGAGCTCGACGCGCTGCTTTCCGGTGTGCGGGCGGAACTCACCCAGGACGTCGCCCTGTTCGAGGAGCGGCGCAAGGAGGCGTTCGAGTCGCGGCGCAGCGACGTGGCCGCCCGTTTCGAGCGGTCCATCAACACGATCACCAGGCGCTCGCTTATCGGGTTCCTCGCCAACCGCAACGTCCTGCCCAAGTACGGCTTCCCCGTGGACACCGTCGAGCTGCGCACCGCGCACTGCGACTCCCAGGTCGGGGCGCGACTGGAGCTGACCAGGGACCTGTCGGTGGCCATCCACGAGTACGCGCCTGGCGCCGAGCTTGTCGCCGGCGGCGTGCTGTGGCGCAGCGCCGGCATCTACCGGCTGCCCGGCAGGGAACTGATCACCCGCCGCTACACGGTCTGCCGTGGCTGTCACCATTACCGCGAGGGCGGTGACGACCTGGAGCCCGCGTGCACGGCCTGCGGTCGGCCGGCGGACGGCCCGGTGCGGGAGTACTGCGTGCCCGAGTTCGGTTTCGTCGCCGACCCCCGCACGGCGAAGCCGGGCACGGCGCCGCCGCAGCGCTTCTGGAACGGCGCCGTGCACGTGGTGTCGCTCGGCGCGGAACTGGCGGAGACGCGGTGGCGTTCCGCGGGCGGCGCGGTGGCCTGGTGCCACAGCGGCACCCGCGGCCGGCTCGTCTCCCTGTCGGAAGGTCCTGGCGGCGCCGGCTTCCTCATCTGCGACTGGTGCGGCTGGGGCGGACCCAACCACGGCCGCGCGCCCAAGAGCCACCTCAGCCCGCTGCGCGGCAAGCCGTGCACCGGCCCGCTGCGCTGGCGGTCGCTCGCGCACACCTACGAGACCGACATCCTGCGGGTCCAGCTCGACGCACCCGGACTCGGGCCAGGTGCGCGCGGCAGTGCCGGCTCCGGCTCCGGGTCCGGCGCCGGCTCAGCCGCAGGCGAGCGCGCCCGGTGGCACTCGCTGCTCTACGCGCTGCTCGAAGGCTGTGCGGCGGGCCTGGAGATCAGCCGCGGCGACATCGACGGCGTCGTCCACGCCGGCGCCGACGGCCGCAACGGCCTGGTGCTGTTCGACACCGTCCCCGGCGGCGCGGGCAGCGCGGCGCGGATCGCGGCCTCGCTCGACGTGGCGGTCGACTTCGCGCTGCGCCGGGTCACCGCGTGCGACTGCGGCGCCGAGACCTCCTGCTACGGCTGCCTGCGCACCCCAGGCAACGAGCGCCACCACGAGGACCTCGTACGGGGCGCGGCCCTGACGATCCTCGAGTCACTGTCCGGCCTGCGCGCCGACGAGCAGTGAGACGATTCATTTGATGGGCAGCGTGTAGACCCGTCCCTTGTTCTCTCCCTGCTGGCTGAGCTTGCCGGTTGACACGAGGCGACGGAGCACCCGGCTCGCTTGGTCGGGGCTAAGTCCGCACAGTTCGGCAGCCTGGTGTCTGGTTATCTGGCCGTGCACTTGGACGTACTGGATGACCATCTGTTCCTGTTGGAGTGGTTCGAAGCCGTGGACGCGGACGTAGCCGGATGGTGCGTCCAGCACGCGGTAGACCGCTGCGGACAGGTGCCAGTTGCGTGCCTTACCCTCGCCTCGGGACTGTACCCAGCCTCGTTCGACCATGCGCGTGAGCAGGTTCCTGGTTTCCGCGTCCGTGCGCTGGATGACGGCGGCCAGTTCGGCGGTGGTCATTTGACGTTCGCGCAGCAGTTCTGCGAGGACCTGCAGTTCCTGGAGGCGAAGCGGCGCGCCTTGCTGGTTTTCCTGCTCCAGTACCCATTTAGTCATGGCCATGTTCGCCGGGCCGCCGGGCAGGATGGCGACGACGTGGTCGCCTGAGCTCCTGCCGTAGTCGGGTGCAGGACGGCCGACGCGGAGTTGCTCGGCGAACATCCGGTTGATTCCCCGGCCCGTGCGCTCCACGAGCCCGGCCCGTTTGAAGGCGTCGGCAAGCAGGGGGCTGCGCGGGTGCGGCGGCGCGACGAGCAGGTTGTCCACTCGGATGCCCGCAGGGAAACCACCGGGGCTTGAGATCTCCAGTTGATCCTCGCTCCACTGGACGTGCACGGCGCCGCGCCGCGTGTAGTCACGGTGAACCAGTGCGTTTGACAGAGCTTCACGGAAGGCCGGCTCCGAGTAAGCGGAAACCGCCACGCGCAGCAGCCCGAAATCGACCTCTTCCTCGGTGTTGCGGGCCTTGAACCTGGTGAGCATCTCCTCGGCCAGCCTCAGGAGCGGATGCGGCAAGAAGTCGTTGACTTCTACGTCAAGGCCGCGCAGCACCTGGAAGGCGGCTTCGTGGGTGGGCAAGAACCGCCGGATTGCGTCCGCTTTGCCGAACATCAGCAGCCCGCCCGTGGTCACCTCGGCATCGTGTCGTGTAAAGCCGAGAGCACTCGCGATCTCCCGGTCCGACAGCGTGCTGAGGGGGCGGTCCGCCCCGCTGCTTGCGTTCCCAACCATCTGCCGGAGTCGTTCGAACTCAAGGGGGTCGAGGTCTGTCCACTCCGCGCCGCTGACGCGCAGGCCAGCCCAGTCCACTGCGCCCCGGTCTACCTCGTGAGCGAGCATCTCGTGGGCGTGATACGCAATGCAGCTAGGCTTCCCGTCCCCTCCCAGCGCCCGTCGCACGTATACACCCTGGGTGGTTCCGACTACCCGGGAGCTATCCGGAATTTCAACGACCAGGACTTCCTGCTCACGCACCTGGACAGTAGCCACGGTCACTGACAGGGGAGGTTGTGTGGTATTCGCGATCAGCGCCTGGAGGCGAAGGGGGTCCGTCCGCCCAGCCTCGTGCCTTGGCCGAGCCCCGGTGACAGTCCCGTCGTCCTCGACTCCGACCAGCAGTACGCCGCCTCTGCCGTTCGCTAGGCAGACCACCGCTTCCACCAGGTCGCGGTCGTTCAGCGGCGCACGGCTCTCGCCCTTAAACTCCACCTTGTACGACTCGCCGTCGGCGATGCAGCGGGAAACGCGCTCGGGCAGGGTTTCTCCCCGGCCGGACGGAGGTCCCATGATCAGCCCTCACTTGACTTATCGGCACGGATATTCGCTTGATGCGGCAATACTAGCAAGGCCGTGTGATATATATCGGCGCACGCGGATATCCGGTCTGCGCGCCGACAAGCCATGACGGCGATTCGAGCACAGTGCCGCGTAAGCCACCTGTTTTGTCAGTGCCGGCTGGAAGACTTTTCCCCATGACCACGCAGAGCCAGCGGGACGCGTCCGCCGCGCCGGACGGCGCGTTCGGTATCGACGCGTTCACCGCGGACGACCGGCTGCGACTGTTCCGCTTCGCGGCGGCGGAGAACAGGCACGAGTACCTCTGGCTGCTGCGCGCCTTCGACCGGGCGCGGGCCAACTACCAGGTGCTTATGCACGTCGCCGACGCCCAGGCCGCGCTCGGCGCCATGACGGGGGAACGGCCGGAGGCGCGGGCCGCGGACGTCCAGCCGCTGCTTGACTCCCTCGCCGAGTGGCAGGTGCTCGACCGCTCCTACGACGGCACCCGCGCCGCGAACCTGGCCGAGTACCGTAACCGGCACTACGTTTACCAGTTCACCCAGGCGGGCTACCGCGCCTACCGTGCGGTCGAGGACGTGCTGAGCGCCTCACTTGACGACGCGCAGCTGTCCCGGCTCGTCTTCCCCGACATCCTGGCCGATCTCGGCGCCCTCGCGGCGGCGGCGCGTAGCGGCGACGCCGCGGAGGTGTACAGGAAGCTGTCTCGGCTGGACGGCGTCCTCACCGACATGGCGCAGCGCGCCGCCCGCTTCTACCTGATGCTCGGCGACCTGGCGCGGACCAACGACACGCGCCCCGAGGTGTTCCTGGCGCACAAGGACGCGCTGCTCACCCACATGCGCGAGTTCCATTCCGAGCTCAGCAGGTACGCGCCGCTGCTCGCCGACGCGGTCGAGGCGGTCAACGCGGAGGGGCAGGACCGGGTGGCGGCCCTGGCCGCCGAGGCCGACGACTCCCTGTTCCGCTCGCCGCAGGAGCGGGTGGATGAGTGGCGGCACCGCTGGGGCGGCCTCATCCAGTGGTTCGGCGCGGTGCAGCGCCCCGCGCGCGGTGCCCCCGACCCCGACCCCGGCCCCGGCTACGGCGCACGGACGCGGCGGGCCAGCGAGGCTGACCGGCTGCAAGACGCCACCATCACCGGCATCGCCAACGTCACCGCCCTGCTCCGGCGGGTCACGGAGTCGAGGAGAGGCGGCGTCAGCCGCGAGAGCCAGCTCCGCCACCTCGCCCAGTGGTTCGCGAACCTGCCGGGCGACGACGACGCGCACGCGCTGTACCAGGCGGCGTTCGGGCTCGGCGGGCCACGTCACGTCGCTGTCGGCTACCCGGACCCCGACCTGGTCCCCGGGCGGCAGTCCTGGTGGGAGGCCGAGCCTGTGCAGCTCGCGCGCACCCTGGTGCGCACCGGCCGGGTCGCCGGGCTGCAGGGCCCCGGCCGGATCCAGCGCGACGACGCGGTGCGGGAACGGCTGCGCGCCGAGCAGCTGAAGGCCACCGTCGCGCGCCGCGCGGCGTGCGCGCAGCTCGCCAGCGACGGGGTGTACGAGCGCGTGCTCGACGAGCCTGAGACGCAGGCGCTGCTCAGCCTGCTCGACATCGCCCTGGTGGCCAGGGTCCCTGTCAGCCGCGCCGTCACCCCGGTCATGACAGGCTCCGCCGACGGCGTGCGGCTCACGCTCCGCCCCGCGCCTGGCGTGACGACGGTGCGGACCGTGCGCGGCAGGCTCCACCTGGACGGCCTGGCCATCGAGGTCAGCGACGCGGGGGTGCCGGCGTGAGGGTCGCGGAGAACGTCAGCGCACTGGAGATCGGCGAGTATCAGCAGGCCGCCCGCCAGGTGCTCCGCCACCCGCTGATCACCGCCGCCTACCCGGACGCCACGACGCTGCCGCTGGTTCGCAAGTGGGCGCCGCAGCTTCGCGTGGACCTCGCGGAAACGCTCGGGTACACGCTCGTCAGCAACGGCGACACGATCAGGCTGCGCCGCGTTCAGGACACGCTCGACGCGACGAGGCCCGCGTACACGCGGGCGAAGAAGCCTTTCGACCGCCGCCGCTACGCCTACCTGGTGCTCACCCTGTCCGCGCTCGGCCGTTCCGGCAGCCAGGTCGCACTGTCCGAGCTCGCGGACGCGGTGGCGGCCGAGGCCGGGCGCATCGACGGCCTTGGCATGGACACCGAGCGCAAGGCGGACCGTGACGCGTTCGTCGACGCGGTCGCGTGGCTCGAGACGCGGGGCGCGCTGCGGACGGCCGACGGCAGCGCCGCCGACTGGGTCAACGACCCGGAGCGGGCCGAGGCGCTCTACGACATCGACCGCGACATAGTCGGCGCGGTCTACGCACCCAGCCGTGTGCTACAGCACCTGGGCTCGGTGACCGGGCTACTCGGCGACACGGCGAGCGCTGGCCCGGCGCAGGGCGTCAACGCCGAGCGCCGCCGGGCCGGCCGCCGCGCCCGCCGCCTTGTCCTGGAGAACCCGGTCGTCTACTACGCGGACGTGGACGAGAGCCTGCGCGGCCTGCTGCGGTCGCCCGCGCTCGCGGAGGACCTAGAAAGGCTCACCGGCCTGCCGCTTGAACGCCGCGCCGAGGGCGTCGCCCTGATCAACGCCGGCGGCCGCCTCACCGACATCGCGTTCCCAGGCACCGGCACTGTCGCACAGGCCGCGCTGCTGCTGTGCGCCAGGATCGCCGGCTACCTGCAGCGCAACTCCCGCCGCGTCGAGCACCTGCCCGCCGCGACCGCGGCCGAGCGGC
>Ga0335073_10014866_pt1 | contig 10897 bp, 7 predicted proteins | sample Lox_Sample_22_FD_207093 | JGI IMG/M metagenome (GOLD analysis project Ga0335073, IMG submission 207093) | Soil microbial communities from Loxahatchee National Wildlife Refuge, Florida, United States - Lox_Sample_2.2 | ecosystem: Environmental > Terrestrial > Soil > Wetlands | place: USA: Florida... | reverse complement strand
TAACTGCCTCGCCGAAGATCCTTGTCCGCCGGGCTCAATAGCATGAATGGCACCATCGCTGCTGCTAGAGGCGCAGCGGCGGTCCGCCGACGCTAATGCGCAAACTCCGCGGCCTCGGTTCACGGCCCCGGATGGCCCGCCAGTCGAGCAACCCGCCGCCCCCGGCGGACCGTCACCCCCGCACCCCCGCACCCCGCACCCCCGCACCCCGCACCCCCGCAGCCTGGCAGCCCGCCACCCCGGCGGACCAAGCGGCCCGGTATCGCGGCGGCATTGGGCCGGTGTCGCGGTGGCGCTGGCTCCGGCAAATCCGACCCGTTCACAGCGGCCACACCGTGCAGGTCTGTCAGCGGCAGTCCAGCTTGGGCAGGTTGCACGAGGGGCCGCGGATGCGCGGCTTAACCTCTCTGTTACGTTCCGGTAACAGTTGCCGGACTCACTCTTGAGCCTTCGTGGCGGCAGGACTTACGCTCCTGGCATCTCGCTCGGTAAGCGCTTACCACCCGAGCCCAAAGACGAAGCAAGACGGAGGCACCGGCCGACGGACCCTCGGGTAAGCGCTTACCAGCAGAGACGAGAACGGATAGGAGCGCGGCTCGGAAGGACGGGACCACAAGTCCGCAGAACAGGACCACGACTCCGGCCAGATGAACCAAGCTCCCACAAGAGCAGACCGCCCCGCACACACGGAACCAACCTGCAGCCCAACAGCAGACCAGCCCCGCACACACGGAACCAACCTCCAGGCACACAGCAAAGCGCGACCCGCACACACGGAGCCAAGCTCCACCGGAAGGAAACGCGGTAGTGGATACACGCGAGACGGACCACACGCCGCCCACGATCTACGACGTGGCGCGGGTGGCCGGGGTCTCGATCGCCTCGGTCTCGCGGGTACTCAACGGCCGCCGCAATCCGCGCGAGGAGACCAGGGAACGGGTCCTCCAGGCGGTCGCCGAGCTGGGCTTCATACCGGACGGCGCAGCAAGAGCGCTCAGCGGACGACTCAAGGAAGTCGTCGGCGTCGTGATCCGCCGGGTCCGCTGGATCGAGGCCAGCGAGGGCGGGTTCTCCGAGCAGGACGAAAGCCTCATCTTCACCGACGTGATCAACCGCGGCATCGAGCTAGCCGCGCAGCGCCAGGGTTTCAACCTGCTGCTCAGCTCCGTCGATGCCGAGGATCACGACGTCAGCAAGCGGCTGCTCGCCCTCGCCAGGAAGAGCGACGGCCTCATCCTGCACGACAGGGTCCTCGAGCCGGACCAACTCGATCAGCTCTCCCGGCGGGTGCCGATCGTGACGCTGGCGAACGTAGCCACGAAGACAACGACCAACGTCCACAGCGACAACTCCTCCGGCATGCGCGACCTCGCGCGCCACCTGCTCGAAGACCACGGCTACCGCAGCCTGGCCTACCTCGCCGGGCTCGCCGACAGCCCGGACAGCCTGGCCAGGCGCGAGACGATCGCCGCCGAGGCCGCCAAGAGCGGCGCCCTGGTCATGACCGGCCCGCAGTGGCAGGGCAACTACTACGCATCCGGCGGCGCTCGCGTCATCGAGCAACTGTTCGCCGAGGGCGCCGCGCTGCCGCGGGCCATCGCGTGCGCCAACGACCAGACGGCGCTCGGCGTCATGTACGCGCTGGCCCAGCACGGCATCGACGTCCCCGGCGACGTCGCGGTCACCGGCTTCGACGACATCCCGATGGCGCGGCACCTGCGGCCGCAGCTCACCACCGTGCGCCAGCCGATCCAGGAGATCGGCGCCACCGCGTTCGACGTGCTGCACTCGATGATCAGCAACGGCGCGGCACAGCAGCGCGACGTGATCCTCCCGACCAGGCTGATCGTCCGCGCGAGCTGCGGATGCCCGGCGCAACTGACCTCGCCCGCATGGCGGGTGGCCTGAACCGGAACGGAACGGAGCCGCCGTGTACGTGATCAGCCGCAGGATCGGGTTCTACATCCTGACCGCGATCGCGGCGGTGACCGTGGACTTCTTCATCCCGCGGGTGATACCGGGCAACCCGGTCGAGGCGGTGCTCTCCCACATGGAGGGCCAGGCGTACACCAAGCAGACCCTGCACGCGCTCCAGTTGCAGTTCGGCTCGAACACCACCGAGGGCCTGTGGGGCCAGTACACGCATTTCTGGAACAACCTGTTCCACGGCAACCTCGGCGTCTCGACCAGCAACGGCATGGTCCCGGTGACCACCGTGATCCGCGGCGCGCTGCCATGGACCCTGGGCCTGATCGGCACCGCCACCGTGATCAGCTTCATCCTCGGCACGCTGCTCGGCGTGCTGGTGGCATGGCGGCGCGGGAGCTGGCTCGACACGCTGCTGCCGGTCACGACGTTCTTCCAGGCGGCGCCGTACTTCTTCCTCGCGTTCCTGGCCATCGACCTGTTCGCGATCAGGCTCGGCTGGTTCCCGCCCGAGCGCGCGTACGGTCAGCTGGACTTCCCGGCCTTCGACTGGAGCTACATCAGCGACGTCCTCTATCACGCGATCCTGCCGGCCCTGACGATCGTGGTCGCGTCGGCCGCCGGCTGGATCGTCGGGATGCGCAACGTCATGGTCACCACGATGGATGAGGATTACGTCCTGATCGCGCAGGCGAAGGGCCTGCCGAAGCACCGCGTGATCTGGTACGCCGCCCGGAACGCGATCCTGCCCAGCATCTCAGGCTTCTCGCTCGCGATCGGGTTCGTGGTGTCCGGCGCGCTGCTGACGGAGATCGTGTTCAGCTACCCAGGACTCGGCTACATCCTGCTCAACGCCGTGCAGGAGGCCGACTACGCCCTGCTCCAGGGGATCTTCCTGGTGATCACCATGGCTGTGCTCGTGGCGAACCTCGCGGCCGACTTCGTGTACGTGTTCCTCGACCCGCGCACCCGGCAGGAGGCCTGAACGATGGCCGTCGGCAGTAGTACCGACCTGGGCGCGACGCAGGGCGCCGACCTGACGCCGCCGCCCCCAGGCCAGCGGGCCGGGCGCGGGCGGTTGCGGCTGCCGAGATCGCCGAAGGTCCTCATCGGCCTGGCCGGCCTGGCCGCGTTCATCGTGCTGGCCGTGATCGGGCCGTGGATCGCGCCGTACAACCCGTCGCGGACGTTCTCGACCACGCTCAGCTTTCCGCAGGCGCCGTCAGCGGCCCACCTGCTCGGCACGACCCAGCAGCAGCAGGACGTCCTCTCCCAGCTGCTGGCCGGCGGGCGCAGCACGGTCCTGGTCGCGTTCGTCGCCGGGCTGGCCGCCACCGTGCTGTCGGTCGTGATCGGCGTGACCGCCGGCTACGCGGCCGGCCTGGCTGATGACCTGCTGTCGATGCTGGCCAACTTCTTCCTGGTCATGCCCGCCCTGCCGCTGCTCATCGTGATCTTCGGGTTCCTGCCCCAGTCCCAGGGCGGCGATGACCTGCTGATCGGGGCGATCATCGCGATCACCGGCTGGGCCTTCGGCGCCCGGGTGCTCAGGGCTCAGACGCTCTCGCTGCGAAACCGGGACTACGTGCAGTCGGCGCGGATCATCGGCGAGCGCGGCTGGCGGATCATCGGCTTCGAGATCCTGCCCAACCTGATCCCGATCCTCGCGTCGTCGTTCCTGTTCACCGTCCTCTACGGGGTGGGCACCTACACCGCGCTCGCCTTCCTCGGCCTGGTCAATCCGAACCACCTGAGCTGGGGCGGAATGCTGTTCTACGCCCAGGTCGCCGGTGCGGAGCAGAGCGGTTACTGGTGGCTGTTCATCCCGCCGGGCCTGGCCGTGGCCCTGCTCGGCACGTCGCTGGCGCTGCTCAACTTCGGCATCGACGAGTTCATCAATCCGCGGCTGCGCGCGGCCGGGCTGTCCCGCCGCCAAGCCCGCCGGGTCCAGCGCGATCAGGCCAGCCAGACCGGCCAGGCCGACCGGGCCGGCCAGGCCGGCCAGACCGGTGCCGCCAGCCTGCCGCGGCGGTTCGTGCTCGGCCTGACGCCGGTGATCCACTCCACCCCGCTGACGGCCGTCAACGGCGCGGGCAATGCGAAATTTCCTGAACGCCCTGGCACCGACACCGGCCCGGCCCCCGACGGTCGGCCGGACGGCGCCGGGCGCTGGCGCGGAAGGAGGCGGCCGTGAGCGTGCCCGCTGGTCACCCGCTGCTCGAAGTGCGCGGGCTGTGCGTGGACTACGGCGCCGGGCCGGACGCCGTGCACGCCGTGATCGGAGCCGACCTGGCGCTGCACAGCGGCGAGGTGCTCGGGCTGGCCGGTGAGAGCGGCAGCGGCAAGTCCACCCTCGCCTACGCCGTCACCCGCTTGCTCCGCGCCCCCGGGATGATCACCGGCGGTAGCGTCGGCTATTACCCGGGGCCGGGCACGGCGGTGGACCTGCTGGCCGCCGAGGAGGGCACGCTGCGCGTGCTGCGCTGGTCCCAGATCTCGGTGGTCATGCAGAGCGCGATGAACGCCCTGAACCCGGTGCTGTCCATCGGCGCCCAGCTCACCGACGTGCTGCACGCCCACAGGCCGGGCATGAGCAAGGCCGCGCGCCGGGCGCGGGCGGCCGGACTGCTGGCCATGGTGGGCATCACCGAGGACCGGCTGGGCAGCCACCCGCACGAGCTGTCCGGCGGGATGCGGCAGCGGGTGATGATCGCGATGGCGCTGGCACTCGAGCCACAGGTAGTGATCATGGACGAGCCGACCACCGCGCTGGACGTGGTCACCCAGCGGGAGATCCTCCAGGAGCTGATGGAGTTGCGGGAGCGGCTCGGCTTCGCCGTCCTGTTCATCACCCACGACCTGTCGCTGCTGATCGAGATCGCCGACGCGATCGCGGTGATGTACGCGGGCCGGCTGGTCGAGCGAGCCGCGGCGAAGGCCCTGTTCCGCGCCCCCCGGCACCCTTACACGCTCGGGCTGCTGAGCTCATTCCCCGCCTTGCACGGGCCGAGACAGCATCTGACCGGCATCCCCGGATCGCCGCCTGACCTGAGGCGGCTGCCGTCGGGTTGCGTCTTCCACCCGCGCTGCTCCTACGTCATGGACCGCTGTCGCACCGACGTTCCGGCCCTGGTCCCGCTGGCCGGCCAGGGAAACTCGGAGGCCGGCACGGCCCGCGCCGCCGCATGCTGGCTGCAGGACGGGTCATCTCCCCCGCCACCCGAGCTCGCGGCGCCAGCGCCGGGTCTCGCCGGGACCGCTGCGAGCGAGCCGGTGGGTTCCTGGCAGGCCGGAGGCACAACATGACCGCGCTGCACGAGGCCGCCCCCACTCCTTCCACCTCGACGCCGCTGCTGGAGGCGCGCGACCTCACCAAGCACTTCGTGGTGCACGGCGCCCGCCGCGGCCGCGCCGCGCTGCCCCGGATGGCCCGGGCCAGCCGAGCCAGCCGGGCCAGCCAGGGCGGCCCGCCGGGCCGGCCTGCCGACGACGGCCAGGTGGTGCACGCGGTCGAGAACGTCTCGCTGGCGCTGGATGAGGCCCGGGTCACGGCCGTGGTCGGCGAAAGCGGCTCGGGCAAGTCGACGCTCGCCCGGCTGCTCTGCCGGCTCATCAAGCCCACGGCGGGCCAGCTGCTGCTGGACGGCGGCCCGGTGCCGCGGTCCGGCCGGGGCCGCCGGGAGTACGCGCGCCGGGTACAGATGGTGCTGCAGGATCCGTTCTCCTCGCTGAACCCCGTGCACGAGGTCCGCTACCACCTGGCCCGTCCGCTGCAGTTGCACGGTCTGGACGAGCCGGGACTGAGTCTCGACGACGCGATCGCGAAGCTGCTCGAGCGCGTCGCACTCGCCCCGGCCGATCAGTTCCTGCGCAAGTACCCGCATGAACTCTCCGGAGGCCAGCGCCAGCGGGTGGCCATCGCCAGGGCGCTGGCGGTGCGGCCGCGGGTGCTGCTCGCCGACGAGCCGGTGTCGATGCTGGACGTCTCGATCCGGCTCGGCATCCTCAACCTGCTGGGCGACCTGCGCGACCGCGAGCGCCTGGCGATCCTCTACATCACCCATGACATCGCGTCGGCCAGGTACCTGGCGGACACGATCGTCGTGATGTACGCCGGGCAGGTCGTGGAATCGGGGCCCGCGCGGACCGTGACCGACCAGCCCTCGCATCCGTACACCCAGTTGCTGCTGAGCGCCGCGCCCGACCCGGACCGGGCCAGCCCGCCGGCCCTGGACGGCCGCGGCGGGCCGCCGAGCCTGGTGCGGCCGCCGTCGGGCTGCCGGTTCCACCCGCGCTGTCCGCACGCGATGGCGGTATGCGCCACCGCCACCCCGCCCGCGTTCGAGGCGTCCGCCGGCCACCTGAGCGCCTGCTGGCTGCAGGCCAGCGACCTGACCGCGGCACAGGCCAGCCCGTTGCACCCGCGCACCGCCACCACAAGCCCCGCCGACACGAGCTCCAACGACGAGCCGGGAGGAGGAGACGACGTGAGTCCGGACACCCGGTAGCGGCACCACCTGCACCACCGGGACGCCCGTCCCGGATCCCACGACGCAGGCAGGCTGGGGGAAGCGCCCGGCCGGCCGGCGCCGCCCGACTGACAACAGACCCCGACACGGTCGTTAACAACAGGCCGGCTTTCAGCCGGCCGGGCACAACGGAGTTTAGGCAATGAAACATGCAGTCATAAAGAGCCTGGCTGTGGGCACGATCCTGACCCTCGCGGTGGCCGCCTGCAGCAGCTCGCACTCCGGCTCGCCGAGCAGCAACAGTGGCGCCGCCACGGGCAAGCCGCTGGTGATCGACGACACGCCGCTGTCGCCGATGACCGACACGTTCAACCCGTATTCCGCAACATCCACCGGAGGGCCCGGCGGGGTGACAGCGGAAGGCCTCTACAACGAGCCGCTGTTCATCTGGAACATCCTGAACCCGAGCGAGCCCCCGTTCGACGTCCTCGCCACGGGCTACAGCTGGTCCAACGGCGGCAGGACGCTGAGCCTGACGATCCGCTCCGGCGTGAAGTGGAACGACGGCAAGCCTTTCAGCGCCAGCGACGTGGCGTTCACGTTCAACATGATCAGGACGCACCCCGGCCTGGACACTGACGGCACCCCCGTGCCGTCCAGCGCCACGGCACCCAGCGCCACGACCGCGGTGCTGAACTTCAGCGCGCCGGAGTACGCCAACCTGTTCCTGATCGGGCAGGCCTACATCGTGCCGCAGCACATCTGGTCGAAGGTGAACCCGGTCACGTTTAACGACCCGAACCCGGTTGGCACCGGCCCGTACATGCTCGACAAGTTCTCGCCGCAGGGCTTCACGCTCAAGGAGAACCCCTACTACTGGAACAAGAGCGCGGTCACCGTGCCCGAGATCTCCTATCCCTCCTACAGCCAGAACTTCAACATCGTCAACCCGCTCGCCCAGGGCCAGATCGACCTGGCGGGCAACGACATCGCGAACGTGCAGAACGTCTACCTGGCCAAGAGCGCGGACAATCACACGTACTTCTCCGGCTCTCCCTACCTGACCGCCAACAACGTTGTCGGGCTGTTCTTCAACGTCGACAAGGCGCCGTTGAACGACCCGGCGGTCCGCCAGGCGATCAGCTACGGAATCAACCGCCAGCAGCTCTCCGCCCAGGGCGAGACCGGCTACGAGATGCCGGAGACCTCGACCAGCGGGCTCCTGCTGCCCCGGGACAGTAGCTGGCTCGACCCGTCGCTGGCCAACAACCTCCCGCCGGGGGGCGACTCGGCCAAGGTCACCAGCATTCTCAAGGCCGACGGTTGGACCATGACCGGCGGCAAGTGGACCAAGGGCGGCAAGACGATCAGCTTCTCGATTTCCGACCCCATCCCCTACAGCGACTACTACCTCGACGCGCAGGACATCGCGAAGCAACTGAACGCGATCGGCTTCAACGTGACGGTGGACGGCATCGGCAACCCGACCGTCTGGCAGGGCGATGTCACCAACGGTAACTTCGACGCCGCAATCCACTGGAGCAACCAGGGTCCGACGCCGTACCAGATCTACGACGGCAACCTGGATGCGAGCCTGACCGCCCCGGTCGGCAAGCCGGCCGCGACCAACATCGGCCGCTGGGACAACGCCGCCACCCAGGCGGCGCTGGCCAAGTTCGCGGGCAGCAACGACCCGTCGGTCCAGAAGTCGGCGATCACCAGCCTGGAGAACATCATGACCACCCAGGTGCCGGTCGCCCCGCTGCTGTACGGCGCGGCGTGGTGGGAGTTCTCCACGCGCGACTACACGGGCTGGCCGTCGTCCAGCAACCCGATCATGAACCCCTCGGTGAACTCGCCGTACCTCGAAGAGACGGTGCTGCACCTCAAGCCGGTCAAGTGACCGGGGCACCGGACCGCGAGGCGGAGGGGTAACCGCAACCATCATGACAACTCGATACGAGGGGCGGACCCCGCCCGGCCGGGTTTCCGGCCGGGCGGGGGACCCGGTCCCCGCTACCCAGGCCGGGCTGCTGTCCCGGCTCACCGTGCAGGACAAGGTGCTGCTGCTGACCGGCGCCGACGCCTGGCGCACGCAGGGGGCCGAGGCCATCGGGCTCCGGCCGATGATCACGTCGGACGGCCCGGCCGGCGTGCGCGGCGTGGTACTGGATGAGCGCCGCCCGTCGTCCAGCCTGCCGTGCCCGTCGGCGCTCGGCGCCACCTGGGATACAGAACTGGTCGGCGAGCTCGCCGCCGCCCTCGGCGCCGAGGCGCGGGCCAAGGACGTCGACGTGCTGCTCGCGCCGACCATCAACCTGATGCGCACGCCGCTTGGCGGCCGCGGCTTCGAGTGCTTTTCCGAGGATCCGGTGCTGACCGCCCGGCTGGGCGTCGCGTTCGTCCGCGGGGTGCAGAGCGCCGGGGTGGCGGCGACCGTCAAGCATTTCGTCGGCAACGACTCCGAGACCGAGCGCTGGACCTATGACGCGCGGATCTCCGAGCGGGTGCTCCGCGAGCTGTACCTCGCCCCGTTCGAGGCCTGCGTGCGCGAGGCCGGGGTGGCGCTGGTGATGGCCGCCTACAACAAGGTCAACGGGATACCGATGACCGAACACGCGCGGCTGCTTCGCGACGTGCTCAAGGACGAGTGGGGCTTCGACGGCGTGGTCACATCGGACTGGCACGCCGCGCGCACCACCGCCGCCACCGCGCTGGCCGCGCTGGACCTGGCCATGCCAGGCCCGGACGGGCCGTGGGGCGGCCAGTTGGCCCAGGCCGTGGCCGACGGCGCGGTCACCAGCGAAGTGCTCGACGACAAGGTGATCCGCCTGCTCCGGCTAGCCGCCAAGGTAGGGGCGTTGACCGATCGAGCCGACGGGCAGGCCGACGGCCAGGCCCTGGTTGATCCCGGGCTGCTGCGCCGCGCGGCCAGCTCCTCGATGGTGTTGCTGCGGAATGAGGGCGAGGCGCTGCCCATCGATCCTGGTTCGGTCGGGCGGGTGGCGGTGATCGGGCCGAACGCCATCCGCCCCGCCATCCACGGCGGCGGCAGCGCGGTGGTCATGCCGGTCACGGTCTCCACCCCGGCCGACGCGCTTGCCGAGGCGCTGGCCGGGCAGGCGGAGGTCACGGTGTCCGGTGGCTGCGAGACCTGGGTGGTGGTTCCGGAGCCCGCACCCGGATCGCTGTTCGATCCCGGCACGGAACGGCCCGGCCTGCGGCTGGAGTTCCGCGACGCCGACGGCGAGCTGCTGGCATCCGAGCACCGGACCAGTCCGGCGCTGACCTGGTGGGATCAGGTCCCGCCCGGCATCGGCTGGGGCAAGCCAGGCGCGGTCGTGCTGCTCACCTCGTTCCGCCCGGAGGCCAGCGGCCCGCACGTGTTCGGCGTGGCCGGCGTCGGCCGGCTCACCCTGACCGTGGACGGCGCCGTGGTCGCCGACGCCGAAACCGTCGTGCCCGACGACCCGGTCGAGGCCATGGCCCGGCCCGGCGAGCTCAGGGCGACGGTCGAACTGGAGGCGGGCAGGCCGGCACAGGTGCGGCTGGAGTTCCGGCCGGCAGCCGACGGCGAGGGGCCGCTGGCGGTCCGGCTCGGGATCGTGCCCGTTGCGGCCGACGACGACCTGCTGGCCGAGGCCGAACAGGCGGCCCGCCTGGCCGACGCCGCGATCGTGGTGGTCGGCTCGGCGCCGATGACCGAGAGCGAGGGCTTCGACCGGACTACGCTGGCCCTGCCCGGGCGGCAGGACGAGCTGGTCCGCCGCGTGGCCGCTGTCAACCACCGGACCGTCGTGGTGATCAACGCGGGGATGCCGGTGCTCATGCCGTGGGCCGACCGGGTCGCGGCGGTGATCTACGCCTGGCTGCCCGGCCAGGCGATGGGCACAGCCCTGGCCGACGTCCTGCTCGGCCGGGCCGAGCCGGGCGGGAGGCTTCCGGTCACCCTGCCCGCCGCCGAGGCCGACTGCCCGGTCCTGCACGCGATTCCGGAGCACGGGGTCATCGAGTACAGCGAGGGCCTGCTCATCGGGTACCGCGGATACGACGCGAGCCTGCGCCGGCCGCACTTCCCGTTCGGCCACGGCCTTGGCTACACGAGCTGGGCCTATGAGTCGGCCCGGGCCGCCGAGGCTGAGCTGGCCCCCGGCGAGGATCTCGAGGTAACGGTCGTGCTGCGCAACACCGGCTCCCGGGCTGGCCGCGAGGTGGTGCAGGCTTACCTGGCGGGCCCGCCGTCCGACCCGGACTCACCGCCGCGTCAGCTCGCCGCGTTCGCGGTGGTCACGGCCGCACCGGGCGCCGGAGCCAGGGTGACGCTGCGCCTGCCGGCCAGGTCGTTCGCCCGCTGGGACGAGCGCGAGGTCGGGTGGGTCTGGCCGCCGGGGCCGTTCACGGTGCACGTCGGCAGGTCATCGAGGGACCTCCGGCTCTCGCTGCAGATCCGCGCGTCCCGGCCGTAAAAATCAGCCGCCGTCGGCGGGGATCACGGGGCTGGG
>Ga0335073_10014865_pt1 | contig 10899 bp, 6 predicted proteins | sample Lox_Sample_22_FD_207093 | JGI IMG/M metagenome (GOLD analysis project Ga0335073, IMG submission 207093) | Soil microbial communities from Loxahatchee National Wildlife Refuge, Florida, United States - Lox_Sample_2.2 | ecosystem: Environmental > Terrestrial > Soil > Wetlands | place: USA: Florida... | reverse complement strand
GCGCTGGGCGAGCATGCTCGCCCGGTCCTTGACCTGCTGCTGATGCGCGAGGTCGCCCGAGCCGTCGCGGCTGGAGAAGTTGCACGCGAGCTCGACTTCGTGGCGCGCGAGGTGCAGCGCCTCGATCAGCAGCCGTCCCATGCGCCGGTCGCCCGACGGCACCGGATGCTCGGGCGACTTCAGCGGTGCATAGAACGCGATACGCATGCTTCCTGTTGTTCGCTTGGGAGGCCGAACAGCGCGGCGAGCCGGTCGATGCCGTGCACGTGACTGAAACCGCGCAGCAGGCGCTGATGCCCGGCGCCGCCCAGCCGCGCGCGCAGCTCGGGATCGACGATCAGCCGCTCGAGGGCGGCCGCGAGCGCCGGCGGGTCGCGCGGCGGCACCAGCAGCCCGGTCTCGTCCGGACGGATCAGCTCGGGGATCGCCGAGACCGCGGTGGCGACGCACGCCAAGCCCTGGCTCTGCGCCTCCATTAGGACGTTGGGCAGGCCGTCGCGGTCGCCGTCGGGCGCGATCCGGCTCGCCAGCACGAACAGATCGGCGGCGCGATAGTGCCGGACCACGGTGTCGTGCGCCTGGGCGCCCAGCCAGTCGATGCGATCGGCGATGCCGAGCGCCTCGGCCCGGCGGGCGAGGTGCCTGCGCTCCGGCCCCGCGCCGATGTGCACGAGCCGCCAATGGAGCGGCGCCGGCAAGAGCGCCAGTGCGTCGAGCAGATCCGGATAGCCCTTCTTGTCGACCAGCCGGCCGACCGACAGGATGATCGCGGGATCGCGCGGATCGGCGCCCGTGCGGCGCGGCCGCGCGACGGTGGCGGCGCTCCCGAAGCGCTCGAGGTCGAGACCGTGATAGGCGAGCGCGACGCGCCCGGGGTCGTCGGCGAGCGCGCGCAGATGCGTGGCGCCGGCCTCCGTGCAGGTGACCAGCCAACGGCACGCGGCGAGCTTCTCGGCCTTCTCCCAGTCGGGCGTGGTCCAGATGTCCTTGGCGTGCGCCGAGACCGACCAGGGCAGGCCGGTGATCAGGCTGGCGTAGCGCGTGACCGAGGCCGGCGTGTGGAGGAAGTGTGCGTGCAGCCAGCCGATCGTCGTCGGCAGCCGGTGCGCGAGCACGAGCGCTTGGCCGAAGCGCCGCATCCGGTTGCGCGAGCGGTCGCGCCGGAGGTCGCGCCACCAGGCGCGCAGCGCGGCGCGATAGCCCGGCCGCCGGCGCACGGCGCGCCACGCGGCGAACACTTGGCGCGGCGCGCGATGCAGGTACTCGGGCAGATAGACGACCGGCGCTGCGATCTCGTCATGGATCGGGTGGGTCGCGCGATCGGTCGGCCGGCGCATCGCCACGATCAGGATGCGCAGGCCGCGCTGCTCGAGCGCGCGGATCTCCTGGGCGATGAAGGTCTCCGACAACCGCGGGTAGCCCTTGAGCACGAACGCGGTCGTACCCGGCGTCGCGGGCCACGCGGGACCGCCCGACGCGGCCGTTGGGAGGTCGGCGACGCTCACTCGAGGGCGCGCAGTCCGACCGTGCGGTCGGCGGCGGCGTCGCCGGTCATCGACCCGGCGCCGATGCGGTTGAACCAGAAGTCGGCGCGCTTGGCGATCGTCTCGTGGCCGGCCAAGAGGCCCGGGATCGACACGCTCGACGGGCGCTTGAGCCACGGCAGCTTGCGTAGCGCGGTCGCCATCGGTGCGGTCGCGCCGTCGAGGTCGTCGACCAGCATCGAGACGAGCCCGAGCTCCTGCGCGCGCGAGGTGCGGATGAACTGCTCGAGCCGGGGCGTGGTGCGCGGCACGATCAGTGCCGGTTTGTCGAACGACAGGATCTCGCAGAACGTGTTGTAGCCGCCCATCGCGACGACGCCGGCGGCCGACGCCATCAGGCGCTCCATGCCGGGCACGAAATCCGTCATGCGGACCTGGGGGAGGCGCTCGGCGCGCGCCTCGAAGCCGGCGCGCCGCTCGGCGTTCATGAACGGTCCGTTGACGATCAGGATACGGTGCGGGATCGCCGGATCGTGCTCGACCGCGCGCAGGACCCAGTCGACCAACCGCTCGCCGTCGCCGCCGCCGCCGGGCGTGACCAGGAGGAAGGGCTGCTCGAGCGGCTCGGCGAGCATGCCGTCCGGCGCGCCGTCGTCGTCGGACCGCTTGAGATAGCTGGTGAACACGATGCGTTCGCGCGCCGCCGGCGTGAGCTCGATGCCGAGCAGCGGGTCGTAGATCTCGGGCAGGCCGTAGACCCAGACCTCGTCATAATAGTCCTCGATTGCCGCGACCGCGTTCTTGCGCGCCCACTCGCGGGCGAGCAGCGCCGGCTCGTCCATCACGTCGCGCAAGCCGAGGACCATCGGCACGCCGCGCCGCTTGGCCCATTCGAGCGCCGCCTGCACCTCGCCGCGCACGCCGAGCGGCTCCTTGTCGACCAGCAGCAGGTCGGGCTCGAACGACTGCGCGGTCTCGAGGATGATGCGCGAGCGCTGTGCGATCGCGTCGTGGATGTCGTGCTCGGTCGACAGGGCACGGTACTCGCCGGCATCGGTCTTGATGATGCCGGGCACCAGGGTGACGTGGATCTGCGGGTGGAAGCCGAAGCGGGCGATCAGGGGCAGGCCCGAGATGATCATCACCGACAGCTTCGGGTTGCGCGCCACCAGCGACAGCGCGATCGACCGGCAGCGGCGGAGATGACCCAGTCCGAACGAGTCGTGGCTGTAAATCAGGAGTCTCTTGGGGCTCATTTTTTGTCTCCGCACGCTGCGGCGCCCGAGTTGTTGGATCCTTGATCTCTAACGTGGCAGTCTCAATTCCCATCAAATAGAACGCCGGATCATAAGGGTCCGGTGCGCGAGTTCTACGAGAAACTTCGGCGATCGCTCAGGCCTGCCCGCCGTGCCGCCTGAAGTCGCCGAACTGGGCGGTCACGCGCTCCAGCCGGGCGGCGAGGTCGCGCATGACCGCCAGCGAGAAATCCGGGAACTCCCGCAGCAGGTGGAAGAACACGTCCTTCGACAGCAGGAGGCAGACGACCGGGGTGCGGGCGCGCAAGGTCGCCGTGCGCCGGCCGCTGTGCAACAGCGCGATCTCGCCGACCAGCTGGTTGGCGCCGATCGTGCTGACGGTGACCGGGCCGTCGGCCGTGTCGATGATGACGTCGCACTCGCCGCTCATGATCACGAACGCGGAATCGCCGACCTCGCCCTGCTTGATGAACTCCTCCCCGACCATGTAGGACACGCGCTCGCTCGTGAAGCTCAACAGCTTCAGGCGCGCCGGGTCGATGGTGGAGAACATCGGGATATTGCGGAGCGTCTCGGTTTCCTGTTGCAGGCTCATGACGATCCCCCGAACGCGCCCCCTAATCGGCTTGCAGCTGCTTGTGCAGCAAGGTGTTGGGCCGGTTCAGCTCCTCGAAACTACCCTGTTCGACGATCCGGCCGTCAACCATAACGAAGACCCGGTCGAAGTGGCGGCTGAAGGACGTGCGCTGCAGGGTCCAGGCCACGCTGCGCCCGTTGGCGCCCGTCAGGATCTTGTCGATCAGCCGGGCCTGAACGCCAGTTTCCAGGATGGAAGCGGGATCGTTCAGAATCAAGATGTCGGGCCGCTTGAGCAGCGACCGGGCGATCGCCAGCTTCTGGCGCATCGCCGGCGGCAGCCGGCTGCCGCCGACCCCGACCTGATAGGCGAGCCCGACGTCGATCACCGCGGCCAGGACGCCCTCGGCGAGGCCGACGCGCTGCAGGGCGTCGGTGATCTTCTCGCGCGCGCGGCTGCCGGCCTGGGCCTGGCCGGGCGCCAGGCGGCCGAACAGCATGTTGTCGTAGAGCGACACGGACTCGTTGTAACGCGCGGCGTCGAAGAACTGGACGTGCGCCGCGAGGTCCTTCGGCAGGTCCTTGGCGAACAGCTGACGCGCCTGCAGCGCCTCGTTGCGCAGCGTCTCGTCGACGACGTCGAAGCGGTGCCGCGCCGGGACGACGCGGAAGACCAGGGACAGGAACTGCGCGCGCTCCTCCGGGCGCATGTCGGCGCTCCCTTGGCGATGGGCGCGGGTGAGCGCGGCGGAGAACTCCGGCAGCTCGCCGGCCTCGATGAAGCTGTAGCGCTGGAACAGCTCGTGCCCGGGCGGCAGGTCCTTGAAGATCTCGACCATCTGGCTGGCGATCTGGATGCCGACCTCGGTCCAGCGGTCGGTCAAGCGCAGTGTCTCGATCACCCGTTGGACATACGGGTGCTCGGCCAGCCGCTCGACGTTGAACTCGGTCCCCACCGGCGTGCCGAACAGCACGTTCTCGGCGATCGACGCCTGGTCGTTGAACCGGTTCGCGTCGAACATCTCGAAGTAGCCGCGCAGCTCGGGCGCGCTCAGCTGGTCGCGCAGCGCGGCGCGCGCCTTGAGCATCATCTCGGCGATCTCGGGCTGTTTCTGCGGGTCGATCTGGCCCCGCAGGCCGAGCTCGCGCAGGTCGTCGAGCAGCTCGGTCATCCTCAGGCATTCGAGGATGCGGTCGCGTAGCTGTTCGCGCGTTCCGGCGCCCGCGGTCTCGTAGTCGATCCAGTCGGCGTCGTAATCGTCGATCGAATTGCCGGTCAGCTCGGACTCGAAGATCTCGGCCTTGCGCCGCGTCATCGCGGCGCGATCCGCCGGGTCGAGCGGATTGGGCCGGACCTGCAGGCCGATGACCAGATTGTCGAAGAAGCTGCCGGCGAACAGCTGGGTGTTCTGGGAGACGTAGCCGATGCGGCGCGCCACGGCCCCGCGCGGCAGGCTCGCGAGGTCGACGCCGCCCAGGGTGATGCGGCCGCTCGACGGGTCGGCGAGGCCGCTCAGCAGCAGGTCGATCTCGTGCTTGCCGCCGGTGTCGGGGCCGACGATCGCGACGTGCTCGCCCGGCTTGAGCGCCAGCGAGACGGAGTCGACCGCCTTGATCCCGTTGTCGTTGATCCACGAGATCGATGACGCGGCGAGCTCGCCGTCGATCTTCTGGCCGTCCTCGAGCGCGCCGTGCTGGCGCTCCGCCGAGATCATGCCGGGCGGCCCGAACTGCTCGATGATCTGCTCGTACTTGATCTCGGTGTCCTGCAGCGACTGGTAGTAGTCGAGCAGCTCGCGCCACGGCGAGGCGAGATCCTTGTAGGCGGCGAGCACCGCGACCAGCGCGCCGAACGACAAGGTGCCGCGGATCACGAGATAGCCGCCGATCGCATAGAAGAAGAACGGCGTCAGCTGGGCGATGAAGTTGTTCAGGAACTTGATGAAGAACTTCTTCTGGCTGATCTCCACGCGCAGGCTGTAGTTCAGCGCCATCCGCTTGGAGAACTCGGCGAGCTGGTACTTGGCGATGCCGTGCGTCCGGATCTCCTGGAGCGCCAGCGCGCTCTCGTTGATGCGGTCCGCCATCGAGCGAACCATGCGGACGCGCTGCTTGCTCAGCTGGTTGACCTTGGCCTGCAGCTTCGGGATGAAGTAGATCTGCACCGGGTAGAGCGCGATCGCGGCGAGCGCCAGGATCGGGTCTTGGATCGACATGAACAGCAGGATGTTGAGCAGCGTGCCGCCCTGCAGCGCGGGCACCGCGAAGCTGTCGCCGATGAAGCCGCCCAGCGGCTCGATCTCCGACGTGATGATCGGAATCACCTCGCCGGGCGCCGTCCGGCTGAAAAAGGTCAGCGGAAAGCGCAACAGGCGGTCGTAGAGCTGGTAGCGCAGGCGGCGCGCCATGCGCTCGCCGACCCGCGTCTTGTACGAGTTGATGTAGAACTTGAAGCCGCCGTTGATCAGCACGAGCACGAGGAAGATCCCGCTCAGCGCCATCAGGTAGTGGATCTGGCCGAACTGGAAGCCGAACACGTCCTTGGGGAAGTTCTTGCCCTGGATCGCCTGGTTGATGATGGTCTTCGGGAGATCGAGCGAATAGTAGAACGCCGGGAACGACAGCCCGGTCAGCAGCAGGATGACGAGCTGCTGGCGCAAGCTGAACTTCCAGATGAACCGAAACAGCGTGGGTTCCATCAGCCCGTCCGGCAGCGCCCCGGGATCGCTAAAATGCTAACTATATCGTAAGGCTTGGCCGCGGACGCTGCCAAGCGCACGTCGGCCGATCCGCGGCAAAGCGTATTGTTGTTGATGTCACACTTGACTGCGATACTCCCGGACCAGGGTGCAACGCGCAGGCCAGTCAATCAGGCGCGAATGGCTGACGTTCTGAGGCTAACCGACCTGCGGGTCGACTTCCACCTGCCGGCCGGTACCCTCCGCGCCGTCGATGGCGTGTCGTTTGCGATCCCCGCCGGCTCGACGGTGGCGCTGGTCGGCGAGTCGGGCTCGGGCAAGTCGGTGGTCTCGCAGGCCATCATGCGGATCGTTCCGCCGCCCGGCGAGATCACGAGCGGCAGCATCCTGTTCACCGATCCGCACGAGCCGACCCGCCCGGTCGACCTCGTCGGCTTGCCGCCCGACGGCAGCGCGATGCGCGCGGTGCGCGGCGGGCGCATCGCGATCATCTTCCAGGAGCCGATGTCGGCGCTGTCGCCGCTGCATACCGTCGGCAATCAGGTCGGCGAGGCGCTGCATCTGCACCGCAAGATCGACTCGGCCGGCGGCCGCGAGCTCACCCTCGACATGCTGCGGCTGGTCGGTTTTCCCGACCCCGCCAAGGCCTACCGCGCCTATCCGTTCGAGCTGTCGGGCGGGCTGCGCCAGCGCGCCATGATCGCGATGGCGCTGGTGTGCCGCCCGGCGCTGCTGATCGCCGACGAGCCGACGACCGCGCTCGACGTCACGATCCAGGCGCAGATCCTGCAGCTGCTGCAGACCTTGCAGGCCGAGCTCGGCATGGCGGTGCTGATGATCACCCACGATCTCGGCGTGGTCGCCAACGTCGCCGAGCAGGTGGTCGTGATGTACCACGGCAAGGTGGTGGAGAGCGGCGCGCTCGAGGACATCTTCGAGCGGCCGGGGCATCCCTATCTGCAGGCGCTCCTGCGCGCGGTGCCGCGCTTCAACCGCGCGCCGGGGGAGCGGCTGGTGCCGATCCGCGACTATCCGCGGGCCGACGCGCGCCGGCTGTTGGCGCGCGAGGGTGCGCCGGTCGCGTACGACAAGACCAAGCCGCTGGTCGAGGTGCGCGACCTGGTGAAGAGCTACGCGATCCGCGGCGCCGGTCTCCTGAAGTCGAGCGGCGGCGTGACGGTGCGCGCGGTCGACCGCGTCGACCTCGACGTCTTCCAGGGCGAGTGCCTGGGGCTGGTCGGCGAGAGCGGATGCGGCAAGACGACGCTGACCAAGATGCTGATGCGCGCGATCTCGCCGGACAGCGGCAGCGTCCGGTTCGCCGACGGCGACCGCTGGATCGACGTGCTCGGTCTTTCCGGTCCCGCGCTCAAGGCCTATCGCCGACGCGTCCAGTACATCTTTCAGGATCCGTTCAGCTCGCTCAATCCGCGCATGACGGTTTACGACCTGATCGCCGAGCCCCTGGTGATCCACCAGATCGGCGACGCCGAGGAGCGGCGCGAGACGGTCAACGAGCTGTTGCGCCTGGTCGGGCTCGATCCGCGCCACATGCGGCGCTATCCGCACAGCTTCTCCGGCGGCCAGCGCCAACGCATCGGCATCGCGCGCGCCCTCGCGCTCAAGCCCGAGCTTCTGATCTGCGACGAGCCGGTGTCGGCGCTTGACGTCTCGATCCAGGCGCAGATCCTCAATCTCCTGTCCGACCTGCAGCGCGAGCTCGGCCTGACCTATCTGTTCATCTCGCACAACCTCGCCGTCGTCGACTATCTGGCGGACCGCATCGCGGTGATGTGCGCGGGACGCATCGTCGAGGTCGCGCCGCGCGCCGCCTTGTTCGCCAGGCCGGCGCATCCCTACACCCAGGCGCTGCTGGCCGCGGTGCCGGCACCCGACCTCGACCATCCGCTCGACTTCGCCCGGCTGCTCGACGGCCGCGCGTCGGACCCGAGCGCGTGGCCGGCGCCGTTTCGTATCGACGGCGACCACCGTCCCGAACTGGTCGAATTGGCGCCCGGCCACGTCGTCCGCGCCGCCGCGGAGCTCGTCGCGTGAGCGCGTACCTGCGGCACCGGCCGGCGGCGCTGACGGGCGCTCTCGTCGCCTTGACGATGGGCGTGCTGGCGGGCGGCATCGCGCCGGCGCGCGCGCTGCCGCCGCTGGTCGAGACCCCGAGCCTCGCCACCGACGTCGCGGAGGGCCGCCTGCCGCCGATCGCCCAGCGCATCCCGACCGATCCGCTGGTCGTGAGCTTCACCGGCGACGACAAGCCCGGCGAGCCGGGCGGCACGTTGCATGCGCTGATGGGCGGCGTGCGCGACACGCGTCTGATGGTCGTGTGGGGCTACGCGCGGCTGATCGGCTATCAGCCCGATCTCACCCTGAAGCCCGACATCGCCGAGAGCATCGACGTCCAGGACAACCGCATCTTCACGATCCATCTGCGCCCGGGCCACAAGTGGTCGGACGGCCAGCCCTTCACCGCCGAGGACTTCCGCTATTTCTGGGAGGACATCGCGCACAACAAGGACCTGTCGCCGACCGGCGTGCCGGGGCAGCTGCTGATCGAGGGTCACGAGCCGCACTTCGAGGTGCTGAACGAGACGACGGTGCGCTACAGCTGGGACCTGCCGAACCCGGTCTTCCTCACCGACCTCGCCGCGACGACGCCGCTCTTCATTTTCGCGCCGGCGCACTACCTGAAGCAGTTCCACGCCCGCTACGCCGATCCCGCGGAGCTCGAAAAGCGCGTCAAGGCGCTCCATCTGCGCAACTGGGCGGCGCTGCACACGCGGATGTGGGGACCTTACCGCAACGACAATCCCGATCTGCCGACCCTCGATCCGTGGGTGCTCACGACGCGGCCGCCGTCCGAGCGCTTCGTCTTCGTGCGCAACCCGTACTACCACCGCATCGACGCCGAGGGGCACCAGCTGCCCTACATCGATCGCGTGGCGCTCGAGTCGGTCGATCCCAAGATCGTGCCGGTCAAGACCGGCGCCGGCGAGAGCGACCTGCAGGCCCGCTATCTGAACTTCGACAACTACACGTTCCTCAAGCAGGCGGCCGCGCGCAACCACTACGACGTCCGCCTGTGGGTCACCGCGCGCGGCTCCAATCTCGCGCTCTATCCCAACCTGACGGTCGCCGACCCGGTGTGGCGCAAGGTGATGCGCGACGTGCGCTTCCGGCGCGCCTTGTCGCTCGGGATCGACCGCCATGAGATCAACATGGTGGTGTTCTACGGCCTGGCGAAAGAGGGCAACAACACCGCGCTCAAGGGCAGCCCGCTCTACGACGCGAAGGACCAGCATGAATGGGCGACGTATGATCCCGACCAGGCGAACCGGCTGCTCGACGAGATGGGGTTGACCGAGCGCGACGACGCCGACTATCGCCTGCTGCCCCCCGATGCCAACGGCGATCGCCAGCCGCTCACGATCGTCGTCGAGGGCTCGAGCGACAACGCCGACCAGACCGACGTGCTGCAGCTGGTGCGCGACAGCTGGCGCCACATCGGCATCAAGCTCCTGATCAAGTCCACCCAACGCGCGGTCTTCCGCAATCGCGTGTTCTCGGGGCAGTGCGTCATGTCGATCGACTTCGGCGCGGAGAACGGCCTGCCGACGCCGATGAGCTCGCCCGCGGAATGGGTGCCCAACGAGCAACAGCAGCTGCAATGGTCGCAGTGGGGCAACTACGTCGAGACCCGCGGCAAGGTCGGCGAGCCGATCGACATGCCGATCGCGAAGGAGCTGCGCGAGCTGTACGATCAATGGACGCAGGCCGGCTCGACCGCGCAGCGCGCTGCGCTCTGGCGCCAGATCCTCGCGATTAACGCCGACCAGGTGTTCACGATCGGCCTCGCGTCGGCCGTGCCCCAGCCGGTCGTGGTGCGCGACACGCTCCACAACGTTCCGATGAAAGCCATGTATAATTGGGACCCGGGTGCCTTGTTCGGCATCTACCGACCGGACCAGTTCTGGTTCGACCAAAAAAAAGCGGGTTAGCCGGGTGACCGATTATCTGATCCGCCGCATCCTGGTCATGATCCCGACCTTGCTCGCGATCAGCCTGATCACGTTCACCATTATCCAGCTGCCGCCGGGCGACTATCTCTCCAACTACATCGCCGAGCTGCAGAGTCAGGGCGAGTCGGTCGACGCCGCGAAGATCGCGTTCCTGCGCCATGCCTACGGCCTCGACATGCCGTTCCACGAGAAGTACCTGAGCTGGCTGTGGGGCATCCTGCACGGCGACTTCGGCTACTCGTTCGAGTACAACCAGCCGGTCGCCGACGTGGTCGGCGATCGCCTGCTGCTGTCCGTCATCCTGTCGTTCGCCACCGTCGTGTTCACCTGGGTGGTGGCGTTCCCGATCGGCGTCTACTCGGCGACCCACCGCTACAGCGTGACGGACCACACGCTGACCTTCCTCGGCTTCCTCGGCCTCGCCACGCCCAACTTCCTGTTCGCGCTGGTGCTGCTCTATTTCACCAACGTGCTGTTCGGCACCTCGGTCGGCGGATTGATGGACCCGCACTACATCGATCAGCCGTGGAGCCTGGGCAAGATCGGCTCGGTGGTCCAGCACCTCATCGTGCCCGTCATCGTGATCGGCACGTCGGGCACCGCCGGCATGATCCGGCGCCTGCGCGCCAACCTGCTCGACGAGCTCAACAAGCTCTATGTCGTCACGGCGCGCGCCAAGGGCCTGCCGCCGGGCCGCGCGCTGATCAAGTATCCGTTGCGCATGGCCCTCAATCCGTTCATCGCCGACATCGGCAATCTGCTGCCCCAGCTGGTCTCGGGTGCCGCGATCGTCTCGGTGGTGCTGTCGCTGCCGACCACCGGCCCGATGCTGCTGAGCGCGCTGCAGTCGCAG
>Ga0335073_10014864_pt1 | contig 10899 bp, 10 predicted proteins | sample Lox_Sample_22_FD_207093 | JGI IMG/M metagenome (GOLD analysis project Ga0335073, IMG submission 207093) | Soil microbial communities from Loxahatchee National Wildlife Refuge, Florida, United States - Lox_Sample_2.2 | ecosystem: Environmental > Terrestrial > Soil > Wetlands | place: USA... | reverse complement strand
ATAGCCGCCTCTCGCCCCTGTTGGTATCCAACCGGTGAGCGTGTAAAGCCCGTATCCACGGGGTAGAAACGCTCAAATGGCCGAAGCTACGGTTGTGTAGATTCGTGCGGACCTGAACGAAACGAGAGAACGAAGCGATGAGGTATCTCACCGACGGCAGGCACTTATACGAGATCGTCTCGCGGCGAACCGTGCAGAACTTCGGGCGCCAGCGGGGCAGCATCCGCTACACGATCATCCGCGACTGCGTGTCAGAGGCGACTGCGACGATCGACGAGTTGCAACTGGCTGCGCTGTCCGAGGTGCTCTAGGCATTCCCCGCAAATAGCGCAAATCCTGGACAGCCTCGTGCGTTGTTCTAGTGCAGATTCGCACTTGTGGTAAGGACCGGGTAGGGCCGGTCGAAGGCAGGGGGAATGACCATGAAGTACCTGACTGACGGGGTTCGCCTCTACGAGGTGGCGGCACAGCGCACCGTGCAGAACTTCGGGCTGGTTCGAGGCACGATCAGCTACACGATCATCAGGGATTGCGTCAGCGAGGCGATCGCCACGATCGACGATCTCCACCTCGCGGCCCTCTCTGAGGTGCCCTTCAACGTAGGTCTCGTCTGACGGCCGGGGTGGAGTCGAGACCGCGATCGCGGCCGCTACGAGGGTCGCCTCTAAGCGAGCCCCACCCCGCTGTAAGCGGGCGGGACGGATGTGCTTGCCTGCGCGGCGGCGATCTGTGACAGCAGCTGGGACGGCGTCGTGCCCGCGGTCACCACGAGCCTTGGGAGCCGGAATCGGTCCGCCCGTGGGTTCGCCCAACCCTGGTTGACGGTCATGGCACCGGTGTATCCGGCGGCGCGCACCGCGGCGGTGACGGTCGGGTTGTAGTCGCCCGACGGGTAGCTGAACCAGTTCGGGGTGACGCCGTACTGGCTCTGCATCATCTGCCGAGCGCTCGTGAGGTCGTTGGACAATTGCGATGCGTCAAGCGCGGTCAGGTCGGTGTGATCGAGGCCTTGGGTGTCAAGCTCCCAGCCGGCCGCGGCCAGGCCGCGGATCTGGGCGTCGGTGAGGCCGCCCTCGGACGGCGCGAGGCCGGTCAGCTGCAGGTTCTCGACCGCCGCCCAACCGAGTCCCTTCAGGACGGGCAGGGCGTTCGTGTATTGCGACGCGTACCCGTTGTCGAACGTGATCACGATCGGCTTGCCGGCGCCGAGCGAGGTGCCTCGGGTCCAGTACGCCTGTAATTGGTTGAGCGTGACGGCGCGCCATCCCTGGGACTTGAGCGCCTGCATCTGGCTCGAGAACTCATCGGTGGGGACATAGAGCGCCGCGTTCGCCGAGCTTCCGGCGGGCTGAGCATTGATCACGTGATAGACGAGGATCGGGACGCTCGCCATGCCCGGCTGAACGGCGGTGCGCGTCGTGCTGGTGCTCTGCGAGGTGCGCGGCGCCGACGCCGTCGGGATCGCGGTCACGGAATGCGGGCTCGCGTCGGGGCCGGAGTTGAGCACGATCATGATCACCACCACCGCGGCCACGAGCAGCGACGCGATCGCGAGAACCCGGCCCGGCGCGCTCGACAACCCCGCCCGGCGCGCCTGGCGCCGGCGGCCATGCGGCTCCCCTCGAAAGCTCATTCCGCGCGACGTTACACCCAGCCCCCACCGTAAACGAACGGGGCAGGAACCCTGTCACCAATGCTCGGCGGGCTTTAAGATCCGTAGCCAGGACCGAAGACCGGCTGGCTAATGGAATCGCCCTTGAGCTCCGGCTCGGACGGGGCAGCGCACGTTCGGGCAATGCTCGTGCACGAGCAGAGTGCCGCGCGTCACGAAGCAGCGGCTGCCCTATGGGAATCACGAGGAGCCACGGAGTGGGCTGAGTTCGAGCGGCGACTGGCCGCGTTGGAACGTGAGTGCGCGCGGCTCGATGCGGACCGAACGAAGCTGAGGCAGTTGCGCGCCAGCTCAGTCAGCGACGCCGATGAGCAGGAGGCCGATCGCCTCAGCTCGGCGATCAAGCGCCGCGCCGCGGAACTGAAAGCCGATGACGAGAAGTTGGAGCGCGAGCGTGACCGGCTCCGCGCCCTGCGTGACGGAGAGCTTCACGGACGAGGGTCGGTGGCTGCGCGAATCGTCGGCGAGCGCGAGCGCACGGCAGATACGCGCGAGCGGGTCGCGGATGAACGCGATCGAATCGCGGACGAGCGTGACTCGATCGCGGATGAGCGAGAACGGACCGCCGACCGGCGCGAGCGTCTGGCCGATCAGCGCGAGCAGACCGGCGACGATCCGAAGTCGGCGCAAACCAGCGGGCACCTCGGTCGGCTGCAGGAGCGGGAGGCGCGCGACGAGGCTCGAGATCTACGAGAAGAGGCCGCAACCCAGCGCACGGCTGCCCAGCACGAGCGGCACGCCGAGCGCGCCACGCGTCTAACTCGCCAGAGCGCCGAGCGGCTGGCGTCGACCCTGAAACGGGCCGCCGAGGCCCTGGCCGAGAGCGCCCGGCTCGCCGACGAGCACGCCCTCAGGCAGGCCGGGCGAAGCGAGAAGATCGCGGCAGAGGAGCGTCGCATCGCCGCCCGCGCCCGTGAGTCCGCCGACCGTGCCGGTCAGCAGGCCGAGGAATGGGCGAGGGTGGCCGCGGGCAAGAATCGAAAGCCCCGGTGACCGGGGTCGCCCGAGGAGAGGGTGGTGGTCGCGGTGCGAACGAAAGTCTCCGGACCGTGCTCGTGGCACTTGGTGCCGGCCTTGGGGTCGCGCTCGCCAAGGCCGGCGCGGCAGTCGTCACGGGCTCGTCCGCGCTGGCCGCCGAGGCGTCACATTCACTAGCCGATACCGCCAATGACTCGTTCCTGCTCGTCGCTCAGCGGCGTGGTAGCCGTCCTGCCGACGACCGGCACCCGTTGGGATACGGGCGGGAAGCGTACTTCTGGGCGCTGATCGCGGCCTGCGCCGCGTTCTTTGCGGGTGCAGCGTTCTCTCTGCGCGACGGCATCGAGGAACTAATCCACCCCAGCACGACTTCATCGTTCGCGGTGGCCTACGTCGTGCTGGCGATCTCCACGATGTTTGACCTTCTGTCGATCCGTCAATCGGCGGGCCAGGTGATCAGCCGCGGGCGCCGTTACAGTCGAACCCTCATCGAGGAGTCCCAGGTCACGTCCGACCCCACGCTGCGCGCTGTGTTCACCGAAGACGCGGTGTCGGTCTCGGGAGACGTGATCGCTTTTGCCGCCTTGGCGCTCAATCAGATCACGGGCTCGTCCGTGCCTCAGGGAGTGGCCGCGGTGCTCATCGGCCTGGCGCTGATCCGCGTCAGTCTCCGCCTCATCAAGCGCAGCCACGATTTCCTGGTGGGGGTCTGGGTGCTAAGCCCCGCGCCCCACGACCATGACGTCGGCGACTTCACTCAGCCGATCCGGCCCGTCGAAGCGCAGAGAGTGCGTGCCCTGGTATCTGGCTACCCCGGAGTGACCCGCATTCGTGAGCTTCTGCTCACCTTCATCGGCCCGGGGCGGGTGTGGATCGTCGCCCGCATCGACATCGACGATGAGCTCCGAGGTGCGGAGGTCGAGTCACTCGTACGGAGTATCGAAGCGAGCCTGCGGCGTGAGTCGGAGGCCGTCTATCGCGTCGACGTCGTCCCGATCGGCGACGCCTGAGGTGCGGTACGTTTTGGCTTAGCGATGGGCACCCCGGGATCTCGTCCACGGTCGTTCGAGTCGCTACGGCGGCTGCCGCTGGTGGGTCGAGCGATGGACTGGGGGCTCGGCGAGGGCGCGGCATCCGCCCGCACGCGTGCCGCCGGGGCCAGGATCGGCGGACTGAAAGCAACCGAGTCGGTCTGTCCTTTCTGCGCCGTCGGATGCGGGCAGGTCGTATACACGCGCGACGGCGAGCTGGTGGACATCGAGGGGAATCCGCGCTCGCCGATCAACCAGGGGACCCTGTGCCCGAAGGGCGCGTCGTCGCGCCAGCTCGTACGACAGCCCGGGAGGCTTACGAGGGTCAAGTACCGCCGGCCGGGCGGCACCGAGTGGGAGGAGCTCGAGCTCGAGCAGGCGATGGACATGATCGCCGAGCGGGTCATCGCCGCCCGGGAGAACGGCTGGCAGGACACCGACCGCCACGGCTGGCGGGTGGACCGCACGCTGGGGTTCGCCCACCTGGGCGGCGCGACCCTCGACAACGAGGAGAACTACCTGATCAAGAAGCTGTTCGCCGCGATGGGCGCGATCCAGATCGAGAACCAGGCGCGGATATGACACAGCTCCACGGTCCCCGGTCTGGGGTCCTCGTTCGGGCGCGGCGGCGCCACCAACTTCCAGCAGGATCTCCAGAACTCCGACTGCATCCTGATCGAGGGCGGGAACATGGCGGAGGCACACCCGGTGGGGTTCCGCTGGGTGATGAAGGCAAAGGAGCGGGGTGCCCTGGTCATCCATGTCGATCCGCGCTATGGCCGCACGAGCCAGCTAGCCGACCTGCACGTCCCGATCCGCGCGGGGACCGACATCGCGTTTCTCGGCGGGCTGATCCGCCATGTGATCGAGACTGAGTCCTACTTCTCCGAGTACGTCGTCAACTACACGAACGCCGCGACGATCGTGTGCGATGTGTTCCAGGACACCGAGGATCTCGATGGTCTGTTCTCGGGCTTCGACGCCGACAAGGGGTCGTACGATCCGGCCAGCTGGGGTTACGAGGACTGCGTGATCGGTCTCTCCGCCGGGGTCCACGAGCATGCGACCCAGGCCTTCACCGAGCACACGGGCGCCGGGATGGACCTCGGCGGCGTCCGGCATGACGACACCCTTCAGGATCCGCGGTGCGTCTTCCAGGTCCTGCGCCGGCATTTCAGCCGCTACACGCCGGAGATGGTTGAAAGGATCTGCGGGATCTCGCGCGACCAGTTCCTGGCGGTGGCCGATGCGCTGATCGCGAATTCCGGACGCGAGCGCACCGGCATGTTCTGCTACGCCAACGGGTGGACGCAGCATTCCGAGGCCGTGCAGATGATCCGCAGCGCCGCGATCCTCCAGTTGCTGCTGGGCAATGTCGGTCGGCCGGGGGGCGGCATCATGGCGATGCGCGGGCACGCGTCGATCCAGGGGTCGACTGATATCCCGACGTTGTACGACCTGCTCCCTGGGTATCTGCACATGCCGAGGACGCGCGAGGGCCACCTGACACTCAAGGAGTACATCGGCGTCGGCAAGGTGGATCGCGGCTGGTGGTCTCATTTCGACGCCTACATCGTGTCCCTGCTCAAGGCGTGGTTCGGTGAGGCGGCGACGAAGGAGACCGATTACGGCTTCGGCTGGCTCCCGAAGCTCACGGGCAACCACTCCCACTTTTCGACGATGCTCCGCGCGCTCGACGGAGGGGTGGAGGGCTTGTTCGTGATGGGGCAGAACCCGGCGGTGGGGTCCCAGCACTCCGGGCTCCAGCGGCGCGCTCTGGCCAAGCTGAAGTGGCTGGTCGTGCGCGACATGGCCGAGATCGAGACCGCGACGTTCTGGCGCGATTCGCCCGAGGTGCAATCGGGCGAGTTTCGTCCCGACGCGATCCAGACCGAAGTGTTCCTGATGCCCGCCGCCTCGCACATCGAGAAGGAAGGCACGTTCACGAATACCCAGCGCCTGGTGCAATTCCGCGACAAGGCACTCGAGCCACCCGGTGATGCCCGATCGGAGCTGTGGTTCATGTACCACCTCGGCAAACGTGTCAAGGCGCACTACGCCGGATCCGACCGCAACCGGGACTGGCCGATCGTGAACCTGACGTGGAATTACCCGGAGCGCGGGGAGATCCACGAGCCCGACGTCGAGGCCGTGATCAAAGAGATCAACGGCTATGACGTCGCCACGGACGCACCCGTCAGCTCGTTCGACGAATTGCGTAACGACGGGTCGACAGCCTGCGGCTGCTGGATTTACTCCGGCATTTACAAGGATGGCGTCAACCAGGCGCGGCGGCGCAACCCGGGCGACGTCAGCGCTCCGGGCGGAATCGTCTCGCCCGAGTGGGCGTGGGCGTGGCCCGCAAACCGGCGGATCCTGTACAACCGCGCGAGCGCCGATCTGCAAGGCAAGCCGTGGTCCGAGCGCAAGCGCTATGTCTGGTGGGACGAGCAGGAGCAGAAGTGGACGGGCTACGACGTGCCCGACTTTCCAACGACCAAGCGGCCCGACTACCACGCGGGGCCGGACACCACGGGCATGGACGCGATCTCCGGCTCCGATCCGTTCATCATGATGGCCGACGGCCGTGGGTGGCTGTACTCACCGAGCGGACTCCTCGACGGACCGCTCCCCACCTTCTACGAGCCGCTCGAATCACCGACCCCGAACCTCCTGTATCCGAAGATCGATGGCAGCCCGGCATCGATTCGCTGGCACCGGCCCGAGAACCCGTATCACGCGCCCGGCGACCCGCGCTACCCGGTGGTGGCTACGACCTTCCGCCTCACCGAACATCACACGGCCGGCGGGATGAGCCGCACGGTCCCTTGGCTGGTCGAGCTCCAGCCGGAAATGTTCGCCGAGATCGATCCGCAACTCGCCGCGGACCGCGGAATCGAGGACGGCGGCTGGATGACGATCGTCACCGCCCGGGCCGAGATCGAGGCGCGGGCCAAGGTCACCGACCGCATCCGTCCGGTAAGGGTCGACGGGCGGGTTATTCACCAGGTGGCGCTGCCGTGGCACTGGGGCTACAGCGGCCTCTCATTGGGTGACACAACCAACGAGCTCGTCGCGCTGTCAGGCGATCCGAACGTCTCGATCCAGGACGACAAGGCGTTCACCTGTGACGTGCGCGCCGGCCGCAGACGCGGCCCGAGCACCGCACGGCTTGCGGGCGTCGCCCTGCAAGGGCATCACGTGCGGCCGAACGAGGATGACCCGGTGGCCGAGAATCCGAAGGAGGCGAGCCCGTGAGCACGAGCGCTCCCGACACCGAGGTCGCCATCCATCGCGCCGGCGCGCGGCGGATGGGCTTCTTCACGGACACGACGGTGTGCATCGGATGCAAGGCGTGCGAGGTCGCGTGCAAGCAGTGGAACGACCTTCCGGCGGACGGCTCGCAGACGGGCAAGGGAGTCTCCTACGACCACACGGGCGATCTGTCGGCTTCGACATGGCGCCACGTCCGATTCGTCGAGCTGTTCGAGCCCTCGCCGCAGCTCCGAGAAGAGGCGCAGCGCGCGCTCGACGCCGGGGCCGGCGGCCAGTTGCCGGCGATCCCCGCCGCCGGCGCAATCGACCTCGTGGAGGCCGCGCAACATGCCTCGGCTGCCGTCGACGTGGCCGATGGGGAGCACAAGCTCGGCGACTGGGTGTTCATGTCCGACGTCTGCCGGCACTGCACGAACGCCGGCTGTCTCGACGCCTGCCCGACCGGCGCGCTGATCCGCACCGAGCATCAGACGGTCGTGCTGCAGCCGGACGTGTGCAACGGCTGTGGCTACTGCGTGCCGGCGTGTCCGTTCGGCGTTGTCGGTCGCGACCACATCGACGGCCGCGCGGGCAAGTGCACGCTCTGTTACGACCGCCTCGAGGACGGCCTCGAGCCGGCGTGTGCGAAGTCCTGTCCCACCGACTCGATCCAGTTCGGCCCCCACGAGGAACTCGTGGAGATCGCCTCTCGCCGGGTCGCCCAGCTGCATGAGCGCGGCATCGAGGGCGCGTACCTGTACGGCGCTGGCGACGATTCCGAAGAGCAGCTCGCCGGCGGCCTCGGCGCGTTCTTCCTGTTGACGGAGCCACCCGAGCGCTACGGGCTACCCGCACACGCGGACTCGCCGGTGCAGGAGAACGTCGTCCCGGCGACGATCGCCGCAGTCGCCGCCGGTCTGCTCGCGAGCGCCGGCACGGTCGTAGCGTTTGCCGTCGCCGCGCGTCGCGGACGCAGCGCACGCGAAGGGCGCACCTGGTGAGCGCCGAGGGACGCGACATCAAGCCCGCGCTGGGCGAGCGCGGCGGGCCCGCCTCGTGGACCGCGGCCGACCCGGGAGCCCCCGTCGAGCTCGCCCGCCCCGACTTCGGCGACGCCGAATGGTCGTATCTCTACAAGGCGCGCGACACGGACTACGCCGGCGCTCAGCCGGTCCCCGGACAGGTCGCCGAGGCGAACCGGCGCATGCGGGAAGCGCCGTTCTCGGAGGTCAACGGGCCGTTCATCCACGCACCCGTGTGGAGCGGGCTGGTCGCGACCTACTTCTGGCTCGGCGGGATGGCATCCGGCTCGGCGTTCGTCGCGCTCGCCTGCGACGCCGCCGGCGACCACCGCTCAGCCGCCATCGCCCGCAAGGTCGCGCTCGGCGCCGTCGCGCCGGCGCCAGTGCTGCTGATCGCCGACCTCGGGCGGCCCGAGCGGTTCCTGAACATGACGAGGGTCTTCAAGCCCCGCTCGCCGATGAACACCGGCTCCTGGTGTCTGATCGCGTTCAGCGGCTCGGGTGCTCTCGCGGTGGGTTGCGACCTGATCGGCTGGCCGAAGGCCGGCCGCAGCTTCGGCGCGCTCACGGCGCTGTTCGGCAGCTATCTCGGCTCCTACACCGGCGTGCTGCTCGCGTGCACGGCCGTCCCGCTGTGGTCGGGCAGCCGCACAATCCTCGGACCGGCGTTCGTCGCGACCGCTACCGCGACCGGCGCGGCCGCGACCCGCCTCGTGCTCGTGGCGAGCGGCCTCCCCCACGGCCATCCGACGCGCAGGGCGCTGGGCACGATCGAGACCGCCTCGATGCTGACCGAGCTCTCGATCTCGGCGCTCGGCGAGCGGCGGCTCGGAGACGCTGCACGCGCGCTCGCCCGCGGGCGCCCCGGCCTCTACTTCCGCGCCGCCAAGACCCTCGTCGCGCTCGGCATCTCGCTCCGCGTGGTCGCTCGGCGTACCGGCCCGCGTGAACACGAGCTCGCGAGCGTCATGTACCTCGCGGCCGGTCTCCTATTCCGCTTCGCCTGGGTCTCCGCCGGCAAGGCCTCCGCCGAGGACGACGAGGTCGTGGCCGCAATGGCACGCGACCGGCGCGGGCCGGATGACGGCCCCCGGCGGTCATGGCAAAGACGTGCCCCGTCAGTCGGCCGCACCCCGTTGCCCATCCCCCCCGTGGTGCACAGGGCATACGGCGAGGCGGTCAGACGCACCAGCTTGGCGATCGAAGGGCTGGTGCGGCGTAGATCGGCGGGATGACGCGCGCATGTTGCGTCGCGCTGGCTATTGGCCATAGGGTCGGAGCATCACCGTTGACGCCACAGCTCCCGGTGCTGCCCTCGCCGCCGTTTGGGAGCACCTGATGGTCGGAGTTCCCGCAGGCTGGACCCAACGGGTGCCTGGAGCAGTCGGCGGGGTGACCCGGGTACCCGTGCCAACGCTCAACGGCGTCTGGGCCTATCGGGAGGACGCCGGGCGCGACGCCGTTTTTGATCTGCTCGAGCGCGTCGCGGGTACCGGGATGCCTCACTGTTTGCAGTTCGCACCGGGATGCACCGGTGAGCTGGGTGCGCTGGCTGAAGAGCGCGGGATGCGCAGAGAGGCCGACATCCCGCTGATGGCGCTTACAAGGAAGGCGGAACTCCCGCGGCTCGACCAGGAAGACCTTGTGATCGAGGTGCTCGAGCCACGACAGTCCCTGGTCCACGCGGAGCTCGCGGCAGCCGGATTCAACGCGCCGGTGGACGCGTTCGTAGGACTGATGACGCCGGCGGTCATGGAGAGGCCTGGCGTTCACGCGTACATCGGGAAGATCGATGGCGAAGCGGTCGCAACCGGCGCCGCCGTCTGCTTGGAGAACCACGTCGGACTTTTCAATGTGGCCACATTGCCCGCGCATCGGAGACGCGGCTACGGAGCCGCGATCACCGAGCGAGCTGTCCGCGACGGCCTGGATCGGGGAGCCCGTTGGGCGTGGTTGCAATCCAGTACCGCTGGTTACGGTGTCTATGAGAAGCTCGGCTTTAGAACCCAGCAATCGTGGGAGTGCTGGATCTCGGCGTGAGCTTGGGTGGGTGACCGGCGCCTGGCTGGCGCTGGTGCTCGCACTGGCTTTGCCCGCATCCGCTCGCGGCGCGGAGTCCGCGGCCCAGGAGCTGGCGGCACGGTATTCACCGGTCCTCGAGCTCCAGCCGCAGTCGAAGGCATGCGGGCCGGGCGAGGCGTACCGACCCACGAGCGTCGACATCGTCCTCGGCAGGCGGGACGTGTTGCTGCGGGACGCACGCGGCAGGCTCGTTGAGCGCGGGCCGACGTCGCGAGACCTGTGGGACCTCGGGCCGGGTTACTACCTCGATTTCCCCGGCAACCCGCTCAACCCGGGATGCGGGTACGAGCGGCAGTTCCGAAGATGGGATGACGGTCGGCCGCCGTCGGTCTACGCGCACGTGGCCGCCGACCCGTTGCACCCGGGCAAGCTCGCGGTCGGCTACTGGTTCTACTACACGTTCAACGACTTCACCGACAAGCACGAGAGCGATTGGGAGATGGCGCAGGTCGACTTCGCGGCGTCGACGGCGGCCGAGGCGCTCCGAACCGGCCCATACGAGGTCGACCTGTCCCAGCACGCGGGCGGCGAACGGTCGACGTGGACCGACACCAAGCTCGAGAAGGAGGGCACGCACCCCGTCATCTACGACGCCACGGGGTCACACGCCAACTACTTCGGGAGGGCCCTATATCTCGGGCGGGGCGCCCGCGAGGGCTTTGGTTGCGACGACACGCGTACGGCCACGTTGCGGTTGCAGCCCAAGACCATCCTCCTGCCCGACGTTCCATCGTCCGCCTCGGCGCCGTACGCGTGGCTCGCGTTCGAGGGACGCTGGGGCCAGAAGGAAGCGGGCATCAACAATGGCCCGACCGGTCCCGCGTCCAAGGAGCAGTGGCTGGCTCCGATCGAATGGTCA
>Ga0335073_10014863_pt1 | contig 10900 bp, 9 predicted proteins | sample Lox_Sample_22_FD_207093 | JGI IMG/M metagenome (GOLD analysis project Ga0335073, IMG submission 207093) | Soil microbial communities from Loxahatchee National Wildlife Refuge, Florida, United States - Lox_Sample_2.2 | ecosystem: Environmental > Terrestrial > Soil > Wetlands | place: USA: Florida... | reverse complement strand
CGGATCAGGCGGCGTCGGGCAGCACCGGTCCGGGTGCTCCCCGCCGCCGGTCACGGGTCGTCCTGTGGTCGGCCGTCGGCGCGGCGTTGGTTTTCGCCGTCCTGATCGCAGTACTGGCGTCGGCCAAGTCGGCCGGGCAGGGAACGACCCAAAGCCCGTTGATCGGAAAACCAGCTCCCGCTATCAGCGGCAAGGTCCTGGGAGGTTCCGGCGACGTGGAGCTGTCACAGTTCACGGGCAAGTGGGTGCTCGTCAACTTCTCGGCGAGCTGGTGCATCCCGTGCCGGCAGGAGACTCCGCAGCTCCAGGCCTTCTCCGATGAGCACAGCCAGGCAGGCGACGCGGTCGTCCTGGGAGTTGCCTACGACGAGGGGGACATACCTAACCTGACGGCCTTCCTCAAATCCAACCGGGCCACCTGGTCGGTGGTGGACGACGGGCAGGCCGTCGTCGAATACGGAGTCAGCGGCATCCCGGACTCGTTCCTCGTCGATCCGCGGGGAACCGTGGTCGTCGAGTACCTGGGAGGGGTGACCACCAAGGAGCTCGACTCCTTCATCGCCAAGGCCACGTCGGGCGCGTGAACCGGTTCTGGCGCTGGGTCCCGTGGATTGTCCTGGTGGCTCTGGCGGTGACCCTCCTTGCCGTCGGGAGCCAACGGACCTCGCACCCGACGCTGGATGCCCAGGTGCTGCACATCGCCAACGAGGTTCGCTGCCCGGTCTGCGACGGCGAGACGGCAGCGCAGTCCTCGGCGGCGGCGTCGGTGCAGATCCGGGCTCAGATCAGGACGGAACTGGTGGCCGGCCAGAGCTCGGATCAGATCCTGGCCGGTCTGGTGCGAGCGTACGGTCCGGGCATCCTCGAGAAGCCCCAGTCGAGCGGGGTCGGACTGATCGTGTGGGTGGTGCCGGTGGTGGCCACGGTGCTGGCCGGTGCCGCCCTGGTGTGGGCCTTCATCCGTTGGCGCCGGCGGGCCCAACCTTGGGCTGGCGCGGAAAACGAGCTGTTGGACTCGTCAGCGGCGTCCGGGTTGCCGGCCTCCCTGGAGGACGCCCTGCCGGCGGTGCCGGCGGCCCTGGATGATGCCCTGCCGGCGGTGTCGCCGGCCTCCCTCGACGATGCCCTGGCGGCGGTGGTCGCTCCCGCCGTCGCCGTGGCCGCGGTCCAGTCGTCCGGTTCGTCGGTGCCCCTGGTTCCGGCTTCTCCCGGATCGTCGATCTCGAACATGGACACCGGACCGGTTTATTTAGAGGGGCCGCCCAAGCTCGACGGCACCAGCCCCGAAGGGCGTGACGAGGCCGATCCATCCCCTCGTCAGCCGCGATGGCTGCGCGGTGTCGTCATAGGCGTTGGGGTCTGCCTGATCGCCGGCGGCGCCGCCTGGGCCGTGTCCGCAACGTCCGGTACCCGGCTGCCGGGGGAGCCGATCACAGGCCAGGCCCTCGGGTCCGAGGCCATCGCCCAGGACATGCAGACGGCGGAAGTCGACGCCGGCAAGGGCGACGCCGTGGACGCCATCAAGGAGTACCAAAAGATCCTCGAGACCGACCCCAACCAGGTGGACGCGCTGACCGGCGAAGGCTGGCTACTGGTGCAGACGGCGCAACCGAGCCTGCTCCAGCACGGGATCCAGCTGCTCGCCTCGGCCGAGACGTCCGATCCGACCTACGCCCCCGCCCACCTTTATCGCGGCGTGGCCTTCGTGAGCGAAGCGGACTACTCCGACGCCATTCCCGAGTTCGAGTGGTATCTCTCCCATCAGCCCGACCCGACCGTCGCCGGCCAGGTTCGCAAGGAACTTGAGGAAGCCGAGGCCGGGGCCAAGGCGGCCGCCGCCGCCGGCAAATCCTGAGCCTGGCTGGCGCCGTCAGCCAGTCCTGAGCTCGGCTCCCGCCGCTGGAGCGGGTCGTGCGCCTGCTTCGGAAGCCTTAGTGAACAGTAGTTAACCACATATGGTTAACTACTGATCACAATGGATGAGTTTTATAGCTAATCGTCGTTTCTAACTAATCGTGGTGTCAGACTCAAGCAGTGGATGGTTCAACCGGCCCCGGGCCCAGCGCCGGCCATGAGCTCCCGGAGACGGCCGATGACCCCCGGCAGGGCCCGAATGGCCCTCTGCACATCGGCGCCGGTCGTGGACCAGCCAACCGAGAAGCGCAGGCTGTGCTCGGCGTCGACCCCCATGGCCTCCAGGACCGGTGAGGGTTCCAGTGCTTCGGAAGAGCAGGAGCTTCCCGAGTGGGCGGCTACTCCCGCCTGGTCCAGCCCGATCAGCACCGGCTCGGCCTCAATGCCGTGGACCCCGACGCACAGCAGGTGGGGCAGACGGCGGTCCGGGTCGGCCGGTCCGTACGCCTCCACCTTCGGGATCTGCAGGGCCGCCACCCTCAGGTCGGAGAGTAGCGACCGAGACACCGTTGCCTCGTCGCCCAGGCAGCCCAGCAGCTCGGCCGCCGCCTCACCGAAGCCCACCGCTGCGGCCACGTCCTCCAGGCCGGCCCGTCGGGCCCGCTCCTGCGAACCGCCGACCAGCAGGGGCGGGATCCGCAGCCCGCGCCGGACCAGGAGGGCGCCCATTCCTCGCGGTCCGCCCAGCTTGTGGGCCGACAAAGACATCAGATCAGCGCCGATCTCGTCGAATGCGATGGGGACGTGCCCAGCGGCGGCGGCGGCGTCGACGTGCACCAGCACCCCCTGCCTCCTGGCCGCCGCCACCACGTCGACGACCGGCTGCAGGGTGCCGACCTCATGATTGGCCCACTGGCAGTGCACCAAAGCCACCTCCGGCCTCTGCATGGCCGTTTCGATCGCATCCAGGTCGATGACCCCGCTGCGGTCCACCCCGACCATTTCCACTCCGGTGGCATGCAACTCGGAAGCCTCGCGCACGGCGCTGTGCTCGACCGCGGCCAATACCGCCCGATGACCTCGGCCCGATGCCAGGGCGCCGAAGGTGGCCGCATTGATGGCCTCGGTGGCCCCGGATGTGAAGATCACCTGGCGTGACCGGGTGCCGAAGAGGGCCGCTACCCGCTCCCGGGCGTCTTCGAGGGCCACGCGAGCCATGCGGCCTTCGGTGTGCACCCGGCCCGGGTCGGCCGCTCCGGCCCACATAAGCATGGCCTCGAGGGCGGCCGGCCGGATGGGGGACGTCGAGGCGTGGTCCAGATAGGCCCGGCGCGAGTCACCGCCTTCGACCGGGCCCGGGCCGTAATCCATCCTGCTGACCACCGGGCGAGTCCGCGATCAGACGAGGGTGACGCAGGCTTCGTCGCCCAGAGCGCGGGAGGACTCGGTCGGTTCGACCCCCTCACCGTAAAGCCCGGAAAGCATGCCCCGCACCATGCCCCGGTCGACCGCGCATATCACCGGGTGCTGCTTCGCCGTGTCAAAAAACGGGCACGACTCCTTGATCAGGGCCAGCGATCCTCCTCTGGCCTCAGCGTGGGCTTCGAACCCGTGGGCGGTCAGGGCGTCCGCGATGGCGTGAAGGGCCACGCGGAAGGAGCGGTGGCCGTCTCCTGGCGACATCTGGCCGGCCAGGCGACGCCCGTACTCCTCGCCGACGGCCTCGGCCATCGTCTCCGCCTCGGCCGCCGGAATGCGGGAGAGCGCCTCGCCGAGGAGCATTATCAGCAGGTCGTCGCCTCTTCGAGGGGCACTCAAGCCGGTGTCCTGAGCCGACTTGCGGTATCGCTTGGACGGCCTTCCCGCCCCGCCCCCGGTCGGTCGGAGGACGGTGACCTCGAGGTAGCCGCCGGCCGTCAGTTTGTCCAGGTGGTGCCGGGCCACGTTGGAATGAAGGGCAAACCGGTCGGCCACCTCTGACGCAGTAACGCCGTCCTCCTCGTGGTCTCGTACGAAGAAGTAGATCTGGCGTCGGGTCGGGTCCCCGAAGGCCGAGGTGACGGCCGCCACTGCAGCTGAGAACTCGGTGTCGGTGAGCGAACCGTGCTGATCAGCTACAGACGCCACGGGACTACTCTACCTAGGGAGGTAGCGGAAACGCTCTCAACCGCCCGCGCATCACTACGCGCACCGAACAAGGAGACCGGATGGCGCTGAGTGAGCATCAGGTGATGGAAGCCTTACGGCCCGTCTCCGATCCCGAACTTCACGTCAGCATCGTGGAGCTCGGGATGGTGCGGACGGTCGACATCCGGCGCAGCCGGGTCACCGTCGGGGTCGCTCTCACCGTCGCCGGATGCCCCTTGCGAGACGAGATCACCAAGCGGGTCCGGGAGGCCCTGCTGCCGCTGAAGGGAGTTCGGGAAGTCAACGTGGAGCTCACCGTGATGACCCCCGACGAGCTTCACGCCCTTCGAACCCGGCTGGGCGGACGGGCCAGCGATCCCGACTCCTGGCGTTCGTCGGGTGCTGGCGGCTCGGCCGGGGCGTCCTCCGCCGGGCATCAGCATCAGAGGTTGGGGCACGAGGAAGGGAGGCCCAACCCTTTTGGCCCCACCAGCCGCACCCGGGTGATAGGGGTGAGTTCCGGCAAGGGCGGCGTCGGCAAGTCGAGCGTGACGGTCAATCTGGCCGTCTCCCTGGCCCGGACCGGCCACGACGTGGCCGTTCTGGACGCCGACGTCTACGGGTTCTCGGTTCCCAGCATGCTCGGAGTGGACGAAGAGCCGACCGTGATCGACCTGAAGATGGTCCCACCCGAGGCCCACGGGGTGAGATGCATGTCGATGGGCTTCTTCGTCGACGAGGACCAACCGATCGTGTGGCGGGGGCCGATGCTGCACAAGGCTTTGGAACAGTTCCTGGTGGACGTGGACTGGGGCGATCCCGAGTTCCTGCTGATCGACATGCCCCCGGGCACGGGTGACGTGGCCCTCTCGATGGCCCAGTACCTGCCCACTTCGGAGATTTATGTGGTCACGACCCCCCAGCCTGCGGCCAAGCGGGTGGCTCAGCGTTCCGCCTACATGGCCAAGAAGCTCAATCTGCCCTTGCGAGGCGTCATAGAGAACATGAGCTGGTTGACCCATCCCGACGGTGGGCGCCAGTATCTCTTCGGGGAGGGGGGAGGGCAGCAGCTCGCTGACGAGCTCGGCGTCCCGTTGCTCGGGCAGGTCCCCTTCGATCCCGACCTTCGGGCCGGGGGTGACCAGGGACGACCTCTGAGCGAGACGGATCCAGGGTCGGCGGCCGCCCAGGCTTTTGCCGACATCGCCGCCGCGCTGGTGGCGCGCGGGCGGGCCCGCATCTTCCGGTCCGAGCTCACCGTCCGCTAGGGCCCGGCGCTCGCCGCCACTCGCCGTGGTCCCGGGTCGTGGCCGCCACCGCTCCGAGCGTCACCAGCACCAGTATGACGGTTCCGAACAGCAGGGCCGCCGTCGCCCCGTGGCCCAGTACCAGCTTGGCCCCGACCGCGGCGCCGGCGAACATGGCGCCGACGGCCAAGAACCGCCTCGGAAGGGCGGGATGGCGCCAACCTCCTTCGCGAAGGTCGGCGGCAATGCCGGTGAGAGTCATGGTCAACACGGTCGTGGTCATGTCGGGCACGGCCAGACGACGGGCGACCGCGTTCTGGATGCCCATGGTGGTGGCCAGGATGACCGACAGGCTGTAGCGCTCGCCGGTCGCCGCGGTGCCGGGACCGAGGGCGGCGATGACCAGGGCCACGGCGGCCAGAGAGCTCTCGGCGACGAGAGTGATGAGCAGGAGAACGGACCGGTCGCCGCCGCGGCGCACCGCCAGCCAACCCCCGGCGGCCGCTCCCAGGAGGAAACCGGCCAGCGCCACCAGCGAGGCGCCGAGGGCGAATCCCGGCGCACCGACGACTGCGAACCCGGCGAACACCACGTTTCCCGTCATATTGGCCACGAAGACTCGGCCCAGGCGCAGGATGCTCACCGCGTCCACCGCCCCGGTGACCACCGTGAGGAGCAGCAGGAGCCCGGGCAGCGGGCCGTGGGCGGCGCTGCGGAGGACCGGGTCGCGGCGTTGCTTGCGGGGCTGGTCGCGCCGATTTATCGAGTTCACCTCCGACTCTCTCGGTGCGGGCCAGAGCAGGCTATCCCGCCCTCGCTCACCGCCCGTAGGGTCGGGTGCCAACCAAACCGGCTCGTGACGACCTAGAACATGGGTAGTGGCTGGCGCTGTCCCACCCCGCAAAGAGGCCGACGAGTCCCGAGGGAAACCCATCGGGCGCCGGGTGGTCCTCGGCATGCTCGGCCTCGGCGCGGTAGGCGTGGTCGCCGGCAACAGCCTGCAGAACGCCTTCGACGCCGTCATAGCCCCGGTGCAGCGGATCGATCCCACCGGGCTGACCGGCCTCCTCCCCGGCAACTATTTTCGCATCTACACCGTCACCGACGGCTATCCCTACGAAAGCGACGGCGAGTACCGGCTGACCGTGGACGGGCTTGTCGACCGGCCGTTGAACCTTTCGTACGCGGACCTGCTGTCCCGTCCGTCCGCCCGTCTGGTGCGCGACTTCCAGTGCGTGACCGGCTGGAGGGTGGATGCGGTCCACTGGCAGGGAGTGCTCCTGTCGACTCTCCTCGACGAAGCGGGTGTCCAACCGGCGGGGAAGGCCCTGCATTTCGAGTCTTTCGACGGCGTGTACACCGAGAGTCTTACTCTCGCTGAAGCCCGCCGCCCCGACGTCATCGTCGCCTACAACATGCTGGGGGGCCCGATATCACGAGATCACGGCGGCCCGGTGCGTCTCTATGTGGCTCCCATGTACGGGTACAAGTCGATCAAGTGGTTGTCCCGGATCGAGGTGGTGGACCGGGTCGAGCCGGGTTACTGGGAGACAGAGGGCAACTACTCGATCGAAGCCTGGGTTGGTGACAGCAATGGCCGCAACGACCCACCCACCTGAGGCGACCGGCCCCGGTCCGGCGCCGGCCGGCCCGGGGCTGCTGCTGAGATTCGACCGCGTGGAGCGGGTCGTTCACTGGGTCAACGCCGTCATGTTCGGCATCCTGATCCTGACCGGGGCCGCCCTCTACCTCCAGCCGGTCGGCGGTCTGGTGGGCCGCCGGGCCCTGGTGGAGGACATTCACGTCTACACCGGTGTAGCCCTTCCCTTGCCTCTTCTTCTGGCCCTGTCGGGTTCCTGGGGCCGGGCCCTGCGCCAGGATCTCGGTCGATTCAACCGATGGTCGAAGACCGACCGGGTCTGGCTGCGATCGTTGTTCCAACCGGCACCGATTCGCCGCAAGGAGATGGCGGCTCTGCAGGTCGGCAAGTTCAACGCCGGGCAGAAGCTCAATGCCGCCTTCATCGCGGGTAGCGGTCTGGTGATGCTGGGCACGGGAGCGATCATGCGCTGGTATCACCCATGGCCGTTGTCCTGGCGGACCGGCGCCACCTTCGTGCACGACTGGCTGGCGCTCGGTATCGGACTGGTCGTGATCGGCCACATCGCCATGGCCTTGAGAGATCCCGATGCCCTGCGCTCCATGGTGGTCGGGTCCGTAAGCCGGTCGTGGGCCAAAAGGCACGCGCCGGCCTGGCTGTCAGGTCGCGATCACCCCGATGCCGAGCCTCGCGATCACCCCGATGCCGGGCCTCGGCGCCGAAGTCGCCCGGTTCCGCCGCCCTCCTCCCGCCAGGACTGAGACGAGACCTCGGCCAGGGCGTCGACTATGGCGGCGGCCGCCTCGTCGATCTCCTCGGCCGTGACCGACAGAGGCGGAGCTATGCGCAGAACGTTGCCCAGTACGCCTCCTCGGCCGACCAGCACGCCGCGCCGGCGGCAGCCTTCCAACGCCGAGTTGGCGGCGGCTGGATCCGGTTCGGTGCCGTCCGCCTTCACCATCTCTACGGCCACCATGAGGCCCCGGCCCCGTACCTCGCCGACGCAGGGAAGCTTGGCGACGAGCGGAGCCAGCTGGCTCATCAGCTGCTCGCCTCGAGCCCGGGCGTTGGACTGCAGGTCGCGGGAAAGCAGGTACTCGATGTTGGCCAGCGCACCTGCCGTCGCCAGGGGATTACCGCCGAAGGTCGAGATGGAGTTGACCCCGACGCTGTCGACGATGGTGCCCCGACCAACGACCCCGGCCAGAGCCAGGCCGTTCCCGATTCCCTTGGCGAAGGTGAGCAGGTCGGGGACGATGCCGTGGGCCTGGTAGCCCCAGAAGTGCTCGCCGGTACGGCCCCAACCGGTTTGCACCTCGTCGGAGACGAAAAGTATGCCGTGTTCGTCCAGTACCGCTTTGAAGGCGGCGAAGAACCCGTCGGGCGGGATGGCGAAACCGGCTACACCCTGAACCGGCTCGGCGATCAGGCAGGCCACGTCCCCTGCCGTCGCGGTTGCGATCACGTCCCGCAGGTCAGCCACGCACGCCGCCGTGAACTCGGCGTCGGGGAGGTGCCGGTACGGGCTGCGATACCTGTAGCCCCCGTGCACGTAACTCACGTTGACGGGTGAGAGACTCGTCGACGACCAGGTCCGCAGCCCGGTGGCGGCCATGCTGGCGAAGGACCGGCCGTGGTAGCTGTATCTCAGGGCCAGAACCTGATTCGAGCGACGAAGTCCGCAGCAGAGCATCAGGGCCGTGTCGTTGGCTTCGCTGCCCGAGTTGAGGAAGAACACCTTGGCGTCGGGGATGCCGGACAGCCCGGCGATCCGCTCGGCCAGCTCCACCATGGGCCTGATCAGGTACAGCGTCGAGGAGTGGAGCATCCGCCCCGCCTGGGTACGGATGGCGTCCACCACCTCGGGCACGGAGTGGCCCGTCATGGTCGTCAGGATGCCGCCGAAGAAGTCGAGGTAGCTGCGGCCTTCGGCGTCCCGCACCCGCCGCCCCTCGCCCGACACCAGTTCTATCGGTTCTTCGTAGAACAGCGTGATCCAGTCGGGCATAACCCGGCGGTGCCGAGCCAGTAGATCGGCATGGGGTGAGCTCAATAGCGTCTCGTCAGGCACGGCCTGAGTCTGGCACCCTTCCATCCTGGGCGACGGGTGGTCAGTGGGCGAAGCCTCCGGTCCGGTTGGTGACGCCTTCTGGAATCTTCGCCTCCAGCGACTCCAGGTCGGCGGTGCGCCCCCGCAGGTCGTCCAGGAGCAGATCGGCCATGTCGAACGTCATGCCCGCCCGTACGACAACTCTGAGAACGGCCAGGTCCTGCCGGTTCTCCGGGTAGGTGTAAGCAGGAACCAGCCACCCCTGCTGACGGAGACGGTCGGAGACGTCGAACACCGAGTAGTTCGTAACCTCCGGCTTCAGCGTGAAGGCGAACACCGGCAGCTGGCTCCCGTCGCTGATCAGCTGATACGGGCCGATATCGGCCACGCCGGCCGACAGGTACTGGGCGATGGCCGAGGACTGTTGCTGCACCTCCCGGTAGCCGCTGAAACCGAGGCTGGTGAACATGTAGTACTGGGCTACGACCTGGCTTCCCGGTCGCGAGAAGTTCAATGAGAAGGTCGGCATGTGACCACCGAGGTAGTTCACGTCGAATACGAGGTCGTTGGGGAGGGCGGCCGCGTCCCGCCAGATCGCCCAACCGACTCCCGGATATACAAGCCCGTATTTGTGACCCGACGCGTTGATCGACTGCACCCGCGGAATACGGAAGTCCCATTCGAGGTCCGGTTGTATGAAGGGGGCGATGAATCCGCCCGAAGCGGCGTCGACGTGGACAGGGATGTCCAGCCCGGTCGCTTCCTGAAGGTGGTCGAGGGCGGCGGCGATCTCCTTGACCGGTTCGTAGCTGCCGTCGAAAGTTGAACCGAGGACGGCAGCCACCCCGATGGTGTTCTCGTCGCAGTACTTGACGGCCTGCTCCGCAGTCAGATGGAGACGGTCGCCCTCCAGAGGTACCAAACGGGCCTCCACGTCCCAATAGCGGCAGAACTTCTCCCAGCAGACCTGGACGTTGGCTCCTGTTACCAGATTCGGCCGGTCTATCGGCAGCCCGGCCGCCTGGCGCTTCTCCCGCCACCTCCACTTGAGGGCCAGGGCGGCCAGCATCACCGCCTCGCTCGATCCCGTGGTCGAACAGCCCGTCGCCGTCTCGCTCGCAGGAGAATTCCAGAGATGGGCGATCATGTTGACGCAGCGCCGTTCGACCTCGGCCGTCAGCGGGTACTCGTCCTTGTCGATCATGTTCTTGTCGGTGGTCTCGGCCATCAGCCGGGCGGCCCGCTCGGGCATCGAGGTGGTGACGAAAGTGGCCAGGTTGAGCCTGGCACTCCCGTCGAGCAGCAGCTCGCTGGAGATCAGGTCGTAGGCGGTATCGGCGCCCATGCCGAGGGTGGCCAGTTCGTCCACCGGCAGGCGGACCTCGGATTCCTCGGTGTGCCTTCGGGCACGGCGCTCGCGCGCTTCGACGCTGTCCCTCTTGACGACGGCCATCGGTTGACCTCCGGGCTGGTTGAAAGGCGGCGAAACGATCCTATTGCCCGCGTTGGGGAGCGCCGAACGCTATTGCGGGTAGCCCACGTCCTGCCCTCGGGGCAGACGGGCGGCCGGCCAGTCCAGGAGCATCACCGCCTGCGAGCAGGCGAAGCGATCCGTCATGCCGTCCACGTAGGCCACCGCTCGGAGAAGCGGATCGTCGCAGCCGTACGGCCCACCACCCGGAATATCCCCCGGACGCGATACGTAGTGCTCGACCAGGGCCCGCAGCAGGTTGATCACGGTGTCGGCCTGGGCGACGGATGCGGGCCTTAGATAGATGCGCTCGTGGTTGAACCGGCGGAGGAGAGCCAGGGCGTCGCCCATGGAGTCCGACATGCCCACCAGTCCGGTCCGGGCCACCGTCTGGACGATGTCGGTGATAAAGGCCTCCAGCTGACGCGACCTGGTCCGCCCGCACCTCTCGATCACCTCCTGCGGCAACTCGGCGTCGTGGACGATTCCGGCGTGGACGGCGTCCTCCAGGTCGTGGGCGCAGTACGCCACCCGGTCAGCCAGGCTCACCA